>Ga0207090_1142_pt1 | contig 16148 bp, 15 predicted proteins | sample Alteio_BWMinHeat_50_FD_153565 | JGI IMG/M metagenome (GOLD analysis project Ga0207090, IMG submission 153565) | Enriched cells from forest soil in Barre Woods Harvard Forest LTER site, Petersham, Massachusetts, United States -... | ecosystem: Environmental > Terrestrial > Soil > Temperate forest >...
TATCCCACCATGCGCAGGAACGCTTCGTTTGCCCCTACGATAGCGCCCTCGAGGTTCCAGATAACGATTGCCAGAATGTTGGCGTCAACAAGGCGGCGGATCCTGGCTTCGCGGTTTTCGAGATCGCGATACAGTCGCGAATTCTCCAGGGAGATCGCCGCTTGCGACGCAACCACCTTCAGCACTACGGTCCGGTCAGGAGTAAAAACTCGGGGCGCTAGATTGTTCTCGAGATAAAGAACACCCATGAGCTTGCCTTGGTTAATCAAGGGAACACAGAGAATCGATCTGGCCCGACGATGAAGGATGTAGGGATCAGCAGAAAACGAGTTTGGGGCTAACGCGTCCTCCAGAACTACGTTCTCGTGGGTGCGAACGACATAACGGACGAGCGATTCCGGCATCACAGAAGCTGTGTCAGCGGGACCGCCCAACTGGACGGCTATATCCTCCCCAAGAGTAGTTGCTTCTGCTTCTACCTGCAGCCTGTCCCCACGCGTTAGAACGAGTAGCCCTCGTTCGGCACCAGCGTGCTCGATGCCCGTGCGCATCAGCTGTTCGATCAATTTCTCTAGAACCAACTCGCCCGAGACTGCCTGTGAGACTTTGATAACAGTGGCAGGGTCCAGGAGTTCGACTGGAGCATTGATCGTGTTATACGGGCCAAGTGTAGCTTGTTCTTCTCTGAGTTGTGGATATAGAAGGTCAAGCTGGCTTACCTTGCCATCCGCTCCCCAACGAAGGTAGTCGTACCGAGCATCCCGCAAATAGATGTTTGCGAACCTATTAAGACCGCGTGCTGCATAGAATCGTGCGGCGACTTCTTTCGCGATAGCCTCATTGTGCACAAAGCCATTTACATGCGCTGAGCCAATAGCATTTTCGTAGAGTTGCTCGGCATCAACTAAACGGCCTTCGATCCGTGCGATTTCCGCAGCCAGCAAGGCAGCCTGGGATCCAAAATTTTCTGGGCAATGCCGGGCCCACACTTCAATCTCCTTGTGGTGGGCCATTAGAGCCTCGAAATGCTTCTGCTTCTCGGCAAAAGATGCGGAGTCCCAAGCTCCGGCGTGTGACAGGGCACCATAGAATCGGAATGGGGCTAACTCAAGCAACGGGGGTGATGCCCAAATCAGTTGTTGGGCTTTTAATGAAGCGGCGGCGGCGGACCCATGGTCACCCGCGAAGAACCGTGCTTCTGTCTTAAAAGTCCAGTAATCAAATTCAGCAGCCGCCAAAGCAGGGCTACTCGCCAGATATCGCTCAAAGCGAGACTCATCGAAGTCCGTATCGTTGAACGAACCAAATCTATTGGTCAATCCCCGGAGAGTTCGGATTAGCTGGAGGTCTGCCCTGAGGATATCGACGACGAGTCCCATGCGTGCTCGATCAGCAAAGTCAATCCCTTTCTCAGCTTCCGCTTGCACCTCGGCCAAGGGATCTCCCAAAGCTAGACGATTTGTGATCAACATTGTGAAGCTGTATGCCGCGTACGAGAAGTCGCCCATCCGATGAGCTGTACCGAACGCCTGACGTATAATTTCGCGGCCGTGGCGGGCGTGTTTCTTCCACGGCAAAACGAAGCTTCCGAAGCACATACAAGTACGCGCTTCATAACGCCTTAAGCCGCGCTTGATCGACAAGTCATATCCAAGTTGGCCAAATCGGAATGCTTCTTCGTGATCACCGAACCGCGACCCCACTATGAATCCGAACCATACATACGCAATGCATGAGGCTTCGCTATTGCCGTGCTCGAGTGAAAGATTAACCATGCGGCAAACTACGAGCGCACATAGATCTTTGTCGAAAAACACCGCAGTCGTGAGAAATTCCGCCAATACATCCTGGAGGTCCAAGACACCGGGATTCAAGAGCAAGGGGGCGTCAACGAGTTCCTCGATCTGCCGGTCCCCGAGGAGTGACCAAATCCGATCGTATTCTCTCCGTACGTTGTCAATAGTCGGATGAGCCGGCCAGTCAGAGCCGCAAAGCCGGAGATAAGAGAGGCAAATTTCGACCGCACGGTCCAGGCGCTCCATTGCCGTGTATAGAATGATCTGAAGGCGCATCACCAAAGCCAAATCATGGGGCTTATTAGCACGCCCAGCGAGCATCGAGAGTCGCTTTTCGGCCGACTCCATCTCGGCGGTAAGAAGCTCACACTCTGCGGTCAGATATTCGATCGAAAAGAGAAGCTCATAGTCTGCGGCCCAACTGTTTTCTCTCAGCAGTGCCCGACCTGTCGCAAGCCTGGAAAGGGCTGCGGGATAAGCGACGGAGAGCTTCGCCCGTCTCGCCGCGAATAGATTTAACTCGGCCAAGTGCACACGGTCTGCCGTGGACGTGATCAGGTGGGAGCTGAGATTGAGGTGAGTGACAATCTCGAAGATATTCTCATCAAAGCTATCTGGCGATCTATTTATCTCGAGGAGTCTTCCGATTTGGAGATGCATTTCCGCCCGCAGCTCTGCCGAAATCGAAGAATACGCCGCCTCCCGCACTCGGTCGTGCACGAACCTGTATGAATTACGCTCGCGGACGATCATGCCTATTCGCACGGCTTCCCAAAGCTGGGTGTGAATATCCTGTTCGGAAGCGTCGGAAATCAATTCCAAAAGCTTCGACTCAGCGCTATTGCCTAGGCAGGCAAGGTGCTGAAGTGCATCCTGAGTCTTGATGGGCAGACGGTTTAACGTACCCGCCAGCAGGTCCGCTACATTGTCGGTGTAGCCCTTAGCGCGAATACCGTTCAGGTCCCAGGACCATCGTCCTTTGTCCTGATTGAACGCTAGCAAGCCCTCCTCAGCAAGCGTGGAAATGAACTGGATGACAAAAAATGGATTCCCAACCGTCTTCTCGTGGATTAGCTGCGCCAACGATACAACTTGCCGAGGTTCGCAGTGCATAGAATCGGCAACCAACTGAAGCAGATCTCCGGACGTTAACGGAGAAAGGCTAATTTCCTCAACTCTGCCTCCGGCTCGACGGATCTCTTCCAGCTTAAGCACGAGTGGATGGGACGGATTGACTTCGTTGTCCCGATAGGCGCCGACTAGCATCAAATTCTGCAGATCCGTCCGTGTCAGCAGATCTTCAAGCAAATCCAGCGTAGATCCGTCGAGCCATTGCAAGTCGTCGAGAAATAATGCCAACGGATGCTCCCGTCGCGCGAATACGCTGATGAACCGACGGAAGACCATTCGAAACCGGCCTTGTGCGTCTTGAGGAGGAACCTCGGGAACCGGCGGTTGCTCTCCAATGATTAGTTCCAACTCGGGAATCAGATCCACAATGAGCCCTCCGTTGGTATCTAAGGCCTCACAAAGAGCCTCGCGCCATTCGTTCAGCTCCGCTTCGCTCTTTGTCAGAAGCCCGCGGAGAAGGTTCTGAAGGGCCTGCGCCAAAGTGGCGTACGGAATGTCGCGCTTGTACTGATCGAATTTGCCTGATGCGAAAAGACCGCGCGGAGGAACCAGCGATTTACGGAGTTCGTTTGCCACGGAAGACTTGCCGACACCTGAATAGCCGGAAACAAGAACCATCTCCACCCTGCCGCTAGCTATGACCCGGTCGAAGGTAGCGAGCAAGGAGTTGATCTCATATTCTCTACCATACAGTCTTTCCGGAATCATCAGCCGGTCTGGTACGTCCTGCTCCCCAAGACCGAATTCGTCAATGCTGACGTGAGTTTCCCACTTGCTTAGACACCGTCGAAGATCGCGCACAGCGCCAATTGCTGTCTGATATCGCTCCTCGGCCGCTTTTGCGAGCAATTTCACGACGATTGCTGAGACCTGGCGTGAAACACCCGGCATTCGATCCGCAGGAGGTACCGGGGGCCGCGCCATATGGCAGTGCACCAACTCCATCGGATCGCGTGACGAGAAGGGCAGTCCCCCGGTTAGCATTTCGTAGAGCGTCACTCCAAGAGCATAGAGGTCGCTCCGTGAGTCGATTGACCGATTCATACGTCCCGTTTGTTCCGGCGCCATATAGGGCAGTGTTCCGGCGATGAACTCGGGAGGTTCCGCAGTCTGGCTTTCGCGGGGAAGCCGGGAGGCAATGCCAAAGCCCATCAACCGAACCTCACCTGTCGCGATATTAACCAGAACATTGGCTGGCTTGAGGTCTTTGTGAATCAACCCTCTTTTGTGTAGCCCGCTGAGTGCTGTTGCAATAGCGACCGCGAGGCGTAAGAAGCGCGTCATATGGAGCGCTCCAGCGAGCAATCGGTCGAGAGGTTCTCCGCCCGGGTCTTCGAGCACAAGCATTGTCTGCCCCTGATGCTCTGAGAGCGCTGTGGGACGAACTGCCCAAGCCGAGTCGAGGTCATCCCTCAGCGAGTACTCGTGCTCTAACTTCTTGAGCGTTCCCAGCGCCGGACGGGTTAAGGACGGAGCCAGCAGGAGAACTGATGAGTCTGGCTGGTACGATTGCCGGCCTCGATAGAGGACGAACTCCTCATCCTTCCGGAGAGTTTCGAGGACGTATTGTGAGGGTTCCACGATCACGGTTTCTCCAGCGCGTCGAGGCCGAGTGTCGTCTACGGCGTGTTTGCCGCAAGGGATCAGTCTACTATTTCTGTCAACGCTGCTCGTAGCATCGAACTCTTCCCTTTTCATCATATGCCAGGAAGTGATGTCGTTGTCATTCCTCGTAAGATGTGGGCGACACCGCCATCCAGTTCACGTCACTTGCGGGACACCGAACCCCTTGACGAACAGCAGCACGGAGGGCAAAACGGCCCAAGGAATGGTCTATGAAGATTTCTTTGAAAGATTTTCTTCCTTAAACACCTCATTACTTTTATAGGACTGTGGAGAGTTGCTAGACAGATGGGGGTCACGTATCGGCCGCATCACAAGCAATGCGATGCAGACTGGTGCTCCGGATACATTGTCCTCGGCGCAGGGCCTTAGACTTTGGTCACAAACTGATTCAGATCCCGCATAACTCATTCAAACTAAAGCAAAAGCGGAGAGAGGGGGATTCGTTCCGTCTCCCGATTAATGAGGTCTTCAAGTTGCAGATTCAACGTTGCCAACTTTCCCAAGATTGCCACCGTTGCCAGGGCGCATTGCCCTAAAAGACCCTGGACCTTTGACGGCGGCTCCGCCTGTTTAGTCCACATTTTCGGTTTCTGCTTTCCTGCGCGCCAAATTTAGGAATGTGGATGGCCGGAACGCGACCGCCACCCGATAAAGCCAGGTCGGCCTTATCAGAATCCAGCGATTGGGCGATCCCTACACTCTCAACGTTTTGGGGATTTCGCCAGGGGCACGTGCGCCATAAGTTCCTTTCGCATCTTTCCTGGGCGAGCTACCGGAGTTGATCTGTACCGTCGGTCTAGCTTCGTACACCACCGGCGCAATTTGTTCCGGTGTCGAGTACGAGGCCACGGTAGACACTCTTGCTCGGGTCGGAGAACACGCAATCTTCCGTGAAGATCTCCTTGATGGCTGCGCGCCGACGCTCGGGATCGTTTTCACCGAAGACATCGCGCAGATTGCGGATCAGCAAAGTCGATATGCTACAAGGCATTGCTTCTCCACCTTCATACTTGAGCGGCGCCACCATCAACAAACAACTCGATTCCGGTGATGAACGAGCTGTCGGAGGAGGCAAGAAAAACGACTGCCCTGCCAACCTCCTCCGGTTTTCCCAGACGGCCCATGGGGACTTTCGATGCCATGTAGCCAAACAATTGTTGTTGTTGGACGGTGTCTGGCCCGGCAAGACCGGCGAGTCCCGGCGTTCCGATAGGACCGGGACTAACGGCATTAACGCGGATTCCCCGATCCTTTAGATCCAGTGTCCAGCTACGGGCAAAGGATCGCACCGCCGCCTTCGTCGCACTGTAAATACTGAATGCCGCTGTTCCGGTGATCGATGCCGTTGAAGCATTCAGGATGATTGATGCGCCGTCAGGCATCAGCGGCAGGGCTTTCTGAACTGTGAAAACCAGCCCCTTCACGTTTGTATCAAAGATGGAGTCGTAATGCTCCTCGGTGATTGCTCCCAAAGGGAGCATCGTACCGCCGCCTGCATTCGCAAACAGGATGTCGAGACGTCCCTTCTGCTGCCGGATAGACGTGTAAAGCTTGTCCAGGTCACCCAGGTTGCTGGCATCCGCCTGAACTCCCGTCACATTTGAACCGATTGCCTTCACCGCATCATTGAGAGCCGAATGGCGGCGTCCCGTGATAAACACATACGCGCCTTCCTTGACCAATTCCTGGGCGGCTCCCAGGCCGATCCCGCTTGTGCCCCCAGTTACAAGAGCGATCTTTCCTTCCAACTTGCTCATAATATCTGCCTCCTTCGCCACTCGGTGACGATTCGTTATATACCACTCAGTACATAATTGAACTCTGTTGATCTCCGTGTCAACGATAAAATATACTGATCGGTATGAAACTAACAAACCGGGCGAACCCGGAGGGAATCGCCAAGCCGCCGGGGCGGCCGCGCGAGTTCGACGCGGACGATGCGCTCGATGCGGCGCTGCGGGTGTTTTGGGAGAAGGGATATGACGGGGCGTCATTGTCGGAACTGACAGAGTCGATGGGCATCACCCGTCCGAGCATCTACGCGGCATTCGGCGACAAAGAGGCTCTCTTTAAAAAGGTGCTCGATCGGTACGTTACCGGTCCATCCGCTTACCTTAACGAAGCGTTGAATGAACCAACGGCTCGCGGCGCCGTTGAGCACTGGCTGTTTGGCGCGATCGATTTGCTGACAGCTCCCGAAAATCCACCGGGCTGTTTGATCGTCCAGGGCGCACTCGTCTCAGCGGATGAATCCAAGAAAATTCGACAGGAACTGTATGAGCGTCGGCAGGCCGGAGAGATCTTGATGCGAAAGCGTCTGAAGCGCGGAGTTGAAGATGGTGATTTACCGGCTGATACTGACTGTGCCGCGCTAGCTCGCTACTTCATAACAGTTATGCGCGGCCTTGGCGTTAGCGCTGTTAGCGGGATCAAGCGGAAAGAGTTGCTTGAAATCGCACGGACAGCTCTACAGGTTTGGCCCTCGCAATCAGCACCGGAACAGTAAAACGGCCGGGTGCCGTCTGTTCGTTTGCGCGCACATGGACCACGGACTTAAAGGCTCGCCACATTCGCGTTAATGCGGTATCGCCGGTTCCACGGATACGCCTGGACTGAATGAACTTCTGGCATTCACAGAAGCCGGACGAGAACGGATCAAAATGCTTTCTGACATGGTTGCGCTTGGGAGACTTGGGACTTATGCAGCACATCCCAAGCCGGTTCCTGAAAGCAGCAGCGGTGTCGCGGTTCCTAATACGCCACCCGAAGATTTCCCGATTCATCGCGACGAAAGCTTCCGTGCTGTGCCCCTTCCTGTCCATGCCGCACGGCGCCGGATATCCGCCTTCGGGCCAAGACTTTGTGCCGTTCCCGGTTAGGCTTCTAGGTCCCGTCGGATTTGCCTTGTCGCTAGCCGGGCAGCTCGGCCCCGTCTTCGTATGTTCCTTCTATTGGCGGAGCGCACCCACAGCTCGAAGACTAGTTGCCGTATCGACGATGGTGTCGGCTACCGGGCGTGGCCGCCATCCGAGGTCTCGCTCTGCTTTGGCGCTGGAGAACCGACGCTTCCTGCCAAGCTCGAACAGTTGACCGCGAACCTCAGCATCGAAGAGGCTGACCATTTTTACCAGCCAGTCTGGAAGTCTTCGTACAGGGACTCTGCGGGCCTCGGTTCCTAATTTGTCACGAAGGATTTGAGCAATCTCAGTCATCATCACGAAGGAACCGGAACCAAGATAACGCTGACCGGCGGATTGTGGCGCTTGCATCGCTCGAAGGTGGAGATCTGCGATGTCGCGAACATCGACGACGGTGAATCCAAAACGTGGGATTCCGGGCAATTCTCCGTTGAGCATCTTGGCTACAACTTGGACTGATGCGCTCGCGTCCTTGTCGAGAACCGGCCCCAAAACCAACCCCGGCAAGATCGATACCCATTCGATGTTCGGGTGTGCCCGGGCTAATTCGTCCCAGGCTGTGCGCTCAGCCAAAGTCTTGCTTCGGGTGTATGGGACGTTATCTGGATGATTCGGATTGCTCCAATCCTCTTCCGTGAAAACCCGTTCGTTCGGATTATCAACTCCATAGGAAGCCGCAGCTGAAGACGAGGTTTGGACGACGCGTTTGACGCCAGCTTTCGAAGCAGCCCGCATGACGCGCAGTGTTCCTTCCCGGGCTGGGATGAGCAGTTCATCTTCATGTTTTGGCATCTTGGATGGAATTGGCGAAGCCACATGCAACACAAACTGCGCGCCTGTCATCGCCTCTTCCCATCCGTCATCGGTTCCCAAATCCGCTGCCACGAAACCGAGTTCTTCTGTCGATGTTCGATGGCCCAGCCCCTTCTCAAGCCAGGATCTGACTTCCGGCGCCCGCTCAAGCGACCTCAAGGTTCCGCGCACGCGATAGCCCTGCTGAATCAGTTGCAAGATGCATTGGCCCGCGACGTAGCCGGAAGAGCCGGTGACCACAACGAGTTCTTTGTTCATGAAAATACTCCTAGAGTTCGTGAGTCCTTGCGTGTATAGCAACGCTATACAAACTATATAGCAGTGATATACTGATTGCAATGGCCAACGAGCGGAAGCAATCAATGGAAAAATCGATCCTGCGTGCCGCGATGCAATTGCTCGAAAAGCACGGTCCGGAAGGCCTTACGACGCGAGCCGTTTGTGATGCGGTCGAGATAACTGCCCCGACGCTCTATTACCATTTCGGCGACAAGAGAGGGCTTCTGGATGCCGTGGTGGCTGAGGGATTTGAGGATTTCTTGAGGATGAAACGCGAACCAGGTGAGCCTCAAGATCCACGCGAAGCTCTTCTGGCCGGTTGGGACCGATTTCTCGAATTCGCGTCGGAGAAGCCGCAGCTCTATGGTTTGCTGGTCCAGCGTTTGGGCGAGAATCCAGCCGCTATTCGAATGGCAATGACCTCGACGGAAAAAAATCTTGAGCGTTTGTCCGAGATCGGGGTTCTGAAGGTCGATGTAAATTTTGCTCGTAATGCGCTTCTCGCGGTCGCATTAGGCGTCACATCAAAGACGGCGCACATCGCTGAACAAAGCGATCTGAAGGCGATGGGCAGGTTTCTAATGAAGTCCACCCTTGATGCATTGACGGTTCAGAAAGCAGCGATTCGGACCAACCGATCACGATCAAAAACGCGCCGTGCTGCTACGCGCTAGAACTGCCCGATCTGCGCGGAGCTTTGAGATGCACTCGGCTACAGTTCTCCCCCATCCAAAGGCACAACGAATCCCCCCTTCCTCCGTTTTTGGCTGTATTGTATTGATACAGAAAGAGATAGTATTTGTTTCGCGGTGGTACTCAAATTCACACGCCTTTGTTTTTAATCATTCAGCTTTGCATCGATTTCCACCTCTTTAATAAGGAAGAGGGCGGCTGACTTCTGACCGAGAGTAAAATACAAAGCATGAAAACCACGACCTATGAAGGGACCGTCGAGAACGGCCAAATCAAGCTTCCGGAAACCGTCCATCTTCCGGATCACACTAAGGTGTTTGTCGTGGTACCGGATATGAAAGTGGAACCCTTCACGATCGCAACTGGCGATGACGGCTTACCTGTAATCCGCACCGCGAACGGCATTATCACTTCCCAACTGGTCAAAGATATTGAAACTCTGAGCGCATGACGTTCCTGCTTGATGTGAATGTGCTCATGGCGCTCCTTTGGGAAAACCATGAACATCATCAGATCGCGCGCGCATGGTTTCGCGGAGTCACCGCCTTCGCAACGTGTCCGGTATCGCAGCTTGGTTTTGCACGAGTTTCTTCCCATCCTTCTTTTGGATACAGCATGTCGCCCGATCAGGCGTTCAGCGTTCTAAGAGCGTTTCTTGCTGATGTGCGGCATCACTTCGTCTCCGACGATTTGAGCTGCGCAGATCGCGTCGTACGAACGGATGTCATGATGGGTGCAAATCAAATTACCGATCATTACTTGGTCGCTCTCTCCCGCCATCACCGTTTCACATTAGCGACTTTCGACGAGACTCTCGCCAAAACATTTGCCAAAGAATCCGATTTGGTCCAATTGATTCGTTAATTGTCCCGTTGGTCGATCACCTGAAGTGGTTCGACGTGAGGATCGAACTGCTTCCATTGACGAGTCCAGTAGGACCGAATCTCTTCTTTCCCGACGACACGTCCGCCTTCCGATGCCTTGGGCCAGCTGACGTTCTCAATCGTGAGCGCCAGGGCGCTGTCGATATCCCGATGATTGAAGGCAAAGTAGACCTGAGCTATTAACGTCTGCGTGCTCGGCATAAATCCTCCCGCAGTACATATGTGTAGTTTAATGCGCATTGAGATAGGGTTGCAGTAAAACCCGGATTGACCGAGTTCACCGCGATACCCTGATCCTTGAACTCACCGATGACGGTTTCGGCGGGGTCTACTTCAACGCTACGCCCGCCGTTAGTGCTTCTACCTGAGTCAGAAACTTCTGCAGCAACGGCGACTGGTTGTCTTTACGCCAGATCAGATAAATTGGGACGGGAAAATTAAGGTCCACGACCGGCAGGAACGTCACTCCGCGAGGACACTGCCATCGTGCTTCGTCCGCCGCAAACGTAAAGCCTATCCGGCAGGCGACAAGGCTCAAAGTCATTGCCTGATCGACGCCCTCTTGCACAATGCGCGGCGACTTCAATCCCCCGCGAAAACATTCGTGCATCAGCCCGTCGTAATATCCAGGATTGACCCATCGCGACATCCAGGCAAATGGTACGTCTTGAAGATCACGCAGCCTCACTTTCGTCCGTTTGGTTAGGGGATGCCCCTTAGGACCAGCGAGTATTGTTTTGTATCGCGCGACAAGTCTTTGGGCGAGATCGCCATCCACTCCCGTAGCGCTGAATACAAAACCGGCATCCAGTCGTCCGGATTTCACTCCTTCGATTTGTAAGAGGGACCTCATTGCATGCAACTCAAGCTCTATATCCGGCTGCCGCTTTCGAAACCTACGTAAGGATTCGGGCACGACGCCGTGCCATGAGATGGTTTCCATGAAGCCAACGCGCAGAGTTCCCGCCTTGCCCTTAGCCACTCGCTCAGCACGCAGCTTCGCCTCCTCGACTTCCTGCAGAATCCGTCGGGCGTCAGTCAGGAACAACTTTCCAGCAGCGCTCAACTTGACGCCGCGTGGTAGACGTTCAAACAAGGAAAACCCGATTTCCTGCTCCAAATCTTGGATCTGTCGGGAGAGCGCAGGCTGCGCGACATGCAGGCGCTCGGCCGCACGCCCGTAATGTTCTTCCTCTCCAACGCTTATGAAATAGCGCAAATGGCGCAACTCCATCTGATGCCTCCTGATTATCGGATCGATCAAAACAAAATCTTAGACGTATTGGTCGTGATGTTTCCATACTCCCAACGAATATGAAAGCACTTGTCCTAAACGCACTGGGTCATGGTTTTGATTTCGAGGATGTGGAGATCGCAGATCCAATCGGGCGCGAGGTTCTTGTCGAAGTACAAGCATCAGGACTGTGTCATACCGACCTCTTATTCGCGACTAACGATATCGTGCCAAAGCCAGCGGTGCTCGGGCACGAGGTCGCTGGCGTCGTTGCAGCGATCGGTCCCGAAGTCACGAGTTTCGCCATAGGAGATCACGTCGTCGGCTCGCTCACGCAGGCGTGCGGAGGATGCGCTCGATGCCTGTCGGGACGCCCCTTCCAATGCCAATATCCAGGAGCAACACTGCGCCGAACAAGCGAACCTCCGCGCTTGAGCCGGAACGGTGTTGGATTATTCCAAGGTTTCGGGCTCGGTGGATTTGCGGAACGCGCACTCATTCACGAGAGCCAACTCGCCGGTGTGCCGAAGGACATGCCTTTCCCTCAGGCGGCTCTACTTGGCTGCGGCGTCGTAACGGGTGCTGGTTCGGTCTTGAATACTGCGAACGTCAGCGCGGGTGATTCGGTCGTGATTTTTGGCGCTGGAGGAGTCGGGCTCAATGCTGTGAGCGGCGCGCGCATTGCAGGCGCCTCAAGGATCGTTGTAATCGACATCGAACAGAAGCGACTCGATGCGGCTCGCCGATTCGGGGCGACCGATGTCATCGACTCCACGAAGAGCAAACCGGTCGAAGCCGTGCGCGACATTCTGCCAGGAGGCATCGATCACGTTTTTGATTTCGTTGGACTGAAGCTGGTGGCTGAACAGGGTCTTGCCATGCTTGGCGTGGGAGGGGGGCTCTACCTAGTCGGGGTGTCGAAACCCGAAGTCGACCTCAGCCTGAACATCTTTGATGCGATCGGAGGCCAGAAGCGTGTCCTGGGTGTGAATTTCGGCTCGACTAACGCGAAGCGTGACATTCCGATGTACGCAGAACTGTACTTGCAAGGCCGAATGAACCTGGACGATTTGGTGTCGAGAAGGATCTCACTACGCGAGGTAAATGATGGTTATGCGGCGCTCAAAGATGGCTCGCTGAACCGAGTCGTCGTCACATCGTTCTGACAGTGATTGGTTTCATAAGGAGGGGCTCTATGAAAACACCCGCAGGAAAAGACGCGATCAAGAGAATCACCACCCACTACATAGATGGCGCGTTCGTTGAATCTCATGGGCAGGAAGTCATGGACATCATCCGTCCGACCGACGGCCAACTAATCGCACGCGCTACGCTGGGCGACGAGGAAGATACACGGCGCGCCATCGCCGCGGCCAAGCGCGCGTTCGCGACTTACGGCCGGTCAACGAAGGAAGAACGTGCGAACATTTTGCGGCGGCTGCACGAGGCCGCCTCGGCGCGTATCGATGATCTGACGGCCGCGATGGTCGAGGAGTACGGTGGCGTCGTCCAGTTCGCGAGGCCCATCGTGGAGTCGGGCGTCAACGCGTTTTTGGCCTCCCAGAAGGCACTCCAGGAACTTCCCTTGACACGCAGTTGGGGCAAGACGACGGTCACCTTGGAGCCGGTCGGCGTGGCCGGCTTGATTACGGCGTGGAATGCGAACGCGCTGTTCATTTGCCTCAAGCTGGCTTCGGCGGTCGCCGCCGGTTGTACGGTTGTTATTAAGCCCAGCGAGTTGAGTTCTTTGCAGACGCGCGTGATGATCGAGGCATTGCACAAAGCCAATCTTCCAAACGGTCTCTTGAACGTTGTCACGGGCCTCGGCAATGTCGTCGGCGCGGAACTCACACGCAATCCCGACGTCGCCAAGATCTCGTTCACGGGTTCCGTGGCCGTAGGCCAGATGATCATGCGTGACGGGGCAGAGACGATGAAACGCGTCACGCTTGAACTGGGCGGCAAGTCGCCCACCATCCTACTCGATGATGCCCCGCTCGATCAGGCGATCCCGTCGGCCCTCGTCATGGCCTTCTTGAATAGCGGTCAAGCGTGCGCCGCAGGGACGCGCCTCCTGGTGCCGAAGAGCCGAATCGAAGCGGTAAAGCGGGGTATACGCGAGGCGATGCGCGCTTTTACCGTCGGCGATCCGGCTGATCCCAAGACTGCCATAGGACCGATGGTGTCGCAGAAACAGTACGAACGGGTGCAGTCTTATATCCGCACGGGCATCGAAGAAGGCGCAGAGGTTCTTGTCGGCGGGGAGGGTCATCCCGAAGGTCTCGACGCGGGTTACTTCGTTAAGCCCACGGTATTTGCTAACGTGAAGAACGATATGGCGATCGCCCAGGAAGAAATATTTGGCCCTGTGCTGTGTGTCATCGCTTATGAATCCGAGGACGAGGCAATCCGCATCGCCAACGACTCTAAATATGGACTGCACGGCGCCGTTCTTGGGACCGATCTCCAGCGCGCGCGTCGCGTGGCCTCACAAATCCGATCCGGACGCGTCGTGATCAACAACATGACGGATGATCCACAAGCGCCGTGGGAGGCTTCAAATACTCCGGCGTCGGCCGTGAATACGGCAAGTACGGGATCGAAGCCTTTCTTGAAACCAAAGCGATCCTCGAAGTCTAAGGAGACACTCTCATGAGTCAGCACGTCAGCATCTCGCCAGCCGAAGCCGCGGATCGCCTCGCGATCCGGGAACTCGTTGAAGCCTACGCCCATTGCGCCGATCGTCGAGATGCGCAAGGTCAAATGGCACTCTTTACTGAAGACACCCACTTCGTGGTGTATATGAACGCCAAGGACTCGACGCCGTCGCAGGATCTCCACTCCAGAGCGGCGCTTGCGCCTGTGTTCGACGACCTGAACAAGTACGCCGTCACCCAGCACTTCGTCGGGCAAAGTACGATCCTCACACTCACAGCCGACCGAGCGACGGGGGAGGCCTACACTATGGCGCACCACCTCACGATCAATGGTGGGAAGCGAAGCCTAATGATCGCCGCACTCCGCTACGCCGACACGTTCGTGAAAAAGGACGGCGCGTGGCTGTTTGCCGAGCGCAAACTCTACGTCGACTGACTGGAGAATCGCGTACTGTCATGAAACGTGTCTCTTTGGGCCTCGCGGCAGTCCGTCAAAATCGATAATTCATGCGGTAAGCTCATGGTCTGTTTCCAGGATTCTCCGCCGATGTACGCGTAGTGTCAGTGTAATTTCCGGAGTCATACCTCTGTCAAAACCGCACACGAGGCAATGTCGTGGTCGTGTCGACATCAGTCGATAAGCTGAGTTCGCGCCACTGAGCCGCTTCAGCAGTGCGGGTTGCCTCGGCTTCAGCCGCAAAGCGAACGGCGTCACTGCCTATTAAGAGATGTGCGGGAAGCCGATCACTGTCGGCCAGACGAAGGACAACTTGAGCTACCTTGATCGGATCGCTGACCTCCTGCCCCCAATACGACTTCAGCGCCTTCGCGACAGCACCAACGGATGGTTCATAGTCGGGGAAAAGCTCAGGCATGTCCTGGTTTGCCCGAACTCCCCAGTTCGTTCTCATACCACCGGGTTCGAGAGCGCACACTTTGACGCCGAATGGAGCCAGTTCCTGGGCAAGGGATTCGGTGAATCCTCCTACCGCCCACTTCGCCGCATGGTACGGCGCGCTGCCGGGCCGGGTTAAGCGGCCTCCGACCGACGAGATCTGAAGGATGCAGCCGCTCTTTTGCATTCGCATGATCGGTACTGCCGCACGCGTCACGTTGACGACCCCATAAAAGTTGGTGTCAACTACCGCCTTGAACCTCTCCGAACTCAACTGCTCGAACGGTGCGATATCGCCGTAGCCGGCGTTATTGACGACGACATCGAGACGCGCGAACGCAGCTACCGCTGCCTGCACAGCGCTTGAGCAGCGCTCTCGTCCGTTACGTCGAGAGCAGCAGTCCGGACCTGATCACCATATTTCTGTACGAGATCTTCGAGACGGCGGGGATCGCGGGCGGTTGCAACGAGTCGATCGCCGGCTGCAAGCACAGCTTCAGCGATGTTCCTGCCTAAACCGCTTGCGCTGCCGGTTACCAGCCATACTTTCGACATAAAACACCTCCAGTTCTTTTTTGAAATAATGTTGCGGTTGGCCACTTCAAAGAACGGCCCGTCCGCTATTGTCCGGATAGTCGGTGCTGAACGCTATATCTTTGCCTTCTTCGTATTCCGTTCCGCCTGCACGATCCCAAACTTCATGAGACTCTCGGCGGTGGCGACGATCGCGTCCTCGCGCGACCGCGGTTTCCAGCCGAGCACGCGCTCTGCCTTCGCGCTGGACGCGTGACGCGTGTTATCGAGCAGCGGCAGCATCGGGCGCACCGTGGGATCGAACAATGAAACGACACGGACGAGCCAGTTTGGCAACTGTCGTCGTCCGCCGACTTTTTCGCGCTAATCGCATTTTTCTTTGTCATTTTTGAGCTGTCCCAAGCCTCATACCTATTGAGGAGAACACTCCAAGAGTAAGGATGAGGCCACGCGAGGGAGGAGGTGAACGAAGTACGACATCGCTACTGAAGTAGCGTTTCAACGAGATACCGCTCTGATCGGTCACAATTCAGTCACAGTTTCGCTGTAACCTATTCAAACAAAAGGCATAAGCGGAGAGGGGGGGATTCGAACCCCCGGCACCGGTTTTGCCAGTGCAACTGCTTAGCAGGCAGCCCTGTTCGGCCACTCCAGCACCTCTCCGTGGTCGATAGAAACCGCGCCAGAT
>Ga0207090_1143_pt1 | contig 16083 bp, 16 predicted proteins | sample Alteio_BWMinHeat_50_FD_153565 | JGI IMG/M metagenome (GOLD analysis project Ga0207090, IMG submission 153565) | Enriched cells from forest soil in Barre Woods Harvard Forest LTER site, Petersham, Massachusetts, United States -... | ecosystem: Environmental > Terrestrial > Soil > Temperate forest >...
CTTCCATAATGAACCTATTCTGTCAAAAAGGCAGGGCCGAGTCATATTACAGCCTGCGTGGCATATCTAACGGGAAAAGAGTGTGAGAGCGGCCCCGTGAGGGAAGAAGAATAGCCACAAAAACGCACAAAAGGCCCAAAAGTCAATTTCTTTTGGGCCTTTTGTGCGTTTTTGTGGCTATTCTTCTTCCCTCACGCGCGGCTGATCCAATCGGCCGTAGCGGCGGAGTTCGGGGGAAAGCCAGGCCATGCCGAACACGACGAGGAGTGTGCCGATTCCACCGGAGACAACGGAGACCACGGGGCCGAAAAAATTCGCAACCAGACCGGATTCGAACGCGCCCAGTTCATTCGACGTTCCGATGAAAAGGGAGTTCAGGGCCGAGACGCGGCCGCGCATATCGTCCGGTGTGAGGATCTGGACCAGCGTCGAGCGGACGACGACGCTGATGTTGTCGCAGGAACCGAGCAGCGCCATCATCGTCATCGAAAGCCAGAAGCTCCGCGAGATGCCGAAGATCACCGTGACCGTTCCGAATCCGGCGACAGCGAATAACAGCGTGCGGCCAGCCTTCTTCAACGGCCCGCGGTGCGCCTGAAGAAGCGCCATGGCGAACGCGCCGATGGACGGCGCCGCCATCAGCCACCCCAGTCCGCGCGGTCCGACCCGCAGGATGTCCTTGGCATAAATCGGCATCATTGCCGTGGCGCCGCCGAGAAGGACGCCAAACATATCCAGCAGCATCGCGGATAGAACGACCTTTGCCTTCCAGACAAATCGAAATCCCGCAGAGAACGACCGCAGCGTCAGCGGCTGCCGCGGAGCCTGCTGATATTTGTATGTAATGCTTCCAAGCAACACCACAAACGTCATCTGGCCAATCGCATTGATCGTGTAGACCAGTGTCGGGCTCTGGAAGGCGCCGATCAGCAGTCCGCCGATCGCAGGTCCCGCCATCGATGAAATTTCAAATCCGCTTGAATTCCAGGACACCGCCGTGCTGAAGATTTCCAGAGGAATGATTCCCGGAAGAAATGCCGCGCGCGACGGCATGATGAATGCTCGCGCCGAGCCGTAAGCAAAAAGACACACATATAGAACCAGGATCGAGCCGCCCCGCGCCGAGTTCACCGCGAGACCAACCGCGGCCAGGGCATTGCACGCGAGGGCCGCCATCAGGACGCGCTTGCGATTGAAGGTGTCCGTGATGTGGCCGGCAAACAACATAAAGAGCGCTTGTGGAAAGAACTGGGCAAGGCCTGCATAACCCAGAGCCATCGCGGAATGCGTGCGCTCGTATATCTCCCATCCGATGGCGACCTTCTGCATCTGCCATCCGAGAATCAGGATCATGTTTCCGCTGAAGTAGCGGCGGAACGAAGGCAAACGCCAGGCGGCATAGGCATCGTGCTGTTTCATTCGCAGCCGCTCATTTTGTAATTGAATCGATGGAGCTGCGGGGCCGCGCAGACGTGCGAATCGACGCCGATGATCATGGACGCGTGTAATCACAAAGACACCAAGGCACAAAGGCACAAAGAAGGCCGGCAACCAAAGATTGCTTATGCCGGCTTTCTTTGTGCCTTTGTGCCCTGGTGTCTTTGTGATTCATGTCCGTGTGGTGTCTCTCAATTATCTGGATATAACTATGCAGGCCATCACTGTAGCGGCGGTCTATGACCGCCGGTTTAAAGTGTCAAGTAATCTACATGTTTGTTGCGAGTTACCATAAAACCGGCGGTCATAGACCGCCGCTACAGCGGGGGTCTCATCCAAGTTTCAAACGTCCAGGCAATGGAGAGACATCACACTAGCGCTTTTCCGGGAAGACCGCCACAATCTCGCACTGCACCAGCGTATTTCCGGAGAATCCCTGGTACATCATCGTGTGACGCGCGGGTCGCGAATGCTCGTCGGGGAACATGGCAAGCCACTCTTTATTGACAGACTCTTTGAATGATTTGTCCTTCGCCCAGACAACGACCTTGATGATGTCGTCGACGGAGCCGCCGGCCGCCTCCATCACTCGCCGGATATTCGCGAACATGAGTTTGCATTGGCTCTCGACATCGGGCGGAGTCCTGCGCGTGTCGGGCTCCATGCCGAAAATTCCGCTGGTCATCATGAATGGACCGATGATGCATCCCATCGGAATAGGGTTTTCATGGTGGAGTCCCGGTACCTCAAAGCTATGGCGTTTGTTCACTGCATTCTCCTTCCGTACAAAGGCCGGAAGTATAGCGTGTTAAAATCCACACCCGTGGGATTTTTGAAGGAGTTCATGTCAAAGCCGGGAACGACGGGCGCGGTTGCGCCGAGTTCAGCTTTCCTCGCGCAAATGATGGTGGCCGCCCTGGATCTTGGCAACGCCGAGGCAGTTCTCGAGTATGGGCCGGGAACCGGCGTATTCACGGAGTACATCCTGCGCGAAATGAAACCTGCGTCGAAGTTTGCGGCGATCGAAGTCAATCCTCAATTCGCCGAGATCTTCAAGGCCCGGTTTCCGGGCGCCCGATTGGTCGAAGACAGCGTCGCGAATGTCCGGGCAATCTGCGATGAGGCCGGCATGCCTGCGGTGGATTGCATCGTGTCCGGATTGCCATGGGCCTCATTTTCGGAGTCGATGCAGTTGCAGTTTCTGGATGAGATGATGAAGGTGTTGAAGCCGGGCGGCCACTTCGTGACATTCGCCTACGTTCATGGACTGGCTCTGCCACCGGCAAAGCGATTTGCCGGCCTGCTCCCGAATTACTTCACGAGCGTTTCAAAGAGCCCAGTCGTCTGGATGAACGTGCCGCCTGCGTTCGTTTATCGCTGCCGGCGCTGAACTACGCGGCCGGGTGACTCCGTGCCTCGCTGACCATGATCACTCGTTCGCGGATGTTGTGGCCGTTCAGTTTTTGAACGGCCTCCTTAATGCGGGTCTTCTCCGCAATCTCGACATACGCGAAGCTGGGAGAAACGCCGGCAACGAGATCTCGAACAAGGCGAACCTGCTTCACTTCGATCCCCGAAGACTCCACCCATTCAGAAAGTTCTTTGTCGGTGCAATTGTGAGGGACGTTTACCATGAAGAGAGTGCCCAATGTGTACCTCCTGAGCGTGGGTAGACTCTAAACCGGTACTTGACAAAAGTCCATAAATAAGACGAACAATCTAGTGTCCGGAGTCCGATATTACTTCGGACGCCGCGGCCGCTGCTTTGACGAAATGGCTTTGATGATGATTTGCCGACGGTGCTTCGCGTCAATGGGAGTTGTGGAGCTTTCGAGCGCTGAGTTCATGAGATCCCGAACCGCCGGCTCATCCAGCGTTGCAGCATTTTTGAGGACGACATGACGGACTCTGACGCCGCTTCCTTTTAGCAGCCTCTCCGGATCGGGCAGGCCCTTGCCATTCAGGAAAAACAGCGTGACCCACCTCGGATAGAGCGCGAGCGAGAAGATCGCATCGGAGGCGCGCTCGGTCGGCCCGTAACCGATCACGAGCGCGTTGTAATTGTCATAGACCAGCTCGATGGCGCCCGGAAGCCGAGCCTGCATTTTCTTGCGCGCGGCCTTTGCCAGTCCGCCGATTTCCGGCGTGTATTTCGCAAGAAATCCGGCGAGCTGGGCCTCCGGCGTCATCTATTTTGCGATCGTTGCCTTCTTGACGTAGTCCATCTTCGGGAAATCTTTTGTGAGGTAGGCATTGCCTTCGGCCTGAACGCGGCCCTGGTCGGGGCTTTCACCGTAACCCGAGTAGATCTTGTCGACGATTTCCATGCCCTTGCTGACCTTGCCGAATGATGCAAAGCCCTGACCGTCAAGACCGGCGTTGTCTTTAAAATTGATGAACACCTGGGTTGTGCGCGTGTCCGGCCCTGACGAGCCTCCCTGCATGGCGAATGTGACGTATCCCCGTACGTTGCTTTGCTTCACGGGATCGCGTGGAATCCGCGCATCTTTCCATACTGTGTTCAGTGCCGGGTCGCCATTGATGCCGAACTGCACCATGAAGTTTGGGACCACGCGGAAAAATCGAATGTTATCGAAGTAACCGTTCTTGACCAGATTGTAAAAACGGTCCGCCCCGTTTGGCGCCCAGTCGCGATGGACTTCGATCGTGAACATCCCGGCGCTTGTGTCGAAATCCGCTTTGTACATTGCCGGCGCCATTTCCTTCAATGCTGCCGGATTCTTTAATGCCGCATTGGTTCCAGCCTGTCCCATCACCAGAGATGCCGCCGCAAGTATCAACACCAGGGCGGTCACAAAATATAGACGCTTCGTCATTGCTATGCTCCTCATGAATTAGATCGACGTGTGCCACGTCTCGATGCCCGAAGGATTATACCTGCGGCCGGCTCTGTACAAAAAGGAGACGTAAACAAAGCTGTGTGTTTTGAATTTCCGGCCAGGAGACACCAACATTGGGAGAAGGTCCAAAGCCAAAGGGATAGTGGTTGTACCCGCCAACAGCATCGTGCCCGCAGAATTGGGCAAGACTCCGTTTGAACGGGAGAAGCGCCAATTACGCGCACGGTTTGCATAGTTCGCACAATTGCGAGAAAACTTTGCCGTTCCGGTGATATCAATGCGCGGGCTGGAAGATCTGGTTTGTGTACGGATTTGCAGTCGGCCGAGTGACGACATTGAACCCGAACTTCGTTGCCTGATGGCATGAGTTGCAGCCTTCCGTCAGTTGGTCGAACGCTTTCGTGAAGCCTTCCAGGTCCTTGGCGTTGACCGCTTCATCAAGCTGCTTGATCGGGGCCCTGATGATTTTTTCGATCAGTTGCGGAATCGGAAGCTGCGCATCCTTGTGAGTCGGGTGGAATGTTGCCAGATCGTCGAAACCTTCATTGAGTTCATCCAGTTCGTAGCTTGCCAGGGGCCAGTTCCCGCTCTGTCCTGCAAACCACAGTTTGAGGTGCCGCATTTGCGTTAACGTCATGATTTCGCCGAAGCCCGGGGTGTAGGGCGGCGGTGTTGGCTGGGCGGGTTGGCGATTGCAGCTCGCCAGGCCGAGCGAGCAGAGAGCGACAATTATTAAAATGGTTCGCCGGTTCAAGCGGTTCATCCGGTCATGATACCGCGGAATTTCAGCCGCAAATATCAGAGAGTATTCAACACTTCTTCCACTCGGCGGGCAGCTTGTTCATAGCCGGTTTCCGCGGGGAACGTCAGCGGTGGTCCGATGGAAACGTGGATGGGGCCACGGCGCGGCCAGGAATCATGAACAGAATAAATCTCATAAAGGCCGCGAATCCGGATCGGGACAATCGGGATGCGGAGACGGACGGCCATCATGCCGATGCCTGGACGGAAAGGATGGATCCGGCCATCGGGCGTGCGAAGGCCTTCGGGAAAAACGATGGGGTTGAATCCACGGCTGACAAGGTCTCCCGTGTAAGCGAGCGCGCGGCGCGTTCCCGTCATCTGCTGCGGCAACGGGTAGGCGTTGTAAATCGCGCAGGAAAGCAAGTAAGCGAGCGCGGCGCCGGCAGCTTCCGCCCGGGAGTGTCCTCGAGGTTCGAAGTAAGCGCGGAAGTGATCTTTCATCATTGCGGGCGCCAGCCGTTGCCGCCAGCGATAGGGAAGGGCAGTGTAGATCGTTGGAACATCCAGATGGCTCGTGTGATTGGCAGCGAAGATTACTGGCGGCTCAAGGCCGTCGAGATGTTCCAGACCGGTGACTGTGAGAGGGAGATGGTAACGGTACAAAGGCAGCGCGACCGCGTGCTGAAATAAAGTGCGAAACCATCGGACGGGTGCGGCCCGAGCCCAGTCGGAAAGCGGTCTTTCGCGTTCATCCGGCCCAACTGCGGCATCGGGCCGGCGGAGCCATTCTTCGAGTTCTGGCGTTGAAGTCAGCTTCGCAAACGAGTCCTCATCCAATTCGACCTGATATTTGTTTTCAAGTTCGGACAGGAGTTCAACCCGCTCCAGGGACGACATTGCGCTCAGATCCACATGCGCAGCCTCGGGCGTGTTCGGCTTTCCGGTCTGAAGCTCGCGAGCAATCTCATGCCGCTTGATTTTCAACGTCGATGCCGTGCGTGGAAATTCGCCGTGCGGCCAAATGGAACATTCTCGAATGCGCTGGTGGGATTCCAATCGTTGATTGGCGCGGCGAACCAGCGCCTCCACATCGGCAGCCGGGTCCTTCAATATGATCACAGCGTGAACGTGGTCCGGCCCGACGACGGCGCTCTCGCGAACTTCGCCGAAGCTGTTCAATACGGCCTCGACGTCTTCCGGGTGGATGTTTAACCCCTCCGGCGTAACGATCATGTCCTTCTTCCTGCCATGATAATAGAGCCGGCCTTCGGAATCGATTTCGCCGAGATCGCCGGTGTGCAGCCATCCGCCTTCTGTCGTGGTCACGCTTTCTCCGCGCACGAGGATTTCGCCATCGGCAGCGATCGTCACGTCCTGGCCCTCGATGACTTTTCCGAGCGAGCCCGTTTTGGCGTCGAATGGATGATTGACGGCGATGACAGGACTTGCCTCCGTCAGGCCGTAACCCTGAATCACCGCAAAGCCCAGAGCCTTCCAGAATTCTTCAAGCTCCGGATCCACGCGCGCTCCTCCCACAACAAACGCCCAGAACTTCCAGCCGAAGCGTCGATGAATCTTGCGATGCCGCCACATGGCGAAAATCGGGGGACGGAGGAAAATCAGCCGCCAATTACGCCAATTGCGCAAATTAATTGTCGTAATTGGCGTAATTGGCGGCTGACCCCGCCCAGTCTCGTTTTTCAGGTTCTCCAGGATGCGTGGAACCGACACCATCACGGAGATTCGATTCTTGTGGACGAACTCGACGATTTTCCCCGGATGGATATCGCTTGTGAACGCCACCGATCCTTCGAGAAACAGAGAAATGAACAGCCCCTGCGACTGTCCAAACATGTGGCTTAACGGAAGTAAATCCAGAATGCGAATCGGCTGAAAGGGACGCGTCCACTTCCTGTATTTCGCAATCTCCTTTCGAAATGGCCGCAGATTTGAGCAAATGTTGCGATGCCGGTGCGCGACGCCTTTTGGCTCGCCCGTGGTGCCGGATGTATAGACGATTTCGACGATGTCGTCCGCTGTGACCTCGCTCAGGGTAAATCGAGTCCTGGGGGGCATCGCTGCAATTGAGTCGAGCGCGGCGTTATCTATAACGAGCCTTGGACGTGATTCGCTTCGAATGCGGTCGACGAGATCCTGCGAAAACCTGTAATCCACGGGAACCGCTTCGACGCCTCGCGCAATGCATGCCCAGAACACAGCCATCCATTCCAGGCGATTCTCACCCCAGATCAGAACGCGATCGCCCTTGCGAATACCGCGCCGATCGAAGTCATCGACCACCGCGCCAATCTTGCCGTAAAGGTCGCTATATGTGGCGGTCCAGGTTCGAAAACCGTTGGACCACCGGACGGCTTCCCGGTGGCCAAGGCGTTCGATATCCGGCAGGAGATCCACAAGAGTTTGCATCGTGCCGCGACCGTCACTATCCTTTATATGCGGGCATCGTCTTAGTCCTGGGAGGTAGTCCAATCCATGTTTTCCAAGCACTTGACGCTCTGGACGATTTTAGGGCTTACCTTTGTCATCGCGGTAGCGGCATATGGCGCCGATAACCGCACGAAACTGAAGCCGGGAGTGAATATTTTCTCTCCCAAACAGGACATTGAGATGGGGCGGCAGTCGGCCAGGGAAGCGGAACGGCAGCTTCAGATACTGAATGACCAGCAGGCCACAAGCTACATTGATTCGCTGGGAAGGCAGTTGGCCTCAAACGCGCCGGGCGAGAAGTATCCCTATCAATTCAAGATCGTGAATGACACGGCGATCAATGCATTCGCTCTTCCAGGCGGCTTTGTTTATGTCAACCGGGGCGCGATTGAGGCGGCCGACAATGAGGCCCAGATCGCCGGCGTCATTGCGCATGAGATCGGGCACGTTGTTCTCCGCCATGGTACCAATCAGGTATCGAAGGCTTACCTTGCAAAAGCGCCGTTGGCAATTGTCGGCGGCGTTCTCGGGGGCAATGCCGCAGGCGCGGTAATGGGGTCGCTCGGCGGGTTCGGCCTCAATTCGTTGTTTCTCCATTATTCGCGGGAAGCCGAGACGCAAGCGGATTTGATGGGAACTCAGATCCTCCATGACAGCGGGTACGATCCCAAAGCGATGGTGGATTTCTTCGAAAAAATCCAAAACGCGAGCAAGGGAAGCACGGCCCAATTCTTCAGCGATCACCCGAATCCGGAGAACCGCATCAGTAATGTTCAGAAGGAAATCGTCAAGCTGAATGGCGCGCTCCCGGATCCCAAGACGGATTCGCCGGAATTCCAGACGGTGAAGGACCTTCTTGCGGGCATGCCTGCTCCCCGTAAGAACGGTTCTCCAACGACGAGCAATGGCCGCCAGCCGAGTGACCGGACGGGTCGTAACCGGAGCGGATCTCCCGCGCCGCCCTCGGGAGGCCTGACGAGTTACAAAAGCCCCGATCTTCAATTCCGTTATCCGGATAACTGGCATCAGGACCTGCAAGGCGGCACCACGACTTTTTCACCGGATGGGGGATCCGTCAACGGCTCGCTTGCATGGGGAATGGTGTTCTCGACGTTCGATGCGGACAAACATGGCCAGGCCAGGATTTCCCTCGATGATGCTGCCGATCAGTTGTTGAGCGATCTGCAGCGGACGAATGCGAATATGCGCGTCACGCGCAGCCGCCAGCGGATGCAGATCGGAGGCCAGGACGGATATTTGACGGAATTGTCGAACACGTCGCCGGCAGGTGGGAGGGAGACCGACCGGATCTACACGGTCGTGGCGCCCAACGGCCAGGTGTATTACTTCGTCGGCGTGGCCCCGCAAGACGACTTCGATCGATACGCTCTTGCGTTCGAGGACCTCATCGACACTGTCAGGTTCAAGTAGACTTCTACGTTGGGGGGACGGGAACGGAACACAAGAGGCACAAGAAGGACACAAAAAGCACAAAAAGTGGTTTATGAATCGATTGCCGGATACCGATCAACTGCGCATCATGGTTTACCGCCATTCGGTCTTCTACAGCCCTCTGATTGCGTCAATCGGCGGTGGCTTTCTCAAGGACGAAGGCCTCGAGGCCACATATTTCCAAAAGCCGCCGCAGCGAAACCCGTACGAAATGTTTCGTGACGGTGAGGTTGACATTATGCAGGCGGCGGTGTCCACAAGCTGGGACCCGCTTTCGAAGGGGATTCGAGACATCCCCGTACACTTCGCGCAAATCAACCAGCGCGATGGTTTCTTCATTACCGGCCGTCCCGAAAGGAAGTCCTTTGAGTGGAAAGATCTGGAAGGCTCAAAGCTTCTGGCCGATCACGCGCAGCAGCCGTTGGCCATGCTGAAGTACGGACTGCATTTGCAAGGTCTGGATTTGGACCGCATTGAGATGATTGATGCGGGCGCTCCTGAAGCCATGGAGAAGGCGTTCCGCGCCGGAAAAGGAGACTTCGTTCATTTGCAGGGGCCGGCGCCCCAACAAATCGAGAAGGACGGTGTGGGAACAATCTTCGCTGCGATGGGCGACGCCATTCCTCCCGTCGCATTCAGCAGCCTCATGGCCACTCGGAAATTTCTCAAGACTCCGCAGGCGCGCGCCTTCATGCGAGCATATCACCGGGCGCTGCGTTTCGTGATCCAATCACCGCATCAGGAAGTTGCCGGGGTCGAAGCATCCTTCTTCCCTGGTATATCGATTGAGGCGATCGGCGCTGCAGTTGCCCGCTACCAGCAACTCGGCACATGGCGGTCGGATCCCACAATCACCCGCGAGCAATATGAAGTCGCCATGGATGTATTCATCTTCGCCGGTGTCTTCAAAGAGCGCTACGGTTACGAAGACGTGGTAGTCTCCTCTATTTGAGAGGAGGAGTCGAATGGGAACCGGTACAAAAATCGCGCTGGGTGTCGTAGGCGCAATCGTTCTAATTGGGTTGATCCTTGGCGGGGCCGTTGCGGGAACCTACAACTCGCTCGTGCAACTGGACCAGGGCGCGCAATCGCAGTGGGCCCAGGTCGAAAACGTCTACCAGCGGCGCGCGGACCTTGTTCCGAATCTGGTTAACACCGTCAAGGGCGCTGCGAACTTCGAGCAATCCACATTAACCGCGGTCGTGGAAGCGCGTTCGAAGGTTGGCCAGGTCACGTCGGGCGCCATTGAAAACGTTGCCCGCGATCCGCAGGCGTTCGCCAGATTTCAGCAGGCGCAGGATGGGCTGTCGTCCGCTTTGTCACGGATGATGGTTGTTATGGAGCGGTATCCGGAATTGAAAGCGACACAGGGGTTTCGAGATCTTCAATCACAGCTTGAAGGAACCGAGAATCGGATCACCGTCGAGCGCATGCGATTCAATGAAACCGCCCAGGCATTCAATACCAAGCGCAACACCTTTCCTACAGTGTTGATCGCCGGATTCTTCGGAGCGAAATTCCAGGAGAAGCCGTATTTCAAAGCCGTGACAGGAGCTGAAAAGCCGCCCGAGGTTAAATTCTAGCTTTGAAGTTTCATCGTGCGCTTGCACTGGCCGTCCTACTGGTTTCGGCTGCGAGACTGAACGCAGCCGAAACCCCGATCCCTGCCGCGCCCACGCGCTGGGTGACCGATACGGCAAACTTCATGTCGCCCGCCGCGGTTAGTTCATTGGATTCACGCCTTGAAGGCTACGAACGTTCGAGCGGCCATCAGCTGATCGTCTACATCGCTCAGACCACAGGCGATGCGCCCATTGATGACTGGGCGGTCCGTGCGTTTCAGAAATGGAAAGTCGGACGGAAGGGGATCGACGACGGGTTGGTCCTTTTCATCATGGCAGGGGACCGGAAACTGCGTTTCGAAGTGGGCTATGGTCTCGAGCCGGTCGTGCCGGACGCCATAGCATCGCGCGTCATCAATGAGGTGATCGTGCCTCGCATCCAGGCCGGCGATCGCGACGGCGCGGTCCTTGCGGGGGTGGACGCCGTCATGACCGTCGTCGGCGGGGGCAGTCTGCCGGCGGCTCCACAGCAGCGCCGGGAGCCCTCACGACGCAGTGGCCAGCCGATGTCGCTGGGCCAGCTGGTGTTGTTCGGAATTATCGGACTTATTGTCCTGTTCGTCTTCATCACGAATCCCAGTCTTGCGATCTACCTCCTGTTCAGCATTCTTTCCGGCGGCCGGGGCGGAGGTTCTGGCGGAGGTGAAGGCGGGAGTTTTGGCGGTGGAGGAGGAAGATCCGGCGGAGGCGGAGCAAGCGGATCATGGTAATGACGCGCAAGAAACTAATGCAGGTCATCGACGGCGCCAGGATTAAGGACGCGATACAAAAGGCGGAGCATCGCACCTCCGGCGAGATTTGCGTGTCCGTGGCGCCATACTTCTGGGGCAGTATCGAGAAGGCGGCAGATAAGGCGTTTGTGCGTATGGGCGTGGCGCGCACGAAAGAGCGCAACGGCGTGCTCTTCTTTATTGTGCCTTCGCGTCGAAAGTTTGTGGTGTTGGGTGATCGCGGTATTCACGAACACGTCGGACAGGAGTTCTGGCATCAGGTCGCCGCGGTTGTTTCCGGGAAGTTTCGTGAGAGCGATTTTACCGGCGGACTGGTGCGAGGAATCGAAGAAGTCGGTGAGCGTCTCGCAATGCACTTTCCCTACGATCCCACCACGGACAAAAATGAATTGCCGGATGACGTCGACTTTGGTTAGCCGGTCGGGGAAGGTACACAAAAGGCACAAAACAGAACACAAAAAGCACAAAAATATGGTATCGCAGCAGATTATTGCTGCCTTTTGCGTCCTCTCTATTGTGCTTCTTTGTGGCTAACTTAGCCAACTGGAGGCGAAATGCTGCGCTTGGTGATATTCATCCTGCTGGCGGGACTTGCCGACGACAGCGCCCAAAACAAGCTTGCGCACGACATCTATAAACAACTCGTCGAAATCAACACTACCGATTCTGCAGGCGATACCACAGTTGCGGCTCAAGCGATGGCGGCTCGTCTCAAGGCTGCGGGCTTTCCCGAAGCGGATGTTCAGGTTTTCGGTCCGGATGCGCGGAAAGGAAACCTTGTTGCGAGGTATCGCGGAACAGGGCAGCAAAAGCCGTTGTTGCTGCTGGCGCATCTGGATGTGGTCGAGGCGAAGAGGGAGGACTGGTCGGTTGATCCTTTCGCCTTGGTCGAGAAAGACGGGTACTTCTGGGGCCGCGGAACCACCGATGACAAGGCGATGGCTGCCGCCTGGATTGCCGCCTTCATTCGTCTTCGCGAGGAGCGCTTTGTTCCCAGCCGCGATTTGATCGTGGCGCTTACGGCGGATGAGGAAGGCGGTAATTACAATGGCGTGCAGTGGCTGCTGGCAAAGCATCGCGATTTGATCGATGCAGAGTTCGCGCTGAACGAAGGCGGCGAGAGCATCCTGAAAGACGGCAAGGTCCTGTTGAATGCGATACAGCCCAGCGAGAAGATCTATCAAAGTTTCAGGCTGGAAGTCCGGAACGCCGGCGGCCACAGCTCGCGGCCGGTGAAGGACAATGCGATCTACCACCTGGCATCCGGGCTTACACGTCTTTCAGAATACGAATTTCCCGTCAAGCTCAACGAAGTCACGATTGAATACTACAATCGGATGGCCGGCCTGTATGCCGGCCAGGTCGCCGCGGACATGAAGGCGGTCGCGAAGAATCCGCCGGACCGCGCTGCGCTGGCGCGGCTGTCCAAAGCGTCTTATGACAACGCGATGCTGAGAACAACCTGTGTTGCGACGCGCCTTGAGGCAGGGCAGGCGGACAATGCTCTGCCACAGACGGCCCGCGCTGTTGTGAATTGCCGTATCATCCCGGGCGACTCGCCGGTCGAAGTGAGATCCAGGCTGGTCCGCGTATTGGACGATCAGAAGATCCTAGTGACTCCGATGGACGAGGCAATCGCGAGCGAGCCATCTCCGCTCAAGCCTACGATCATCGGCGCAATCGAACGGATCACGGCAGAGATGTGGCCCGGTATTCCCGTCATCCCTGTCATGTCCACAGGCGCAACGGACGGATTGTATCTCCGCAACGCCGGCATTCCGACTTACGGCATTTCCGGGTTCTTCCAGGACGTCGACGACACTCGCGCCCACGGCCGCGACGAACGCCTCGGCATCAAACAGTTTTACGAAGGCCGCGAGTTCTTGTATCGGGTGGTAAAGGCCTTTTCGTCGTGATCCTCATAAAGGAAGGTCTGGCCATTCCCGAGAACGAGATCATCTTCACTGCCTCACGCAGCGGCGGGCCTGGCGGCCAGAATGTGAACAAGGTCAGCACCAAAGTGATGCTGGCTTTCGACGTGGCTGCCTCCACCGCACTTTCTGAAGAGCAAAAACGGCAGATTGCCGGAAAGCTCGCAACACGCATCAACAAAGAAGGCATTCTCCAGATCGTTTCGCAACGGACGCGGAGTCGGGAACTCAACCGCGCCGATACCCTCGTCCGGTTTTCGGAAATGCTTGCCCGCGCGCTAACGCCCCCGACGCCGCGAATCAAGACGCGGGTTCCGAAAGCCGCCAAACATGAGCGGATCGAACAAAAGAAAAAACGCGCGCTCACTAAACATGCTCGATCCGGCAAGGGGTGGGATTCATGATTCGCTTTCTGTTCGTAATGGCGCTCACATTGTCCGCGCCACTTCAGGCGCCGCAGCCATACGCCGTCAGTTACCGGCTCGCCATGTCCCACCCGGCCTCACATCTGTTTGAAGTGACGATGGACGTTGTTGTTCCCGTCGGCGACACATCGGCATCCCTCGATTTTCAAATGCCCCTGTGGCAGCCCGGCCGGTATTCCGTCGCGGATTTTGCGGCAAATGTTCAGGAGTTCAACGCGCGAGCCCAGAATCGGCCATTGACCTGGACAAAGAGCGACGATCAAACGTGGCGCGTGCAACGGCAGGGGAGCCGCAGCATCACGGTCAACTACAGGGTCTTCGGCGACGATCTCTCAGGAACGTATGCCCAACTCGACGTGGGTCACGCGAATTACACCGGCGGAGAGATGTTCATGTACGTTGCCGGCCACAAACCCGATCCGGTGGAGTTGCACATCGAACCGCCTTCGGACTGGCGCATCGTCAACGGCCGGACCGAGCGTCCAAACCAGCGCGACTGGAAGTATCCGAGCTATGAAATACTGATCGATAATCCCACCGAGATCGGCCCGAATTGGACGGAAGACGATTTCAAGGTTGATGGAAAAACCTACCACGTTGTTATTCATTCACGCGGCGAAGAAGGCGGGCGCCGGCCCGCGTTCGTGCGCGATGTCGAAAAGATCGTGCGGGCCGAAACCGCCATGTGGGGAACGCCCGAGTTCGACAACTACACCTTCATGATCCACTTCGCCGCCGACGACCGCTCGAGCGATGGCATGGAACATCTAATGTCCACGCAGATCATCGAACCGGGCGTTCTTGGGGACCGCATGACATATGACGACGCGCTCACCACCGTGGCGCACGAGTTTTTTCACGCCTGGAATGTCAAACGCCTGCGGCCGGTCGAACTTGGTCCATGGGACTGGACGAAGCCCGCAGCCACGCGCGGGCTCTGGATTGCCGAAGGATTCACGCAGTATTACGGCGTCGAGATGTATCACCGCGCCGGCTTCGAGGATGCGCCGGCCTATCTTCGCAATCTGTCCGAAACGATCGGCACGATTGAGAATTCTCCCGCCAGCAAACTGATGAGCGCCGAGGCTTCATCCATGGCTGCGCCGTTCATCGATGTGGCATTGCATCGGCAGCGCACGAATTTACAGAACGCCTCGCTGAGCTATTACCTGAAAGGTGAACTGATCGCGTTGAATCTGGATCTGTTGATCCGCGGCTGGACGAAGAATCAGCGCTCGCTCGACGATGTCATGCGCCGCGCCTACGACGAGTTTTATCTGAAGAGCCCGAACGCCTCGTACTATCTGAAAGGCCGGGGCTACTCGATTGAGGACTTCGCGCGAGTGGTTTCCGAGGTTGCCGGACGGGATATGACGGACTGGTTTGCAAAATACGTTCGCGGCGTCGAACCTCTTCCCTACGATGAGGCGCTCGCCGCTGCGGGCTTGCGTCTGGTCAGAGTCCCGTCCAGTCAGCCGTACACGGCGGGGATTGAGATCGACCGGGACGAGCGCCAATCGTTCCGGTTGGGCACTCTGCGGACGGATTCGCCGGCTGAGCGCGGCGGTTTGCAGCAGGGCGATCTGTTGCTCACGATCGGCGGCTCCTCGGTGTCGCGGGATAACTGGGTGTCTGTTCTAAATCGCTACCAGCAGGGCGATCGCATTCCCATGACCGTTCGGCGATTCCGGCAAACCGTCGAGTTGAACATCCTGCTTGGCCCGCCCGAACTATACGACTATCGAATCGAGGAAGTACCGAACGCGTCCGCGGAGGCGAAGGCCATCCGCTCGAAGTGGGTAAGTAGTCGATAATTCATGCGCATGAAGCTATTGGCTGCGGTCGAAGTCGGGATCGTTTTTGCCGGTATCATCATCTATATATGGCGTTGGCAATACCTCTACCCGGACTTTCCTCTTTATTTGCTCGGGTTTATCGTGACGACCTTCTTTTTGCATCGCGATCACCCGCGCTGGCTCGGACTGGGATCGCATGGATTCGTATCGACCCTTAAGTACCTATGGCGTCCGTCTCTCGCAGCGGCCGTATGCTTGATCCTATTTGGCTGGATGACTGGCTCGCCGGTCCTGGTCCGCATGACGGAGGTGAATTGGAGCGGATTCGAGCGATATTTCGCCTGGTGTCTGTTTCAGCAGTTCGGGATGCAATCGTTTTTCTCAAACCGCCTGTCGGCGGTCGTGGCGAAGCCAAACCGCGCAGCGTGGGTCTCCGCAACGATGTTCGCTGCGTTTCATTTGCCTAACCCCGTGCTGATTCCAGTTACCTTCTTTGGTGGATACTTTCTGTCGCGGCTGTTTCTGAGCCAGCGCAATCTCCTTCCCCTTGCTTTAGCGCAAGCGCTCGTCGGCAGTCTGATCTCAATAACGCTTCCCGTGAGTTGGCATCACGGCCTTCGTGTTGGTCCTGGTTAC
>Ga0207090_1144_pt1 | contig 16025 bp, 12 predicted proteins | sample Alteio_BWMinHeat_50_FD_153565 | JGI IMG/M metagenome (GOLD analysis project Ga0207090, IMG submission 153565) | Enriched cells from forest soil in Barre Woods Harvard Forest LTER site, Petersham, Massachusetts, United States -... | ecosystem: Environmental > Terrestrial > Soil > Temperate forest >...
CTCGAGTTGGCCCGCAATCCCATCGATCTCGGCCTGGGCCTGCTTCATGGATACATTCTTCTTCAGGCGTCCGAGAACAAGGATGAATCCCTGTTTGCTGATCGATTGTGGCCGGTTGATTTCGAGAGGACAGATGAAATCCACATCGTCACTAAAGAAGGTGAAATTCTCCGGCAGCACGCCGATCACGGTGATCGGCTTCTGATCGAGCATCAATGTCTTACCGATAACGTTGGGATCGTGGTTGAAATGACGCTTCCAGAGTCGATCCGTGATGACGATAACCGGCGCCCAGTTCTCCACCTGATCTTCGTCGTCGCTGTACAACCGGCCTAGAACCGGTTTCACTCCGAGCGCTTGAAAGACGGAGGGAGTAAAGCCGTAACCGGTAATCCGCTCCGCCGGGGCGCCATCTTTTTCGGCTCCAAGGTTCTTGATGCTGCCGGTCAGTGCGCCGAGGGACTCCAGACTCTGGCTCCGGTCGCGGTACGTGTTAAAGCCCAGGATAGTGACGGCGTTTTGCTGTGTGCGATCCTTCAGCGGCACCGTCCACAGAACCACGATCTTTCCGGAATCCGCGAATGGCAGGGGCCGCAACAGCGTGGTATTGATCAGACTGAAAATGACGGTGTTCGCGCCAATCCCCAAAGCCAGCGACATGGCTGCCACGAAGGTGAACGCCGGCTTCCGGACCATCATCCGGCATCCGTAAATCAGATCCTGCCAAAAGTTCGTCATTTGACCGTCTGCTCTTCGAAGCACGCTTGCTCGACCACCCTGCATGCGCTGCGCCATCCCGACTTTCTCATCAAGACACACCTCCACCTGTATAGAACCCGAATACGGATGGAAGGTTACCGCTGTTCCATTTTTTTCTTTGCGCGCAGCTCGCTCAGAATCTGGACAACGGGATCACGAGGACTTCGATGGAACATAAAACCGGCGGTCATAGACCGCCGCTAGAGCGGGCGTCTCATCCAAATTTCAAACGTGCAGGCAAATGAGAGACACCACAGTAGGTCAGAGCGAACGCAGAAAGTTTAAAAGGTCCTGCCTCAGGGAAGGGCCAAGGTCCTGGAAGGCCTCAATTACTCTGGAGGCCTCCGATCCCCGACTCCCATGAGCTACGATGGCGCTTAACAGGTCCTTCGTTCGTCCATCGTGCAGGAAAAATGCTCGTTGACCGAGACCCCAGAGAGGAGCTGTACGAAATTCATCAGGTCCGGCGGCGCCCTGGGTGATGTTATCGCCGAGGCCGAACCCCATATTGTGGACGGCAAGATCGGAGAACAGGTTCGCCTGCTTCATGTTGAGCGCGTCGATAGGGGATAGCCCCGTCATCAGTGAAGGCGTATGGCAAGCCGCGCATCCAACCGTCTCGAACAGTTTTCTGCCGTTGGTGATGGACGGCGAGCACGCGGGCTGTCCCGTTACACCGCATGCGGGCTTGGGTTGATCGAGGAACCGCATGAAACCCATGAACGCCACAATGTCGGCCGGCTGGAACCCGTTGTCAAAGTCGGTGTGATTCTCGGCCAGAGGGTTGGTCGCGCATTTCGGGTCCTCTTCCCTTTCATTCGGGAAAATCTCATTCGTGACGCCCATCTCGACGTTATATGCCTCGCCAGCGAAGAGCAGAAGCGACTTGTTCTGTGCTTTCCAACCGAAACGAGTGACTGTTCCGTCGTTACCGTTCGTATTCACATGCCCCGTTATCCCCAAGAAACCCTTTCTTGTGGAGTCCGAAGCGATATTGGTCTTGATGGTGGTATCGGTGATGCTTTCAATCAACCCGGTGCCGAACAGGGGTGTCGGTATGCGAAAGATCATATTGCTCGTGTCGGAAAAGTCGGGCTGGCTGATCTTGCACCCTGCCGGATTGTCCGGGCGCCCAACAATGGTAAAGATGTCGTGAACCGCGCCATCAGGTGTCCCGCTTAAAGTTTGACTCCCGAATGGATCTGAACGCAGAACTGGATTGGTCCCCTTCGTTTTGCGGATGAATCGCACCTCCCGGATCGGTCCATCAATGGTGAGGAAATGTGGGACGGTGCTACCTGGCGCCATACGGGGGGCGCGTACAACCTGGGGATTATTTGCCGGCGGGCTGGATCCTCCAACCGCAGGATGCGCATGGCATCCGGCGCAAGAATCGAGATTGAACCTCGGTCCCAGCCCGTCCGCTACGGCTTCCACCTGTGTAAACTGGGGCACGCCGACGTTATTGAAGAACGCCAGATCGCCGACCGTCAATCCGCTGGCAAACGGCTGGCCAGCACCCATGGGGCCTCCCCGTATCCCCGGGTCCACTTGTGCGTAACCGTTGACCGTTAATAGCAACAACAGCATCGCCACGCAACTTCGGCATACTATTCGAGTGCAACCCGATTCTCGTACTGCATCCCTCAAACAATGAAGCATCGCTGCCAATATCTTCTTCATGGGCGCCGTCCTCCTTGCAACGGGATCCATAGGGCAATCCTTCTGCCAAGGGGAGACACTGCGTAAAGTGCCTGAAAGGCATGAGCTGCGCGAGTTCCCGTCATCAACTTTGTGGATGAATTGGTTCTCTACGAGAGCGAGATAGGGAAGTAACCACAGAGACACGGAGAACACAGAGAAGGCCGCATTATCGATTCTTAGTGCGGCCTTCTCTGTGTTCTCCGTGTCTCTGTGGTTACTTCCCTATTGAAGCGGATCGCAGTACTTCGAACCGTCCGTCTTCAGCATTCGTAACCTTCTTGCCGGTACTGTTTTCAAATGCGGAGAGAAGGACTTTGTAGTTGTTTTTGTCCAGGTCAAGGAGTGCGTAATCACGATCCGTCCGAAATTCGAGCCTGTGCCGCTCCACTTGGGTTGCGAACAACGAAATCGCGAAGACGTTTGCCAATAGTGTCAAACCAGGGCTCGATTGATCACGGGGCCCTCTTGAAAATGTGTATTCGGCGCTCTTGATTGCCCCATACGGAAAAACTTTGAGGTCGTCACCGTCTTTTGATGTTCGGAGGACGAGGCGGTCCGCCTCAAATCGCAGCATTACCTTCGTTGCCTTCAGCTTGTCCCCAATCGGTACAAGCAGCCTCATCTTGTCAAAAGTTTCGTTTGCTTGAAGTCGAGTTTGGCTGAATGCCATCGAGCCATTGAATGAGATCAGGACCAACCCGAACGCAATTATTCTTACCATATTGATACCCCTCTCAGTTGGAGGCGCAACAAGCAAGTAGGTTGGTGCCATCCAGCAAGGTTTGCTTTATCTGTCCCGTACCGTCGTCAGAGGATCCTGTAAATACAAGCCTTACGTCTTGCCAGCCCTGATTTCTGCCGTGTCCATCTCCCAGAGGATCAGTAAATAGCATTCGGTATGCCATTAATCGGGTGATTTAGAGCGGCTTATAAAAAGCAGCGTGGCTGCGGGTTGCGGATTGCCGCTCAGGCTTTCGATAACCTGAGCGCATTCGTTAGAGGTACCGCCTGCTATTCTTGCGAGGACTGCATCTCCGCGACGCGGCGATCAATGTCGGCGAGTGCGGCCGTGAGCTGGGTTTTGCGCGCCGCGTGAGCAGTGTGCTCGAATTGGTGGGCTATCTCTTTGCGGGCCAGTTGCAGCGATTCGATCTTGCGCGCCAACTCCGGATTAGCGATCTCGAGTTTGTTCGATCGCGCGCGATTATGCTGGAGCTCTTCGATGCGCTCCTGGATTCTTCCTTCGTTATCGATCAATCCTTCGCCTGAATCTCCCATGACTGATTATAACCGGCTGTTCGGTAGAATCCGATGAAATGGAACTATCTGACGGAAGCCAACATGTGCATGCACAATAAAGGGGATCATAGCCGCAGATTGAACGGATGGGCCGCAAATCAGACTGTTCCTGCGGTTTATCCGTTCCATCCGTGGCTATGATCGCCTTGTTCTGACAGTTGTGAGAAATGCAGACTAAACCGGCCGTCCTATTGCAGCGAGGCTACCGTGGATCCGTAGCCGCTCATCCAAAGGATTCGAAGGGCTTCGAGTCACTCTTTGGCGGTTCGAACGGGCCACAGCCAAACCGCATGCCTTGGCGGAACTTGTCCCGCTCCTCCGGACTCATTTGCGACCAGCGCTCGAACATGTGCCGTCGCCAATGTCCGCCACGCGGTGGGCCGCCACGGAAGCCGTGTCCGCCGAATAGGATTCGCGTAAGGATCAAGAGCCCTACCGCCTGCCAGAAGGTGATTGTGCGCCATCCAAAAAGCGCCGGCGCCAGCCAGTTCCACAGGCTCATGACGGCGACGCCAAACACTGTGCATGCCAGCACAACAAATACCACAAACTTCAGAAATCTAGGTCCCGTGAATTTGAAAGGTCGTGTCATATTCTCCTCATCTTCGATTGAATTCTTCGTAGATGACCTGCAGGCGTTGGCGCAAGTGCAGAACCGCGTAATGCTTGCGCGACAACAGAGTGTTCACACTCACGCCGGTCTTTGCTGCGAGTTCCTTGAAACTCAGTCCCTCGAGTTCGTGGCCAATGAACACCTCGCGCTGTTCGTCCGGAAGCTCATCGAGCGCGGCGTCCAACTCTTCCAACAACACATGCCGGGCGTAGGCCGCTTCAGGGCCCGCCTCGGGTGAAGGGAGCAGGTCTTCAAGTCCGAGGGTTTCGCCGCTCTCTTCAACGATTCGTTCGCTCAGAGTCTGCGGTTTCTTCTTTCGAAACAGGTCCGTGATTCGATTCCGCGCCACTCGAAACAGCCAGGCGCCGATCTGCTCAATCGGTTTCATCAGGCGATAGGCCTCGACAAGTTCGTAGAAGACGTCCTGCAGGATGTCTTCGGCATCCTGTTCGTCGGCCACGCGTTTTCTGATGAAATTTCGCAGCCGGGGACGCTCGCCTTCGATGGTTGCGGAAATTTGCTGGTCTTGTTCCACGATGATCGCCTGGCTGCCTGTCATCTTGTCCATCTATCTGTGTAGACGAATGAGAGGCTTGAATATTTTATCCCGCTTAGCGGGCGCCCCTTCAGTGGAGAACCTGTGGAGCGGTCGACGATAGCCTCGCTTCGGTCTGTGCTGTTTATGATCTCAACACGGCAGTCAGTTACGTTTGATCCGGAGAACCAAATACCAAACGATGGCTACGTTCACCGCGATGACCACGGTCTTGGCGACGCTGAAGTGCGCAAACAGTTCCCACATCTCCAGCGGAATAAACGACGTGGTGACGATCACGGTGAAATACCTGGCCCAGCGCTTTTGCCACAGCAGTGCCGAGCCCTCGGTCAGCAACAGGCCCGCATAGAAGAACGATCCAAGGCTTAATTCTTTGAGTTGTCGTTCATTCAGAATGGACGCTTTGGCTAGCAGGTTGTGGATGTGGCGATTGTCCGGATCGACGTGCAACGTATTGATCCATTGAGTAACAACGTCGGCCACATCTCTATGAAGCAACCTCAGCAGACCGATGCCGGAGCAAAATAACAAGACACCTTTGAACAGTTTGAAGAAGGCGATCAGCCGTATGCCGCGATCAATGGCCATACTTCAATCCCAGTTCTTGCGTCCGGCTGTTACTGCAGCGTTAAATTCAGCACTTCGCCAGATTGTGAAACAAAGCGAAGGCTGCCTGTCGACTGTTGCCCCGCAGAGCCACTGAACAGAACGAACTGCGTCGTGTAGCCGCCGGCCGCCGCGAAATGCGGGAAGATCAGATCCGCATCCGTCGCCGCCGCTGTTTCGTCAACAGGCATGGTGGTGTTAAAAAGAAGTTCCCTGCGTTCGTTATAGCGGCCTCTCAGGCCGATAACGGATATTGCAGAAGAACTCGATACTCGCGCCACCCCCTGAAACGGCAGCGCCAGTGACCCGAGACCTGGAATCTGATTCAGGAACTGCGACACTTGTCCAGAGGCTGGCACGGTGATAGTTCCAATGGATCCCGTTGATGAACCGTCGAGATGGAACAGCTCGATTTTTACCTCGGCTGCCGTGCTCGCCTGGTTCACGATTGCAAGACCAGTCTGGATCGCACCCACAGTACTTATGTCAAAACTGTCCGTGGCTTCAGCATACAGCCGGTATGCCGAGACTGAACCCATGGCAGGAACTCCAGCCTGAGTCACCGTGATGCCTCCCTGCTGGAATGAGAACACGGCCGAACCAACCGGCGGCGCGGCGCCTGTAGCAGGGGCGATCACGATGGAGCCCGACTGAACAATCTGGCCCGACCCGGATGTTGTGAGCTTCTGCGACGCTCGCGGCGGAATTGAGTATGAGAAACTCGTTGCCGTGCGTCCGTCGACCATCATCGTGAGCGCCGTTCCGGATTTGCCCTTGAAGACAATCGTTCCAGTCATAGTGGAGTCGCCCGGATTCACCAGCGCGATTTCAGTCCGCCACCCTCCGCCATCGGCAAAGTGTGGAATCACCTGAGTCGAACCAGCCGCCGGCGCCGCGGACAGGTCTGCGACCGGCAGGGTCGTCAGCAAGAACTCTCCGCGTTCGTTTGTGAATCCACGAAGGCCAACGGCAGCTACCTTGAATGCGGAGCTGAACGTAAACGTTCCGGACAACTGCTGCGGACCATTGAAAGGAGCTTGATCGAGGAAAGCCGCAACCTGGCCGTTGGCGGGAATCACGAAGGTGCCGCCATTGAAGTTTCCAATCGACCCCGTGATATAAAAGGAAACCGTCGCGGGCGTGAAATTCGGGTTCGCGATCGCGATGCCCGTCCTGACAAGTCCGCTGCTTTCAGCGTAGATACGGCCCGATGAAATCGGTTTTATTGCGGGAACCGTAGCCTCTGTGACGAGAACACCATTCTGCCGGAATCCGAAAATGGCCAAACCGCTGGGAGTCGAAGTTCCATTGCTCGCCTGGATGCGGCCAAAGCCGACAACCGGCTGGCCTGATGCGTCGGGAGTCGTCCAGATAACGCCGCCGCGATCCGATATTGAAAAAGTCGCTGCGCTGGCTTCTGCCTGAATCTGGTCGACCAAAACCTGCGTGAACTGATTGACGTAGGTTCGTCCTCCGTTCAACAGATTCTCTGTGGTCATGAACTCGATTGGGACATCGGGCCGCGCGCCGATATTTTCCACGTAGGGGGCAGGCGGATATTCCGGCGTCGTGATGGGATTCTTTCGCACGACAAGTGTGTTCGTATTTGTCGAGTAAGATTCGGAATAGAAGCCGGTGTACCAGCCGCTAACAGATCCTCCTCCTCCGGAGCTGCGAGCGCCCACCAGCAAGGCGCGGTGGTTATCCTGAATCATCGACGGAAAAATATCCGCGGCAGAAATGGAAAGCTCGTCGATAAGCACAATCATAGGCTTGGCATAAACGGTCGAGCCGGGCGGGTTATTAAAGGAAATTGGCGCGACGTTGGAAGTTGACGGTTTGCATGCGGGGACCGGAACGGTCAGTCCGCGGTTTGCCGCGAAGGCGCTCTTGGTTGCGTTGAGGTACAGCTGATACGTGTCGATGACCGACTGGGCAGCTCCCGAGGATTTTGCGCTTTCGAGCAGCGACTCGAATGAATTCAGGCGATCCTCTGTCACCCGAATTTGTTCTCCAAAGAAATAGAACGGATAGGGAATGAGCGAAGAGGCGACATCAATCATGTAACATCCGCCGCCCGGGTTTCTGGTCACGTCAACGATCAGCCCGTCGGTGTTTTTTTGCATGTAGTCGATTTCCGTTTTCAGCTCGCTGACGGCGGTTGCAGTATTCGCAGGTGAGAAATTTGGAATTCGAAGATAGCCGAGCGTCAGACCACCCAACGTATAGGTGCCGGAATAATGGAAGTCTGTCGAATGGCTGCCGAGCCGTTGGACGAAATTGCTCGGGAAACCGGCACGAAACTGCGGAATTGGCGCTCCTAAACCCACGTAGTATCGGAATAGCGGGTCGTTATCGGGAAGCCTATAGTTGTGGAGGTCCTCGAGGGCCTGGAGATAATCCGGCGGTGGCGCCACGCTATCCATCTCCAGGTTTCGGGGCGATGGCACCGGGCCCACCGTCGTCAGCGGAAAACCTGTTTTGTACCAGGGGATCGTGTAGCTTTCCAAAGCACCGCTTGTCCTCCGCACCTGGATTGTGGAGCTGTCCGGAGTTTCGACTGCGCGGGGAAAAACAGTCTGGGTTCTATTGATGATCTGCTGTGACGCAAAGCGCCGCGTGGTGGCGGGGTTTCCGTATTGTCTCCATGTTGACAGCCGCGTGATCCAATCTTCCACGGCGACGCCGTCTACGGAAACCAGTTCGTCACCGATCTGGAAGGGATAGCTGCTGGCGGGCAGAGCAGTGCGGCTAATGCCATCGATCAATACCTTGCCGTCGTAGATGTCCACGGTCATTCCAAGAAGTGTTCCTCCTCCAGGGAACGGTATCGCCCCGAGGCGGGCGGCGAAACTCGAGGTCATCTGAAAACCAGTGTGCGTGTCCTGAAGCCTGGCAACATACCCCGCCTCTATCTCGAAGAACTCCAGATCGTCTTTTGCTGCCTTCACGCGGTCCAGCCATGGCTTCAAATCGAACATATCGAAACCCAGCGCCTGGAACTTCCAGTCGGCCGGTGCATACCGCTTCGCATAAAGCGCCGCCAGGCTTTGAAAATCAAACACGCGCTGATCGGCTGACAACTGCGCGTACGAGGGCTGAGGCAACGCGATGAACAACGCGAGCCCGGCTAAGAAGCATCCACATAGAGACTTCAAGGCTTCACCTCCGGCAAATTCGATTTCTCGATGAAAATAGCGGCAGGATTCTAACACGAGGAAAATGTAGTTACAGCAACCGGCAACAACTGATCTGGCGACCGTACTGGTTTTATTAGTGTGGTGTCTCTCAATTGCCTGGACGTTTGAAACTTGGATGAGACGCCCGCTGTAGCGGCGGTCTATGACCGCCGGTTTTATGGTAACTCGTAACAAACATATAGATTACGAGACACTTTAAAACCGGCGGTCATAGACCGCCGCTACAGTGGTGGCTTGCATAGTGATGTCCAGATAATTGAGAACACCACACTGGCAACGCCCGGAAAAGACTTTGGTTGTGGTTTCTCCTTATTGCCTTTGAGGCGGAAGCTCGAGGCCGGCCATGGCGCGGGCGGTGTTGGACAAGTCGCCGATGATTTTTCGAGCAGGTGGGGGCCATTTTCGCACGACGGTCGGCACGGCGACGATTTGGCGGTCGCGCGCGATCCGTGGATCCTTCATCAGATCGATGACCTCGATATGGTAGCGCCCCGCAAGATGTTCTTCACAGATCTGCTCAAGATTGCGGAAGGCCGCAACTGATCTCGGCGTCGGCCCGGCAACATAGAGCAGCAGGTCCCAATCGGGCGCCAACGCTTCACGTGATTGTGCGTTTTTGCGTCGGCGTGTCTTCGCGATTTTACTATTCACGCAGGATGGAATTGGTCAGGGCTTCGGCCATAATGATGATGTCTTTGCCGCCTTTGTGGTACTGGATCAGGCCAAGTGTCCTGAACTTGGTCATGAAAACATTAATGCGCGAGCGGGTCGTGCCGACGATTTCGGCCAGGGTTCCCTGGTCCATCCTGGGCACCGTGACGTTGGCCACCTTATCGTGTGGGCCGAAACGGGAGAGTTTCAGAAGCACGCGGGCAAGCCGTTTCTCGCTGTGGTTGAAAATCTGATCGCAGAGGTCCTCTTCGAGGTTGACGTTGCGGGCTAACACCGCAGTCAGAAACGTTTCGGCAAAGTGAGGCTGAGCGTGAAAGGCTTGAAGCATTGCCCGCTTCCCGATCCGGAATATTCTCGATGGCTCCAGGCTTGTGGCGGTGTTCGTCCTTATGGGGTGTTTGCCGACGAGGCATCCTTCCCCAAAGAAGTCACGAGGGCCAAGCAGTGCCAGCCCCGCCGTCTTACCGCGAGCGGAGGCGACAGTGACCTTCACTTTGCCCGTCCGAATAAAATACATCGAGCTCGCCGGGTCACCTTGAGAGTACAGCTTGGCGCCCGCCGGACATTTCAAGGGATTTCTTCCTCCGACAATGTTTTCGAGCAGGGTTGCGACGGAGCCATTGACCTTCGCCGATTGGTGCCTTGTTTTTATCCTTAATCGCTGCAAGAGACTAGTTCCTGAGTCCCGGTTTGGGACGCGCCCTTTCTGGCGCAAAACTCAGAAAATACGGGGCACTGGAGAGTGTATAACCGATTAGGCGTGGAGAAGCCGAGCACAATCTGACATTGTGCGATTGCGCACATCACACCGTCGCTTACTGTGCAATTGTGAACACACCGTGAGGCGTCGCGCTCTGCCTTGTTGTTCAACCAAAGACAATCAGAATTTCACTTCCTGGTCGCGCCGCCTGCGGGATTTCTGATGTTCTCGTTAAAGGAGTTTTCGTCCATCGGGGCGAAGATGACTTCCAGTTTGACGCCAGTGGTTTGCCCATTCGAACACTTGTAACACCTGGTCAGGAAGCTGAACGAACCTCGCGGTCTAACCCGTAAACCAGCGTGCGTAGCAAGCCGGGAGGATTCGCATCTCCGAGTGGATCATTTGCTTTTGCCGGAACAATGGCTCTCGGTCCCAACGCGGGCTGGTTCGCTTTCATCTTCGCCAGACCCTCAGGTGTCATCGGAGGCGGCTGGGTGCTCCATTGATTTACCGCAGCGCTGCCGCGTCCGCCGCCGTTTCCGGCCAGCAACCAAACTCCGCTCAGGTCATGCGGGTCATGCGGGGGAGCAGGCACCGCAGCGTTGCCTCTTCCAGCACCTCCTCGCTGGCCCGCCTGAGCGAGTCCCGTCGGCAAAAAAACATTATTGCCCCAACACTGATGCGGCGAGTGAAACGATCACGCGATTTCCCATTTTCAACTCCTCCACACTGTTTGGTTTCTGGAACTTGTCCCTGCTGCTTTTCGCCGGTGGCCGTTGACAATCCCCCCGTTTCGGCGATGATGCTACTACGGATTGGGGATTATCAGCGAGTGGAAGAGAATACTGTTTTAAGCACAACGAGGAACTCAGGATCTTGAACCGCGGGACGTGCGGCGGTGCCCACGTTCATGTTGCTCAATGCTCAACTGAAACGATCGCCGATCCGAACACAAAAAGTTGCATTCAGCGAATCAGCGCTGTCCCGGTCTTGTATCGGGAGGACCGTCCTTTTTGTTGGCCTTCGCCTGGTTCTGCCGTTCCTGTTGCTGTTTATCCTGCAACTGTTTCTGCTCAGCGGCCTGCTTCTGCTGTAATTGTTGCGTCTGCTGTTGATGTTGCTGCTCGACGGGCGGCTTCCTGGCATCGTTCGCCGGGGGTGGCGCGGCTTTCGCGTGTTCCTGCGCTTGTTGTTGCTGAACGCTCTGCCGCTCCTGCGTCTGCTTCACCCGTAGTTGATCCTGTTCCTGCTGATGCTGCTTATCCAACGCGGGGTTCGCAGTGGGCGGAACAACGATCCGGGGCGGCGGCGGAAGCTCGGCCGGATGTACTGCGGGAGTAGGAGCGGGCCGATTGGGCTGGCCTGGCGCGGGATTGGCATTGCCGGGCGCGGGTCGATCCGGAGGACGGTCGGGCCGCTGCGCAGCCGCCGGGGGAGGGTTGGCTGGACGGTTGCCGAAATTTGGTTGCGCCGGAGGAGGCGTGACCGGCTGGCCTGGCGCGGGATTGGCATTGCCGGGCGCGGGTCGATCCGGAGGACGGTCGGGCCGTTGCGCAGCAGCCGGCGGAGGGTTGGCTGGACGGTTGCCGAAATTCGGTTGCGCCGCAGGCGGGTTGACCGGCTGGCCTGGCGCGGGATTGGCATTGCCGGGCGCGAGTCGATCCGGAGGACGGTCGGGCCGCTGCGCCGCAGCCGGCGGAGGGTTAGCTGGACGGTTGCCGAAATTCGGTTGCGCCGCAGGCGGGTTGACCGGCTGACCTGGCGCGGGATTGGCATTGCCTGGCGCCGATCGATCCGGAGGACGGTCGGCCCGACGCGGAACATTTGGCGCCGCAGTCGGCGGCGCGCCGTTCGGGATCGCTGGAAGGTTGCCGGCGTTCGGCGACGCTGGCGGCGTGACCGTCTTCGCCGCCGGGGCGATTCTTACGGGAGCTAACCGAGGCGCGGCGACGGGTGTTATCTGCTGCTCCTGGGCGACTGAGAGCGGCCTCCCGCCATTATTCCTGATCGCTTCCTGCCGTTTTTCAAACGGCGGAGGCGGTGGCGGTGGCGCTACCTTGGCAACGATGGCGCGTGTTTGCAGCGCGGCCGGCGGTCTGGCGGCTGGCGCGCCTGTCCCAAGAACGGCTTGCTTCACGGGGACGGCGGCTGGCGTGAAAGCCCTTACGGGCGCGCTTGCCACTTCCCGCGGGTCCACTTTCACAGCATTCCTGGCGACCGGTTGTGCGGATGTGAAGGCTCGCGGACTGGTTGCCGTCACCGCCCCGGGCACGCCTTGATTCACATACTTCACGTTCGTCACGTTGACGTTATTGTTCACGACGGTGGTGTTGTAGTAGTTGTTCACAACTGTCGTGTTTACCGTTGTGTTCGATACGTTGACCTTATTCACGTAGTTGCGGCTCACGCGGTATGAAGGCACGTACACTTCGCGCGGGCCCAGAGGGAACCATCCCACGTTCACGCCCGGCGCAGATGTTATGCCGATTGCGAAATGCGGTCCTCCGACCCAGGCCACCAGCGCCGGCGCATATACAGGACGCACGTAAGTAATCCCCTGTGCTCGCGGCGGGGAAGGCACCCAGCCCCACGATCCCTCATAGAAGAGCCAGCGGCCATAGTGAAATGGCGCGAATCCCCACGGTTCGTCATCCACCCAGGTGTAGCCCCACGGTTCGATATAGTCCCAATGACCGTTGTGATAGGGAGCCCAGCCCGCGACGGAAGTGCGCGGGAACCATACACTGCCGTAGTCCGGAGTTCGGCGCCATGAGCCGTGGTCGTCGAGGTCGTCATAGCCCACGACGTCCACCGAGACGTATTGCGCCGAGTTGGAGTTTTGCCAGTGACGGTCGCGGCCGGCTGCCCAGTTGTCAAACGCGTCTGCGGCTGCGCCGTATCTTTGGGAATCGACACTCAACTGATCGGTGCCGCTAAAAGTGTCGTAATCATTGGCGTGTACCGCGAATGCGGCTCCTCCGCCCGTGGCTTCGCCGTCACCGCTACGAACTTTGACGGCTGTCGAATCGCCGGCCTCGTTCACGCTGATCTTGTAGAGACCGGGCCGCAGCACGGAAAAAGCGAGGTTGGGCGTGTCGATTTCGTAGCTCTCGTTATCGTCGAGGCGCTGTACCCGAACGAGAAGGGTTCCCTGGCTCAATTGAATCTGGGTGACGCTGTCGCTCAGATTCAGGAATGAAAACCCGGTGTTGCTTGAGAGACGAACCAACGAACCGCCGAGTTGAAGTTCCACGCGACCATTGTTGTCCGACCACAGCTTGTCGCCCGTGGTCAAAGGACGGTTCAGCCCAGCGGTGACCCAATCGTCCGTTCCTGCCGGTTGAAATGAAACGGAGCCCTGGACATATGCCAGGCGTGCAACGCGTGACGGAGGATCGTCACTTTGGGCCGATGCCGGCAACGCAAAGGAAGCCAGCGCAATAAGCAGACAGAATAGACTCAGTGGCTTTATGGTGTGTGTTTTAACCATGGTGTCATTATTGTCGCACGTCGTTACAATCGAATGCTGTGCCGTTTGGAACACTTCCTTCGTTATTGTGTTCCACAGTGATGACGACTTTTCCTCGGGCGTGTCCATCTACAAGCTGGGAGTCTTTACAAATGACCCGTCGATGTCAAAGCCGTTTGTGTCTACTTATTCTATCCACGGTGGCTGTTGCAATAGCGCTGGCCGTCGATATGGAAGCGAAGGACGAGTCCATCACGTTGAAGGCGATGGGGAGCTTCTACGTTGGCGGTCAGCGTACGCTAATCCAGCATTCCGGCTCCGGAGCGGCTGCAAGGCCCGGCCATATCTGGGATGGCGGGATGTATGTCCGGTACATGATTCCATCATCGAACCGGCCCAAAGCCGCGGTGGTGATGTGGTCTGGAGGATGCCACACGGGGAAGAGTTTCGAGACCACGCCCGATGGCCGCGAAGGCTGGGACATGATCTTCGTCCGTGCCGGCCATCCCGTTTATGTCGTCGATGCGACCTACCGCGGACGCTCACCGGTCAGCCAGGAAACTCTGATCGCCGCCCGGAGCGGCGATGCGGCTCCGGACACGCTGCCGAATCTGTTGACTTGTGATGAGGAACAGGCGGCGGCGGTAAGGGGCGGCTTTCGATTGCGTAACTCTAATTTTCCAATCGAAGCGCTGGACCAGTACCTCGCACAACTCGTGCCCGACTGGTTCTTCAGTGTGCAAAATGGTCCCGTTCCGAACTCACGCGCTTTAATTGCGTTGCTTGAGAAGATTGGGCCGGCCGTGGTTCTGGCTCACTCGCAAGGAGGCCTTTCCGTTTACCCGACGCTGATAGCGCGTCCGGATCTCTTTACCGCATATGTCGCGGTCGAGGCGCTGGGTTCGTGTACCGCCATTACCGAAGCTGGCCCCCGTTTTCCAGGCGGCGTCCCAGTCCTGGTGATGTCGGGCGACCCGATCGAAGCGAACACCCCGCCGCCTTTTGGCATCGATGGTTGCAAGGTTGTTGCCTCGCGGAATCCGAACCTGAAGCTGACGATCGACTATCTTCCAGACGCCGGTATTCGCGGCAACAGTCACATGATGATGCTGGACAGTAATAACAAACAGATCGCGGACCGGATCATGAGCTGGGTCGATCGCAACGTCAACGCCCGGAAGAGCAGGTAGGGTTAGATGGAATAACACATGATTGCGTGACCTCTGGCGGTATGCTCCGCCTCACACTTGGCGGAGTCCGGAGCCGCAGGAAACGGAGCGCCTCGCAACCTTCTATCCGGTGATTTGCGCCTTTGGTCGCAATTTTGCGCGCTCTTGAGGCCGAGCGTGGCAGGATAGGTCCTCATCATGCTTGAAATCCGCAACCTCCGAAAATGGGATGGTGAAGCTCGCTCTCCAGCTTATAGTTTCTTATCCGTCCGAATGGGTGATATCGCAAAATTGTTCAGTCGTGAGGAGTGGCTTATGAAATTGAGCAGGGTTGCATTTGCTCTCTGCTTGTTCGCTTCGATTGCTTTGGCACAGGGCAGCCGCGGCGCGGTGACCGGCATCGCTACAGATCCAGACGGAGGCGGAATCGCCGGCGCACCGGTGAATGCCAAAAACATGACGAACGGAGCGGTGTACGGCACGGTAAGCACGCTTAAAGGGAATTTCACGATCTCCGGCTTACCGGCCGGCCCATATGAACTTTCGGTTCCGGCGATTGGGTTCACATACCTGTCATACGTGCGCAGAGGTCTGGTCCTACGAGAGGGTCAGACACTGCGGGCGGATATTCGCCTCGAGTGGCCGATTAACCTCGGGACCGTCGGCGATGACTACTACCTGACCATCCGGAACAAATATGCAGGCCTGACGGGGCCCGCACCTCGCATGGCCGACGGGAAGCCCGACCTGTCGGGCATGTGGCAGGGAAGTCCTGATCTAAATCCGGAACCACCTTTGCCGCAGGCGTGGGCGGCAGCGGTGGCAAGCGAACGAGTAAAAAGCAATTTGAAGGATATGCCCACGGCATACTGCTTGCCCGGCTTCAACATCGCGGGTCGGCCGCTCCTGTATAAGATTGTCCAGACCGCTTCACTCATAGTGGAGCTGTTCGAGATGGACCCTCATTTTCGGCAATTTTTCCTGGATGGGCGAGATCATCCGCCGGATCCGGATCCGACGTGGCAGGGACACTCGACCGGTAAGTGGGATGGAGACACGCTCATCATCGATACAGTCGGCTTTAACGACAAGAACTGGCTTCCCAACGCTCTGCCAAATACGGAAAAGCTACACACCATCGAACGCTATCGCCGTCCTGATCTTGCGCATCTCGTGGTCGATGTCACCATCGATGATCCCGGTGCGCTGACGAAGCCCTGGCTGCTTCACACGATCTGGACTCTCGCACCTGGCGAAGAAATTATGGAGGGCGTGTGC
>Ga0207090_1145_pt1 | contig 15976 bp, 19 predicted proteins | sample Alteio_BWMinHeat_50_FD_153565 | JGI IMG/M metagenome (GOLD analysis project Ga0207090, IMG submission 153565) | Enriched cells from forest soil in Barre Woods Harvard Forest LTER site, Petersham, Massachusetts, United States -... | ecosystem: Environmental > Terrestrial > Soil > Temperate forest >...
CGATCGCTTTCGTAAAGTAGTAGACGAGCTTATTGCCGACAGCCTCCGGACCCGTCACGCTCGCCGTGGCGATTTCCGGATATGTCGCCGAAAAGGCCGTCCGGACTTCTTCAATGGTGAGCTTTCTATTGGGATCAGGTAGTCGAAGATTGTCGTAGCGGAATTCTCTGTCCATGGTTTCGATGGTCATTGGTTTTGGAACCTCTCTCTGTAGGTTGTCAGAATTGTTGAAACTTCCCGACACAGTCCTCCTCCTCCTCCACCTCTCTTCTTTGGTTTTCGGACGATGGCCGGCGGCAGCCTCGCTACCGCTGTTCCAGCCATGAACTCCTGACAAGTGCTGTTCATCGATCGCCCGTTTAGGGCAACTCCGGCACATGTTAGCGATCATGCCGAGAACGTAGAATTGCGAAAATTGGCCGACAACCGACGTCTCCGAGACCGTCGTCGCGTGGCTGGTACCCAGTGAAACGGGTTATGCCAAAGACTCTGCTTAAGCGCGGGCTTCGGTCAGCGGTACAATCGGCAGCATGAGTGACGCACTGGACCGGGAACGGATGCTCATCGAGGAGATCCAGACGAGACTCCCGGAGTTCGTTAATGCGTGCAGCGGGAAGGAAGACCTCGTCTTGATACATCAAGATGCGTTTGCGCCGAAATTGGGGAGCGATGAGATGTTCCTTCTGGGCAAGGCAATCAAGTACGCCGGCCTTATGGGGAAAGAAGTACGGATCATCCCTTCGGCTCCCTCCTGAACCGCACCGATCAGGGCACATCCGCGCCTAGCCCGTCCTTGTGTTGCTTAGAGGTCTACGCTACCCGACCAGCCAGGATCTAACGGCCGGAACGCGCCTGTTTCGGGCCCACGACCCTGTCAAAGTCCGGGTCGGTGAAATAAACCGGCCAATCTGTTTGGACCTATGCCTTCAGCGCAAGCGCCCTATAATCAAACGGATTGGCCGGTTTATGTCGCCTTATACGGTCCAATCTGTGCACGCGCCACATTCAGGAGAAGTTAACGCCGCGCGGGCATCACGATTGGCCGTATAAGGCGACTACGCGTCCAAGTGGATTCGATCAGTAAACGCTGCCGTTACTCGCGTTCATTACTGCACGATGACCTGATTCTAAGGTTTTGGAGATTCAAGACTGCTGAACTAACTGGTTGACGGCGACATGTGGGGCGAATCGTAATTTGTGGACGAGCACACAAGAGGTGGCGCATAAATGGATTCAGACCCCTGAATCGTGGCATTTGCACTGTGGCATGGGGATTGCCTTCCTGAATGTTGTGATGATAGCCAACTTTCGCACGCTGGCTGGCGTCGTCTTGGCGGTGCACCTACTTGGGGTGTCCATTTCGACAGCCGCCCCGAGGGCTCAGGCTCAAGCTCATCGCCGGCTTGTAAAGCATCGTCCGTCGCGCACGAAGAAACTGGCGAAAGCGGGCGGTTGGGCCGGTGCAGGCTTGGCCGCAGGCCGTGCCGCAGGTCCTGCCGGCAGTGCGGCCGTGGGGGCAGCGAAATACAGGAAAGATCTGAAGGCTGGCGGCAAAAGGCGAACCAAGGCCGTTGCAAAAATTGGCGCCCCGATCGCAGCGGGCGCCGTCGCGGGTCCGGCAGGCAGCGCCGGGGTTGAGGCGGTGGAGCACCGGAAGTGGATCAAGCGCCAGATTCTCCGGGTCAAACCGCACAAGTCTCCGGGCGCGTAACGGATATCAGGGCTGGGCCAGGTACAACCGCCGTAGCTTGCGCACGGCCGCGAGCGGGTAGAGGCATACGTTCAAAATTGGTGCACCCGGACGAAAAACGCGCGAGTCGCGGAAGTGGCATTTCCGAGAGTTCTGAGCGGACCGTCGGTCACCCGGAAACAGGTCAGTAGGGAACAAATTGGAAAAGGCCCACGTCGACTCGCAAAACGACGGCGCGGGACAATAGCAGTGAGAGATACCCAATAATTTACATCGATACATTTGTGGTTCCGCAGGGTGTGACGTGACGACAGAGGCGAAGGCGCTGTACTCGGCCATTGTGCTGGGCGCGACTGGGAACGTGGGCGGACGCATCGTGCAACTTCTAATCAAGAACCCGCGGTGCGGGAGGGTAGTGGTGGTGACGCGCCGCAAGATGGACGCCCCCGCCGACCCCAAGGTCTCCGGGGTGGTTGTCAATCTGGACCGACTCGAGGAGGAGATTGCGCCGCACGCCCAGGGAGTTGACGTTGCGCTCGCCGCGTTCGGCGTCGGCAAGGGCAGCGCGAAGATGCCCGAGGAGGAGGTGCGCAAGATCGAAGTCGCCTACCCGCAGGCTTTTTGTCGCGCCGCCAGGGCTGCTGGCGCTCGTGTGTGCGGAGTTATGACAGCAGTGGGCGCGGACCCCGCAGCCGGGATGAAGTACGCGAAGATCATCGGCGAGAAGGAGAGGGCTGTCGAGTCCGTCAAGTTCGACTTCCTGGGCTTGTACCGCCCCGCCGTCATTCTCGGCAACTCCAACACGCCGGGCGTCCTTGGCTACGTCATGCCACTACTGCACTGGGCCATGCCGTCCAAATACCACTCCATCCACAAGAATGACCTCGCGCGCGCGATGGTGGCTCAGTCGGAGCAGGCGTTCCTCGCGATCGTGCAGGGCAACGCTCCCAAGGGCGCAACCGTGAAGATCCTGGAGTACAAGGAGATGGAGCCGTTCTTCGTCAAGGGCGAGAGCGACGAACCTTGAGCAGCACGGGCTATTCTGGAAATAGCATTTGCCCATATTCATTCCAGATTCCGAACTCACAATGACCTTTGTTCGCGCTTCGGGCCCTGGCGGCCAGAACGTCAACAAAGTTTCCACTGCCGTCCAACTGCGCTTCGATGCCGGCCAATCTCGCTCCCTCCCAGCCGACGTGCGACAGCGCCTCCTCGCATTAGCCGGCAGTCGCGCCACGCAAGACGGCGTGTTGATCATCACCTCCCGCGTGCATCGGACCCAGGAGGCCAATCGAGCCGAAGCGCGAGCACGACTGAACGAACTGATTGCCCGCGCGGAAGTTGTGCCGAAAACCCGCCGCCCCAGTCGACCTACGCTCGCCTCCAAGGTCCGGCGGCTCACGGCAAAATCGCAACGATCCTCCTCAAAGAAATTGCGCGGCCGGACAAGCGACGACTGAGGCCGGGCCATTGAAGATCGCCACTTTTAACATCAACAACATCAACAAGCGTCTGAACAATCTGACGGCTTGGCTCGCAAGGGAACAGCCCGACGTCATTTGCCTTCAGGAACTCAAAGTCGAGCAGCGGGCATTTCCGGCAGGTACTCTTCGTGACCTCGGCTATGGCGGAGTCTGGCTTGGCGAACGCTCCTGGAACGGCGTAGCGATCCTGACGCGGGACTGCGACCCGGTGCTGACGCGATCCAGCCTGCCTGGGAATCCTGACGATCGCCAGGCACGTTATGTCGAAGCGGCGGTAAACGGGGTGCTGATCGCTTCCATCTACGTGCCGAATGGAAACCCTCAACCGGGTCCGAAGTTCGAATACAAATTGGCCTGGTTCCAGCGCTTAATCGATCACGGCGCGGAACTCATGAAGGCCGGCGTGCCGGTCATATTGGCCGGCGACTACAACGTCGTACCGGCTGCGCAGGACATCTATCCAACGCGATCTCTCGATAAGAACGCATTGATTCAACCGCAGAGCCGCCAGGCTTATGCCCGCTTGCTATCCCAGGGCTGGACCGACGCTCTGCGAAAACTTCAACCCGAGGGGCCGCTCTGGACGTTTTGGGATTACGAGCGCAATCAGTGGCCTTTAGACAAGGGGATGCGCTTGGATCATTTCCTTCTCTCTCCCACAGTGTGCGACCGACCGGTCCATGGGGGCGTGGACCGATGGGTTCGCGGAGAGGAAAATGCGAGTGACCACGCTCCCGCGTGGATAGTGCTCGATCAGTGACTCGCAGGGCGGTGTTGAACATGGGCAGCGAAACCGACGCTTTAGCCGGCCTCCTACCCTGTTTCGCCTTTTATTCGCCACTTGCGTTATACTGATTTCCGATGCGCTGGTGTACCGTGACGGTGACGGACCAGGATGGAAGGCGGCATAGCGTAGATGTGCAGGCCACGAGCACCTTCGACGCGGCGCACTTGTTTGTTGTCGAGGCAAAGAAGGAACGGGCGGTCGGACTCCCGAAGCCCACGCTTGCGACAGTGTTCGAGGTTGTCGCCGCCGGCAAAGTGTATCGCGTGACCGGAACAGCGCTTCAGACCTGGATTGTGGAGAAGCGTCGGACCTGGAACGGGCCGAAGGGATATCTGTTTTGCAAGAGGCCGGGACTGGAATAATAGCAATCGAATGCGCGTAGGTGTACGCGCTCAGAAAACATGGCGCACCTGGCAAGACCAGAATAAAAGAACGCCACGGAGCTCGCTGTGTCGGCCAAACTGTTCGATTCTCTTGATATGGTCGTAGTATTGAGGAACAGAATATGAAATTATTGAGCTATGCGGCGCGTGAGTTTCTTCGCCGTAGGAAGGAGATGTTGTGGAGAATATAAGCAAACGAGAATTCCTCGCTGCAAGTATCGGAGCCGGCATGTGCCTGAGTGCCGTGGGCAAAGTGTTCGCGCAGGAAAACTCCGCGGCCCCAGCCGGCGGAGTCGCCGGGGCATCAGCAGGAAATCACCTTCCCTCGCGTAAGGTGAAAACAACGAAGCTATTTAAGAGCCCGGACGGATATCCTAACGCGATCGCCGTCACACCCGAGGGCCTATGGATTGGCGAGCAAAAGGAAACAGGGCGGGCGGCCGCCCAGTATCACTTGCCGGAGCCGAAGGACCTGACCGAACACGCCTGGCTGGTAGATTGGAATGGCAAAGTGCTGAAGACCGTGGCGACCCAATCGCGCAACACCAGCGGCATGGCCGTGGGCGGCGGGTACGTCTGGATGTGCGCCAATGCCGCTCCCGAAGGCGTCTTTCAAGTGGACATGAGCTCCAAGCAGGTGAGCCATCGCCAGATTCCTCTCGGTCCAGCTAGCGACGGTGGTGGTTGCCATGGCGCTTTGTGGCATGAGGGCAAGCTCTGGATCGCATCACTCCGGCTGCGCGGAATTCTCCGTGTCGATCCGAACTCGTGGGAGCCCGAATTCATGATTCCGTTCTACCAAGCTCCGGATAAACCGCGGTATCACGCGATCGCCTGGGATAACGGCGCCATCTGGCAAGTCATCGGTAACGATTCCAAACGCCATTCCGACTACCGGGCCGGACTCGTCAAGTACGATGCCGCAAGCGGACGCGCTCTCGAGACGGCCGATTTTGAACCAGACTCTAGCGATCCCCACGGGCTCGCAATGCACGACGGCTCGCTAATCAGTTGCGATGCCGGTATCCATCCCGGATGGCCTGTGAACGACAGCCCGACGGCGGGCTGGATTTTCCGGATCGATTTCGTTTGAGGCCGCCGTAGTTTGCGTGGAAGTGCTGAGTTCTTCCCCAAGACTGAAACCGCAAAACCTCATGGTGTGAGGACTCGATGCGTAATCTATTGGCCAGGTTAGCCATAACTTGCGAGGGTCGGTGGGTCGGGCGACTACGCGACACGAAAACTCCCCTACGGCAGGCGATCCGGGAATTTGTGACCGTCTATTCAAGACCTCGGAAAGTGTCTTGGAAAGATGACGAGGTTGTGCTGGATCGCTTTGCAACTTTCCTCGGTCCAAACGCCCACCTGCAAGACGTTGATCGCCGGATTTTGGAACAGTTTCAGCTTCATCTTCTTTCCCAAGGCATCTCAAAAGCCAGGGTGCATCGCTACATCGCGGCGATCAAATGTTTCTTTAATCGTTTCATCGACTGGCAGAAAATTCAAGTGAACCCCTGCCGAGGCATCAAGCTGTATCCGGAAACGCCGCGGACCCATTGGCTCGAAGCCGGCCAAATCGCGCAACTCATTGACTCGTGCTCCGTAAGGCTCAAGCCGGTTGTGCAGATCGCACTGTTGACCGGCCTTCGGCTGGGAGATATTCTTCGGCTCGCGTGGAGCCGGATCGATTTCGAGCAGCGAATCATTAGAATCATGCAGGGGAAAACTCAGACACCATTACTCTTGCCCATAAGCGACGCCTTGGCGGAGGTGTTACAGGCTATTCCGCGGGAGATGGATTCCCCTAACGTATTCCATCAGCGTGGAAGATCGGTTCGCCGTTTCGGCTGGGTGCGAACAGACTTTGGCAAGGCGACGATGGCGGCGGGCTTGATGGGCACACGTTTCCACGATCTGCGGCATACGGCGGCAACGCAGCTTCGCCGGCTCGGGCGCGATCTGCAAGTTGTTCAGCAGCTCCTCGGGCATAAGACCATTCGCACCACCATGCGGTACTCCCATGTGCATCCGACCGAGTTGCGCGATGCGGTCAACAAATTGGGCGAAAAGATCATGCCAAAAGAGCCGAGGCACTTCACACGCAGTAGCCTGAATTCGATCTGATGGGAAGTGGGAGCATCCGGAACTTGGTCGGCGTCCGCGCGGAACTCCCGAATACCGAACCGTCCTGGCGGCGGCCGAATTTCGATCTAGACCACGGCTCAGACAGGATCTACGAGCCGGGTGAAGCTAGTAAGCACGGGGCTGATCCCAATTTGCATACTGGAAGCGCTCAGCCACACTGATTTCGTTTAGCTGGCTTCGGGGTAGGCAGTTGAGATGGCTAAAGTGTCGAGCCCTCATGGATTCCGTTGCGGGCATCCTGCTTTTCTTGATCTTCGAGGCAATTCGCCGCCCAGGGGAGAGCTTCGAGGCGGGCGGGTTCAATTGGGCGTCCACATACAAGGCACGTTCCGTAGGTACCGTCGGCAAGACGGCGCAGAGCATCCTGAACTTGTTCCAGCGTCTGGGACACAATGGTGCCTTCTTCGAATGCTTCCGATGTGCCTTGGGATGCCGTGGCGTCATCGGTAGGGTCTCTGACTTCGCGATCCCCTGCGAGCTGGGCCTCGCTTTCGAAGCGAGCGAGATCGGATTGGAGTTCACGTTCCTTCTCACGAAGCTTTTGTTCGAGGTGTTTGATATTCATGAAGTTCGCTCCCTTCTTTCGTTCCATGTTGAGGATTGAACTAACGCAATCCTGAAACCGGCAAATTTCGATCGGTGGGCTGCATCTTCGCCAGGCGCGGCGCATGCGGCTGCGAAATCTTGTCATAGTCCGGCATGTAGACCAGCAATCCACCGGTTGCTGTGGTTTTGGAGTATCCGGCAACCAACTGATCCTGGTAATGGTCCGGAAAGAAATCGAACGATCAGTCGGGTCGGCGTCGATTAACCGCATGTCGGTGTCATTCATCGTGAGCTTGCCAAACCGCAGCACACCGCCGCGATATGCCATGTAATTGGCGACGGATGGTTTGCCGGCCTGGAGTGTTCGCGCAGTTCCGAATGTTTGGATGATCTCATCATCCTCTATGCGCACGGCAGTGATGCGGCCACGCATCTTAGGCGGCGGAAACATTTGGGCCGGATCGAGTATGATATCGTTGCCTTCAACGCTCACACCTTTTGTATTACGGGTGTTCATTAGTTTAGCCACATCCAGGCCGAGCAGTTTCATCACACCTTCTACCGGCAAATGGGCTGCCTTCACCTGCGTTGGGCGAATGCGAATTCTCCCGTCAGCCGTCGCGCTCATGGTACCCGTCATTTCAAATGGTATCCCCACACCTTTGTTGAGCGTACCGGTCTGTTTGATTTGATTGCCTTTTATGCTGAGCGTCAGATTCTTAAGCGGTGCGTCTCGCGCGTCGAACACGTAAGTGTTCATCGCATGGTTCATACTCGCGGGGGTGACGCCAATTTCGGCGGAATCGACTGCGACAAGGTAAGATAGCTTGTCGTCAAAAGCGGGCGGCTGCCCTTTCTTAGTGGGGAGAAACTGACCTGACAAATGGCGTATGTGCAGAATCAGGACGGAATCGAGGTGAATATTGACGTTCACCATCTCCACTTGCGTTTGGGTATTTCTCGATCCCTGGACTACCGCCGGCGTGATGCCGTTGCTTTGCTCGGTGGGTGTGCTCACCTTTAATTGGCTGGTGTTACAGCCGCCGAGAAAGAGAATCGTACCAACCACGCTGCAGATCTCAGTGGCTAAGAAGACAGTTCTCCATAGGCAGTGCATCGAAAGATGATTCCTCTGGTCTTCCCAGTCTTGTCGTGGCCCTACCTCCGGTCGCAGAAAGAATCTGGTGAAATTCACGGAGATACCAGGAGTTAGCGCAATTCGTGCGCCATGGCAGTTTTTTCGGTTCGGCTAGCAGTAATCGTAGCCAACCTGAATGATCGGACTCGGAGAACTGTCCGTCCGCGGCCATATGACCGGATATGGTCGCAACAACCGGGCTTCATCGAGCAGAAGTCACCAAAGGATGGTGCCCGAACGTCCTTCCCGAAAACGCGGCGATTGCTCCGCATGTGGGGGAGGGCGGCCGGATCGTAAACACGGGCAGGCTACGTATCCGCTCTAGTCGCGCGCCGCCATTTCGATCTTGACCGCTGTTCCGGGATCTGTCTCAATGCCCAGGAGCTCTTTCCCACTATCCACCAGAATCCCGCGGAATTTCATAGCGGACAGGTGAGGAAGGGGGAGCGAGAGCTCGAGCTGCGCGAAACAGTCTGCATCCACGTGGACCGTGCCGGCGACCTCCTCAAACTCAGAACCATTTGGGATCAGGTTGAGGTTGCCGTTGGTGTCGACCTTCGCCAGGCCTTTGAGCGACAGCGTCTGGGCGGTGTCCCCGGCTACCATTGGGAAGATGCTTCCCGAAACAGTCAGAGCATAAGCCCTGTGCAGGTCGACCTCTCCGCAAGCGTCGCCGCTTTTAACCATGAGCCCCTGCTTGGCGGCGCCGGCATCCGTCTGCGAGAATTGCACTCTCTTTGCATCCGCGCTGACGATTCCGCCGAAGTGCTGTAGCGCACCGGAATCATCCTGCAGGCTCCAGGAAATGGAGCAGTCGGTGCGAACCTCGTAGCTTCCCGTCACCGGATTTCCGAGAAAATACCCGCCGAAATTGACCGATGAGTATCCACTCAGACCGCGGGCACCGTCTAGAACGATCCGCCCCAAGCTGACCGCTGGTTTCACATCACCCGATATGGTTGTATCGCCGGACAATTGGAATCCGTACACTCCTCGAACCGCGGCCGGATCGCAGACTTCCGAAAAGGCATTCGCAAGACCTGGCGCACTCAAGAGGACGATGGGAACGATGAACCGGGTCATATTTACTTGATGCGCCCCGGAAGCAAGCGGGTTCAGTTGAATATTAAACTTGGCGACGCGCTCCGCTCGTTTCTGGAGTTTCGATTCCGCGTGCCCGCGATCTCGATGTTTGGCGATAGCTTTATCGTATTCGGAGCCAAATTTGAAACAGAACTTCTGCGTCCGCTCATTCTGAATGTACACCCACAGAGCAATGCCAATCGCCGGAACGAGACTCGCGAGGAGGATCTGCGTGCCCGGATCGAGTGCGGTTAGATTCATGGTTTTGCGTTTCCTCCGAATTGCAGTATACGTGGAAAGCTGCGAGGCTTCGGCTCAGTATCGCTGCAGGTGTAAGCCCAAAGGGTTCGCTCAGATTGGACGATCGGGGTTGGAAGGCAAACCATCCTCGGACTAAGGTGTGTTCGAAGTAGTTAGAGAACCTGAGACCGCGTCGGAACTGGTTCAGTTTCTCTTTCGGAAAGGTTGCTGGCGTGATCGCACCCGGTCAGATGACCACATATCATTAACTTCAGGACGATTTGCTCGCGATACCGGCTGCCCTGCTGAAAACGAAAGGTAGACCCTGAACGCGGCCAGAGCGACCGGGGTTCCCTGTTCGTACAAGTCCGCCAGGCCCGGATTTGCCCGAGCGGATCGCGGGCCACCCGGCGGCGATTTATATCGGAGTACAATGCGCTGAGTGACCGCGCGGGGTCGTGTGTTCAAATGCGGTCAATGGTCCGGCCCGAGGGAGGCCGCGAGAGGCGAGTAGCCACAGCGCGGACAAGTGGTTAGTGGCGTGCTTACTCCAGGGCAGGAGTTAAATGACATGAAACACCTTCTCATTCTCGGCGGGTTGTTGATGGCTGCCTCCCTGGTTGCGCCGGTGGCGGTGATGGCTGACGACCATCATGGTGAAAAGCGCTATTACGATCGCGCCGGCCGCGACTATCATTATTGGAACGACGGCGAAGATCGTCAATACCGCGCGTACCTTGTGGAGCAGCACCGGGTATATGTTCCGTTTGTGAGAGTGAAGGTTCGTCGGCGGCAGGAATACTTCACCTACCGCCATAAACACGGGTTCCACGTTGACATTCACTAGCGTTGGCCCGTCGAACCGCTCCCTACCTACCGCACCAGATCACGTCGGTTCGCCTTCGAGTAGGTACTCGCCATCATTCAGGCCGGCGTCGTGGCATTTCAAGAAGAAACACCGGAAAATAGCTGTTGGTGAAGAGTCCAGATGTGCGGAAGTGCGTTAGAAGCTGTGAGGCGCACTTCTAGAAAAGTTTATGTTTTTCATCGTCTGGGTTTCGCCCTATGAAGAACAAGTCTAAGATCGCGTACAAGCCCGAAGAAGGCACGCACCCGTTCACGCGAAGTGAGTTCTTCAAACTGATCGGATCTGTTGCAAACCCGTCCGGGGATTTTGATAGGTTGAGACAGTGACCCACGATCGACCGCGGTTGTTCCGGGGAAGGCACTTCGAGGATGTCCTCATCATTTTGTGCGTTCGTTGGTATTTGCGCTATTCCCTTAGCTACCGCGATTTGGAAGAAATGATGGCGGAACGCGGGCTTGCGGTGGACCACGTCACGATCTGGCGCTGGGTTCAGCGCTATGCTCCTATTTTGAACGAGCGGCTGCGCCGTGAGCTTCGACATCCGAATCGCTCCTGGCGAGTCGACGAAACCTACGGTGCGCTGAGCAGCGCGCGATTCAGGAGGGTTCAAGTCCCTCCGGCGCTCGAATGAGGAGCGCCGTATCCAAAGGCGGGGGTAACTCCTCGCCGGCCGGGAAGAGGGGAAGGTATGGAGAAGCCTAAACGGGCACGAAGACGAAAGTCGGACACAGCCAAGGCGGACCTGCAGCCACCGCTCTGCGTTTCCCGGAGGGCAGGGTGTCCGCCGTGAGGCGGAATCCGAAGGGCATGAGGAGAAGTGCCGGGCCGTAATCGAGGGGCGCCACCCCGAAGATGAACCGGTCGGCCGAGGGTGGGGCAAGGTCGAGCCTGCTGTAGGGAGGCGAAGGCGTTCTCATTCACCCACCAGAAACATGGTGATTGCGGGCGGCACGGTACGGAAGAATCGCGCGTGACCTCAGGAGGACTGGCAGGGTCTCCGGTGGCTCCGGAGGAAGTGACCCCATAAGCGAACGCGAAACGGGAAGCGACGCTCTGCCAGTAGTCGGACTGCTGCGTGGTACCTGAAGCAGGCGAAAGCCTGTGACCGAGAAATCGGCAACGGAATGGGTTGGGGAAGGCGGCAGACGAAGAAAATCGGGAAGAAAGAAGAAACCAGATGAGTAAGGGCGGGGAGGTGGACCAGTTCCATGAGTGAAATACCCGTACATCCTCGTCCGAGGAGACTGGTGGATTGGATCAACCCGACGGGAGCGAAGAAGGTCCATTCGTTAGTGGACAAAGTATACAAGCAGAAGAACCTGGAGATCGCCTGGAAACGTGTACAGGCCAATCGGGGCAGTGGAGGCGTGGATGGGCAAAGCCTGGAGGAGTTCGCCGCGGAACTCGATCAGCAATTGGGTCGGTTGCAAAGTGAGCTGCAAGAGGACACCTATCAGCCTCAACCGGTGCGGCAGGTACAGATTCCGAAGACGGGAAAGCCGGGCGAGTTTCGTACGTTGGGAATACCCACCATTTATGACCGGGTATGCCAGCAAGCGTTGCTCAACCGGTTGGAGCCAATCTTCGAGCCGATATTCGACAATGCCAACTTCGGATATCGACGAGGGCGATCGACCAAGGACGCCATGCGCAAGGTGTGGAAAGAGATTCAGAGTGGGCAGGAGTGGATCGTCGACGGCGACCTGAAAGACTTTTTTGGATCGGTAGATCACGAGAAGCTTCTAACACTAGTGGCTCAGCGCGTAGCGGACGGCCGGGTGTTGCGCCTGATCCGGGCAATGCTCGACGCAGGAAGTTACGGTAAAGGCCAGCTGTTTCCCACCGAGCGCGGGACTCCGCAGGGCGGGGTAATCTCTCCTTTGCTCAGTAACATACTCCTGACGCCGTTTGATCAGGAGATGAGGCGCAAGGGCTATCAACTCACGAGGTACGCGGATGACTGGGTTATCACCTGCAAGTCCGCGGGGGAGGCGCGCGCCGCCATGGCCGACGCCCTCCGGATTCTGGAGCGGTTGGGTGTGCAGTTGAATCCGGAGAAGACCCGGATCGTGCACGTCCGATTCGGGTTTGAGTTCTTGGGGTATCAGATCAAGCGCGGCAGGCCCCGACAGTTGGGGAACCGTAAGTTGGGTCGGACCGCCCCGGCGGGAACGCTGTACGCGTACCCGCGGGAGAAATCGATCCGCCGTTTCAAGGATCAGGTGCGACAGCGTACCAGCCGACGCGCGCCTGTCACTACTCAGGAGCTAATAGACGAGCTAAATCCCAAGCTGCGGGGTTGGGGCCGTTACTACCAGCGGGCACACGTCCGCAAACTCTTTACCCAACTCGATGCTTGGATCGTGCGGCGCATCTGGTCGCACCGATGCAAACGTTGGCGCTGCAGCGGCTGGAAGCGGTTGCCGCAGACGTCCCTGTATGGCGAGATGGGGCTTGTTAATTTACTCGCACTTCACCTTCGCGCGCGTCCACCCGGCAGGGTGTCTTCGTGAAAGCTGCATGCGGGAAAACTGCACGTGCAGTTTGAGCGGCGGACGGAGGCCAGCGTGGTCGTTCAGATTGCGCGCCTCCTCCGACCCGACTGCGGGTGGCGGGCAAGTGGACCTACCTATACCGGGCCGTGGATTCCGCTGGTGACACCATCGATTTCATGTTGTCGCCCAAGCGAGACCTGACTGCGGCCAAGCTCTTCTTGCGCTTAGCACTATCAGGAACGAGCGGTATCCGACCGCGGGTGATTAATGTAGATGGGCACCCGGCGTATGCTCGCGCCGTTGCCGAGCTAAAGCAGTCGGGTGATCTCGGACAACGCTGTCGTTGTCGACCATCACCTTATTTAAACAACGTCATTGAGCAGGACCATCGATTCATCAAGAAACGGATTGCGGCGAGTTTGTGGTTCCGGTCGGCGGATGGCGCGCTGAGAACGATCGACGGCTACGAGGCGATGCATCTGATCCGGAAAGGACAAATCCGCCGGCTACCGAAGGGCGATGTGATCGGACAACGCCAGTTCATTCACACTCTCTTTGGCATCGCCGCGTAATTCAAACCCAGTGCACCGACCGCTCGTGCGTCCTCGCCGCTATTTGCAACACATCCTGACGAACAACTGGAGAGAGCATGGGTACGTAAGAAACTGTTTCACAATCTCGCGAGTTCCTGCACGTAGAGCGGATTGTGGGGAAACTCTCTTGCCAAGTCTTCCAGGATATTTCTGGCGCGGCCGGCATCGTGCTCGCGCAGCGCAGCAACCGCCAGGAGTAAGCGGGCGAACGGCAACAAATAGTGCCCTTTTTCGGCGGTGATCTGCAGCCTCTCCAATCCCAACGCGCGATCCGTTTCGCCACCCCCCAGGCGTAGCAGCCACCGGATAGGCGCGGGCTTGACGCTCAACATGTAATTCTCCACCCCCACTGCTATCCAGGCGTCGTAGTAATCGGGATGCGTTTCCAGCAGCCGCTCCGCCAAAGTACGCGCCGTCTTCATTTCTTTGAACGAGGGCAGGTACTGCTTTTCGATGAGCGCCAAATGAGGAAATCTTGTGCTGCCACTGACTACCTATGGTCAAGTGACCCGGCGCGGTCGGGCAAATGGCTAGTGCTCTCACTTCCCGGCAATAGGCGGCTGACCGACGCGGCCACGTGCCAGCAGGTATTCGGGTGCGTGCTGCAGCAGTCGGCGGGGCAAGGCACGCTTTCACCGGCAAACCGCGTGCCCGGAGTTTACCCGGAGGGCGGGATGAGGACGCTGGCAACCCCCTTCTTCTTGCTTGTTTCGCATTCCCCATATTCAGCCAGGCGTCCACAGATTCGGTTTGGTGTGTGACTTGCAGCCATCCGGAACTGGCATGAAAATCCTGAACGCCGTTGCCGCCGACGAGCGCAACTGGAGGATCGCGCGGAACTACACATTCCTGCAACGGGTGGAACTCCGGCGTCTGGACGTCCAGGGAATCGTGAAGGTCGCTGAGGTGCAGACTTACGACGTCACGTTGCAGGAAGGTACGCCCTACCGCCAACTGGTCCAAAGAGACGACCGTCCGTTGCCGCCCGCCGAAGACAAGAGGGAGCAGGAGAGCCTCGCCAAAAGTATCGCCGAGCGACGGCAAGAGACTGAGGCCGAGCGAGCCAAGCGCGTGTCCGCATACGAAAGACGCCCGGATTGGCAGCGGGAGGCTTGGCACGAGTTGCCCGAAGCTTTCGAGTTCCAGCTGGCGGGAGAAGGGACGTTGGATGGCCACAGCGTCTTAATCATCGATGCAATGCCGCGCCAGGAATACCAGCCCCGGTCCCGCACCGCCAAGTTGTTTCGCTCTCTCAAAGGCAGATTCTGGGTAAACCAACAGGACCACCAGATAGTGAAAGCGGAAGCGGAAGTCATCGACACCATTTCGGTGGAATTCTTCCTGGTCCGCGTCGCGCAGGAATCACGCGCGACCCTGGAACTGACGTGCGTCAGCGATGGAGTCTGGCTGCCTAATCGTCTGCAAGTATTTGCCGCGGCCCGGTTGGGACTGCTAAAGGTCTTGCGCATCGAGCAGAGAGTGGACTACAGCCGGTATAGCAGCGTTCCAGCCGATGCCCGGACGATCTACCCGGCTGAAGTCCCAGACGCCCGCAGCGTCAGGCTGAACGGATTCGCGAAGGCTACCTCGCCATGAGTGTAGCCAGACCACCCCCTTCATGGGGCGCACCGCTGTCTGTTCGAATCTGGTTCAAGCGTATGCGAGTGCGCGTCCGGGCCTCGATTCGAAGTATACGCAGGACCCGGCTGGGAAGACTTGAATGGTCCGGCGGCTTGGTTCGCCTTCTCCTTTGCACAACGGCTTTTGCGGCAGTTCTCACGACTGCCGGTTTCTATTACGTCTATTTTGATAGAGACGGTCTGCCCGATCTGGATGGATTCGCTCGGTTTGAGTTCCCGACGACCGGACACATTTACGATGCCAACGGCCAGCCACTCAAGGAGATGGCATCAGAATCCCGCCAGATCACCCGATACGATGAAATCCCCCCCATCGTTCGCGACGCGATCCTCGCCGCAGAAGACAAGAACTTCTTTTCACATTCCGGAGTCGACTACTCCGGCTTTGCTCGCGTGCTGTACAAAATCAGGCTCCGCAACCTCATAGGCCGGCTGGCGAGGATAGGAAGTCGGGACGCGGCGAATAATTCAGCGATCTTCCCGCAAGGCGGATCGACCATCACCCAACAGCTCGTGCGGTTGTCGGGCGTGATCGGCGCGCGAATGGTCAACATGCTGGTTCGAAAGCTGGAGGAGATTCGCCTCTCTTTGTGGGTCGAAGAACGGATGCAAAAACGGTTCGGTTCAAAGCGTCGCGCTAAGGAAGAAATTCTGGCGCGGTACGTCAGCATGATTTACGTGGGAAACGGTCAGTACGGGTTTGCAAGAGGGGCAGAATATTATTTTGGCCGGCCTCTCGGCATGTTCACCGCAGATGATGCAGACAAGGCCGCGCTGCTGGCGGGCACCGCCAAGTCGGCGCGTTTCTACGCGCCCAGCGCGAGCGAAACGAACAGAGTCTTCGAGCGCAGGAACCAAACCCTGACGCTTATGGCCGCGAATGG
>Ga0207090_1146_pt1 | contig 15880 bp, 15 predicted proteins | sample Alteio_BWMinHeat_50_FD_153565 | JGI IMG/M metagenome (GOLD analysis project Ga0207090, IMG submission 153565) | Enriched cells from forest soil in Barre Woods Harvard Forest LTER site, Petersham, Massachusetts, United States -... | ecosystem: Environmental > Terrestrial > Soil > Temperate forest >...
TTGTGTCCTTTCTTGTGCTTCTTGTGGTACTTCCCCTTTTGTTGGTAAAGATCAGCGGAAACCCGCGGGACCTGATCTGTCCTCCACCCTCGATATCTTGCGTAGGCAGCAAAAATGAGCACAATATAGGGAGGGAGCACGCATGAAAGAGGAAGTCCTCGAGCGAAAGGCCGATGGAAATGAAGAGCTGAACAAGGTCCAGAAAGGGCTTGTATTCCGGCGGCACTTCACCCGCGAAGGGATTTCACCGTACGACGCCCTGGAATGGGAGTTCCGGACCGCCGCGATAACCAGTGAATCCGGCGAGGTGATCTTCGAGCAGAAGAACGTCGAAGCGCCGAAGGGATGGTCGATGACAGCGACGAATATCGTTGCTTCGAAGTACTTCCACGGCAAGAAGGGATCTCCCGAGCGTGAAACAAGCGTGCGTCAGCTCATCGCCCGAGTCGCCAAAACGATTACCGGCTGGGGCCGCCAGGGGGGATACTTCGCCGGCGAACAGGACGCCGCGATTTTTTATGACGAACTCTCGCATCTCCTGCTCAACCAGATGATGGCGTTCAACTCGCCAGTCTGGTTCAACTGTGGCGTTGAAGTGAAACCACAGTGCTCCGCGTGTTTCATCAACGCCGTCGAAGATACGATGGGTTCGATCCTCGACCTGGCCAAGACGGAAGGCATGCTGTTCAAATGGGGATCGGGGACAGGCAGCAATCTCTCTCCCATACGTTCCTCGAAGGAACAGCTGTCCGGTGGCGGGACGGCTTCGGGCCCTGTGTCCTTCATGAAGGGTTTCGACGCATTTGCCGGTGTCATCAAATCCGGCGGCAAGACTCGGCGCGCAGCGAAGATGGTCATTCTGAATGCCGGGCATCCGGATATCGTCGAGTTCATCAACAGCAAGGCAAACGAAGAAAAGAAGGCATGGGTTCTGCTCGATAACGGCTATGGCAGTGGCGTAGATGGTGAAGCGTATTCGTCCGTCTTCTTTCAGAATGCCAACCACAGCGTACGAGTTACCGATGAGTTCATGCACGCCGTTGTCAACGACGGTGACTGGAGCACACGGTCCGTCGTTACCGAGGATGTCGTCGATACCTATAAGGCGCGCGACTTGATGCGGATGATCGCGGAGTCCGCCTATGTCTGCGGCGATCCCGGCATGCAGTACGACACCACGGTCAATCGCTGGCACACCTCGAAGAACACGGCGCCGATCAATGCATCGAATCCCTGTTCGGAATACATGTTCCTCGACGATTCCGCCTGCAACCTGGCGTCGCTGAATTTGCTGAAGTTCTCGGAAAAGGACGGCCGCTTCGATATCGAGTCGTTCCGGAAGGCCGTGGATGTGACGATAACGGCGCAGGAGATCATTGTCGGGTTTGCTTCGTATCCGACGGCGAAGATCGAGAGGAATTCCTTTGATTACCGGCCGCTGGGTTTGGGTTACGCCAACCTGGGAGCGCTGCTGATGTCGCAGGGCATCGCCTACGACAGTGACTACGGCCGCGACTATTCCGCGGCGATTACCGCAATGATGACGGGTGCAGCGTACTTGCAATCGGCGAAAATCGCAGGCGAGCTTGGACCGTGCGCAGGTTTTGATATCAACCGCAAGCCGTTTCTGGATGTGATGCGCATGCACCGCGACTCGGTCAAGCGCATCAATCGCAACAATATTCCGCACGAGATGTACGATGCGGCGTGGGACAGCTGGTCGGATGCCGTCGACCTTGGCGTATTGCATGGCTATCGCAATGCGCAGGCTTCCGTACTGGCGCCGACGGGAACCATCGGTTTCATGATGGATTGTGACACGACCGGTATCGAGCCGGATCTGGCTCTGGTGAAGTACAAGAAGCTGGTCGGCGGCGGCACGATCAAGATCGTCAACAACACAGTCCCCCCGGCGTTGCGTAAGCTCGGATACGACGATCCGTCGGTGAAAGCCATCGTCGACTACGTGAACGACCGCGGAACGATCGAAGGCGCCCCCGGCCTGAATCCCGAGCACCTGACCGTTTTCGATTGCGCGTTCAAGCCGACCAATGGCTCCCGCTCCATACATTACATGGGACATCTCAAAATGATGGGGGCCGTGCAGCCATTCATTTCGGGCGCCATCTCCAAGACGGTGAATCTGCCGTCCGCTGTGACCGTTGAAGAAATCGAACAGGCTTACATTGAGGGCTGGCGCCTGGGCCTGAAGGCCGTCGCTGTCTATCGTGACGGCTCCAAGCGAATACAACCTCTCAACACCAGCGCATCGGACAAGAAACCGGGCGCTGATGCCGAGAGCCGCCCGGTGCGGCGTCATCTTCCGGTGGAGCGTCATTCCATCACGCATAAGTTCGCGGTCGCAGGCCATGAGGGCTATCTCACGGTCGGCATGTATGAAGACGGAACGGCGGGTGAAATCTTCATCGTGATGGCGAAGGAAGGCTCGACACTCTCCGGTGTCATGGACAGCTTCGCAACGACCTGCTCCATGGCTCTGCAGTACGGTGTCCCGCTGAAGGTGTTGGTGGATAAATTCAGCCACACGCGGTTTGAACCTTCCGGCTTTACTTCAAATCCGCAGGTGCCTTATGCAAAGTCCATCATGGATTACATCTTCCGCTATCTCGCTTCCAAGTTCCTCCCGGCGTCCGACGCCCGAGCTCTGGGCGTGCAGGTTGATGAGCCCGCACTTACTCCGCTGACCGTCCACACGCCTCCGGCTCTTGGCGGCGTCATGAATACGTCGACGGGTCCCGCAAAAAAAGGCGCCCTCGTCGATATTGAAGATCGAGATGCTCCGGTCTGCTACGAATGCGGATCTCTGATGGTTAGAAATGGGGCTTGTTATAAGTGTCTGAATTGCGGCTCGACGAGCGGTTGCTCATAACTTGGCAGTTTGATCGGCTGTAGCGGCGGTCTATGACCGCCGGTTTTTTCTTCAACCTGCAATAAAGCGGGCGGTCACAGACCGCCGCTGCAGCAGACGTCCGCGCTTCGGACGGGCTAATTCTGCCAAGTTATTTTTGCGCAGGCCCTTAGCGCCAGTTGTGGGTAATTGAAAGATTTACCGGACAGTTACGGCGCAATCGAGGAACAGCTCTTCTTTAGCCTCCACACATCTATCTCGCCTACTTAACTTGATCGGTTTCAACACAGTTTGCCGGTAATTGAAGATCTGGACACTGAATCCCAGCCATCAGCTGATATCCTATCAATATGATTGCTGTGAAGCTTGGGGGTACTTCGGGTGGCACAGGCCTCAAGTATTGACCAGACACTGCGCCTTCACGGATTCAACGGTCCTAACGGAGCGAAATCGTTTGAATCCGGTTGTTCCGTGGCTGGAATACACGATGGCGCAGGGCGCGTGGAATGACGCTCACCAAGAAAGTCGGGTCCCTCCTTCTTCTGTTGACCGCTGGATCGCTTGCCGGAATCGTTGCGTTTACGTTGTTTCTTTCAAGTACGGCGGGTGATGGCCTGTACCTCATTGCCGCCCTGGTCGAGCAGTCTACGCTGCAGCAACTTCAGATTCAGACCCTTCGCGTTCGTGATGGACAGGACGAAGCTCGTGACGCTCAAGGGCGGTTGATCGAGGCCTACGACCTGCTCATTGCCACCATGGAAGATGGCGGGCTCCATCCGGATAGACCGAATGTACTGTTGAACCGTATGCCGAGAGTGGGTTCCGACCTGGCTCTGGAGCTTGTAATACGAGCCATGCACGAAGGACTGCCAAAGCCTTCCGCGGATTTGAAGCAACGGATCACACCGGTTCGCCGGCTATGGATCGAGATCCGAGAGCCGCTCCAGATAATCGGGAAAAGGCCCCGGGACGATCCGGATGCAAGGGCCGCCTACGACGTGATCAAGCCAAAGCTCGACAGGATCGATCAGGCTTCGCGTTTGATCACGCTGGAGGTTACTAATCGCATTATTGCAGCGCGGGAACGATTGTTGCTCGTTCTGGGGTCGATCGCCGGATTGTCGGTGGGCCTCTTCTTCGTTGGATTGTGGTTCAGCAAGCGATACATTTCGCATCCGATTGAGCTCATCGAGAATACCGCCCGCCTGATTCGCGGTGGAGATTTTTCGCAACGCATTCCCATCGTCTCCAACGATGAAGTGGCATCGCTGGCGATGACGCTCAACGATATGTGTGCGGAAGTCGAACGTTCCGTGGAACGCTATCGCGAACTGTTTGAGAACGCGAGCGACATTGTTTACACAGTAGGCCTCAACGGCAATTTCCTGTCCATCAACCGGGCCGGCGAGCGCATCAGCGGGTATCCGCGGGAAGACTTTCTCAAGATGAATGTGGAGCAACTGCTTCTTCCGGCTCAGCTCGAAGTTTCAAATCAGATGTTGGAACGAAAGCTTTCCGGCGAGCAGGCGGTGACGGTGTATCCTCTTCAATTTTTCCGCAAGGACGGCACCACGACTTCTCTGGAGATCAGTACCCGCCTGATTTACGAAGGCGGGAAGGCCGTGGCCATTCAGGGCATGGCGCGCGACGTCACGGAACGCAACCGATTGGAAGAGCAGTTGTGGATCGCGCAAAAGATGGAGGTTGTCGGCCGGCTTGCCGGAGGGATCGCTCACGAGTTTGGAAATGTCCTCACCATTATCAGCGGATATAGCGCCCTTCTTCTCAACAGCCTGAAAAAAGACGATCCGCTCCGCGAAGAGGTCTTCGGCATTCAGAGGGCGGGCCAACGCGCCACCTCGCTTATTCGGCACTTGCTGGGCTTTAGCAAGGGGCAGGTGTTTCGCCCCAAGGCACTGGATTTGCCGGAAACGTTGTCCCAGATCGGCGACATGTTGCTTCGTCTGATCGGTGAAGATATCCAATTGAAGGTGCACTGGGACGCGGACCTCGGCCAGGTCCGCTTCGATCCGGATCAGTTCGAGCAGGTTTTGGTGAATCTGGCACTAAACGCCCGCGACGCCATGCCTTCAGGCGGTCAGCTTCGCATTGAAGCCGTCAATGCAAACCTGACGGCAACTACAAAGAACGGCGCCGATGATCTGCCTGCGGGCGCTTACGTCCGCCTGCGAGTTTCCGACACCGGCACAGGCATGACGCCTGAAGTTCTTTCGAAGATCTTCGAGCCTTTCTTCTCCACCAAAGAGCGAGGCACAGGGTTGGGCCTGTCAACGGTTTACGGCATGATTCAGCAATGCACCGGCAGCATTGCCGCCGAAAGCGCCGTCGGCGCCGGCACAACTTTCACAATTTTTCTGCCTCGATTGCTGCGGCCCCCTGAGGTCGTCGTGCCGGCAGACGCGCAGCCGGCGGTCGCGCGCGGCTCGGAAACCATCTTATTGGTCGAAGACACAATCGACGTGAGGATGCTCGTTTGCGAGATGCTGCGATCGCACGGATATAACGTCCTCGCCGCTGAAGATCAGCAACAGGCCATATCGATTTGTTCGAAGAACGATCCTCTGATCCATCTGTTGCTCACGGATGTGGTCATGCCAAAAATGAGCGGTCCGGAACTCGTGGGCCATGTGCGTGAGCTGCGCCCCGATATGAAGATCCTCTATATGTCGGGATATCCGGCAGACAAGTTTGAGTCGTACATTCGGAAGAATGAACCGTTCGAGTTTATTCAGAAGCCTCTCGACCCGCCGGCACTGGGGCGCAAAGTTCGGGAGGTTCTGGATGCGCCCCGGAACGCGGCTTAGGGCCTGCGCAAAAGTAACTTGGCAGAATTAACTCGTCCGAAGCGCGGACGTCTGCTGTAGCGGCGGTCTGTGACCGCCGGCTTTATTGCAGATCGAAGAAAAAACCGGCGGTCATAGACCGCCGCTACAGCCGATCAAACTGCCAAGTTATTCTTGCGCAGTCCCTTAACTCTTTTCTTTTCAAATACGCCCGAGAGGATTCGAACCTCTGACCCTCGGATTCGTAGTCCGATACTCTATCCAGCTGAGCTACGGGCGCACAGACAAAACCTTTGCAGTATGTCACACCCAAAAAGGGGGTTACAAGATGCGGAGGAGACGCTTCGCTTCGGTTTGGAGTTTATCGAGGTCGATAGGCTTTTCCATGAAGGCGTCAGCGCCGGCCTGAAGAATTTTGTTTTCGGCCTCGTTATTCCCGCTGACGGCGATGATGGTGGTCTTGTTTTTGGCGTTACCCTTGATGCGCCGGCAGACCTCGATTCCATCGAAGCCGGGAATCATGATATCGAGGATCAGAAGATCGGGTTTTACACGTCCGACTTCCATAAGGGCAGTGATGCCGTCCGAAGCGGTTGAGATTTCGTAGCCGCCCTGACGCTCCAGAAAGGCTTGAAGAATATCCACGATTTCTTTCTCATCATCGACAATCAGAACGCTGAACTTCTCGTCGACAAGCGACTCCGGCGTCGGGATCTGATGTTTCCGCAGAAAGGCCAGCAGGTCCTCCCGACGGATCCTTCGGTGACCGCCTGGTGTGCGATACGACGACAGCAGGCTTTGCTCAATCCAATTGATCACCGAGCGGGGATTCACGTGGAGGAGATGGCTGACCTCGTGGGTTGTAAAGATCACCTTGTCGTTTTTCGTTTGAGTTACCATGCTGGGCAAAGAGGCTAATTGTACAGTTATCCTGGTGGAAATCTGCAATGGAAATGAGCATTCGGGAGTGGAGACGCGCGGACTTGACACAAATCAAGCGGGCCTGGATCGATTACTGCCGCAGTGTTGCCCGCTCGGATATGCGGTTCAGGACGAATGCCGAGGCTGCAATGATGGAGTGGCTGAGCGTCCGCTTCAGGCAATCGCCCGGCATGGGATTTATCGCTGAACAGGACGAGAGCGTCGCAGGATTCCTCATTGCGCGCGTGGATGACTGGGAATCCTCGCCGCCGGTCATCGAGCCTCGCCGGATTGGCATCATCGACGCGCTGTACGTCAGTGAACCGTTTCGCCGGCAGGGAGTCGGCGGCCGGTTGATCGAGCGCGCCATTCAAGCCATGCGTGAGGCTGATGTTACTGCTGTTGAAACAATCTACGACGCGTGGAATGAGGCCTCGATTCAGGTATGGAATCGCGCCGGGTTTGCGCCATGGATGGTTCACGCTTACAGGATGCTATAGAATTCAACCATGAAAATTATCAGCTGCATCAAGCCCGTGCCGGATCCGGCATCGAGGCTCGTCATCAATGAAACGAAAACCTGGATCAAAGATCAGGACCTGACATTTATTGCCAGTGAAGTGGACAACTATTCCCTCGAGGAGGCGCTCCGCTTGAAGGAAAAGCATGGCGGTGAAGTTATTGTCATATCCATGGGAGGCGAAGAGGCTGCTCGAGTGTTGCGCGCCGGGCTCGCAATGGGCGCCGATCGCGCCATTCATCTGCTCGATCCGAAGTTCAAGGGCGCCGATGAATTCGCGGCGGCGGCGACGCTTGCCAGGGCTATCGAGAAAGACGGTGGCGCCAACCTCGTGCTCGCCGGCGTTCAGTCGGATGACCTCGGTTCGGGAATGACGGGGACCATGCTGGCGGAGTTTCTCGGCTGCGCGCACGCAACAGTCGTTGTTGGCGTCGATGCCGATCCGGATGGCAAGGCGGTCAAGGCGCGCCGGGAGCTCGAAGGCGGCATTAACGAGACGGTGGAGCTGCCCATGCCCGCCGTCCTTACCATTCAATTCGGAATCAATCAGCCTCGTTATGCGTCGCTCAAAGGAATAATGGCCGCCAAGAAAAAGGAATTCAAAACCTGGTCTGCTGCCGATCTCGGCTTGGCAGACGGTGACGTCGGCAGAGTCGGCGCAATGTACGAAATCAAAGAGATTTCGATTCCGGAACGAAAGAGCAAGGTGGAAATCATCACTGGAACACCTGAAGAGGCGGCAGCCACGCTCGTCGAGAAACTCCGAAAGGAAGCCAAGGTATTCTAAATGATATTTGTCATAGCGGAACACAAGGACAATAAACTGAAACCGATCACTTCTGAACTATTGGTTTTTGCCCAGCGAGTGGGCCGCGATTTCGCCCAGCCGATTACGGCCGTGGTCCTCGGCTCGAGCACGGCTGCGCTGGCCGACGCGCTGAAGGCCAGCAAGATCGAGCGCATTATCACGGTCGAGGATACGCAACTGGCTGAATATAATCCGGATCTGTACGTTCAAGTCCTCAAAGGCATTCTTGAGAGAGAAAAGGCCTTTCTCGTCGCCACCGGGCATACGACGCAGGGCATGGACTTTGCTCCGCGGCTCGCCGTTGCGTTGCGCAAGCCGTTGATTGCAGGCTGCGTCGAGTATGAAAAACAGGGCGACCGGCTGATCCTGACGCGGCAGATCTTCAACGCCAAGATGAATATGAAAACCATTCTTCGAGGCGAGCCGCCGTATTTTGCGACGGCATCGCCCGGCGCGTTTCCCGGCGATGAGGTGGAGATCGGCGGAAATCCTGTAGTGGTGAGCGTTCCTGCCGAGATTAACGCCGCGCCGCGGCGAAAAATTATCGAGCGAGTGGAAGCTCCAAAAGGTAAAACAGACCTGACGGCAGCGCCAATCATTGTGTCGGGCGGCAGAGGCTTGAAGGAGAAGCAGAACTTCAATCTCGTTTTCGAACTGGCGGAAGCGATGGGCGCGGCTGTCGGAGCATCACGCCCGGTCGTCGATTCCGAATGGTTACCCCGGGAATATCAAATCGGAAGTTCGGGCCAGACTGTGTCTCCCAGGCTCTACATCGCGCTTGGCATCTCGGGAGCGATTCAGCACCTGGTGGGCATGCAAACCTCCCGCTGCATCGTGGCGATCAACAAAGATGCGGATGCGCCGATTTTCAAAGTCGCGCACTATGGAATCGTGGACGATCTGTTCAAGGTCGTTCCCGCTTTGACGAGGATTTTCAAGGACCTAAAGCAAGCATAACGATTGACTTGCACAATTGGTTTCCATTACTATCGGCCCGGTGTTTCTTAGACCACTCGTTCAAAGTCTATAAGGAGGATACTAAATGCGCAAAGTCTCACTGTTGATCGGGATCTGCATGCTGGTCGCGTTGGCGCTCACACTCGCCGCGCAAGGACCGGATTTGTCCCCGATCATGAAGGATGTCGGTGCGACCAATACAAAATTGGGCATGGATTTCATGGGAACTTCGACTGCCGATGTCGCAGCGGACGCCGCAAAGCTTCAGACCGACTTCAACCAAGCTTTGGGTTTCTTCAAAGCGATGAAAGCCCAGGACGCGATTGATATGGCCAAGGCGAACGCGGACGCGGCCGGTGAAGTCATAAAGGCAGCGAAGGCAAACAACATGGACGCAGCGAAGGCGGCTTACGCGGGCACAATTCAGAAGAGCTGCAAGGCCTGCCATTCCATTCATCGTGAAACTCTTCCCGATAAAACATTCAAGTATAAAGCTCAATAACGGTAATTCCACCCTCTGTAGCGGCGGAAAAGGCCCAAAAAATTCCGTCGCTACTATTTCTTGCAAAATATTTCCAAAAAGGTGTAACTTTTCACTCGTACCAAGTGTCTATAGTAGTGTATGTAGATTTCCTCCACCATCCCACCTTCCCCCGCGGGGTTAAACCCGCGGGGATTTTTTTTGATTTTTGATCTATGCTTGGTTTCTTTCTGACCCTATTGCTGGCCGGAAGCAACGCTCTCTACGATGATCCGGCTGCAGATCGCCTCATTCGAACCGCGGAAGAATCCACCTACATGCTGCATCTCGACGATGCCCGCGTGGCCGCGCGCGAGTTGCAGCAACGATATCCGGACCATCCCGCGGGATTTCTGATCATGGCCGAAACCTACTGGTGGGAAGCCCAGGCCGATCCGCACAACCTGAAAACCGAGAGCGCCTACTACAAGGCTCAGGAGCTTGCTCAGGACAAAGCGGAATCGGCGCTGAGGGCGCGAACATACTCGAAAGTCGAGATTCTGGCGTATCTGGCGTCCGCCCATGGGAGCTATGCGCGATTCGAGGTTACGCAAAAGAGTTCGTACTATCGCGCCCTCAGGGCGGGACTCCGCGCCCACCGCTATGCGGAGGAGGCCTATGCGCTCGACCAGAATTACTACGACATCTATGTCGGCCTCGGAGCGTTCAACTACTTCGCCGGGACGTTGCCGAGCATGATCAAGCCATTCGCGTGGCTTTTGGGCGCCCACGGTGACAAAGATACCGGTGTAAAGCAGCTTCAGACTGCGATTGAAAAGGGGCGATATTCGCGCACGGAAGCGAGCATCGTTTATTACTCCGCACTGCTTTCCAACAAGGAATATGCCGCCAGCTTTCCGATCCTGGAAAAACTGCTGGCCGATTATCCGGACAACCTTGTCCTATATGAATGGGTCACAGAGTGGTACCGCGAGCAGCGAAAGAATCTGGATGGCGCGGAATACTTCGAGCGAATGTACCAGCAGCAGGTGTCCCGGTCGCCAAAGATGGCGGGTTATGCGCTCCTGGAGAAAGTGGACCTTCAGTTGGCCCAGAACAGGAAAAATGAAGCGCTCCAAACCCTGCAACGACTTAAGGGAATTCCCATTTCCGATCCACTGCTCGCGAAAAAGGTCCAGGCTTTGGAAATCGAATCCCGAAAGCCGTAGTGGCCGCGAGGGAAGAAGAGTAGCCACAAAAACGCACAAAAGGCGCAAAAAGGAATTAACCTTTTGCGCCTTTTGTGCATTTTTGTGGCTACGCATTTACCTTCAAGCGTTTGCCAACGGCTTCGAAAGCCGAAAGCGCCCGATCCAGGGCCGGCTGGTCCAGGGCGGCGGAAATCTGCGCGCGCAGACGAGCTTCGCCCCTGGGCACGACCGGAAACCAAAGTCCCTTGATGTAGACTCCGGCTTCCAGGAGCGCATTGCTCATATCCATTGCTGTTGAGGCTTCGCCAAGCATGATCGGTACGATGGGATGGCTGCCATCAAGAATTTTGAAACCGAGCTGCCGGATGTGCTTGCGAAAATATTCCGTGTTGGAACGGAGCCGTTCGACAAGGCTGCGGTCTTCCTCGAGCATCGAGAACGCTTCAATTGCCGCGACTGCAATCGCGGGAGGCAGGGAATTCGAAAATGTATAAGGCCGCGATTTCTGACGCAGGAAGGAGATCAAATCCTTCCTGCCCGTGACGTAGCCGCCGGCGGCCCCGCCCATGGCTTTGCCGAGCGTTCCGCTGAGTACATCGATTTTGCCGTGCACGCCAAGCGCTTCCGGCGTGCCGCGCCCCGTTGCGCCGATCACTCCAATTGCGTGCGAATCATCCACAAACAGGATCTGGCCGTGGCGGCTGGCGGTCTCAATCAAAGCCGGAAGCGGCGCAAGATCGCCCTCCATGCTGAAGACGCCGTCGGTCGCAACAAAGCCAAAGCGGTAACCGGCGCCGCGATCCGCCTCCAGCTTCTCTTGCAAATCGCCGGCGCTGGCGTGCGCGTAGATCTTTCGCTCGACGACTTCAGGCCGGCACAGCCGAGTGCCATCGATAATGCTGGCGTGATTCAGCCGGTCGCTATAGATCACATCGCGGTACTGCTCGGACATGAGCTTCTCATTGACGATCGAGGCGAAGAATCCTTCGTTTGCTGCATAGCACGACGAGAACAGAATCGTGTCCTCCGTTCCAAGGAACGCGGCGATTTTCTCTTCAAGCTGCCGGTGGACGGTGAGCGTTCCGCAAAGAAAACGAACCGACGAGACGCCGAAACCGAATTCCCGCACCCCCCGAATCGCGGCTTCCTTGATGCGGGGATGCGAGGCAAGGCCAAGATAATTGTTGGATGCCAGCATGATGACGTCTTTGCCCGCGACGCGCACGACCGCTCCCTGCTCGGACTCGATAATGGTTTCTTTCTTGAACGTCCTGGACTGCTCGAGCCGTTCCAGTTCGGTGCGAATTGCCTCGTTCAATGTCATGGTTTAATCAGCGCTTTCATAAAAACGGCTAATATCTGCACCCGCATTGCCGATAAGACAGTTTAATGAGAAGACTGGTGATCAAGTTCATGCTGTTTTTGGGTGTGATGGAGGGCCTTGGCAAGGTGGACATCATGGTGCTGCTTGCCGCATTGGGCGTCGCGATGGCCGCGATTATCTGCACCGATCTGCTCCTTGATCCTGTTTCACGCGCGTAAATACAGAGAAACAAAGGCACAGAGGAACAAAGCAGGCCGGCAGGCAACGAATGTTACCGGCCGGCCTTCTTTGTTCCTTTATGCTTTGGTGTCTCGGTATTTGCGTCTTTCTGCCTCACAATCACGCCATACATGACAAAGTCTTTCGAAATTTTCGTGACGCCGTCTTCGGCCAGTTCGCGAACGTGAATCGTGGGGTTCGCCTCCTCCATACCCACCGAGAGCGGGTACACACCGCGCATCCCCTTGGTGCGAAAAGCCGTTTCGTAGCGGTGTTTCTTCATGTTCCAGGTAAAGACCCGAATACCCTCAAAATCGAGAGCCGGGTCGGAACCCGGCTTGCGTTCTCCAACCACATACCAATTGACCTGCCCGGCGACCGGATCTTCGACGCGGTTGAGGATCTTGACTGCGGGGTAAACGTATTCCTCGCTGTACGGGGCAATGCCCGCGGGAATGTCGAAATCGAGGGCGCTGGACAACATCCATCCAACCTCAGTTGGCGTTGGCCGGACCTTCAACCACATATCGTGAGCTGCGTCCGAGCCTGGCCGCGGCTTCGTCACCCGGTCGAGAACTTCGACCTTCGCTCCGCTCTCGAGTCTTCGCAGGATCGATGTCGATCGGCCTGGATCGATCCTTAGATTGGCGTCCTGCTTCAGGACCGCCGTGTTTTGAGTCTCGAGACTTTGCGAAGCGGCAACCGCCTGCTGAATACGATTCTTGGTTTCGCTAGTAATGACGGTGCTTTCCTCCATCCAGCCCTCAACATCCGGACCATAGCGCACCCGATACCAGTTGTCCTGATGCTTGAGCACCTCGACCTTTTCTCCGATTTCGAGCACGCGTAACGTCCGCGACGTCGAGCTGTTCTTCTGACGGAGGGACGCATTCTTGGAGACCACCGTGGCCTGATCGATGGACGGTTCTGGTTTGGGCGCGCAACCGGTCAGGAGAAAGCAAACCAGGAGAGCGATAAGAACTTTCATAGCGCTGAGTGTGAATAGCATCTACAACCATTTCATTATAGCCGCACGTCAACTACAATCCACTTCATGTCGGATGCGCCGGATTTCGAAACCGCGCTGAAGCGGCTTGAGGAAATTGTCAAGAAGCTCGAGAACGGAGAGTTGTCTCTGGATTCGGCGCTGGAGTTGTTCGAGGAAGGCATCAAGCTGTCACGCTTCTGTCACACCAAGCTCGAACAGGCGGAGCGGCGTGTGGAGATTCTCCTGAAGACCAACTCGGGCGAGGCGCGTGCCGTTCCATTCGAATCCGAACATGAATAGTGAACTGAAGGTTTTTTTCGCCCGTGCGCGGCCCGCGATAGACGCTGCGCTTGACGCCTTGCTTCCCTCCGAAAACGCCTCCCCTCAGCGGATTCATCAGGCGATGCGGTACAGCACTCTCGATGGCGGCAAGCGTATCCGGCCTTGTCTGTGCGTCGCGGCATTCGCGGCATATAAAAAAGATTGGAAGCCGGTTCTGCCGATCGCGTCCGCAATCGAGCTGATCCATTCCTATTCGCTTATCCATGACGATCTGCCGGCCATGGATGATGACGACGTCCGCCGCGGCAAGCCGTCCTGCCACAAGCAGTTTGACGAAGCGACGGCAATTCTTGCCGGAGACGCGCTGCTGACGCTCGCTTTCGAAGCCCTTTCGAAGCCGAAGGAGTTTCCCGGTGATCGCCTGCTGCGAGTGGTCGCGGTTCTCAGCGCCGCCGCGGGAACGCCCGGAGGCATGGTCGCTGGACAGGTTATGGACCTGGAAACGGAAGGCAAGCAGGTCAGTGGCGACCAGCTTTCAGCCATCCACCGTTTGAAGACCGGCGCGCTCATTGGCGCGGCTGTATGGATTGGCGCGTATCTGGGAGGCGCATCGGAGCCGGATCTTGCCAACGTCAAAAACTATTGCGACCGAATCGGCCTGGCATTCCAGGTCATCGACGACATTCTGGACGCCACCGACGGCCGGAATCGCGATGAAGGCAAGGCCACCTACCCCTTTCTCTACGGTCTTGAGAAGTCCCGCGGCATCGCGCGGCAATTGATGGCCGATGCGCGGCAGGCGCTGGCGCCCCTTGGCGAGCGCTCGAAATTGCTTCTGGCCTTCTGCGATTATCTGGAGAATCGCAAGGATTGATTGTAGCGGCGGTCTATGACCGCCGACAATCCGGCGCGTGAGACATCGTCGGCGGTCATAGACCGCCGCTACAATAAGAATGAAGAAACGAATTGACAAGGTTCTGGTCGAGCGCGGGCTCGTGGAGACGCGGGAAAAGGCGCAGGCGTTGATCATGGCCGGAAATATCCTGGTCAATGACACGCCGGTGATGAAGGCCGGAATGCCGGTCGCGGAAGATGCAGATATACGAGTGAAAGAGGCGCTGTATCCGTACGTCGGCCGTGGCGGCGTCAAGCTTGAAGGCGCCGTGCGCTCCTTTGGCGTTCAAATCGAAGGAAAGACCTGCCTGGACATCGGATCTTCAACCGGGGGATTCACCCACTTCCTGCTGCTTAATGGCGCGGCGCGGGTGTACGCCCTGGATGTGGATGTGAAGCAGCTCGACTGGAAGATCGTCAATGACCCCCGCGTTCGACCAATCGCACTCAACGCCAGATTTCTCGATCCTGCCCACATCGGCGAACCGATCGATCTGGTAACCATTGACGCATCGTTCATCTCCCTTACAATGCTCCTGCCGGCCATTCCAGCAGTCATAAAGTCCGGCGCCGAATGTATCGCTCTCGTGAAGCCGCAATTCGAAGTCGGACGCGAGAGCGTCGGCAGGGGCGGCATCGTGCGCGACTCGAAGCTGCAGCAGGCCGCAATCGATAAAATCGTCGCGGCGGGGCGCGCTGCAGGTCTGGAGTTTGACGCGTCGCAGGAATCGCCAATAACCGGACGGGAAGGGAATCGCGAGTTCTTCGTTCTTTTCAGGAAGCCATGAACGTCAAAAGCGTCGTCATCGTCACGAAGCCGAAACAAGCGGATGTCGCTCGCGTTGCAGTCGAGCTGACGGACTGGTTCAAGCGCAAGAAGATCACAGCCTCGCTCGCGCCGGAGTCTGCAGCCACAGCGGATCTCGCCGTCGTGGTTGGCGGTGATGGAACGCTTCTCGCCGCTGCAAGGCTTCTGGGGGACCGGCAGATTCCCATCGTCGCCATCAATTACGGCGGCCTGGGATTCCTGACCGAAGTCACGCTCGACGAAATGTATCCCGCATTGGAGCGCATCCTGTCTGGCGATGTCGCCACGGAGCCGCGGATGATGATGGACATCCGCATTGCGCGAAGAAACACGCAAGTCGCCGGCTATCGCGCCCTCAATGACGTTGTCATCAACAAAGGCACACTTTCGCGCATGATTGAGCTCGAAACGCGGGTCGACGGGCAGTACGTCTCCCGCTTCCGCGCGGATGGATTAGTTGTCGCCACGCCGACCGGCTCGACCGCGTATAACCTTTCCGCCGGCGGCCCCATTATTTTCCCGACCATGAGCGCGATGATCGTCACGCCGATTTGTTCGCACACGCTGACAAACAGGCCACTTGTCCTTTCTGAAGACGTGAAGATCGAAATCATGCTCCGCTCCGCCCAGAACGACGTGTATGTCACCGTGGATGGCCAGGTCGGGCTGAACCTCCAGATGGACGACAACCTCGTCGTCGAGAAATCCAGCGTCGCGGTCAGTCTCGTGGCCCCGGCCGATAAGAACTATTTCGATGTTTTGCGCGGGAAGCTGAAGTGGGGATAGGGAGCAGGGGATTAAACACAAAGACACCA
>Ga0207090_1084_pt2 | contig 15725 bp, 15 predicted proteins | sample Alteio_BWMinHeat_50_FD_153565 | JGI IMG/M metagenome (GOLD analysis project Ga0207090, IMG submission 153565) | Enriched cells from forest soil in Barre Woods Harvard Forest LTER site, Petersham, Massachusetts, United States -... | ecosystem: Environmental > Terrestrial > Soil > Temperate forest >...
GTCACGGTCGGACCCAATTTAGTTGGGCGACCCTCCTATCGGCAGGGGATGAGACATTGAATGGAACAATCCGAACTCGAACGGCTGGAGTTGTTGCATGAGGTGGTGCCCGCGGCGAGCAGCCTCGCGCTGCTCGTCAATCCGACCAATCCTGCTGCCGAGACCCAATCGACAGAGCTTCAACCGGCGGCCCGCACCCTCGGGCTGCAGCTGCAAGTCCTGCACGCCAGCGCCGAACGTGACTTCGATGCGGCTTTCGCAAGCTTGATCCAGATGCGGGCCGGCGGGCTCGTGATCGTCTCTGACTTAGTCTTCAATACCCACAGCGAACCGCTCGCCGCGCTGACCCTGCATCATGCGGTCCCGGCAATCTTCCAGTTTCGCGAGTTCACCGCAGCCGGTGGCCTGATGAGTTATGGAGACAGTGCTACGGAGCCGTACCATCAGGTCGGCATCTACGCCGGCCGGATTCTCAAGGGCGAGAAGCCGGCCGACCTGCCCGTCCACCAGTCCACGAAGGCGGAGCTGATCATCAACCTCAAGACCGCCAAGGCGCTCGGCCTCACTGTCCCACAATTGCTTCTTGGACGCGCCGACGAGATCATCGAATGATGAAACGGCGCGAGTTCATCACGCTTCTCGGCGGTGCGGCGGCGTGGCCGTTTGCGGCGCACGCGCAGCTTGCCATCGAGTCCCATCAAACCTATCGGTTTGGTCAACGATCAATGGCGCGGGGCGGCCGGCTATGTCGATCGCATCCTGCGGGGCGAGAAGTCGGCGGCAACCCAACCGCTGCTGCTCTGCGGCGGCGGCAGCTTCGCACTACCGCCTACGGGCATTTGCAGCTTTGGCAAATCGCGCACACTGGACGCAACCTTGTTCAAGGCCGCTGTTGCGTCGGCGAGTTGCTGACACATCTGCGTTTTTTCAGCGCGCAGCCGTTCGAGTTCGGATTGTTCCATTCAATGTCTCATCCCCTGCCGATAGGAGGGTCGCCCAACTAAATTGGGTCCGACCGTGACCCAGCTCATCGTTCAACGGTTTGTTTTAATTTTCAGTTACCGGCGGGAGCCGAGCCTTGCCTACCGCGCGAGGCTTGCTGTGCGGAAGCTACCTGCCAGCCACTCAAGACTGGGCGGCGGTAAAATAGCGGGATGGCCGAATCGATCCATTTCATCATGATCGTGCCGCAATCGTCGCATTCTGCGGACCCGCTATCGCGCGCTGGAGTTTTCGATATTTCATAGGCTGCACCGCAATGGGCACAGGTAAAATCCTCAATACCGTCATCACGCGCCGAAGCGCACCGATGGGTCTGCTATCAATGGAGAACCCCCCGCCTCCTGGCCCGAAGCGATAGCGGTCCAGGGAATGTGCGGTTACTGAGCTGCTGGATGGGAGAAGATATGAGAAATGCCAACAAGGTTCGCAGGGAGCAGCTGACGATCAACGAGCGGATCGCGACCTCCATTACACAAAAATCGGCAGCATGTGGGCGACATACACGTTTGGGGCGCTCACTCTTCTTTCACTCCCTGCCGTTCTGCTCTCGGGCGATACGGTTGTGATTTGGTCCACAATGGAGGGCAAGAGGCGGCGGGTGGCAGGTCTTGGGCACTTCTGCGACCTTAGGGACCGCCAACAATCAGTCCGCTCACGGGGCAGAATCCTACATTTGGGGGCCAAGGCCAGTACAGCCGCCAAGCCCATTTCTCACTCAGAGGCGCTGATTGAGGACGTGAGGTTGACGCCATGGGATGTGACTGAAGCGCTCTACGAGGAAATCGAGAAAGACACGCACCTTCGGCATACGATGCCTACCGTGCGGATAGACCGCAGAAAGTGGCACCGGCTCAGCCACGTGACTTTCCGTTAAAACCGACTTGAGTTGACCCTCGCCAAGCGCCTGGGCGGAAATCAAATCAGCAAGGCGCGTAATTCCGCCCCCAGCAATCGCGAGCCGTAAGGCGGCCTCACCGCTGTCGACGAGAACTCTGCTCCTGATGTCAATGACTCTTATCTTGCCGTTACTGCGAAATGGCCAGCGAAGCGACGATGGAGAGAGTCTTAGAACAATACAGTCGTGATCCCGAAGTTGTTCGGGTGTGCGCGGCGTGCCACGACGGGCAAGATATTCTGGCGATGCGAAGAGGCCTCGCTGTATCTCTCCGAATTTGCGCGCCACAAGCGATGGATCGTCAACGGCTCCTGTGCGGATTGCAACATCCGCATTTTCAGCTAACAGGTCGATGACACGATCCGTAACAGCAAGTTCTAGGTCCACGTCAGGATATTTTGCGAGGAAGTCGGATAGTATCGGTACTAGCTGGTTCAACGCGAAAGCGGGTAAACAGTTAACACGGAGCCGCCCCCGTGGCTGCTGACCTGCCCGCGATACTTCCGCCTCAGCATCATCGATGGCGGCGAGAATGTCGCGGGCACGAAGGTGATACGTCTCGCCTTCCGGCGTTAGCGAAAGTTGTCGGGTTGTGCGGTGGAGCAGACGTACTCCGAGTCGGTCCTCAAGACGAGTGACGAGCTTCGATACCCCAGATGGCGTGATTCCAAGGTCTTTTGAGGCTGCGGCGAACCCCCCTCGCTCGATGACTTGGACAAAGGTGCGTAGGTCGGTGATGTTGCTCATTCCGGACTCCAGCTCCGCAATCTCGTTCCGAAACATGGTATTATATCAAGCTGATGGCAAGAATAGTATGCCAGTGGGGCCTGTTGGCTGGTTATCATCGCGCGGGCCACCTGTGGGGGACAAAGCTCATGAGCACGATGGAGCAGATCTCGACGCGTGGCCGCGGCATGACCAGCGGTGAGAAGTTCGTCATCTTCGCCTCATCACTCGGCACGGTTTTTGAGTGGTACGATTTCTACCTCTATGCGGTTCTGGCGCCGTTTTTCGCTTCACTGTTCTTTCCCTCAGGGAACGACACGGCGGCGCTACTCTCGGCCTTCGCCACTTATGCCGCGGGCTTCCTGGTGCGCCCGTTCGGCTCGCTGTTCTTCGGCCGCATTGGCGACCTTGTCGGCCGCAAATACACGTTCCTGGTCACTATTGTGGTAATGGGCACAGCCACCTTTTTGGTCGGCCTCCTGCCCACTTACGCGAGCATCGGCTGGGTCTCGCCGGTCCTGCTCGTCACGCTGCGCCTGCTGCAGGGCCTCGCCGTCGGGGGCGAGTATGGCGGCGCTGCGACCTATGTGGCCGAGCACGCGCGCCCAGGCGAACGCGGCTATGCGACAAGCTGGATTCAGACCACTGCGACGCTCGGGTTGGCGCTCGCCCTGGTAATCATAATCCTTTGCCGAGAAACGATGGACGCCAAGGCGTTCTCCGAGTGGGGCTGGCGCATCCCCTTCCTCGTGTCAGTCATCCTGCTGGTATTCTCTGTCTATATCCGGCTCAAACTGAACGAGACGCCGATCTTCCAGAAGATGAAGGACGAGGGCAAAGGCTCGAAAGCGCCGTTGACCGAGAGTTTCGTCCACTATCCGAACAACAAATACGTGCTGCTGGCGCTGCTCGGTGCCACCGCCGGCATGGGCGTGGTGTGGTACACGGGCCAGTTCTATGCGTTGTTCTTCCTCACCATCACGCTAAAACTGGGCTACCTGCCAGCCTATCTGTTGATCCTGGTCTCGCTGATCATCGGCACGCCCCTATACGTCTTTGCCGGCTGGCTATCCGACCGCATCGGGCGTCTCAAGATCATCCTGGCGGGCTGCCTGATCGCGGCGCTGACCTACTTCCCGCTATTCGGGGCGCTGATGCACTATGCTAATCCGGATCTTGAAGCGTTCTCAGATCGTAATCCAGTGACTGTTACCGCCGATGGTTCGACCTGCAAATTGCACGTCTTCGTGACGGCCTTTACCAAGTTCTCCTCCTGCGACCGCGCCCAGGATCTGGTCACCAAGCTCGGCGTGTCATTCAAGACCGAGAACGTGCCCAATTCGGACGGCAAGGTGGACTTGACGATCGGCTCGACCACCGTTGAAGGCTTCGATGCCGGCAAATGGAACGCGGCATTTCTCGATGCCGGATACCCGAACCTGCAGCGGGACAAGGACGGCAAGATTGTGCCGAAGGTCGTCGATACCGCAAAGGTCAACTGGTTCATGACCGAATTGATCCTGGTCATCATGGTCGGCTACGCCGCTATGGTGTACGGCCCGGTTGCGGCGTTCCTCGTCGAGCTGTTCCCGACCAGGATTCGTTACACTTCGATGTCGCTGCCTTATCACATCGGGGCTGGCGTGTTCGGCGGCATGTTGCCGTTGCTTGCAACCGCTGTCGTGGCCGCAACCGGCAACATCTACAATGGACTGTGGTATCCGATCGCGGTCGCCGTGATGACCACGGTCATCGGCGGGCTGCTGCTGCGCGATACCAAGGACGTCGACATCAAGGTGGGATCGGGCGTCGAAGCATCCCAACTCGCTTGATCGCGCTGCGGCACCGTTGCTTCACGCTCCCCAAAGACGGATGGCGTGTAGCACGCGACGGTGCTCCCGCGGCTGTTGCCGAGAACAGGGAAACGGGGCGTTGCCGTGCCGCGGACTGTAGTTCTCCTCCGTGACCCTGTTCCAAGCCCCCAAACCGCCTTGCCCCGATGTGCTATGTTTTGAATCGCGTTGAGTGGTCCTGAGGGTCTTGGGGAGGGCTACAAACTTGATTCTTCGAGGTGTGTAATGTCGCGAGGCGATCTCATTAGCTGGAAAGAAGAGTGCGCCGTCATCCACATGGAGATGGATAGACTGCTCACAGCGGGCTGGCCGGAAACGGTCGAGGAGCGCCAAGTTCGAAGAATTCAGTTTATGGCACTGATTGAGCGGCGAAATGTTGCTGCTCAAAATTCTCTTAAATCAGCCGGCGGCACGGCGAGACTTTCTATCAATCAGAAAAAGACATCAGAGACCACTGGGCGGACCAATGCCTTCGAAGTTGAAATCATGAACGTCAAAATATCCCAAGAGCCGTCCGAAGCACCCCTCGCAATAGATCAAAGTCCTCAGGCGCTCCCTGTCAACTCGACTTTCGAGTGTAGAGTTATGAATGTCGAATTGTCCCAAGAGCCGTCCGAGGCGTCCCTCGCAACAGATCGCGGTCTTCAGATGCCACCTGCCGATCCGATAGTCGAAATTGAAACTATGAGCGTCGAAATGTGCCAAGAACCGGCCGAAGCAGTTCTCGCAATGGATCGCGATCCTCGGCTGTCACCTGTCGATCCGACGTATGAAACTGTGAGCGTTGAACCATTCCAAGCGTCCGAAGTAGTTCTCGCGATGGATCGAAGTCCTCAGGCGCCACCTACCAACCCGATGTTCGAGGCCAGGAACTTCCTGAAGTTCTTGGGATTGAAGTAGCTCTTTTCATCTTGTTGAGGCGGGAGGAAATAACCCCGCGCTTGGGCGGGGCTTAAGTAATTCCGCACTGGTGGGACAAAACTGTGGGGTTGCAGCGCAATCTTATAAGCGCCTTCGATCCAACCCACGACCCTTCAGCACGAACCCGTGCACGCCAAATGACAAATGAGTGGGTCTTTGCCGGCGGGGCAGTGTCATCGCCGCCGTTTGCCGTCAGGCTCTCCGCGCCATTCGACGGGGGATCGCAGTGTTCCAATCGTTAATGGTGAGTGTCCGAATCCCCTTGCCATTGTGATAATTGCGTAAGTGCTTGCCACTAAGATCGAATGTAGCCGGTTTTTCGCTGTCTGAGCCGGCATACAAAGAGGCCCCGGCGCCACACGCCGGGGCCTCTTTTTCATTTGGGACTGGCCGGAATCAGCGCCACTGCGCGCCGGTCAGGCTTTCCGCAGGCGGTCGTTCGCTCCAATTCGGCCGAACGTCTGCACCGATCATCCCGCATTTGGTGCAGACGGCTCTCCGATCCAGGTCCAGGAGCACGGTCTCGTCAGGCCAGCGGTCCGCGTCGATGACTGCGCTGTGATGGCAGAGGCCAGTGGAGCAATAGATCAGCAATCGCCGCACCCCATGCGAGCGGATATGCCCGAGCGTGACCGGCGGTCCATCACAGTGCTGCGATCGTTGCCTTCGCGGCGGATCGTCAAGGGCATCGCGGCGGCGCATAGCTAAGCCCGCTTTTGCTTCACCGCGCGCTGCACGGAAGCCGCAACCGGCCGCTTCGGGATATCCTCAATGAACCGTTTGGCTTCCGCAATCGCCAACCAGCGAAACGAGCGAGCGAGTACCAAAAGGCACTCACGTTCTTCTGGCCGGTGCTCCTGCTTCGCCAGGTCCTCAAAATACAACGCCGCGACAAGATGATTGGCCATGGTCTCAGGTCCGATCCTCGAACCGTAGCACGCGAGGCGCCAAAGGATTCTTAATCGTAGCCAAGTTCTGGACGTACCCAAAATCTCGACGCGGTTCCTGGAACAGTTGGAAGTCTGCCTTCTGGACCGCCTCAAATAACGGCATCCGCGTGCTATTTATTGATCTTGCAGCTTTAACGGTAGTTGGCTACGCAAGTGACCGTGACCCAGTCCTGGGTCCCTCCACGTTACCCCTTGGCCCCAGCCCTTAGTCTGGCTGGGGCTTTTTCCTTCTTACCATATCGTACACGCCCTCTTCACAGTCCGGTAATGCGAGCCACGTAGGCTCTCCCGGTTACTTCTCGCTGAGAAGCCTCCGGCCATGTCGCCACAAACATGCCGGGGGCTTTCTTTTTTTCACGACCGCCACTTAAATCGCATGACGCCAGGCGCCCGCCGGGTTCTTGATCTTGAGCCAGACCTTGGAGCGGCCCGACCGGTAACCAAGCGCAAAAGCTACCGGTACGCGGCCTCGATAGAGGAGGCCAAGGCGGGTTCAGGGCTCAATATTCTACGTGCAGGAATCCCACCGGCTGAGCCTTATGGGTGTCACCCTGGGCCTGCAGCAACAGCCCCAGATTCCGGCAGGCGCAATGCTACGCCAGCGCCCGGCGCGGGTTCATCAAGCTGCCATGCCCCAATCGATCACGCTTGCGACCCATGCGACTGCTGCCGGATCAAACCGTACCCGGTAGGCCTTCCAGCCCCTTTCTCGCAGGGCAAGCGAGATCTCGAATGGCTGGGCGGAGGGTAAGGCCGAGAAACCCGTCAGCCTACGGACCTGGTGGGTCTCGATCAGCACAGGGCATTTGCGAACTGGCATCGCACGCACTCTCTACAACAATAACCGCGGCTCCCTACTACCGTGGCGCGGCGCGAAGAGCAAGTCGATATGATTTAACTCCTCCAACAACATTCGGATATTGTTGCAGCGCGACATGAAAGACTTAGGTCAAGCCCGTCGCGTTAGGCCAAGCCCACAATCATCTGGATTTATGCGACCATTCGTTCAATGGAACTCCGGCGACAGTCCCGTGTTATGCGGTGCGAAGGCTGAAAAAATGTCTGCGAGCGACCTTTGGGAAAAGGCGGTGGTCTGGCAAGCAGCGATCCGAAGAAGCGTGCAGTCCTGGTTTACCTTGGAGAGTTCTGGCTCAACTTAGCCCGTACCGAACCATTTCGGATTGATGACAGGAGGGCCCTTGGATATTGCTGTGATGGAGCAGATCCACGCCGAGTTGATCGGAGTAAACCCCACATTCCATTAGCATCCCGAACAGAATTGTCTCAGTGGCGGCTCCGCACCGGCCAGCGGGTCCGCTATCGAGGCAAGGCCGACTTGCAGCCAACTCTGCTGCTCCGCTCTTCAAGCCATGCCCGTGATTTTCGGGCTAACCAATTCCAGGCTTCTGAGATCGATCCAAATTGACCGATATCCTCAATTGTGCCGTCAGCCCATTCAGCCTCGACATGCCACTGGCTCTTGTCGGGTGTTTTTGTCTCCCGCGGTTTGAAAATTGGCCGTGGGCACTTTGGAAGAGTAGTGGACATGCTATTTGCCCGAGAATGACTTGCTGATCGCGTCCAGACGATGGATCGTGCCCAAAGGAATCGGAACCCCACTACTGTCGCGCGCGGTCGTATCGCACGGCTTTTGAGATCGCGTCATGCGCCCGGTCTGATTGTCGAAGACTTGTTGCCGGCATCCGCTGCCATCCGCGGAATCAATCGTGATCGTGGCGGAAGAACTATTGTTGTCAGGCGTCACACTTGCTAATTGGGGCGAATTCGTCAGATGGGGCGACACCGACAATTCGGCGGTCGTCACCAGCGCGAACCCTAAACCCACCATGAACAGAATGCCGCAGCCAATGATGACGGCCCGTCGTCGTTCCTGCGCCCATTGTAACGGCTTCCGGGCGGCCGAACGACGGATAGAATTATTGCTGCTGTCTAACGGTATGCCGCTCACTGGATCAGTCTTTGCTTCGGCGGCCGTTTGTCGGCGAGGTGTCCGCCGCAGGACTCGATCTCCGATCCAAATCCGACCGACGATCCGTTTTCGACCGGCGCTCCCCGATCAACGTGCGCCCTTCGTCAGATCGAGTGTCCGCACCGCTACGTCGGTCCCCGCCAGATCGCCGCCCTACACTCAATGGTCTTTCATCGATAGTCATTGTCCTGGCTCCATGTCGAGCGTGCAGTATACCGACGGCTGTTGAACAGGCAGTAAACACCGCAATGGCTTCACGCGTTTGCGCCGGTTTCAAACGTGCCAGGGGCAAGACGCTAACTAAGCAAGGCTTGATTAACGGTGTTGAGGTAGATATCGAGCGTCGGATCCATCAACCGACGAGACTCAATGCCCCTTAGAAGCTCCGGCCGTAGCGTACCGCCGGAGTTTCTTTGTATTGCAGGTGTTTTGCAGACCCTTAATCCATCCGCCGTTGCACCAAATTTAGGCAGCAATTGGTGTCAGGGTGGGCAGCGCAAACGAATAGGGCTCTATTCATGAAACCCGAGAATCGGAAATTCACACGACGCAGTATTGACTTAGTTGTTCAGATCGAAACTGATGATGGCTCGACTGTCTCTGGCACTTTGTTGGATCTGTCTCAGGGTGGTGCGCGCCTCAAGGTGAGCAATCCCGACAGTTTGCCGGAGCAATTCATGTTGAAGCTCTCCGACAAACTCCATCGAAGGTCTCGAATCGCGTGGCGCTCCGCTGACGAGATTGGGGTGGAGTTGTTGTCCGCTCCGCAAGCGCCGGCTGATATCGAGGGCAAGCGTTCGGTTCTTATTAAGTGCCCCCGGACCGGCAGGAATATATCGACCGGCATTCGATTGACGGTCGCGGATGATCTTAGCAAACTTTCTAATGCGCGAAGGTTCACCCAGTGTCCGTCGTGCAAGGTCGTTCACGGTTGGACGCCGAGTGATGCGTCGCTAGCTCCGGCTTCAAGAATCTGAACCTCGTCCCAATTGTCGTTACACGGTCAGAGGTCTGCCTGTGATTCGCCGCAGTCTCAGAGAAAAGTCCGTTCATGGCCCGGAAGAGACCTGCCAGCCACGCCGGCTAATGGCCGCAGTGTGGGGTACACCGGACAAGGCGGACATGCGTAACATAGAATAATCGATTGGATTTCTCGCCCCGTGGCCTCGCTCCAGGACCCCCTACGCCGCGCTCCGATGTGCTATGTTGTTTTCGAATAGCCCGGAGGGCGATGTCATGGAGGGATCGGATCGGATCGGGGTTCCGGCAGCGCCCGCGCGTCGTCCCTGGTACACCATCCTTTATATCCAGGTGCTGATGGCAATTGGGATCGGGGTTGCGGTCGGCTATTTCGATCCGAAACTAGGCGTGTCGCTGAAGCCGCTTGGCGATGCGTTCATCGCGCTGATCAGGATGATGATTGCGCCGGTGATCTTCTGCACCATCGTGCATGGCATCGCCTCGATGGGCGATCTCAGGAAAGTCGGCCGCGTTGGGATCAAAACGCTGTTCTATTTCGAGGCAGTATCGACGCTGGCGCTCGGCATCGGACTCATCGTCGGCGAGGTGGTCGCTCCCGGCAAGGGCTTCAATATCGATCCGGCGACCCTCGATCCCAATGCGGTTGCGAGCTATGTGAGCCGCGCCAAGGAGGAGGGCATCGTCAGCCATCTATTGGGGATCATTCCAGACAGCTTCTTTGGTGCTCTCGCCCGTGGCGATCTGTTGCAGGTGCTGCTGGTCTCGATCCTGGCCGGCTTGTCGATTTCGCTCATGGGTGAGGCCGGCAGGCCGGTCGCCCGCGCCGTCGATGCTGGGGCACGGGTGTTTTTCGGGATCATCCGCATCGTCGTGCGGGCGGCGCCGATTGGCGCCTTCGGCGCGATGGCATTCACGATTGGCGCGCAGGGCATTGGCGCGCTTGCCAAGCTCGGTGAGCTCATCGCGACGTTCTATTTCACCTCCGCGTTGTTCGTCCTGGGCGTGCTCGGAACGATCGCCTACCTGGCCGGCTTCTCGATCTTGCGTTTCATCGCCTACATCAAGGACGAGCTTTTGATCGTGCTTGGCACCAGCTCGTCCGAAACGGTGCTGCCGCACATGATGCAGAAGATGGAGCATCTCGGGGCGTCGAAATCGGTCGTCGGTCTCGTCATTCCGACCGGCTACAGCTTCAATCTCGACGGCACCAACATCTACATGACGCTCGCGACGCTGTTTCTCGCGCAGGCAACCAATACGCCGCTCAGCCTGAGCCAGGAGCTCGGCATCTTGGTGATTGCGATGATCACCTCGAAGGGCGCGTCCGGGGTCACCGGTGCTGGCTTTGTGACGCTCGCCGCCACGCTCGCCATCGTTCCCGACATTCCGATCCAGTCGCTCGCACTCCTGCTCGGCATCGACAAGTTCATGAGCGAATGCCGCGCGCTGACCAATCTGATCGGCAACGGCGTCGCCACCATCGTAATCAGCCGATGGGAGGGCGAGCTCGACGCGCAGGCGCTGCATGAGACGATGGCGCATCCGATCACGCTCGGCGAGGAATTTGAGCGGCAGGCGGCCTGAGGTCGGCGCCTGGCCGCACGGGCCACATCGAGGGTGCCCTTCACATGCAATCCCGGGGCACCGAGGCACGATGGGTGCATCGCCGACTGGCTGCTTCTGGCCCCCAGCGGCGGTTCGCGGCAGCGCAACAGAACGCCCGCAATGGAGGGCGAAGCAGACGCGTAGCAGACGCCGCCGGCACCGCAGTGACCCATCCCTTTCACGCGGCGCATATTTACCGTCTTGATCTGTCTTCAACCTACTCTTGACGGTCAACAAGGCGAGCAAGTTCCAGCAATGCAGTCCTTCAATGTGCAAGCGTGCCTGTAGGGTGGCCACCAGGTCCAGTGAGTACCCCCAAAGCCGGTCAAGATGTACTCCGGGGAGCGTGCGCCCAAGCCGCGACCTCCGAAGTGGCCGCCGAAATGTCCGCCGAAATCGCGGCCACCGAAACGGCCGTAGGCGGATGCGCTGGAGGGAGCAATTGCGGTGGTGGCGATAGCAGCGATCGCCGCAAGGGCGATCATGGCTCTACGAGTCGACATGGGTAGCTCCTGTGAGTCTCGGGTCCGCTTGTTGGTGTGAACGCCCATGCCCACCGTTCACGATTTTCTTGGCCCCAGCGCATCATTCGAACTTCCAGTGATGGCAATCACGTCCGCGGCCGCTGCGCCGTCTCGGGGGTCCGATAATTCGGATTCACAACAAGGATGAAACACATGAGCTTTCAAATGGGACAAAGCGGAAATCCGGCCGGCCACGCGGTGTGCGCGGCAAGGCCACCGTCTTGGCCGAAGGGTCGCCCGAAGCCGACGCCGAATGCATTTTTCGCACGGCGATCGATATGGCCAGGGGCGGGAGCTATCGGCGGCTGCACGCGGGAGGTGACGGCATCGAAGCTGCCTGGTCGTAGACGGGCGCAACCGTGCCTGCCGGAATCTTGTCCCGGCGTTTCCGCAACGCTCACCACCACGGCTTTTGTCCGCAGCAGCTCGCGGTGGCTTGAGGCCAGAACCTGACTGCCGGCCTCGAAGGGGCCTCCTTCATCTCTCGTACAGTTACGCACCGCCGTTTGGACCGGCGATGCTCGTGACACACGACCCCAAGCGAACCTAGCTAGGAGCTCGCTATTGCAACGGCTTGCAAATGCTCGTTCAAGATATTCCGCAGTTCAGAGGGCGGCTGCCTGCCGAAGCCGCAATACGCGCCAAGACCGAACTCGAGCAAATATTTGCGGGCTACCGCAATCCTTTCCTTGAACCGCGACATGTTATGGATTGCTCCAAGATAAACACGGGCGCCTTGCGGCCGAAGATCGCCCAGAGGCGCAAAGAACTGGTCATCGCTGCGGTCTAGGACGGGAACGTGAATCCAGTCTACGGGACGCCCGGAAGCTTCAACAAAGGCGTTAGCAAGTTTCACGGCCTGGCCGAGATCATTTGGTTGGAACCGAGGCCACCCACCGAGCGTGCCGAAGCAAAAATGATAGCCGAGCGCAACGTCCCGCGGAATGTGAGCCGATAAGTTGCGTACTTCTGAAAGGTTGCGCTCAATTGCGCCTTCGAGGGGAAAGCCTGGAATAGCGCCGTAAGAATCCTGAACTTCGGTCGAACAGTCCCACTGGATCGCCAGATCCTTCGCCGGGATCTTATCAACGATCGTGGCAATCTCAGCACATGTTGCGGCCTCGTATCCCGGTCTAATCTTGTCGAGGTCCTCAGGATTCGGAAAAATCCGTGGCGGCAACACGCTGTTGACCATCGGTATCGAGACCTGGAATCGCAAATGCGATGGCAATACGCCTTTCTCCTTGAGCGTATTGAATACGAAATACGAATTGATGGCATCGCGCGCGTATCCGAGTCGCCAGCCCGGGTCGCCGAAACGAACTTGTTTAACCCCATCCTTAACCTTGAACCACCAGGCATCGGCCGCATTACGCGGATGCTGCTGCTCGACACCATTTTCGTCCGGCGCCGGACGTTGAACAATTTCAAGCTCAGGATGTGCCGCTAAGACTTGATAATGGACGCGACTGATCCAATGCCGTCGCGGACCGACTTCGCCATCCGGCATCGCGAACAGATATTTGCCTAGAGGGGCTCCGAAGGATTGAAAGACCTCTTGCGGGGTGTCGAAGGGGATACTGCCCACCAGCAGAAGTTCGCCACTCATCTATGTATGCCTCGGTTACTTGCTGACGTCGCGCGTCAGTATATACTGACACAACGGAGGAAAGCATGGTGCGTAAGTTAAAGGCGATTCTGCGTTTTGCGCTATGCTGCGCGACTGTTTCAGTTGCCGGCTGGGCAAATGCCGAGACATGGCCGAGTCGCCCAATCAAGTTGATCGTTCCTACCGGACCCGGCACCGCAACCGATGTTATGGCAAGGCTTATTGCAGACGACGTGTCGCGTGCGATCGGTCAGCCGATGTTCGTCGCGAATATGCCGGGAGCGTCGGGCATCTTGGCACATGAAACCGCGGCACACGCAGCTCCGGATGGCTATACGCTCCTGTTCACCAACACCTCAGGCATGGCCATCAATCTTATTTCATTCAAGCAACTGCCGTACGACCCTACGCACGATTTCGCCGCCATCGCTTTGGTTTGCGATCCCGCTCCACAGATGCTTTCCGTGAATACGGATCTGCCTGTCTCAACGGTTAGTGATCTAGTCGCATATGCAAAATCAAATCCGGCCAAGCTGTCGATTGCCTTCGACAACACCGCCGGCGCTGCCGCATTCGCTGCAAAGCTATTCAACAAGCGCGGTGATCTCGGTCTCGTCGAGGTGCCTTATCGGTCCAGTGCGCAAATGATCCAGGACGTCGCAAGCGGGCTCAATCGCGTCATGATGAGTTCAATTGCAGCAGCTACAGCCGTCGTACAAACAGCAAGGGTGCGCCAACTCGCGGTCACGTCCGACAAGCGATTTCCGGGGTTGCCCGACCTGCCGGCTCTAAAGGAATTTGTACCGGGCGTGGTTATGAATGGATTTTTCGCCATTGTTGCGCCGGCAGGCACGCCTAAGGTGGTCGTTGCGCGTCTCAACGCCGAGATTGGAAAGTATGTGGAGAATCCGGACATACAGAATCGGATGCTGTCGTTAGGTCTCGTCTCTGCCGGAAATAACTCCCCGGAATACTCCGCGGACATTATCCACCAGGAACAGGAGCAGTGGCGAGCCTTCGGAAAAGAGCTGAACGTCGAGCCACAATGACACCATAACGAAATGGCGAGGCTGTATCCGGTTTGCCGACTTTCTCATGAGTTCGGAAATGGCCCTTTACGCGTCGGTCTTTCGTCTTCGTGTTCATTTATTAGGGGTTTTAGCTAGCGCGGCAGCTTTGGGCCCTTCTCGGACTCTGCTCAATATCCGACTGTAGTCCGCAGTGCAAAGCGGACTCTAAATGCGTCTTCTGACTTGTGTGGGGCGTTTACAACCTGTTCATTCGCGTAAAGTATCTCAGGTTGAGTAGAGGAGATCGGGCCATGGTCAACGTCGCCTTCGATTATTTGAACGAAACCACCAAATAGATTGTGTGCATTGAAGGACCGTGCACCTGCCGAACCATAGCGTTCTCACCAAGGTCTTTTTGAGAGTACGCGAACCAACCGCACATTGCCCTCCCTGTCAAATGCCTCCTTCTGGCACCGAGCGGCGGTTCGTGGCAATGCGGCGAGATGCCCGCAATGAAGGCAAGCGGCCCTTCGGCGGCTAGCTCGGACGCAATCCTTTAGGCGCACAACCCAGGCGCAATCTGTTATTCTGAAACTTGGCGACGAGCCCTTCTTAGGGGTTGAGGGGTCCCATGCGACGGCGGGATTTCATAACGGTTCTTGGCAGCGCGGCGGCGTGGCCGCTCGCGGCGCGCGCGCAGGCGATGCCGGTGGTCGGGTTCCTCAATGGCGCGTCGGCCTGGGAATATACGCCGCAGACTGCCGCTTTCCGCCAAGGCCTGAGCGAGACTGGCTATGTCGAGGGTCGCAACGTGCTCATCGAATATCGCTGGGCCGAGGGTCACTACGAGCGATTGCCCACCTTGGCGGCCGATCTGGTCCGCCGTCAGCCGGCCGTGATCGCCACGGGTACCATCCCTGCGGTACTGGCCGCAAAGGCGGCGACCACGACGATACCGATTGTCTTCATGATAGGGGTCGACCCGGTCGAGCTCGGATTTGTCGCCAGCCTGAACCGGCCGGGCGGTAATCTCACGGGCGTGACCTCGTTGGCCGCGGAGCTGGGGCCGAAGCGGGTCGAGTTGCTGCACGAATTGGTTCCCACGGCGACCATCATTGCCGCGCTCGTCAACCCGGCCAATCCCAATTCCGAAGCCGCATCGAGAGACCTGCAGGCGGCGGCCCGCAGCCTCGGGCTGCAGCTCCATGTCCTGAATGCAAGCAGCGAACGCGATTTCGATGCGGCGTTCGCAACCTTGGTTCAGCTGCGAGCCGGCGGGCTCGTGATCCTCAGCGAGGCCTTCTTCAATACGAGGAGCGAGCAGCTCGCCGCACTGTCGGTCCGCCACGCGGTGCCCACGATCTATCAGTATCGCGAGTTCGCTGCGGCCGGCGGCTTGATGAGCTACGGAGGCGGTATTGCGGACTCGTACCGAATCGCCGGCGTCTACACGGGCCGCATTCTCAAGGGCGAAAAGCCGGCCGACCTGCCGGTGCAACGGTCCACGAAAGTCGAGCTATTCATCAACCTCAAGGCCGCCAAGGCGCTCGGCATCACCTTCCCGCCCTCGCTGCTCGCCCGCGCCGACGAGGTCATCGAATGAATCGCCGAGAGATTATTGCATTGCTCGGAGGCGCGGGCGAGCAGCGAGGGCGGGAA
>Ga0207090_1122_pt2 | contig 15718 bp, 11 predicted proteins | sample Alteio_BWMinHeat_50_FD_153565 | JGI IMG/M metagenome (GOLD analysis project Ga0207090, IMG submission 153565) | Enriched cells from forest soil in Barre Woods Harvard Forest LTER site, Petersham, Massachusetts, United States -... | ecosystem: Environmental > Terrestrial > Soil > Temperate forest >...
CAGGTGGCCGACGCGCTTGGTAAAATCGATATCGGAGGCAAAAAGCCCGTCGTCGATATTGCGGATGGAATCGAAAACACGACCAGCGGCCCTGCTCTGGTTTTCAACGTCAACAATCAAAACGCTGCCCGCGCCGGCTTCGGAGTCGATGACCTGGGCGTCATTACTTCAGCCATCATGGAGGGAGAACCTGCCGCTCAACCCGTGATTGTCAATGACCGCCCTTACCCGCTGCGCGTCCGGTTTCCCGCTGAAAATCGTTCTTCGCTTGAGGCGATGACGAACACCATGCTGGTGAACTCGAATGGAGGGACAGCAACCCTCGGTTCATTGACGGCGATCGGCGAGTTGCCTGGCCAGACCGAAGTACTTCGCGAGAACCTGCGGCGGGAAGTCGAGGTCACGGCGAGACTGGAAGGCGTCGATCTGGGAACCGGCGTCGCGGCCGTCCAGAAAACAGTAGCCGATCTGAAGCTGCCACCCTCGATTCAAGTCATATACGGCGGCACTTACAAGGAGTATCAGAAGTCGTTCCGCGATCTGGTGACTGTTCTGGTGCTTGCCATCATCCTGATCTTTCTGGTTCTGCTCTTCGAATTCGGTTCCTTTTCGGCGCCGATTGCGATTCTCTCCTCCGCTGTGCTCTCGACTTCAGGAGTTGTTATTGCCCTGCTGGTCACGCGAACGACGTTCAATATCTCGTCGTTTATGGGTCTTATCATGGTCATCGGGATCGTCGCGAAAAACGGCATCCTGCTGCTTGACGCGAATCAGAAATTCCTGGCGCAAGGGATGTCCGCTGAAGAAGCGATGATTCAGGCGGGCCGCCGCCGGCTTCGTCCGATTGTCATGACAGCGCTTGCTGCTGTCGCAGGCATGTTGCCACTAGCCCTCGCCATCGGGGCCGGCTCACAGATGCTGCAGCCTCTTGCGATCGCGGTTATTGGAGGCATCCTGATCTCGATGGTCCTGTCGCTCATCATCACTCCGGCAATCCAGTACTATTTGACGCGGCCTGAAAAGATGCAGCCCAATTAGCGTGAATTTTTCCTCCGTCCTGAATTTCAATCTGTGCCTAAATCCTTCTTCATCAGGCATACTGTTTGATCATGACTACTCGCCGCCGTTTACTGTTGATATGCAGCAGCGCAGTTCTCATCTCTGTTCTCTCGTTCCGCGCTGCTGAGCCGCTTCCTGCAAGGTTAAGCGACGACGCCTTCTGGAAAATGATCACCGACTTCTCCGAGGCGGGCGGCTATTTCCGTTTCGAAAACTTCCTCTCGAACGAGCTTGGCTTTCAGTACGTCATTCCTGGTTTGAAGGAAACGACGAAGCCGGGAGGTGTTTATATGGGCGTCGGACCGGAGCAGAACTTCACGTATATCGCCGCGCTTCAGCCAAAGATGGTGTTCATCATCGATATTCGGCGGCAGAACATGCTTGAACTGATGATGTACAGGGCCTGCTTCGAACTGTCTCCGGATCGGGCGGATTTCCTTTCACGGCTCTTCTCGCGGAAGCGGCCGCCCCGATTGAATGCCGAGTCCACGCCGGAAGAGTTGTTCGCTTCCTATGACGGCGTCCAGCCGGATGGCGCGTCGTTTCAGAAGAACCTTGCAGATATCAAGAACGTGCTCGTGAAGCAGCACAAGTTCGCTTTCACCGGGGAAGACCTCTCGAACATCGAATATGTTTACAACGTCTTCATGCAGGCCGGGCCGAACCTCGATTACCAGGTTGGCGGCGGATTCGGTGGTGGAGGCGGATCTCCAACCTACATGGACTTGATGACCATGGATGACGGCCACGGAAAGAATCGCAGCTATATGGGAAGCGAAGAGAATTACCGCATGGTACGCGACATGGAGATGAAGAATCTCATCGTGCCTCTCGTCGGCGACTTCGGCGGAACCAAAGCGATTCGCGCCGTCGGGCAGTATTTGAAAGACCACGATGCGAAGGTCACGGCGTTCTATCTGTCCAACGTCGAACAATACCTCTTCCAGGACAATGGCTGGCGCCGCTTCTACGCGAACGTCGCCACTCTTCCGATGGACTCCTCCAGCCAGTTCATCCGTACGGTAAATGGCGGCGGCGGTTACGCCGGCCGGCAATTCCGCGGATTCGGCATGCGCTTCGAAACCCTCGTAAGTCCCATTCCGGACATCGTCAAAGCCTTTCAGGAAGGCCGTGTCCGTTACTACAACGACGTGATCAACATGTCACATCAGTGACACGGGTGCGCTAGATTAAATTCACATTAAGTCGAGGTTAAATAGACTTAATGAAGTTATTCTTACCGCCGCGCCAGGCGCTGTGCTTAGAATGTACCCGCTCACTAGAGCAATTGAGGGAGAATCAACAATGAAGAGAGTAATGACTGTTGTATTTGCGCTGATGATTGGTCTGAGTCTGTCGATGCCGGCCTGGGCACAGGGCACGCCGGCGAAGCAGGCCCAGTCCACCGCGAAGACGGACAAGCAAAAGAAGAAGGAAGCGGCAAAGGCCAAGAAAGAAGCTGACAAGAAAAAGAAGGAAGCAGCGGCGAAGAAGGCCGCGACGAAGTAAGCCAGTAAGGGTTTAGCCACAAAGAAGCGATTTTTCCCGCTTCTTTGTGGCTAATTTCATCGCGCGGCGCAGGCGAAGTTCTTAGCGTCGTTAGCGCTGCCCGATCCGGAGTACCTCGCGATCTGCGGATAAGGGCACAACGGCCGCGACATTTCCTGTCCGCCCCGTCCGGCATTTCGTGACGCGACGATCTCTGCCGGAGCCGTCCCCGCTTCCTTCCATTTCTCCAGCGCGCCGAGAAAGTCCGCCTGATCCGGGCCGGCGCCACCGCCGCAGTGTCCGACGCCGGGCAGCAGGAATAGCCGCATCCAGTCGTCCTGTTTGCCGCCGAGTTTCTTGCTCACTTCCGACACATAGTTGATGGTATTTTCAGGAGCGGGTCCCGGATCCGCCCAGCCGTGATACAGCAACAGCTTTCCGCCACGCGCTTTGAACTTTGCCAGGTTTGGATCGTTCGCTTCGATGATGCCCGCGTTTTTGAGCGCCATGGGAAGATCCTTGTCGAGGTCAAAGGACATGACATCCCAGTCTGCATCCTGACGTCCAAGATACCGCGGCGCGTCCGCATACAAAGGACTCAAAGGCATTCCCGGTGTGGGGATGCGCAACTGTGCTTCAAAACCTGGAGAGTGCGCGGGATAGACCAATTCACCTGACTTCAACTTTACCGGAGCGTAGGCTTTTTTCGCTGTCTCCACCTGGGCAGCGGTCAGGCAATCGGGACCGTCGCCTGCTTTGCACATTAAGACGGCGGGATCGAACCTGCACATTTGTGGATCGCTGACAATGTTGTCCTTCACCCCATCTTTTTCGTCGCAAGCGGCGACGACCGCATTTGCAAACAGCGTGACCTTGGCAGGCGGGAGAATTCTGGACGGGTCTTTCAGCATCTCCACCTGCGGCGCAACTGTCGCCAAGTTCAAACGAATCTGGTTGTACACGGGAGCGCCGGCAATGATGGCGTCGAAGTCATCGGGATATCGCTGAGCCTCCATCATTCCCTGTCGTCCGCCGGTCGAACAACCTTGATAGTAGGAGAGCTGCGGTCCGCGTTTGTAGAACGCCTGGATGATGGCTTTGGATTGAACGGCCATCTCATGCATTGAGCGGTAGCCGAAATCGATGACTTTTTCAGGATGACCCACAGCAAAAGAAGCGCTCCCCCCTTTATGTCCGGTGTCGTTGGAGGCTGCGGCATACCCCTTGCGCAGGCCGGTGGCGATTGCCCCTGTCTCGATGTTTCCGGCCCATCCGCCATTGCCGACTGCGAGGAATTTGCCGTTCCAGTTTTCCGCCGGCATCCACAATTCCATCTCGATGTGAGAATCGGACGATGGCGCCAGTATCGCTGCGACACGGCAGTGCGCCGGCAATGTCGCTCCAGCCTGTCCCCCACGGCCGCCTCGCGCCGTCTGCTGCTGTCCTTCCGGAACGAATTCCGCCGCTGTGATCGTCGTGTTGGGAAATGGAAGCGATTTGAGTCCTTCGCACGCCGGTTGCTGTGCGAAAGCCGCCAGCAATACAATAGCCAGGCTGCTGATCATGACTTGAGCCTCCTACAATATGGATTCGGAGAACGGCCTCAAATTATCACACCTTGCAAAATCCGGCTACCGGCATAAGTTATGAACCATGACCACCAGTACGTCCATGCTCGATGCGTATTCCGAGGCTGTCGTTGCGGCGTCGGAGCGAGTGAGCCCTTCAGTCGCAAAGATCGATGTTCACCATCAGGGGCGCCGGGGCGGTTCGGGCTCGGGCTTCGTCTTCACTCCTGATGGATTCATTCTTACGAACAGTCATGTCGTTCACGGAGAGAATACGATCGAAGTGGTTCTGCCGGATGGGCAACGATATCACGCGGACAAGGTCGGCGATGATCCCGATACGGACCTCGCCGTCGTCCGGATTACGGCGTCCAATCTGAGTCCGGCCGCATTGGGCGATTCACAATCGATTCGGGTGGGGCAACTCGTGATCGCGATCGGGAATCCATATGGTTTCCAGGCGACCGTGACCTCGGGAGTGGTCAGTGCGCTGGGCCGATCGCTGCGCTCTCAATCCGGGCGGCTCATCGATAACATCATTCAAACGGATGCCGCTCTCAACCCAGGCAACTCCGGCGGGCCGCTTGTCACCTCGAACGGGGAAGTCATCGGCGTGAATACTGCGATTATTCCGTCGGCGCAGGGTATCTGTTTTGCGATCGCGATCAACACAGCGAAATTCGTGGCCGGCCGTTTAATCATGGACGGAAAGATCGCGCGCGGATACATCGGCGTGGCCGGGCAAAATGCGCCGCTGCATCGAATGTTGGTGCGCGGGTATCGTTTGGCGGCCGAGACCGGCGTCTTCGTGGTCAGCCTGGAGCAGAACAGTCCTGCGGTTCGCGCCGGCTTGCGCGAGGGCGATTTCATTGTCGCCTTCGATGAGCATCCAGTGCCGGACATCGACTCGCTTCATCGCATCCTGACCGACCACAGGCCCGGCGTTCGGGCGGAACTGACCATTCTGCGGGGAACGGAAAAGCTCGCGTTGAGGATCGAACCCAGCGTGCGATTGGGTAACTGACAGGTTTATTGGATATATCAAACATATTGCGGAACTCCGGATTCAAGATGTAGAGGAATGCCGCGTGAGTAGTGGTTGCTTACGGAGCAGGCAAAACACCATTACGCTTTGCAAATAGCCCCCCTGGCGGCTTATCCTTGACTTCGTAAATCAACTCCAAGGCTGCTTTTTGAAACCAGACTGTTCTATGTGTGTGTTTTTCCGGCTGCCCTACCGACCGCCCGTTTTCTTTGGAGGAATGAATATGAAGCGCTTATTGCCCACTATTCTGGCAGCAGTTCTGCTGGGTTCTGGAATGCTAATGTTTTCCGCGAACTCTGCTTTCGCTCAAGCTGTGATTGCCGTTGCCCAGTTGAACGGTACGGTGCGAGACGCTACCGGAGCCGTAGTAGTGAGTGCCAGTGTCAGAGTACGAAACCTCGACACCAATCGCACATACACCTCGATGTCCAACGCGTCGGGGTATTACCTCGTTCCCAGCCTCCCGCCCGGGCCTTATGAGCTGAACGTGACTTACACCGGCTTCGAACCGCTAGTTCAATCAGGGGTTCAACTGAGAGTCGGGCAAACTGCGACGCTCGACGTGACTTTGGCCGTGCAAGGCCGCCGGGAGACTCTGGAAGTCACCATGACGGCGCCGGCGATTGAGCCAACCCGGACCGAAATCAGCAACGTCATTGAGACCAGGCAGATCGACAGTTTACCGATCAGCGGCCGCCTCTTTACGGATTTTGCCCTGTTGACGCCCGGCGTTACTTCGGGCCGCACCAGCGTCGGATCGACCATCACTGAATTCGAAGTGACCCGTGTTTCTTTTGCCGGTATGCGCGATCTCAGCAATCAGGTTACGGTCGACGGCGCCGACAACATCAATTCCGCGACCGGCTCACAACGCGCCACTCCGCCGCAGGAAGCCGTGCAGGAGTTCCGCGTGGTGAACAACAGTTTCGGCGCGGAGTACGGGCGCGCTCTGGGAGGCATTGTCAATATCATTACCAAGTCCGGCACGAACAACTTTCATGGGTCGGTCTATGAGTATTTTCAGAACAACGCGTTAAATGCTCGATCCCTTCTGCAACCCGCGCCTCAACTGGACGCTCTGCGCCAAAACCAGTTCGGCTTCACGCTCGGGGGCCCCATCAATAAAGACAAGACCTTCTACTTCATGAACTACGAAGGACAGCGGCGCGGCGAGTCGCCGACTTACCCCGCCTCGCTTCTCAATAACCTTTCGCTGATTAACGCGTCCAAAACGGCGCTGGGAATCGCGCCGGAGAATATGGGCGTCTTGAAGACGAAAGACAATGATTACGGCATTGTCCGACTCGATCACGAGCTCAGCTCTCACCACCAGCTTTCATTACGGTACAACATCGAGGATGCGCGCGATTTGAACCAACTCGTGGGCGCGACGCTGGACGGCGGTGGCATCGGCGCTCCCAGCAGCGGACACAACGTGTTCCTGCGCGACCAGGCTCTGGCCGGAACCCTGACGTCGCAAATAGGAAATAATATCGTAAACACCGCGCTCGGCCAGTATGCGCGCCGGCACTACACCTTCCCCGGAGTGACGGGCGAGCCCAATCTGGACATTCCCAATGACCTGCTGTTCGGACATAACTTTGGCGTTCTGGATAAGATCTGGGAGACTCGAATCCAGGGCTCGGACTCCATGTCCTGGATTAGTGGAAAGCATTTCGTTCGCCTCGGCGCCGACATCAATTACGTTCGAAATTACGTACTGTGGCCGGGATTCACGCCAATTCGCATCGTTCTACCCGGCATCAACTGCCTGGTTGATTTTGCCAACTTCGTCAAGCCCTCTGCGAAGATTGCGTCCAACTTTGCCGCAGGACCATGCCCCATGGCTCTGCCACCTAACGGTGTGCCAGGTCTTGCTCCCTTTCCCGCCGTTCCAGGTCCCAACCCTGCGGATATTGCCAATGGCGTTCCAGTCTCATTTCAGTCGGCGCCTCTGGGCACGGCCGTCAACTTCACTCCGGGCGTGGCCGAGAAACTTCCCACCAACGGGTGGCCTAATGCATATTTGCCCGAGCAGGAGAGCAACTTCTCGGTGTCCCTGAACCACGGCTATTACGGGTTCTTTTTCCAGGACCAATGGAAGGCCACTGCAAAGCTGACATTCAATTACGGCTTGCGATATGACTTCGAGTCAGGACTGTCGGCCCAGATGGATGTGAGTCATAAGGGCTTTCAGCCCCGCGTGGGACTGGCGTATTCGCCGGACAAGAAGACGGTCATTCGCGCCGGATTCGGCCTCTTCAATGACCGTTACAGTCTCCCCTTCCTGTTCATCACCTATCCGCAGCGTCCAGCCGTGCTCGCGAATGCAGATCTGCCGCCGAACCGGATAGGCGCGGAGAGCGCCGGCTATGAGTTGAACCAGTACCCGTTCATACCCGTACCTGGTGTGCCGACTCCGGCACAACTTGCCGCCACTTTTTTCAATACCGGCGAGGTCATCTCGCACAGCGTTGTGGGCACCGCTGCTGCTCCGACTTCTGTCGGGTATAGTTATACCGATCGGCGCAGTCCTATCCCATACTCGGAACAGGCCAGCCTCGAGATTGATCGGGGGGTGGGCCACGGGTTCACCATAGGCGCCGGCTACCTCTTTGTCGCCGCGCATCACCTGCTGCGCTCCACGCTGGGCAACCTCTGTCCTGTCCAGGGAATTTCCAGCGGGCCCTATCCCTGTCCTCCGGCAGGGCCGCCGCCGCCGGGCTATCCTGCCGGCAAGAATTATTACAGCGGCATTCCGCGCTACCCCGCCGGTCTGATCTGTTGCAATGATCTTACCGGCAACTCCGTGTATCACGGCGGCACACTGCAAGTGAACAAGACGGCAGGCAAATACGTAAACCTCAATGCCAGTTACACATTTTCTCACACCCTCGATGACGGAACGTTTGCGACGTTCATTAGCGTTCCGCAAGACGTTTTCCGCAGAGGCCTCGAACGCGCGACGTCGAACCAGGATGCCCGCCATCGCTTTGTCAGCAACTTCTCACTGGCGGGTCCGTCGAATTCATTCCTGAGGGACTTCCTGCTGAGCAATATCGTTATTCTCCAAAGTCCCCGGCGGTTTACATTGTTTGTGGGCTTCGATGCCAACAATGACCTCATCCCGGCCGCAGATCGCGTGGGAAACCTCTCGCGCAATACCTATGAGGGCGACAGCCTCCAGACCTGGGACATCCGTCTCTCGCGTACAATCAAGCTTCAGGGAGAAAGAAAAAAGCTCGAACTCGCCCTCGATGCCTTCAATCTGCTGAACCGCGCGAATGTGGACGAAGTCGTAGGCGTATACGGGACTTACAACCTCTGTGGCGGACAGCAGCCCCGGCAGTATAAGGACGCGGCAAGCCAGGCGATCCAGGCAGTTCAGGTAGGCGGTTGCCCCGCCGCCGGGCCGCCAGTTCCGAATCCTCTTTTCGGTACTCCCAGAACCATGTTCAATCCGCGGCAGCTGCAACTCTCGATGAAGTTGTCGTTCTAGCAGAGGGATGACTAACATCACTGAAGTGCCTGTGTTGATCGTCGGTGGCGGCGCCGTCGGGTGCGTCCTGTCGATGGAGTTGGCGCGCCGCGGCGTCGAGTATCGATGTATCGAACGCATGCCAGGCCCCGGGAGCGAGTCGCGCGCCATCGCGATGCATGCACGCACAGTCGAACTGCTCGATCTCGTGGACAAAGATCTGAGCAGGCGTATCCTCGAACGCGATCTTCACTGTAGAGGATACGTGATGCACTTCGTCCGTGACGGCGAGCGAACAGAAATCCGTCCGGGTCTCGATTACACAACGGTCGATTCTCGATACAACTGCATATTCGCGCACAACCAGAGCGAGACCGAGATGTTCGTTCGAGATTACACGCGCTCCCGGTTTGGCAAGGCCATCGAATACAACGCGGCATTTCAAGACCTGACGCTGGAGGCAGACGGCGTCACGGCGCGGATCACGCATGCCGATCGAGGCGACGAGGAAGAGGTTGTCCGCTGCCGGTACCTCATCGCCGCCGACGGCATCAGTTCGCGCGTGCGCCGCGGGCTCGGAATGTCCGTCAAGAGTAAGGACTACGCCGGCAGCTTCTTTCAAAATCTCGATATTCATTTGAACGGCTTCCCCGATTGGACAGATTACTTTCACTACTGTGTCGCCACCGATCATTTCCTGATGGTTGCTCCGTTGCCCGGCGGGCACTTTCGGCTGCTGTTGAGCGATCGCGGGGAAGCGGCGGACCCAACGATCACGCCGCAGCAGGCGTTCATGCGTCTACTCGAACTCCACTTCGACGGCATCACGATGGGCGATGTGGTGTGGCATTCGAAGTGGGAAACCTGGGTCCGTTTGGCCGATACCTTTCGTCAGGGAAACGTGTTTCTGGCAGGCGATGCCGCGCATGTGCACTCGACGACAGGCGGGCAAGGGATGAACTGCTGCATGCAGGACGCTTTCAATTTAGGATGGAAGCTCGCGCTCGTCCTTAAAGGCTACGCCAGGCCCGAGCTGCTCGATACCTACGAGGCCGAACGGCGGCCGGTCGCCGAACAGGTCATCTGGGCGGCGTCATCGCTGCACGACATCTTCATGACCCACGGCAAGGACATCGCACAGCGAACCCGGACTATGTTCGACTCCGGATATACCGAGAAACTTGTGAACTACTGTTCGGGCGTGGCGTACACGTATCGCGACTATGTTCAAAAACCCGCCGCCTTAACCGACCTGAACGGCCCCGCCATTGGTGACCGCGCCGCGGACGTGGATTTTGAGCAGGGCGGCACACTTTTCGATCGACTTCGGCATCCGTACTTCACACTGTTGGCGATGCCGGGTGACCGCGAGCCTTCTCCCATTACCGAACGGCTCCAACGGTGCTTCTCACCGGTGCTCGCAATTGAAACACTGGCCGGATCAGAAGCCCTCTCGAAGCGCTACGGACCAAGCGACGGCCGGCTGATCCTGGTTCGCCCGGATGGATACATTGGGTTTAAGTGTGCCGCGGACAACGCGCACCTTCTCGAAGCGACACTTGAGAGTATGCTGACAATTTGAGCCTGAACCGCCGCCGGCGGACTACACCTTCAACAGTTCCTCGCGGGTCTCGACTCGCCGCATGACAGTCACGACAACGAGCACCAGCAACACCTGGATCACGCCGAGCGATGCGGCCGTTCCGTAATTCGCATAGTAGAGCTCGTCGTTGATCGCAATCGACAGCGGCCGGTATTGAGGCGTGTACAGCAGGATGGTGGAGACGAACTCGCCGATTCCGTTAACGAAAGCCAGCAAAGCGCCGGCCGCGATGGCGGGGTAGAGCAGCGGCAGAACGACGCGCCGGAAAGCGTACGACCAGTTTGCGCCAAGGCTGAGCGCGGCTTCTTCGATTCCCCCGTCCAATTGCGCCAGCGACGCCGCCGTCGACTGGAACACGAGCGGAGAAAACCGCACGAAATACGCCAGAGGCACAATGGCGTAAGTGCCGACCAGGACGCGGCCCAAAGCAAACACGGAAGGATTGGCAAATGCTGTGATCAGGTTGATGGCGACGACAGTACCAGGCAGCGCCCACGGCAGCATCATCGCGATGTCGATGAACGCCTTTCCCCGGAAGTGCAGGCGAGCGATTACGTAGGCGGAAGTCACGCCCAGCAGGATTGCGCCTCCGACCGCGATGGCGCTCATCTCGATGCTGTTCATGATCGCGCTCCAGTTCTTCGGATCGTGCAACAGTCCCACGAAGTTCTGAATCGTGTACTGCGAGGGCAGTGGCGCGGTGCGCCACGAGCCGTTCACTGAAAATGCCAGAAGGACAATCATTCCGATCGGCAGTATCAGGAAGATCGTCGAGATGAAGGCGGCAGCAAAGATGACCGCCTTCCATACCGGACTCGTGACCCGCCGCCGCTTTCGCGCACCGCCCTTGGACTGAGTGCTGTAGCCCGTACGCTGCTCGTAACGCCGCAGAAGAATCAAGAACAGTATCGAGATGATCGCCAGCATCACGGACACCACGGAGGCGAGGCCCAATTGTCCGTTGAGCTTGGAGATCACAATCTGCTGCGTCATGACTTTATCGACATGAAATAACAGCGGCGCCGTGTACGAGGACATCGAAGACATGAAGGTCAGAAGCGCGCCCGCGACCATGGCCGGTGTCAGCATCGGCAGCAGGACACGAGTCCAGGTCTGAAACCGGGAAGCGCCGAGGCTGTACGCCGCCTCTTCCAGCGAATCATCCGACTGTTCCAGGGCGGCCGCGGCGGTCAGGTAGAAGTACGGATACATCGTCAGCGTATGGACGAGCAGGACGCCGCTCACGCCATCCACCGCGAACGCCGTCTGCTTAACGTGAAAAAGACTGCCGAGCAATTGCGGAAATGTGCCGCCGATTCCATACAGAAGGACGAAGGCTTCGACGCCCATGAGGGGCGGCAGCGCAATCGGCACCAACACCAGGACCTGACAAACCTTACGTAGCGGAAAATCCCATCTCCTCAAGAGCACAGCCAGGAAGACGCCGGTCAGCCCGGAGGTAATGACGCTTAAGAATGAAATCACGATGCTGCCGAGCATCGACTCGCCTTGAGCGCCACCTCGGAAATCGAAGAACGTTGCGTATTCGGCAAAGCCCCCGCCAACACCCGTGATGCTTTGTCCGAACGTTGCGATCATCGGGCCGACGACATAGCCCCACAATATGATCGCCAGTAAAACGATGACGGTGCCGGAGCCGATGCGGGTGCGATGCGAGCTCATGCCGAGCCTACAAGATAGACGGCCGATGGATCGGCGGACAGTTGCACCGTCTGTCCTGGAGTGGGACGCCCTGCGGAGCTCGGAATCTCGATCTGCATTCTTCCGAGATCGGTCTCGACCATGCAGGAACGAACGGCGCCGCTGTATTCTACATCCTTCACGATGCCGGAAAAGTTGCCGCGCGCGCCGGTGAGCTGAAGCGACTCCGCCCGTAGACACACGCCCACGTGCGCCCCGGTCCTCAATTCAATGCCGGGCGCCATGCGTTGCGGATCGACGCTGAGTTCGCCGCCATTCGCGAATCGAACGACGGCTGAACCTTCCGAGACGCTGCTGACGGTCGCGTCGATCACATTATTGCGGCCGATGAAGTCCGCGACGAATCTCGTCGCCGGCCGTTCGTAGATGTCTTCGGGCGCTCCCACCTGTTGGACCCTGCCTTTGTACAGAACCGCAATGCGGTCGCTCATCCCCATCGCTTCGCTCTGGTCGTGGGTGACGTATATCGTGGTTACCTGTGTGGACTTGTGCAGGACGCGCAAGGCAGAGCGGGTTTCTTCGCGGAGCTTCGCGTCGAGATTGGAGAGAGGCTCATCCAGCAGCAACAACTTCGGGCGAATCACCAATGCGCGGGCGAGAGCCACGCGCTGCTGCTGTCCGCCCGAAAGCTGATCGATCCGCGCGTCATCGAGTCCGGTCAACTGCACTTCGAGTAATGCTGCCGCGACGCGTTCGGCTATTTCCGCCGCGGGAAGCTTTCGAACCTGGAGCCCGAACGCGACATTCTTTCCAACCGGCAAATGGGGAAACAAGGCATAGTTTTGAAACACGAACCCGATGCCGCGCAGATTCGGCGGGTCGTTCGTGACGTCGGCATCATCGAAGAGAATTCGGCCTCCGCTAGGTTCTTCGAAGCCTGCAATCATTCGGAGCGTCGTGGACTTTCCGCATCCGGATGGACCCAGCAGCGTGAAGAATTCCCCCTGCCGGATCTGCAGGTCAATGGAATCGACCACCTTTCCGGCCCGCGGGAAGGTCTTGGTCAGAGCTTCCAGCGTGAGTGCGGTCACTTGCCTGCCCTGCCCTTGATGTTCTGCGACCAGTAGTTCATCCAGTCGGTCTGCTTTTGACTCAGGACCTCCCAGTCGATCTCCATTTCCTTGATATTCAGCTTTGCGAGCCATTCGGGCTTGTCCGAGTCCGGTAGTTTGATCGCAGGAATCTGGTAATAGTCCTTCGCGAGCTGCGCCTGAAGTTTGGGTTCCAGCAGGAAGTTCTCGAAGTCGAGTGCGGCCTGCGCACTTTGCGGGTTATTGACAATACCGGCGCCGTCGAGGAGGACGGGAACGCCGGAAGCCGGAATCACAAACGACCAGGGCCGGTTGTTTTTCATCGGTTGGATCAGGGCGTCCTGCAGGTTCCATAAAGTCACGGTGCCCACGCCCCGGTCGAGCTTGAGATACATGTCATCCGGAGTTGGCGTGTAGACGACGGTGTTGGCATCGAGTTTTTTCAGCCATAGGTAGCCTGCGTCCGGAGAGCGCGTCGATGCGTACGGGCGATAGATCATCGCGCTGAAGATTGTTCTCATGGTTCCGGACGCCATGACATCTCGAATCACGACCTTGTCCTTGAAGGCCGGCGTGATCAGGTCATCCCAATCTTTGGGAGCCTGTTCGGGCTTGAGCAAATCGTGATTGTAGATGATGACTTCGGGCAGCAGCATCTCCGCAAACCAGCGTCCCTGGGGATCTTTCCGCGAGGCGTCGATCAGGGATGCGTTCGCCGGATTGGATGGCGCGAGCAATCCCTCGTTTGCGGCCTGCTGCAGACCTTGCAGGGTGCCGCCCCACAGGAAACCCGCCTGAGGATTTGATTTTTCGGCGCGCAACCGGTCGAGCGCCGCCTGCGCGCCTAAGGTGATCGTGTTCACTTTGTAGTTGGGGTATTTCTGAGCGAAGAGTTCGACGACCTTGGCGACTTCGTCCTTGTCCCTGCCGGTGTAAATCGTCAGGGATTGCTGCGATTCAATATTGCGACTGCACGCGCTGGTGAGTAAGACGAGAAGTAAGAGAAAGATCCGCCGCATCGCGAGGATCGTAGCACAACTTCGAGCGGCCTATTCCTCTCCTCAATCACCCTCATAAATGCCGGTCGAAAAACTCTGTTAAAAACTAAAACCGGGGACCGAGCAGTGCTAGATTACAGCCATGCAGCAATCGTGCCTTTTTTGCAGAATTATCGGACACGATACTCCGGCGGAGTTTGTCCATGAGGATGAACTGATGGTGGCATTCAAGGACCAGCGGCCGCAGGCTCCGGTGCACCTGCTGGTGACTCCCAGAAAGCACATTCCCACGTTGAATGACCTGACGCCGGGAGACAATGCGCTTATCGGCCAGATGTTTCAGTTGGCCAAAAACCTGGCGGTGCAATCGAACATTCATCAGAAGGGCTATCGAACCGTCTTCAACGTGAACGCGGGCGCCGGCCAGTCGGTTTATCATATTCATCTGCACGTTCTGGGCGGACGCATGTTCAGTTGGCCACCCGGGTAGTGTGTGAGTGCCCCCTGGCTGCAAGAAGAATTAAACACAGAGGCACAAAGGCCACAGAGGCACAAAGAGAAAACGGAAATTTTGAAATTGGACGAATCCTGCATCTCAAATATCTCAAATCCGAAATCCGAAATCTGCGATTGGACTGAGCGTTGCGACAGTCCAATCGCAGGTTTCGGATTTCGGATTTGAGATGCAGGATTCGTCCAATTTCAAAATTTCCGTTTTCTCTTTGTGCCTCTGTGGCCTTTGTGTCTCTGTGTTTAATTCTATTGGGACTAGTTTTCAGTTGGGGCCTTTTCCACGTGATCGACCACCAGAAACTCGATGGGCGCTTTCCGCGAATCCAGCTTGAGCCCGAGCTCCTGAACCGAGGCAAAAATGGAACCGCCCGAAGGATCGGACGCATCCGCAGGTCGTCCGGGAATTCCGCCTGCACCCAGAGCGGGGATCGGCATACCCGATGTCCGCGCCACATTCAGCATGTCGCTCATCGCGAGATCCAGGACGATCTGGTAATTTCCCTTGAGCTCGGTCATATCCACCACCGGCCGATCCACGAGGCGCGTGATCAGGTTGACGAACGCCGGCATCGCCATCTTGCTCACTTCCATTCGCATCTGTCCGTTTGGTCCCATCGACATCTTCATGGCGCCGCCCTGAGCGGAAGTAACGGTGGCTCCGCCGGCGGTGGCGTTAACCTGTACCTGGTTGTTTCCCGTGCCGAAGGTAATTGCGCCTTTGGGGACGTCGGGCAGGGTATCGGGGTCCGGTGGAGACTCCTTTAATTTCGCTCCACCTTTGCCGGTCACCAATGCGTACACGGAGTGATCCCGCGTCTCGCGATGGATCTTCAATTGAAACCGTTCCGCGAGCAGCGTCTGCAGCATCTCCGGCACTTGTTCTTTCGTTGCGCCCTCCGGCATTTTCGCAAGAATGTCGAATCTCTGGGCGTTCATCCAGTCCGGCCCCGAAATCTGGTATGACTTCAGCTTGTAGGCTATCGGGATCAGATCCGCGAGCGACATCGATCCAATGTCGACTCTGGATCCGTCGACGTTCATACCGAGATGAAATCTCCCCGAAGTGATCAAAGCAGGCGTGATGGCTTCCGCCGGCTTGATTGTTGCGACTTCAAATGATAGAACGGCCGGCGTCTGAGCGAATGCCAATGCGGGCATTAGCAGGATCGTCGAAGCAAAAATTATTCCTGTGCGACGCAATTTAAGCATACTT
>Ga0207090_1038_pt1 | contig 15716 bp, 13 predicted proteins | sample Alteio_BWMinHeat_50_FD_153565 | JGI IMG/M metagenome (GOLD analysis project Ga0207090, IMG submission 153565) | Enriched cells from forest soil in Barre Woods Harvard Forest LTER site, Petersham, Massachusetts, United States -... | ecosystem: Environmental > Terrestrial > Soil > Temperate forest >...
CTGTACCCGATTCGAAGGCCTGCCCGAATAGCGAAATCGGGCGATCCGGCAAGGCGAGCCCTGCTTGGCGGCGCGCCTTCCGCGACCGGCCAGAATACCGTTTTCAAGGGGAGCGCAGCGTGGCATCATGGCGATCATGCCGCTACGGCCGTTTGATCGGCCGCCGGATTGCGGCAACATCCGGGGATGTGACCTTGACCGACGAGTTGAATAACGATTCCGCCGAAATCCCGCTCGAGGATCTCTACGAGTCCGAGAACCCACTGGTTCCGGGCCGGACCTGCGGGAGCTGCATGCTGTGCTGCACCGTCATGCACGTGGAAGAATTGAACAAGCCGTCGGGCGTCGCGTGCAGTTATGCGGTTGCGGGCAGCGGCTGCACCATTCGCGAGCATCGGCCTCAGCCCTGCCGCCGGTTCTTCTGCGGCTGGCGTCTCGATCCCAATCTCGACTCGCTGTGGAAGCCGAGCATATGCGGCTTCGTCCTGCAGATATCGATGCGCTATGCGTCGATGCTGGTGATGGTCGATCCGGCAAGGCCGCTCGCTTGGAGGATGCAGCCGTATCATGGCCGCATGAAGGAGTGGGCCGGACGTGCGTTCTTGGAGGACAAGAGGATCGTCGCGATCGTAGCCGGCGGCGAGGCCACCGTCATCCTGCCCGATCGCGACGTGCCGATCGGCGTGCTCGGGCCCGACGACGAGATTGTTCTCTCGCGGGTCGGGATCGGCTACCACGCCGAGCGACGCCGGCGGCCGCAGAGCGGCGCCGCGAGCGCGTAGCGCCCGACCTCCGCAAAGGCGCCAAGGCATCCTGTCGTGCTGGCGGGTTCTGTTAGGACGCGTCACCGGCATGTTTGATGAACAGTTCTGCGAGTGTCTGGGCGATCTCCGGCGAAAGACTGAGAAGTAGCTCGGTGTCCAGGTCGCGATCGAGCATCAGCACCAACATTCCGTTGTCCAAGGGGGCGACGCTCCACGTCTGCACCGGCAGCACCGATTCTTTGGTGACCGTGGTCAATTCCGCCGCGGCGGAATCCGCCGGCGAGATGGCTCGACGATGCATCGCCATCTGGCGGCGGCGGCCGTCCGCCGCGAGCGTCAGCAGGGCGCCGATGGGAATCGCGACCGATGTCCCGGGGTCGTCGCCATGAACCGTCAAGCAAAACATGCCCTCGACGATTTGCCATTTATGGCCCCGGGCTCTTGTCGGATCGGTCATGGCCGGGTTCCCTGTTGGTTCGATCCGTCAGAATCACAACGCGCGCAATCGGTCAACACCGTTCTGGGCGTTCTTTCCGGCCCGGCGAGTGCTCCGGATCGGGGCCCATTCAAGCGTGCCGGCGGGTCACGCTGGGGCCGGCGCGGGCCGGGCCGAAACAGGCCAAAAACCTCATAAACACGGGGCTTTTCGTCGGTGGGCGGTGGACAGAATACCATCGTTTTATATGTGGTTTTTATGTAACACGTTCCGACAAAAGCTTGTCCTGTGCCGAAAACGTGGGCTTTACGCTTTTCTTTTGAACCTTATTAAGCATACTGGCCGCGATCGAATGCTCAACGGGGGGTTACCATGACTTCGACAAGGAAGATGCTACTGGGTACCGCGGCGGCGACCATCGCCGTGACCGGAGGGGTAAGCACTGGAGCGCAGGCGGCTGACGCCATGCTCAAGAAGGCCCCGCCGGTTCAATACGTCAAAATCTGCGACCGTTACGGATACGGCTTCTTTCAAATTCCGGGCAGCAGCATCTGCTTGCAGTTGCGCGGCCAGGTTCAGTCCGACAATGACTATCAGCCGGTCCAAGACTCGGTCTTCGTGTCGGCGAGCAAGAAGGACGGCAGCTACGGCGCTAACGCGGTTGGCGGCGTCGCCGCCAATGCCCAGGTCGTCCTCAAAAATCAGCAGGACAACTGGGGCTATGAAGTCACGATGAAGCCGCGGTTCGATGCGCGCACCGAGACTTCGATGGGCACGATGCGCGTCTACGCCGAAGCCAAGTTCCAGCTCGACACCGGCGCATTCGCGGGTCCCCCGTTGGGAAGCGTGGGTGGGAACGCCGACTTTGGTGCCGGCAACAAGACGGAAAACTACCGGACTTACCTGCAGTGGGCGGGATGGACGATCGGCAATGCCGATTCGATCTGGTCGGCCGGCAACTTCAAGAACGGCGACATCGCTAACGTCGTCCCCACCGACAAGGATTCCGGGTGGACCGTTTTCTATACTTGGACCCCGACAGGCCCTGGCCAGCCGCCCGTGAAGGGATCGGCACCGGTGCCGGATGGATGGTCGGTCGCCTTCGGAGTGGACAGCCCCACCAAGCACATCTCCAAGAACCAGGGCTCCGGTGGCTGCCTTTACTACGACGTCTCTTTGGTTGCTTCTACGGCCGGAAACGGCACTGTGTGCGCAAGCCTTGGGCCACTGAGCGTTCCGGACTTCGTCGGCAGGTTGCACTTTGAGGCGGACCCTCCCGGCAGTGACGATCAGCATAACAGTGCGTTCGGGCTCGGCGCCATCAATGTCGCCGGCCTCTATCACCAGATCACGCAGATTTCGCTCGGTAGTTCTAATTCCGCTGTCCCTGTCGGCCTCCCCGCCGCCGCCTGCGGCACCGGGTCTTGTAATGCCGGTGTGGTGGTGCACGATAACGGATGGGGCGTGTCGGGCGCGGTGAAGATCTTCACCCCGATGTGGGCCGGCACCAAGCTCGGTGCGAACCGCTCATCGAATGCCGACAATATCCAGCTCAACTTCAACTATTGCGACGGCGCCATCGAGCCTTGCGGCATCGGCGGTACTGCCGGCAGCTTGTACGCCGGCGATGCCTACTGGACCGGCGGGTTGCAGCTGGAATACATGGACTTGAGGACCATCAACAACGGCGCTGGCGGATTCTACAACGACAAGTCAAAAGCGTGGGTCTTCAACGCTCAGTATCATTCGATCCTGACGGATTGTACCGATCCGATCCATTGCTTGACGTTGACCTTGGAATACAACTATTCCGCTGTCACGCCCGGCGCCATCACGCAGCTGGTCGACTGGACGGAAGGTGGTCTGGGCAAAGCCAACGCGCAGTCCTACACGGCCGAGGTCTCTTGGGGCACCAGCCGTAACGGCTCGACCAAGCCGGTGTGGTGGCGGTTGGACTCCGAGGTACAATACAGGAAGCTCAACCAGACTCTGCCTTGCAACAACAACGGCAATGCTGGGGTCTGCCTTGCCCCCACCGCCATACCGCTGGGTATCACCAAGGACCCCAGCAACTGGGTCTACCGCGCCACGATAACCTTCGACTATTAGGCAACGGTTAGGCCTCAACACTTCCGGCACGCGCCGGAGACGGATGGGAGCGGCGCCTTCGCAGAGAAGGCGCCGCTTTCGTTTCGGACAGGCGTTCGGGGCCGTGTGCTCGCGCGCCGGCTGCCGACAGTGCCTCAGGTCTCGACTTTGGCAAGCGCCGACAAGCCGTGGCATGGTCTCGACGTTGCCTCATGTCTCCACAATGAGTTAGCCTCCCGTCCGGTCAATTCGGCCGCTTTGATGCTGGTTGGATCGGGACCAGAGCCGGGGGCGGCTCGCCTTGGAGGAATGTGAAGTGACGGCCAAGAACCAAGGCGGCATGCTGCTCCGAGGTCCGGGCCTCCAGGACGCCGAGCCCGCTCTTGTTCCCGGCCGCAGTTGCGGCAGTTGCAGCCTGTGCTGCAAGGTGCTGCCGGTCCGGGAATTGAACAAGCCGGCCGGGCAGTGGTGCGTTCATTGCGCGCCCGGAATGGGTTGCGCGGTTCATGCCCAACGGCCGCAGGCCTGCCGCCAGTTCTTCTGCGCATGGCGGCTCGATCCGAATCTGGGACCCGAGTGGAAGCCGGAGGTGTGCCGCTTCGTCCTGTCGGCGGATCCCGCCCACCGGGCGCTCATGGTGACGGTCGATCCCGGGATGCCGCTTGCCTGGAAGCGAGAGCCCTACTACGCGCATTTGAAGCAGTTTTCCGAAGGCTCCATTCGGCAGGACAAAAAGGTGCTGGTCGGGCACAGGGGCAATATCACGGTCATATTGCCCGACCGCGATGTGCCGTTGGGCGCGGTCGTGCCCGGAGAGGAAATCGTCGTATGGCGGGAAGGCTCGGCCTATGGGGCCGCGTGGCGACGGGACCTCGAGCTCGCCAAGACATCCACACAGACATCCACAAAGATATCTGCAAAGACATTTGCTGAAACGGCATTTTCCGAACCGGCCTCCGCCGGAGGGTTCCAGTCGCAGCCCGCCGGGGCCAGAGCCGGAAAGGTCGGCACCGCCCCCTCGATCGACGATCCGGGCTTTCTCGAATCGGTGTTCAGGGAGGCGTTCGAGAAGACCCGCAAGCTCATCGACGAGCCGAAGATCGGTGACCTGCGGTCATCGGCATCGACGATCCTGCGTGGCCGCAACAAGGTGCTGGACGAGACCGCCGAGACCTACGCCAAGGCGGCCCGGGCGGAATGCCGGCCCGGATGCGTGTCGTGCTGTTATCTGATGGTCGCGGGCACGCCTTTCGAGGTCCTGGCAATTGCCCGGCATCTCCTGGAAACCAAGACGCCGGCCGAGATCGAAGGCCTCAAGGACCGGCTGCGCGTGGTAGCGGAAGTGCCGCTCGATCCGGTCCTGCGCGTGAAGGCCAAGATACCGTGCGCGCTCCTGGAGAACGGTCGCTGCTCGACCTATGAGCTGCGCCCGTCGGCGTGCCGCATGATGCTCTCGCAGTCGCGCGCCGCCTGTGACGCCTGCCTGCAGGGGGCGGTCGGCTCCATTCCCTATATCGAGCAGCCCTCGAAAATCGCCGCCGTCATGCAAATGGGCATCGACTATGCGCTCATCTCGCGGCGCAACCTATCGACCGAAAGAGCCGAGCTCAGTCGCGCCCTGCTGGTCGCCCTTGGCGACTATGAAGGAGCGCTGACGAGCTGGCTCGAAGGCAAGGACCCGTTTCCGGGTACCCATGGCGGCGCTCCCGGGGCTCCATCCAACAACGAAAGAACGATCGCCGCGGCAAGGCACCTCGGAATCGCCTGAAGCGCCCCGCCGAACGCCTCTTGGCGATGATGCGGTAAGCTGTTGAGCCGCTGGACGGTTCGGCCCTATGATGCGCGCGAGACGTGCGAAGCAAGGCGGTGGCCGCCCTGCTCCGGCCGGATTTGATTTGGAGAACGTGACGTGACCGGCGAAAACCAGGACGCTGCGGAGCCCGGCGGTCCGGCCCCGCGAGACGCCGAGCCCGCTCTTGTTCCCGGCCGCAGTTGCGGCACCTGCAGCTTGTGCTGCAAGGTTTATTTGATCCGGGAATTGAGCAAGCCGGCCGGGCGGTGGTGCATTCATTGCGTGCGCGGATCAGGCTGCGGCATCCATCCCGACCGCCCGCGTTCCTGCCGCGAGTTCTTCTGCTCGTGGCTGGTCGATCCGAATCTCGGACCGGAGTGGAAGCCGGAGGTGTCCCGCTTCGTCCTGTCGGCTGATGCCACCCATCGGGCCATTTTGGTGACGGTCGATCCCGGGATGCCGCTCGCCTGGAAGCGACAGCCCTATTACGCCACGCTGAAGAAATTCTCCGAGGTCTTTTTTCGGATCAACCAGAAGGTGCTCGTGAATCTCGGCGGCCATATCACCGTGGTGCTGCCCGACCGTGACGTGCCGATCGGCTTGATCGGACCTGGAGAGGAGATCGTGATCTGGGGGGATGGCCTAGCCTATGGGGCCAAGTTGCGGCGGGATCCAGGGCTCGCCCGGACGTCGTCCGAAGCTCTCCGTCCCGGATCGATCTAGTCATGTGCGTCTTCGAAATTGAAGGGAAAGCGCCGTGCGTAGGGGCGGGCCTTGTGCCCGCCCGCCTCGCAGCGGGATTCGGCCCGACGGGCGACCACAAGGGTCGCCCCTACGAACGAACCGATCCCTACAACTTTGGTTGAAGCACGCGACTAGAGCATTTTCAGGAAATGCCCGCCGACAACGCAAAAATACTGGAGCGGTTTCTGCTTCCGGTCCATGTGAAACCGCTCTAGGAACTCAATCGACACTTCAATTGCTGGAATCATCGGGATGGGCGAGGCAAAGCGGAGAAGGGCAGGGCGCGCGGGCACACCGGTCCCGGCAGCGTCGGAATCTTTCGGCGAGGATTGGAATGCGGCGTTCAAGCCGGCGATCGTCCCCGGAAAGTCCTGTGGCTCATGCACGAAATGCTGCAAGGTCATGGGCATACCCGAGCTCAACAAGCGGGCGTGGGAGGAGTGCTCCCACGTCGCGGCCGGCATCGGTTGTAAGATCTATTCCGACCGGCCGCAGAGCTGCCGGAGCTTCATTTGCGGCTGGCTTTTGGATCCCTATATGGGACCGGATTTGAAGCCTGAAAATTGCCATGTCGTATTCTACCAGCGCGGCGAGCATCACATCGTCGGCACCTGCGACGCCGATTATCCGGACGCCTGGCGCGAGCCCAACGTCATCGAGTTCCTACACCGCCTGGCGAAGGCGAATGCGCCCCGCCGCAAGGTTATTTTGATGGAAAAGGGCCGAACCTGGTTCGTCACGGAAACCGCCATCGTGCCCGCCGACACCGGCTGAGCGAATTCAGCCGGCGAGACACAGAGGTGGGCTCGGCCTCGCAGATTTTGCCGCGAAGTTACGACCAAGTTATGCTGCCTTTATCTGCAGAAGTTGAATTTATGACTTAGTTACTTGAAGCGGAGGTCATGCCGCATCTAGCCTGCCATCAATCGGAAACATCCGGATGGGCGAGGCGAAACGGAGAAATGCGGAGCGCACCAGCGCGCCGGCCTCAGCAGCATCGGAGTTTCCCCGCGCGGATTGGAGCGCGGCCTAGATGCCGGCCATCGTCCCTGGAAAATCCTGCGGCTCGTGCACCAAATGCTGCACCGTCATGGGCGTGCCCGAGCTCAAGAAACGGCCATGGGACAAGTGTCCCCACGTCGGGGCCGGTATCGGTTGCAAGATCTACTCCGAGCGGCCGTCGGGTTGCCGGACGTTCGTCTGCGGCTGGCTCCTGGATCCCGACATGGGAACCGATTTGAAGCCGGAAAATTGCCACGTCGTTTTCGACCAGAAAGACGCCTATCACATCTTCGCCACCTGCGATGCCGATTATCCCGATGCTTGGCGCGCACCCAACGTCATCGCGTTCATGCACCGCCTGGCGGGCGCAATCGGGCCCGACCGCAAAGTCATTGTGCTGGAGAAGGAAGGTCGGACCTGGTTCGTGACGGAAAACGCCGTCGTGCCCACCGACACGGGCTGAGCATGATCTCGGAGGAGCCTGCCCTCGCGGATTCGCCAGCAGGGCATGCGCAAACATCTCCTCCGGGCGACGCGCAAGACCTTTGGCAAGGCAACCGCCGGGGCGCCCATCTCGTCGGATCGGCCGGCCGGTCTGACGAACCCGTTCTTTTGCATTAAAACATGTTATAATTCCCGTCACGCAGCGGAGCCTGCCAGTCGGTGCAAGTCCCGCGGTCGCTGCCGGGAAGAAGACGCGGATGAAAAAGCCGTCCGAACCTTCAAGGAGCCGTGCGGCGGCAGCGATCGACGATATTCTCCGGCTTGGCGTAAAGGCGCTCGAGGAGCAACGCGCGCCTGACGCCGAGCGCCTGGCCCGCGATGCTCTCGCGCGGGATTCAAAGCACCCTGACGCGTTGCATCTCCTGGGCGTCGCCCTGCTGGCGCAAAAACGTGCGCGCGAGGCGGTCGCGCCGCTCGAGCAGGCCGCGCGCGAACGGACAACCTCCCGCATCGAGACCCACCTGGGCAAGGCGCTCCTGGAATCGGGGCGCACGAGCGAGGCACTGACGCGACTGGAGCGCGCCACCCAGTGTCAGCCGCCTTTCCTGCCGGCGTTTCAGGAGCTCGGGATCCTGCTTTGCTCGATGCGCCGATTTGACGAGGCGGAAGCCGTCCTCAAACGCGGGTTGGAAGCGGAGCCGACGTCGGTGGAATTGTCCCTGGATCTCGGCAGGTTCTTTACTCTTCGCGCCGATGCGAAAAATGCCAAGATCGCCTTTGCGCGAGTCCTGGCCAACGCTCCGCGTAATCCGCGCGCCCTGCATGGTTTGGGGGCAGCCCTCTTATTCGAAGGAGAGATCGAGCGCGCGGCCGAGCGCTTTCGGCAGGTTCTGGCGATCCAACCCGGCCACCTCGCTGCGCAGCTCGACCTCGCGCACTGTCTGCTGCAGCTCGGCCATTCCGACGATGCCATCGCCAGCCTGCGCGCAATGGTCCGCGCCGCGCCGCAACATTACGGCGAGGCGCTGAAAGCTCTGGTGTCCGCCGGCCGCGGTCGATTCTGGATGCGTCGAAGCGCAGCCGCCCAATTCCTCAACCCCGACGCACAAGCCTCGCTGCCGGAGCGATCGCCGCAATGACAACTGAAGCCCTATTGCCCGAAGCCGTATCACCTGAAGCGGTATCGCAGACGATCACGTTCCGCTGTCCGCCCGAGCTGGACGCGATCGTGCCGCGCCCGATCCCGGCGGTGCTGGGAATTCCGGAATGGTTCAAGACGATGCCTGTGAAGGCTTTCAGCGACGTCATGCAGACGGAACAGCAGACCGTCAAGAAGTGCCCGCCTTTCATCGACGCAATGACCTTCGGTTTTCTCATTCCACTGGTGACCGATCTTCACATCGAGAACGAGACATTCACCTGGAACCTCGATCTTCCGAGCGGGGCAATCACGAGCTACGCGCGCTCGCCGCTCGATTTCCACGACAACAACCAGGTAATCGGAACGCCGCTGTTCGACGAAGACGGCTTTATCGTAAAATTCAACAACTTCTGGACGATCGAAACGCCACCCGGTTATTCCCTGCTCGTCACGCATCCGGTCAATCGCTACGATCTGCCGTTCACCACCTTGACCGGTCTCGTCGATACCGATCTCTACAAGGATGATTTCATCAACTTTCCGGCGCAGTGGCGAGATACCAAGTTCCAAGGCGTGCTGCCGAAGGGGACTCCGGTCGCGCAATGCCTGCCGGTCAGGCGTGATCTCTGGACCGGCCGATTCGGTACGATCGCTGGCGATACCGTCAGCCGTCTGCAAGAAACCAACCGGACGACCGACGAGCTCGGCATCTATCGGCGGCAATTCCGGGCCCCGAAACGGTAAAGCATTAACGCGATCGATGGGCCGATTTCCAACGCTTCGTCCTGCCAGGATGTGATGCGCGGCTCACCTCACGTCAGCACTGACCTGCGTTTTCCGTGGCGTGCGGCCCGTCTTTGGAGTAGACGGCTGTTGCGGCAAACTTGGTGCGTTTGTGTTGCAGGATGCGGGGAAAACGAGAATATTCGAGCCAGCTGGCGGCATCTGGGGCCCGGCTCGAAGCGTGGAATGGCCGATGGATTGGGTTGTTGCCGTCTCGCCGGACGAGACCGCTGGCGGGGAGCTTGCTCCCGAAACCGAGAAGGTGGCGCATGCGGCCTTCGAGGAGCACGGCTGCGTCCTGCTTCGTGGGGCGTTTCCGCTTGCCACCGTCGAGGCCATGCATCGCGAGTATGACTCGCAATTCGGCGCGCTCGATCTGGCCGCAATGCGCTCCGAGGCGGCGAAACCACCGCCGAACCGGTTTCTCGAGGTGGGGGGCGCGCGCTACGATATCACGGTACAGATGATCGATGCCTTCGGCACGCCGGACGCGTTCGCAAACCGTCTCCTGATCAAGTTTCTCGGGTCCCTGCTGGGTGAGGACCTGCGGCTGAGCAATTTCACGCTCGTGGTTGCGCATCCGGGCGCGCCGCAACAGCATGCTCATCGCGACCACGGGCATTTGTTCTCTCGGCCCGGCGTCGGCCCCAACCTGCCGGTCTATGCAGTCAACGTGGCGGTGCCGCTCATAGACGTCGACATCGAGACCGGGCCGACCGGGGTTTGGCTTGGTTCACATCGATCGGAGCAGAATGTTGCGCAACTCTCGGCTCTGACGGCATGCAGGTGGCAGCGCGGCGATTGCGTGCTGCTGGACTACCGCACGCTGCACGCCGGTCTGGCTAACTTCAGCCAACGGGCGCGACCGATCGTGTATATGGTCTATGCTCGTCCATGGTTCTTCGACGATGTGAACCATATCAATCGAATCTCCCTGGACATGCCGCTCGAGCGCTACGAGGAACTTCCAGAATCCGTTCGTCCGCTCCTGCGCCGAGCATTTTCCTTCGCGACGCGCGCGCGTTGGCACGAGGCCGACCCACGCGGGCGCATGTCGGAGCGCATGCCGAAAGACTCGCCCAATCGGGGCAAGGTCGGACGCAATGATCCGTGTCCCTGCGGCTCCGGCAAGAAGTTCAAGCAATGCCACGGGAGGAGCCCTTAGAGCGTCTCCGCACAGCACGCGTCATGACTCGTTCAATTGTCGAGCGAATGCGCTCAGAGACGGCGGCTGCGGCCTTGAGCAAAATGGCGGCCTGCGATACCGTGCGCCGCCGTGGAGCGCGGAACCTGCGGCGCGGCGAGACTCGTTCAAGTCCTCGGCAAGCATTCTCAGACATGGATGATCTGTCGAAAGCGCTCGATAAAGCGGTCGATTTCCATCGTCGGGGGAATCTTGCGCAAGCCGAACAGCTGTATCTGCAGTTGCTCGAGGCAAAGTCCGATCATTTCGACGGGCTGCAAATGCTCGGCATTCTACGGTTCCAGCAGGGGCGATTTCCCGAAGCCCTTGCGCTGATCGCCGCGGCGCTGAAAACGAATCCAAATGTTCCGCCCGTGCTGCTGAACTATGGACTTGTACTTGAAGCGCTGAGACGCCGCGAGGAGGCGCTCGCCAGCTACGACAAGGCGCTGGCCATCCAGCCGGACTATGCCGAGGGATTCTACAATCGAGGCATTGTGTTGCGTGGCCTGCAGCGCCCTGCCGAGGCACTCGCGAGCTTCGACACCGCGCTATCGATCAAGCCGGACTATGCCGAGGCCCACTACAATCGCGGGAACGCGCTGCAAGACCTGAAGCGCCCTGCCGAAGCGCTTGCCAGCTACGACAGGGCTTTGGCGATCAGGCCCGACACTGCCGAAGTCCTGCACGATCGCGGCAACGCCCTGCAAGCATTGCAACGCCCGGCCGACGCGCTCGCCAGTTATGACAAGGCCTTGACGATCAAACCGGGCCATGTCGGAGCCCTCAACAATCGAGGCCTCGCGCTGCTCGGCCTGCATCGCCACGCGGAAGCGCTGGCGAGTTTCGAGCGGGCGCTGGTGGTTCGGCCGGACGATGCCAGGGCGCTCAACAACCGCGGCAACACGCTGCAGGAGTTGAAACGCCCAGCCGAGGCCCTCGCCAGCTACGAGAGAGCGCTGGCCATCCGACCGGACTATGCGGAGGCGTTCTACAATCGCGGCGTCGTGCTGAAAAGCTTGCAGCGCCCGACCGAGGCGCTCGCGAGCTTCGATCAGGTGCTGTCCATCCAGCCGGGCCACGTCGATGCGCTCAACAATCGCGGCGTCGTGCTGCGGAATCTCAATCGTCCGCTCGATGCGCTCGCAAGCTATGATCGGGTGCTGTCGATCGATCCGGGCCACGTCGAGGCCCTCAACAATCGCGCAAGCGCGCTACGCGACCTGAAACGCCCCGCTGAGGCGCTCGCGATCATCGACCAGGCCCTGGCGATCCAGCCGGATCACGCCGATACCCTCTGCAATCGCGGGATCGCGCTGCGAGATTTGAAGCGTCCCGGCGAGGCGTTCGCGAGCTTCGAGGCGGCGCTGGCGATGCAGCCCGGCCACCGCTACGCCTTCGCCGGAATGGCTTATGCGGCACTTGCCATCTGCGATTGGGCCCGAACCGCGATCATCGCCGGCGAGCTGGAGGCTCGTGTCGCGCAGCGCAACTCGATCATCCCACCGTTCACCTTGTTGGGCTACGGCAGCGATCCCTCCGTGCAATTGGAATGCGCCAAATGGACCATCGAGAGCGAGACGCCCGTGATCGAGCAACCGCTCTGGAAGGGGGCGCCCCGGCGTGATGACAAGCTCAAGATCGCCTATCTTTCCACGGATTTCCGTCGACATCCGGTGGCCTCTCTGATCGCGGAGCTGATCGAGCTGCACGATCGCGCGCGCTTTGAAGTCGTTGGAATCTCCTACGGCCCGGACGACCAAAGCGCCCTGCGCGAACGCCTGGTGCGGGCGTTCGATCAATTTCACGATGTTCGATCGCAAAATGACCATGATGTCGCGCAGCTTCTGAACCATATGCAGGTCGACATCGCCATCGACCTGAGTGGCCGGACCCAGGATTCTCGTCTCGGTATCCTCGCCCATCGGCCGGCACCGATCCAGGCAACCTATCTGGGCTATGCCGGAACGACGGGTGCGGGTTTCATCGACTATGTGATCGCCGACAGGACGGTTTTGCCTTTCGAGCAGCAACCGTTCTATACGGAGAGGATCGTCCATCTGCCGGAATGCTATCAGGCCAACGATTCGACTCGAGAGATCACGGCTGTGACGCCGACTCGAAGGGAAGCCGAGTTGCCGGACGAGGGATTCGTCTTTTGCTGCTTCAACAACAACTTTAAGATCACCCAGCCCGTGTTCGACGTATGGATGCGGCTGCTGCGGGCGATCGAGGGCAGCGTGCTGTGGCTGTCGCAAGACAACGTGGAAGCCAAGGAGAACTTGCGCGAGGCGGCCGCTGCACGCGGGGTCGATCCGGCGCGTCTGATATTTGCGCGCCGGGTCGAGCGTGACGATGAGCACTTGGCCCGTCATCGCCTGGCGGACCTCTTTGTCGATACGCTGCCCTACAACGCCCACGCCACCGCCAGCGATGCGTTGTGGGCGGGGCTCCCTTTGCTGACCTGTCGCGGCGCGTCCTTCGCGGGCCGGGTGGCCACGAGCCTGCTGTATGCCGCGGGCCTGCCCGAGCTGGCCACCAACGACCTCGGCGAATACGAGGCGCTGGCGCTGCGGCTCGCGACTGACGCTTCGCTGCTCGGCGGCCTCCGGCGCCGCCTCGCGCAAAACCGCACGACCTGCCCGCTTTTCGATACCGATCGATTCCGCCGTCACATCGAAAATGCCTACACCACGATGTGGGAGCTGCAACGACGCGGGGAGAACCCGCGAAGCTTCAGCGTCGAGCCGGTGCGGTGATCGTGGAGACCCGCGCGATGCACCCTCAGAAAAGCAATCTGGTCACCGGTGAGGCGACGGCTCTCAAAAATTGACATTGACTTGCGCGAATATGCTATCATTTGTCGCGGTAGGTACGAAGCCAGGATGGCGATTTGTCGCTCGCAGTGAAGCCTTCAGCAGCCACCCAGGTCGCGTCGGGCAAGACGTGCGGAACCTGCATGATGTGCTGCAAGGTGCTGCTCATCAAAGAATTGGAAAAGCCCTCCGGTCACTGGTGCCGCCATGCGGTGATCGGCAAGGGCTGCGGCATCTACGAAGACCGGCCGCCGGTTTGCCAAAAATTCCATTGCCAGTGGATACGCGACCCTGGTCTCGGCCCGGAATGGAAACCGGAGAAGGCGAAGTTCGTCCTCTACCCCGACCGTGAGACGGAGGAAGTCTTCAATGTCGCGGTCGATCCGGCCTTTCCGGACGCCTGGACCAAGCCGCCATTCTTTGCGGCGATCAAGAATTGGGTGCTGGAGGGCGCCGAACGCGGTCGGTATGTGATGGTGCATATCGGCAAGCGGTGGATCGCGGTGCTGCCGGATCGCACCGTCGAGTTGGGAAATGTCGAGGATGAGTTCGTGCTGATGCGGGAACGCGGCCCGACGGGCAGGATGATCGGGGTCCAGGTCAAGCCGCCCTCGCCGGCGACGCCAACTGCTGCGCCCGTGCAGGCAGATTCCCGGAACCGGATGGGCAACTGAGTGCAGGTGGGCGCTGCGTATGGCGGGGCCGGCGGCCGGTTGGGCGGGAGGTCCGGTAGGCACCGATGAACGATTTGTCCCAGGTGTTCAATCAGGCCGCCGTTTTGCACCGCAATGGGGATCTCGCGGAAGCCGAACGGCTGTATTTGCGGCTGCTCGAGGCGCAGTCCGATCACTTCGACGCGCTGCAGATGCTCGGCATTCTGCGCTACCAGCAAAAGCGGCTCCCTGAAGCCCTTTCGCTGCTCGGCTCGGCGCTTGCGGCAAATCCCCTTTTTCCGCCTGCGTACTTGAACTACGGGCTGGTGCTCGAGGCGCAGAAGCGCGGCTCGGAGGCGCTCGCGAGCTACGACAAGGCGCTGGCGCTCAAGCCGGACTATGCCGAGGCGCTCTACCATCGCGGCGTCGTGCTGCGAGGCCTCGATCGGCTGGTCGAGGCGCTCGCGAGCTTCGAGCGGGCGCTGGCGATCAAGCCCGACTTCGCCGAAGCCAACCGCAATCGCGGGAGCTTGCTTCTGGACCGGGGGCGCTTTGCCGAGGCGCTCGCGAGTTTCGATGCGGCCCTGGCGAGCAAGCCGGACCACGTCGGCACCCTCAACAATCGCGGTCTTGCGCTGCTCGGCCTGCACCGTGCCGCCGACGCGCTGGCGAGCTTCGAGCGTGCGCTCGCCATCCAGCCCGACCATGTGAGGTCGCTCAACAATCGCGGCAACACGCTACAGGACTTGCAGCGCCCGGCCGAGGCGCTCGCCAGCTACGAAAAGGCGCTCGCCATCCAGCCGGCCTATGCGGAGGCGCTCTACAATCGGGGCATCGTGCTGCGAAGCCTCAAGCGGCCGGCCGAGGCGCTCGCGAGCTTCGATCAGGCGCTGTCGATCGACCCCAATCACGTCGATGCGCTCAACAATCGTGGCATCGTGCTGCGCGACCTCGATCGCCCGCTCGCGGCGCTCGCCAGTTACGACAGCGCGCTGTCGATCGACCCGGGCAACGCCGAGGTCCATTCAAATCGGAGCTGTCTTCGGCTCCTGCAGGGCGACTTCGAGCGCGGCTGGGAGGAATTCGAATGGCGTTGGCGGGCGCCGGATTTCGCGCCCTGGCGCCGCGATTTCGCGCAGCCTCTGTGGCTCGGCGATGCGCCGCTCGCGGGCAGGACGATCCTGCTCCACGCCGAGCAGGGGTTCGGCGATGCCATTCAATTCGCGCGCTATGCGCCGCTCGTCGCAGCCCGTGGTGCCAAGGTTGTTCTCGAGGTGCCGCCGCCGCTCACGGCTCTGCTCTCGAGCCTCGCGCACGTTTCGTTGGTCGTTGGCCGCGGCGAAGAACTGCCTGAATTCGATTGTCACTGTCCGCTCCTCAGCCTGCCGCTCGCGTTCAAGACCAGGCTCGAGACGATTCCGGCGACCGTTCCGTACCTGTCCGCTTCGCAAGGGCGTGTCATCAAATGGAAGCAACAGCTGCCCGACACGGGCATGCGGCGGGTCGGCATTGCCTGGGCCGGTAACCCCAATTTCAAGGGGGATCAAAGCCGTTCGATCGGGCTGGCTCGTTTTTCGCCGCTGCTCTCGGTCGCCGGAATCGAGTTCCTGGGTCTGCAAAGAGATCTGCGTGCGGGGGATCGCGACATCCTGCGGGACAATCCGCACATCGTCCACGTGGATGACGCCATCGAGGATTTCGACGATACCGCGGCCATTCTGTCGTCGGTCGACTTGGTCATTTCGTCGGATACATCGGTCGCACATCTGGCTGGTGCGTTGGGCAAGCCGGTCTGGGTCCTGCTGCAGCACGTCGCGGATTGGCGGTGGATGCGCGAGCGTGGCGACAATCCCTGGTACCCGACCGCACG
>Ga0207090_1147_pt1 | contig 15380 bp, 19 predicted proteins | sample Alteio_BWMinHeat_50_FD_153565 | JGI IMG/M metagenome (GOLD analysis project Ga0207090, IMG submission 153565) | Enriched cells from forest soil in Barre Woods Harvard Forest LTER site, Petersham, Massachusetts, United States -... | ecosystem: Environmental > Terrestrial > Soil > Temperate forest >...
GCCTGTTCGGCATGTCGGTGTCCGCCGCGGAATTGCCGGCAATGTCGGGAGCCATCGGGGTAGATGCGGCAGGAACCGATACTGTTCGGCAACGGCTGAACGCCGGCTTACGGCAAATCGCATTCTTCGTCGTTCCCTCAGCAATGGCATTTCTCGCCTTAGGCGATGTCGTCGCTGCAGCGCTGTTTGAGGGCGGACGATTTGTTCATCAGGACTCGGTATACGTTTGGGCGATTTTGGCAGGGTCGGGCGTGGGATTGCTGGCGTCAACCCTCGGGCGCCTGTACTCGTCCACATATTACGCATTGCGCGACACGCGAACGCCTCTGCGATATGCGCTCGTGCGAGTGGCGCTCACGACAATTCTCGGCTATCTCTTCGCCAAACCTCTACCCCAATGGCTTGGCCTCGCGCCGATCTGGGGCGCCGCCGGACTCACGGCATCGGCCGGCATTGCGGGCTGGGTCGAGATGCTGATGTTGCGGCGGACCTTGAATTCGAGAATCGGAAATACAGGTCTGCCCGCGGAATACGTCATCAAACTCTGGAGCGCTGCTATTGCGGGAGCGGTAGTGGCATGGATCGCGAAGACTGTCGTACCGCCGATGCATCCTAAATTGATCGCGGTGTTCGTGTTGGGTCCCTACGGGCTGGTCTTCTTTGCAATTGCGTTCGCTCTTCAAATCCCCGAAGCATCCAGCGCATTCAAACGATTCCGGCGGTAAGTAACCACAGAGACACAAAGACACAGAGGTATGGGGAAGGAATAGCCACAAAAAGCACAAAAGGCCCAGGAGTGCTGCACTCCTGGGCCTTTTGTGCTTTTTGTGGCTATTCCTTCCCCATACCTCTGTGTCTTTGTGTCTCTGCGGTTACTTACAGGATTCAGTCTTCGGCGGTGTGTCATGGCACAAGATACCTTCAGTGCGGCCGGCCGCGAGATCGGAACAGGCAATATCCCATGCCGTCTTCACGGCTTCGTCCCGAGTCGGCCCCGCCGCGGGTTTGCATGAAGTGTTGCCATGAAATTCCACGCAAACCTGGCAGGTGACCTGACCGAGACCGGTTGAAGAATAAACGATGAATGAGATGAGGGCGACGAAACCAATGCCGACGATGATTTTCCACGGTTTAGGCATCAGTGAATCCCCAGCAGCGTGCGCCCTTCCGGTGAGATCTTTTCCGGTGTCCATGGTGGTTCCCAGACCACTTGAACATCCGCTTCAACAACGCCCGGCAATTCGAGCAGCTTGTTTCTGGCGTCGCCCGCAATCGAGCCGCCCATTCCGCAACCCTGCGCGGTGAGAGTCATCTTGACGTCCACACGGGAGCCATCGTTCAGTTGAGAGATCTGCATCTCATAGACGAGACCGAGGTCGACGATGTTGACGGGGATTTCCGGGTCGAAGCATGTCTTCAACGCCTGCCAGACTTCGCTCTCGAGGGCTTCACCGACCAGGGCCTGGCCGGGGACGGCAGCGCCGCCTTCGCTGGGACGTGTGTTTTTGCCGATCGCGTCGGCATCTCGATTCGATAACCGGAACAAACCGCCATAGCTCGGGACCATCACAGTGTAGGATCCCCCGAGCGACTGCGTGATCATGACTTCAGTGCCCTGGGGCAGCATCAAAGTGTGTCCGGCAGGAACGGCTACCACCTGGCAGTCGCGAGTCAACTTGATCGGCTCATCGGTCTGATAACTCATAATTACTCCATTCAGCGTTCACTGTTCCCGTAGAAGCCATTATAAACCGCGCTCAAACCTGCAGTGGAAGTCAAATTGCATCTAATTCGATAGTCGATCCCGACACGTTAGAGAAAGGCACCTCAAATGGCGAAGTGTTCGCTCCATCATATTGATTTGGTTTCGTTCTGTCCGGCATGCCGCGGCGCGGTGACGTCGAAGCGGAAAGCCGCGTCCTCACGGGCGAATGGCAAACTCGGCGGAAGACCGCGAAAGACTGCAACGCGGCGTGCCAGGGCGGCACGCGCTACAACCTCACGGACGCGCCGAGCGGGGCGTTAATCGCGAGCCAGGGCACAAAGGCCCTTGGCGTTTTCCACATACTTTCTGGTTTTTTGGCAAGGCCGCCCGGTTCTTCCCGGTCCGCCTGGTCACGTTGGAGAGCTTCGTCCGCCCGGCGGAGTAATTCTTCTGCTGCTTCGTCCAACCCAACCCCTGGGGGCGGGGATCATAGCCACGGATTGAGCGGATTTAACGGATGGGCCGCCGGAACAGTCTGATTTGCGGCCATCCGTTCAATCCGTGGCTATGATCCCTTTGTTCTGATCGGCGTCCTGCTGATGGAGCCCCAGTTCGATCATCCGCTCATTCATACGCAACTCATGGGTTGCCGGGGGAGTAAACTTTACAGAACAGACGAAGTTGTTCATTTGGAGCTGACAAATGATGACAGTGGCATTGTCGATGTTCTTGATGTTTACACAGCAGCCGGCACTGCAACTTGCGCCGCAGCCGCCAGTGCTTGTGGTGACCGGAAGCGCGGACATCCTGGTGGCGCCGGACGAGGCAATCGTCAGGCTTGGCATCGTCAGACAGGCGAGTGCGGCGCAAACTGCGCAGGACGAAGCGAACGTCTACGCTCAGGCCATTATCACGGCGATTGGAAAATTAGGCGTACCGGCGAACCAAATCCAAACCGCGCGGGTGGTGTTGACGCCGGTTTATGCGTCCGGGAATCAGGATTCGCGCAATCCGCCGCGCATCGTCAGCTATAACGCGACGAACACGATTTCGGTTCGGCTGGACAATCTTTCCGTCGCCGGCCTCGTCGTCGATGCCGGATTGGAAGCAGGAGCGAACCAGCTCGGCGGCGTGCAGTTCGGTTTGCGAAATGATTTGCCTGCGCGCGAGCAGGCGCTGCAACAAGCCGTCCTGGAGGCGCGCAGCAAGGGTCAGGTCATGGCGGATACCCTGAGGGTGAATCTCGTCGAAGTCCTGGAAGTTTCAGAGGGCGGCGTGTCGGTCGCTCCACGCAACGAATTCGCCCCAAGTGCACGCTTGATGGCGGCGGCAGACGTCGCGACGCCGGTTTCGCCCGGCCAGTTGGAGGTTCACGCGAACGTCACCATTCGCTATCGAATATCCCCGAAGCCTTAAAGAATTCATTCCGCGCGGCGATCGCTTTCCTGCATCACTGTGGCGTAGTTAATCCCCAGGAAAGTCACCGTGGGCGTGATGTGTCCCTTGACTCCGACATGCGCGCCTTTGCTGGGAACGCCACGGCTGTTGGAAAGCACCCACAGCGTTCCGGTTCCGTCGTCAAGCTGATAAATCCCTTTACTCAACACCCCGACGGATTGCGTCACCGTGCCGGCAACCGCGACTTCTTTATGCATGAATCGGCCGGGATCCGAGTTGATTTCGCCAATCCTGATCCGCTCACACGAGACCAGGGCGAGCGCCACGATCATCATTGCCGCGAAATAACAAATCCTCTTTGCGGTCATAGATTCTCCGTTTGGTTACTCGATCACTTCTTTTTGACGATAACTCGCAGACTTGGAGAGCAGACCCTAGCATCCCAACGTTCACTGTGGTAATTTCCTCTGTCCAAAATATCGAACTGAGGAGGCGCGATGGAAGCGTTAGAGGCACTATTCAGGTGGATGCACGTTGTCGCGGGAATCACGTGGATCGGACACCTCTATTTCTTTAACTGGGTCAATGGACCACTCCAAGCGAAGCTCGACGGCCCGACTAAAAAAGTCGTCGTTCCTGAACTGATGCCGCGCGCCCTTTATTGGTTCCGATGGGGCGCGGCCTACACGTGGTTCACCGGCGTGCTGCTCCTGGGCATGGTCTACTACATGGGGGAGCAGGCGTTCGCGCAGGGATTCGGATGGTCCGCCGGCGCCGGCATCATGATTCTGGTCACGTTCTTCGGGGTCTTCATTTACGACGCGCTATGGAAAACCAGTCTGGCGAATAACCTGCGCGCGGCGACGATTGTATCGTTCCTGCTCCTGTCAGTTGTTGTGGCGCTGTTCGTTTACCTGGCCCACTTCGGCTATCGCGGTGTATTGATTCATACGGGCGCCCTGTTTGGAACCACGATGGCGTTCAACGTCTGGTTCCGCATCTGGCCGAGCCAGCAGAAGATCATCCGAGCCGTGAAGGATGGCGTGGCGCCAGACGCGGCCCTGGTGAAACTGGCGGGGTTGAGGTCCCGGCACAACACCTATATGTCGGTGCCGCTGGTCTGGTCAATGATCGGCCAGCACACAGTTGTTCCCTTCGCCGGCGGGGCAATGGGAATTCCGACCGACTTCTACTGGGTGGTCTGGTTGATTATCATCATCATCGGCTGGCACATCGTTTTCCAGTGCTACAAGAAGGCAGGCAAAGTCCAGGGATTCTAAAAAATCCACGAGGGAAGGGATGGCCGCCAATTACGCAAATTGTGCCAATTAATTCGCGCAATTTGCGTAATTGGCGGCTATCCCTTCCGTTGTTCCGTCTGACCCCGATTTTTTCCCGGATTCGTGCATGCTAAACTTACAACCCGCGCGGGCCCGTAGCTCAGGTGGATAGAGCATCTGCCTTCTAAGCAGGGGGTCGCAGGTTCGAGTCCTGCCGGGCCTATAAGCAGGATCAATCCGTTAGGCGGGTCTACACGGCCCGCCTTTTTTCATGTCCACATGAATGTCCACACGGAACTGCTTTGGCAGTCCCGTTAGATGTTCCATATTTACGGTTTTTCACCTGTCAGTGTCCCTTTTTGCTTGCCAAATGGCGGTCAAAATATGACCATAGCCGACTTTGAATGGCAAACAAACCAGTCCCAACCGTCTCAAGTAGCCCAAGCATCGATCCTCGGATCGCTGCGCAAAATACCTACAGCCAGTTTCGGCAAACCGAACGCGCGAAGCGGTTATTCTTGCTAGACACGATAGGTCAGGCCCGTAATTCGAAAGTGATTGGATATGTCACGGCTTCCCGGAACAATTTGGGTGCGGGAATCGGAATTGATGTTATTCGTGTGCTCCGGGATCACCTTTCCGTTATTGGCAAGGTGGACAAAATAGATCTCTTTTTGATTACCCGCGGAGGATATGCGCTGGCACCGCTCCGCCTCATTTCTTTGTTACGTGAATTTGCCGTTAAGGTAGGCGTGGTCGTTCCATACATGGCTCATAGCGCGGGCACACTGATCTGTCTTGGTGGTGATGAAATCGTGATGGGAGCGATGGGAGAACTCGGCCCGGTCGATCCGTCCGTTTCAAATCATTTCAATCCAGTCCAATCCGGCGATGATTTCCCGAGTGGGAAGATGCCGACTCCTCGGCCAAGATTGCCCATCAGTGTCGAGGATGTGACATCCTATCTGCAACTTGCGATAGACAAGGCGAAGTTGGACGCTACCGGCATGAACGTCGCTTTCTCCGCGTTAACAAAGGAGATACATCCACTCGCGCTGGGCAACATCATGCGACAGCACACGCTAATCAGGCATTTGGTGCGGCGATTGCTTCTGATGCACATGGACGAAGACGGAGAGAAAGCGAAGGTTGACGCGATCGTTGAGACTCTTACAGAGAAGCTGTACGCTCACGACTATCTGATTACGCGGAATGAGGCCGAAAAGATGGGGCTCAAGCTATCAAAACCAACAGATGTTTTAGAGTCTGCCATGTGGGACCTCTACAAGCTCTATGAGGAGTTTTTGACAATCAATCAGGAAATCAATCTCCCAGCTGCGCTGGGACAGCAAAATCAGAAATATTTGTGTTTAGACAGCGCCCTCGTAGAAAGTGCGGGAATGTGCCACGCTTACTCCTACAAGGGCATGCTCGGCAAAAAGGGCAGCGAGATAGAAATGAACCTCGAATTTCAAGGATGGGAACAATATGCCTAAAATCAGCTATACTCGTGCTTCTAAGGAGAACCGAATGGCTGTTATAACTGCGCCCAAAGTTAGCATATCGGGTCTGGCACCTGCTTATCGTTACGTCTCCGTTCAGAATGGGACGGGAGTGGTGGCCTCCTCAGAGGGCGTAAAAATCAATTTCTCTGGCCATTTGAAGCGACAAGAGCCATACCTCCTAGAGGTTCGTGACTCCTCTTCTGATACCACTCAGAACTCCAGATAAGCGCCATTCGAACTCGCAACCGGGAGCAGTCGTTAACAAAAAGAGTATGAAAAAGCAAGGGGCCGAAGCCCCTTCTCTTTCGCGCGGCGGTTTTATTCGGCGGCTATCTGGGCGGGTTCCGTACTCGATAGAGTACGCTCGACAACCCCACGGCTGACTCCTAACTGGCGGGCTGCTTGGCGGACGGACATCGTTTCTACAAGCGTGCGGGCCGTCTCACGGTCGAAGATCCGTTTCGGTCGGCCCAATTGCTTGCCTTCTTTCCGCGCTCGACTAATGCCCATCTGGACGCGTTCTCTAATCAAATTGCGCTCCAGTTCGGCCACGGCCCCCAAAACTGTGAATATCATTTTGCCCATTGGCGTGGATGTATCGACACTTTCGGACAACGAAACGAAATCAACCCCCACGTGGTTTAACTCTTCAAGAGCACGCAACAAATGGCTGACACTCCGGGCAAACCGATCAAACCGCGCCACAACAACCACGTCAAATTTCCTGGCCCTGGCATCCTTCATCAGCCGATCCAGGGCGGGCCGTGAATCCTTCGAACCGCTGATTCCTTCGTCTCGATACTCGCCGATGATCTCAAAGCCACGATGCCCGGCATACTCGCAGAGTGCGAGGGCTTGCGTCTCTGTGGTCTGGCCGTGGCCTTTGGTGGAAACCCTCATATAGAGGGCCGCACGTTTCATCTGGCCCTCCATATCCGAACGACAGCAATGAGCAGAGAAAGGCCCCGAAGGGCCTTGTATATGGCATTGAGAGCTTTAATCATGAGAAACCGCTCTTTCAATGCCAGCTTTCAGAATCCGATCGGCGGCAGAAAAGATCCGCTGTGCGCTACGTTCCGGTATCGTGGCACCCGAAAGCCAGTTTTGAATGTATCCACGGCAATACTCGGCACCTTCCATGCCGAGCGATTCCAGGCAGAGCAACGCTACAGACTCCGCCTCAACTTCTTTCAGGCTGCGCGGCGTGGTTTCGGAATCGTGGACGGCCTCAGACGTGTGGCCTAATTCGATGTGCCCTAACTCGTGGAAAGTTGTCTTCGCGGGCATCTGCGCAACGGGATTAACGGCAATCTGTCGGCCCTTGGCGTATCCCTGACAGTTGCCGTTCATCATCGTGAACGGGACTTCTTCAACGCTCAGCGTGGCCAGTGCCCGTGCTCTGTCCCATGCCGGAATCGCGGGCAGTTGATACGCTGCCCCGTCTGTTTGCGACAGCATGAACCAATTACGACGAAATACAAACCGCTTGAAAGGGACTTCGGTTTCAACGTCTGTACCATCCGGGCCGGTTTCCTTAACCGTGCGCTTGACGGTAACGGGCATGCATAGCTCGATAGCCTTCTGGCCCTTTTTGACATACCGGCCCAGTTCTTTCCAGCGATTGAATGAGGCAATCGGCCCTAACTGAATCCCGCGCTTGTCGGCCTGAATCAGCGCGAGAATCTGATTACCAAGGCTGTAATTCCAGAACATGGAATACGCTTTCATGATCGTGCCCGGTTTGGTGACGGCCTCTTCTAAAAGTTGTCGGAATTGAATCTCTTCGTGACGTTCGGTAGGCTGTGTATTAGCCATGACGACCTCCTAAACAGGTTGATGTGGTTAGGCTCCGTTGAGCGTTCGTAGCGCTCGGCGGGGCCGTTCTCGTTTGGGTTTACTTCTTCTTCGGTTTGCTTTCCTTTACATAGGTCTCAATTAGCTTTGTGACAGCGGTGTTCATTTCAACACCCTCAGTAACGCACTTGATCTTGAGGGCCTTGTGAAGTTCTTCGGGAATTCGAAGCGTTAGCATCTTCATGGTTACTTACCATACGCTAACGCTGTCTCACTGTCAAGATGTCTCGATGTCGTTTTACAAATCTTTTTATAAGGTAGGGATTCGCGGCACACAATCACGTGATTAAGAGCCAGCATTCCGGCAATGGTTCGCGGTAGGGTTTTCAGCGTTGAATACTGAATTCAGCGGAAGGGTTTTTGAGCCACTGCCGGGCCGTTAGACTCTAAGCGCGCAATCGAAAACATTTCCGAAGGGTTGGGTCCCCCCTGCCGAAAAACGGTTCAACGGCCAAATAGGAAAAGTGCATTTGAAGTTCGAGGCCGGGGGGTTGAGGCTCCGTTAGGACATCTCCATTTCGGAACTGGTAGGGGTGTTCAATCGTGACGGAGCCGGAACGGAGCGGTACAATGCAGCCATATTCCTTTGACCTGCCCCAGCCTTGCGGTTACGGTTAGAGTGCACTTTCAAGGACGAGGAAGCAGGAAGTCCGCGCGGTAAACACGCAATAAGTTAAGTCAGAGTAAATGCTGAGTCCAGACCCACCTTTCTGGATTCCGCACTGTCGCTTCCCGCCGATGAGAATATCGGCTTACGCTCCAACGCTTGATTGAGAGGTTCCGGGGGGCAAGAAGGAGTTCAGATGCTAGGAGTTTGCAATGGATTCGAGCAAAGAATGGACCGTCTAGAAAGAGATAACCGGTATTTGAAGCGTGTCCTCCTAGGATGCCTCCTTAGCGCCGGAGCGATGGTTGCAATGGGCCAAGCTCCACGGCCAGCGATTCCTGACGTGCTTCGGGCAAGAGCATTCGAGATCGTCGATCAATCCGGCAGGCGCGCTATTAAGCTGAGTACTGATAATGGAAACGGCGTAATTGGAACCTACGGTAAAAAAGGTGACCTCCTCCTGTTCATTGGTGGGACTTCCGAAAGCGGGGGCGTGCTAGAGGTCGCGAAAAACGCGCATCCGTTAGTGCGATTGAAATCCACGGAAAACGGCGAAGGGGCCGTCATAACCTTCGACAAGAGGGGCGAGGGTCTGGTCGAAGTGGGAGCCGATAAGAATGGCGGAGAAGGTGCTATCTTTGCTTTCACTCGTGCCGGTGGGGTCCGGGCGGCATGGCCCGCGCAGTAGTTCACTGTTTGAGTTCAGCACGAGTTCTCTTCGCATCTCTGTACCATACGGGAAGAGTCATCTGGAAAGGCAACCTGCCCAGGGAGAAGCCCCAAGGTGGTCCACTCCATGAATTCAAGACAACACGATGGACGACCGAAATGAGGGACCTAGCAATTGTGGCCGCGATGCTGCTAACAGCAGGTTGCGACAAGTCGGGCACGCCGGACAATCCGAGCGCGCATCGCGTCGTCGTTACACATCCAGAACAATGGGCCGGAGCCTATTTCGAAGCTGGGTTTGCAATGGCGCTCTGTCGATCAGTGATTTGGACCTGCCGGGAAGATCACTTCAAGGACACGCACTTCGACACGCAGCAGTTCAATCATATTTTGTGGAAAGACTTCGGCACTCGCGAGGAATTACCATACTTTGCTCGCCAAGAGTGACCAACTGGCCGACCGCCGCCAGGGCGATTTGGCGCGCGCGCCACGCACTGCGCCAAATTCCGGCTCATCGAGGTCTCAATCGGAACTTATTCATTTCCTTACTGGCACGCCTTCGGCGTGGATGATGCTGCTATCAGTCACAAACAGTCGTTGGCGCGCGCCAAATGGTGTTCTCGGTGTGGGTCACTTTTCCTGAGCACAAATGGGTCATTCTTCGTGATCGCCGAAGGGAAAGATCCGCAACACCTTCGAATCACACTTCGAGATCGCATCCGCGCGACTATTCTCAAAACCCAATAATGTCTGAAGCATGGTCGGTCCATTTCTAAATGGTCCATCCGTCGCCTGAGTTGTGTTCTTTAGGTCGTTGTAACCATGTAGCAGGACTACACAGTAATCTTTGCGGTTTGTTGTCCCTGGCGAAACGGAAGGACTCGCAGCACCTAGGAGAAATTGACGATTACAGTTTTGCTTTCCGCAATAGGTCCGACGTCTTCATCCCAAACACCGACGCGATGCCCTGCATCGCTCCAAAAGTGGGATTCCGCTGTCCTCTTTCGATGCTTCCGACATAACGAATATCGAGCCCGCTGGCATCGGCAAGCTCCTGCTGGGTCATGTCACGCTGCAATCGCAATGTCTTGACCGCCTGACCGAGGTCACGAACAGCATGCACCGGAGGCTTCATTGCCCCCGGACGATAGAACTTGCCCCAGAATTGCTTTAGGAACTATCGTTCCTATTCACAAAGAGTGTGCCGTTGCTTTTGATTTGCCAGAACGGTCAACGACAACAAATCGGCCCAAGCCGATATTTATTCCGGAGAACATGCGATGAAAACGTCGGGGATTGTTACTGGATTTAGCTTGTTCATGTTTCTGAATTGCACTGGCCTCTTTGCGCAAGGTGCGAATACCTCGCACACATTTCCGCAGATGGCCGATGGACGCCAGTCAGATGGCTCGTATTACAACTCGTTAATCATCGTAACGAACTTGAACAGCGCACCCACATCCTGCGGCATCACACTATTCGGACTCGACGCCAGTCGCTTTGCGGCCCCGCTGAATTTCACCGTTCCTGCTGGAACATGGGTCGGATTGGTTTCCAGCGGGCAACAACCGCTGGCAACGGGATACTCAACCGTAAGTTGCACTCTCGCAGTCAATGCAATGTTGATCTACGGTCTCAGCACAGCGCAGAATACGACTGCGGGCCAGGCTACGGTTTTCTCGTCCCCGCCTTCAACCTATGCACTTTTCCCAGTACTGATGGTAGGCGGTGCCAAATTTGGGGTCGCCATTGCCAACAACACAGCGACGACAGCGAATTGTTCAATTTTGTTCACAACAAGCAGCGGCCAGATTACCGGCAAGACCTTACAGATTCCAGCAAAGTCGAACTATTCTCATTTCCTGGATGAGATCATAAGCGTACCCGCAGAGGTGATTGGGACTCTCGAAATCACGTCTGGTTCGCAGTTCAGCACAATTGGCCTGCTTTTTGACGGGGCGGTATTCACAACCGTGCCTGCGACGACTCGGTGACGTGGCGCAATCAACAACGAGAAAATGACGGATGGCTAACATCGTTCGAGGATTTCGCAGGCTTGGTTGGCTTCTCACTGTGCCAGTGGCGGCTTTGTTCGTTTTGGTCTTCCTTGAACGTACCAAGGAGTTTTCCGCTTCCAGCTATGAAGCCACATCACGAGAAGACCCGTACCAGAAGTACGGGGGAAGCATCGATTTAGAGCAAACCGGAGAAAAAGCGATTGAGATACCTGGTCTCGGCTACGCTTATTTTTTGAAAGGCGTTCCGCCAGAAGTTGCAAACAAAGTTGTCGCCGATTTCGCTCGGAACCAACGCAGAAATCGGGAAGCCGATTCTACGCAAAAGGCTGACGGAACCAAAGTTCCACAAACTTTAGAAGAAGCTCTTAAAGCTGGAGGTCGTGTAATTGCTCACCCACCGGACACGCCACACGGACCTTGGGAGATATATCAGTTGGGCGACTTCGCAGCCCTTCCTGAATCGGAGCGCCAGAAGGTCCTTGCGGCAAAGCCGAATGATGAAATGCTGCATGACTTTGAAGCACTGCCAGAAACCGAACGCCAAAAGGTCCTCGCGGCTATTAACCCACCCCAAGCGTTGAGAGATCTCACCGCTTCGCGTGCAACTGGATGGCAATTCACGGTTCACAAAAGAATCAACAAACTGAAGCTGACTGGGCTGATTATCGCCGCCATAACCATTCCAGCGCTCGTGATTCAGGGTCTTATTTCGGTCCTTGCTTGGGTTGTCCGAGGCTTTGGTCATACATAGGAAAACTGTCGGGGGACGCCGCCTTGAGATTCTAAGAAGGCCCCGGAGAATCCCATCTGCCCAGTCCATTTATCGCGATTCCGACAACGCCTGCGATGGCCGCTCATGTGGACTGCACATCCCATGATCCTGTCGTGCCCCGTCCAACCTCCTTGAAATTAAGCCCGTCAAGATCCTCGAATGGCTCTGGCCATACCAACGCGCCGCTTCTCTCAAATACGCTTTCATCCTGATTGGCAGACTCATGCAAAACACAATCCGCATTTCCCGAACCCGTATGCCGTACTTCCAGCACTCCACGGGCAGTTCATCGACGCCATTCCACCGTCGCCAGTCCCAGGGTTCGCCGTAATCTTCGGCCAACCTGCAAATCACCCTCGATATGCTAATCCGATCCTCGTTCGCATAGACTCTAACCCTCCTAAACAGCCTTTCCGGCAGGCCCACGGTCAACTCGGACGTGGGATGGTCAAATTCAGCCAGACCGCAGCCGCAGTCTTGCACTTTGCGCTTCCCCTTAAACGCGTGCTGCAATACGCGCTTCCTCCGACCACACTCGCATTCAAGGTCGTATTGCATGATCGTTTTGATGCGCTCGACTTTGCGGCCGATTTCATCCTCACACGTGACCTTGTGCTTGACCCAGCCGATGCGAACCACGCGCATCCTGGCCCACTGTTCGCCTTCTCCAAGTAATTTCGAATATCGTGCCACTTTAACGTGACCTCCTTACGTTGACGCTTTGCAATTCATTGCCCGTCCCGGACGAAATCCCAGCAACGTTAGACGCTCCGGTAGAAAGATCGAAAGTGAAGAGCCCTGTGCGCTCTGTGCTCTGGTGCGGTGCCTGTTTCGAGCTGCCGGTGCATTCAACAACTGACTGTCCAAACCATTAAGGGTGAATAGTCCGCCGCGTATTATTAATAGACGGGGTTGTCGGAAACACTGAAAAAAGGAGCCATTAAACCGCGATAATTTCGCGCATCCACTCCCATTCCGGCGAACTGTGCAGGTTCCGAAGAGTCGGAAATGAACTGAGCGGCGCAATGAGGAACAGCCCGGCAAAGGGAGATTTCCCCCACCTTGAAATCTAAATGTACCCTGTGACCAATTCGATAAACCCATTTCCCCTAACCTTCCTTTTCTCCCATTTTCAAACCCACACACTACACTTAGATTTCAAGGTGGAGGTTTGAGCCAGCGGTAGGCCGTGGACAGGCCAAGACTGTCCGGCTGATTACTTCGGGCGCTCCCCTTCACGAGGTCGGCAATACCGAGAAGAGACATCTGCTTCATGTAACTTCGGGCCGTAGGATCGGTGACCCGGCAGAGGCTCGCTGCGGTCGGCGTATTCACTTTGGCGCTGCCCATCAATGCTCTGACGATTGGCCGAAGATGGCCCGGAATTGACGAGATTGCAACGTGCGCCACAAGCTCCAGGTCGCAGGCATTCACTGCGGTTCTTGTGTGTATAAGAGCGTGGCCGCGAGCGATGTCCTTCAGATAGTTTATGATCTTCCAAGGGCCTTCCGGCGGCATCGCAGCAACAGGTTCCCAGTTACTACCTTGACGCTCGAACTTCACTTCCGCACGTCCGCCAGTAATGAAGGTTGCCCAACGAACGAGATCCCGCGTTAATTCTTCACTGATCTTGATTGAGTCCGCTGGCTCAGATCCGACGGGATGACGCCGGAAGAAGTCCTCCAAGAATTCGGTGACCGCCGCTCGACACTCGTCCTCGGCTGTGCTGGCCGTATCTTTCAGAGCATATGCCATCAAGTCCTCTTCTGTCGGAATGATGGCCGGAACCTCATAGAACAGAAGCCGGGTGCCGAGTTGGGACATCAACCGATGTGTGCTCGCTGGCAGTGGCGTCGTCGCTCCGATCCAATTGAATATGATGGGATAGGCATATGCTCGCTGTCCGCACATGCCGCTGTCACTGGTGAAGCCCTTGCCATCGAGGACTGAAATCAGGACCGAGAAGTTTGCCTGCATTTCCTCTTCACGGCCACGAAATATCGGAGCGAGTTCTTTGGTCACGAGCACTTTGTCTGCGAGTTTCGGAAGAAGATCATTTTTCAACCGTTGGTTCTCTTTGACATTCGCGGCGTGACTCACGAATGCTTTCGGCGTGAACTTGTCGCTTCGGTACACAAACTCCGCGAGTTCTGACTCCGGTTCGGGAAAAACCATTTGCAGCACCGCGGTCTTGCCGTATCCCGAAGCCGTCTCGAAAATGAGACACAGCGGCTTAGAGCGCCCAGCTAAAGCCATTGATCCAAATACCGCCAGAACCGCGTGAACCGATTCGATGAGGGCGGCATAATGCCGAGTCACAATTGGATCGACGCAATGCTTGACCGAGCAGAAGGGATGATCCCGCTCATTTGGCTTACTCATGCGACCTCCATGCATCGTTACGTGTGAGGTAACTTTCAACCGCACGGAGAACGCTCTCCCGAAAGTTCTGTAATCCGCGTTTGGTTGCAAATTCGACGATGGGCTGGTATTTCGCTGTCCCATCTGCAACTTTGAATCGGCGGGCTGGCAATCCTATCCATCGTTTGCCGCCAGCCTCAAGCAATTGGTAATTGTGGATGACGATGCCCGATGGTAAAGTAACAGTCAGGAACCCCCTTAGGCTTCCAGTCATTATGGGCTTCCAGTTGGAAACAGTAATCGTTCGATGCCCGCCGCTAGTTCCGGCGGGTTTCGCGTTTCCGGTCATTTGCCTACCGACCTTCCTGTTGCTCTGCGGGCGAGACCGTATGGGCAGCCAGCCACGATTGAATTTCACTTGAGCGATAGCGAATTAGTCGGCCCAACTTTATATAGCGAGGGCCTTGTCCGTTTTTTCTCCACTTCCGTAGTCCGGAAATTGAGACCCCAATTTGCCTTGATGCTTCCGATTCCGTGAGAGCCAGTGTTTCCGAGTCCTTCATGTATTCCTCCTGTGTGCTGCTGTAGTGCGCAGTCTCAATATGAAGGTGTCGGGTTTTAGGATCAGTTGGAAAGTAGGTGGTCAGCGAGATTTCAACTTAGGGCTCTTGGGCCGGAGCCTCACACCGATTAGGGTAGCGGCTTTTTTGATTCCCTTGGAGATAGTGGTTTTGTCTTTGGAATAGCCGGGTCTCTTGCGGATTTCTTCGAGCTTCAAGCGGCAGCACTGAAACAAGGCCAACCACTCAAAGCTGCTGGCATCGAATAGGGTACGGACACGGCGGCCTCCACGGTCCTCGACTAGCGCACGCATTTTCTTCTCGTAGCCGGTAAGAGCGTTCACGAAATGCGCACATATTCTGGCGCGGGCGACTGACCACGGGTACAAATATGGGTCCCAAAGATCTTCAAACGTGAAGCGGTACTCCGCGTCCGTCAACGGCAGTTTTACAGCCGTGGAAGCTCGGAAGCCCTCAATCGATACAGCCTTGCGGGATGCAACACTTCTATGCCACAGCGAGAGCGTTTGCAGCGCCCCGACAAGGACCCAGGGTTCATCGAGATTGAACGTCTTTGCCCAGCTCTTTAGATGTGGCGTCAACTCGTTCTTGTTGTCCGATGCAATCTGCCATGTAGAAAACTCCCAACCG
>Ga0207090_1149_pt1 | contig 15175 bp, 11 predicted proteins | sample Alteio_BWMinHeat_50_FD_153565 | JGI IMG/M metagenome (GOLD analysis project Ga0207090, IMG submission 153565) | Enriched cells from forest soil in Barre Woods Harvard Forest LTER site, Petersham, Massachusetts, United States -... | ecosystem: Environmental > Terrestrial > Soil > Temperate forest >...
AGTTCCGCCGAAATTTCAATCGGCGCCTCGCAGCAGATGGTTGCTAGCTTGCGGCTGATTCTGACGGTATCCATGTTCTCGCGGATTCTTCGAAGAATCTCATCGCGGCCACGGAAGCTAAATTTGGCCGCAAGTCCGGCGTCGCTCAGCTCCTCAACGCTTCCGCACACTGAGAGGATCTGGCGGGCGGTCTTTTCTCCAACGCCGGACACGCCCGGGATGTTGTCGATGTGATCGCCATGGAGCGCGAGAAGGTCCGGAATCTGGACCGGCGCGACACCGAACTTTTCCTGTACGCCGGCTTCATCCAGCCAAAGTTCCTTCGCGATGTCGTATACCTGCACGTTGCCGCAGACGAGCTGCGACATATCCTTGTCGCCGGTCACAACCACGACTGGATGCCCCAGCGCAGACATCCGCACGGCAACTGTTCCGATCACATCGTCGGCTTCATAATCGTCAACCTCCAAACAGGCAACGCCGATGGCTTCCGTGATCTTTCTGCAGTAGTCGAACTGCGCTTCAAGATTCTCCGGTGTTTGCTTCCGATTGGCCTTGTAGGCCGCGAACATCGTATTGCGAAATGAGGTGTCGCGCTCGAATGCCGCAGCCATGTATTCCGGCTTGCGTTCTTTGATGATGCGAAGCAGAGTGCGCAGATATCCGAGGACGGCATTCGTCAGCATCCCGTCCGGCGACGTGATGCTATCGGGCAGGGCATGGTACGCTCGAAAGATGTAGTTCATCGCATCGATGACGTAGACTGGTTTTTTCATGAACTGATCGTGACGGGTTTGCCGTCGCCGCCGATCGCGACATAGATGACTTCGGCTTCCGTCACGCGCACGATCTCTTTCGTGCCGCCGATGCCGAGCCGCTCGACCTCGACTTCCACATCGACGGTGATGGAAGTCGAGCCGATACGAACAGCCCGGGTGTAGAACGTCACAAGATCGCCAAGATACACCGGCGCGACGAACACCACTTCATGCATCGCTTTGGTGACGAACTTCTTTGGAAATTGCCGCCGGCACTCGATGCCGCCTGCCATATCGATGTAGCTCAGAATGACACCGCCGAAAATCGTGCCATGGGCGTTGGTGTCTTTCGGCAGCATCGTGATTCGAATTGCAGGAAATCTTTCGCTCATTTCCTTATCGTGCTGTCCAGGAATTAGCTCGACAACTGTAGCGGCGGTCTATGACCGCCGACGATCTTGCAAGTTGCTGGATTGTCGGCGCTCACAGAGCGCCGCTACAGTGAAACGGATCTGTCCAGTCAATTCCTGGACACTACACGTCAGGCCCACCGGCCAAGCCACTGCCGGTCCCCCCACGCCTCACCTGAGGAATGGATTATACCGGCGTTCGTGGCCGATAGTAGTCGATTGTCCGTGGCCGGCGATGACGAGAGTATCGTCGTCGAACGTCATCAGCTTCTTTTGAATGGACGCAATGATCTCCGCCTGGGAGCCACCCCAAAGATCCGTGCGGCCGACGCTTTGTGCGAAGAGCGTATCCCCGGTAAACAGGATGTTGCGATCGCCGGCCAGATGGAACGTCGTGCTGCCGGGGGTGTGGCCCGGAGTATGGATCACGCCCATCTCAACGCCACGGCACGCGACCGCATCACCGTCCTGGACGAAATGGTCGATGGCGCCGCGCTTCGGCGCCGGCATCCCGATCCACTGGGCCTGGACCTCGAGTTTCTCAAACAGAAAGAGATCCGCTTTGTGGATCGCCGCAGGCGTGTCCGCACCTTCCTGCAGTTCGCAGATCGCGCCGACATGATCGATGTGTGTATGCGTGCAAACGATTTGCTTCGCGGTCAGGCCATGCTTTTCGAGACGGGAGATAATCTCGAGCGGATCGTCACCCGGGTCGATGACGATTGCTTCGCGCGTCTCTTCATTCCCGAGAATGGTGCAATTGCATTGAAGCCAGCCAACAGGAAATGTCTCGATGATCATTTCACTTCCTGGGCGCCGAGCACTTTGAGCGCGCCGCTTTTTGCCGCGCCCCGGCTCTTGATATCCGAGCTGCCAATCAGTTTCTCGTCGCCGGGCGGAAGCTTCTGGCGGACGACGAGCTTGTCCCTTTCGAGGATTTTTCCTCTGTCGTCCATGTACGTGGCTTCAAGTTGAATCTGGTCGTATGTGAATTTGTTGCTGCCGTTGCGGAATCCGATGATCCAGCCGGGTTTGGCTCCCGACAGCTCCGGACGAAATTCGGCGCGTGTGATGGTGATGTCGCGTTCCGGATGCGGCCGCCGGAACAGCGCGACGGCATCACCCCCATACTGGCGAATCGCGAGAATCAGGATGATCCCGGCCAGCGCCAGCCGGCGGCCGATGATCCACTGCCGGGAGCGCAAAAACTCCAGCATCACTGCTGCCTGGGCGCTTCCTGCAACGTCACCGGGATGTCCACTTTCTGGTTGCTCCGCAAAACCGTAAGGGCAATTTTCTCTCCCGGTTTGAACTTGTCAACTTCGGTTGCGAGCTCCTGGAATGAACTCACGCTCTTGCCTTGAACGGCAAGAATGACATCTCCTCCAACGGAAAGAACACCGTTGCCGATGCGGACTTGCCGGGTTCCTTCGCGAATGCCCGCCAGGCTGGCGGGGCCACTCTGAACCAAACGGACAACGAGCAGGCCGGTTTTGGTGTTCAGGCTAAGGGCATCCGAGAGTCCGGGCACGTTCTCCAGCGCAATCATTCCTCTTGGATCGATGCCGAGATAAGCATGCCGGACGTAACCCAGGCGCAGCAACTCGTCCGAAATGCGCCGGACGGTATCCGCGGGAATCGCAAAGCCGATTCCGGCGCTGCTGTCGCTCGGTGAGAGAATGGCAGAGTTAATGCCAATGATCTGTCCCTGATTATTCAGGAGCGGACCACCCGAGTTGCCATGATTGATGGCGGCGTCGGTTTGAATCATGTCCTGGATGATGCGTCCGTTTTCACTCTCGATAGACCGTCCCAGCGAACTGATGATTCCCGTGGTCAGCGTTCGATCCAGACCAAAGGGATTCCCGATGGCGAGTACTTTTTGACCGACCTGAAGGCCCTTCGACGTCCCGACCGGTATCGGTGTCAGTCCCCCGCGCGGCACGTCGATTTGAATAACGGCCAGGTCGTTGTTCGGGTCGCTGCCCACTATTTTCGCGGCGTGCTTCGATTTATCGGGCAAAGTCACCTGGATCTGTTCAGCATCCCGGACCACGTGATAATTCGTCACGATGTGGCCCTGCGTATCGATGACGGCGCCGGAGCCCATGCCGGATTGCGGGACCGCCCGGTAAAAGATGTCGTACGTATAGCTGGTCGTTGTGACGTTGACGACGCCTGGGCTGTACTTCTGATAGATCTCGATATTGTTTCGCTCATCCTCGCTGAGATTGGCAGGTGCCGGAATCGGAACGCTCACCGTCGATGATGCCAGGCTCACTTCGGGCGGCCGGGAGAATTCCGATCGCAGCGGCCTCCATTCCAGGAGGACGTACACTATGGCGGCGGTAATGACCGAACTCAGAAACGCAGCTTTCATTAAGCTTTTCATGTGTGTAACTCCAGAATGTCGCCTTCGCCGATCACGAAATCACGCGGAACCATAATGCCGTCCACTTTGCCTTCGCCCCAGATGCGGGCGTATTTCAGGTTCTCAGCGAAATCGCGATGCACCTTTTCTGCGACATCCAAAACTGTACTCCCACGAGCGACAACATAGGGATGGGTGAAATCCGGTTTCTTTCCCGGAATTTTCGTGTAAACCCGAACCACCCCTAGAAAATCGTACACCACTCTCTTGAACTGTTCTATCTCCCCCGCAGATGCGAATTTGGCCGAAACGGTTGTCAGCGGAAATCGTTCCTGCCAGACCTCACGCACAATTGCTGCGCGTTCGTCCGCACCGGCTGCATCCTTCTTATTACCCACCATGAGAACCCTCATGCCTCCGAGGTCGGCATGCCCTTGAGCCAGCAGGGTTTGTTTTTCTTCGAGCCGGTCCAGGACAGCATCGTCCGAGAGATCGACGATCCATAGCCCCGCATCGGCGTTGCGGATGACCTGCGCGACCCACGATTCGGTATATTCCGGCGAGATGGGCGGCAAATCAACCAACTGTAGACGGACGTTTTCGAAAATCAGCATCCCGGGAACGGGACTTCGGGTTGTGTAGGGATAATCGGCGACCTCGGGGGTGGCGTGCGTGAGCGCGGTGATGAGTTGGGATTTGCCGGAATTTGGGGCGCCCAACAGCGCGATCTGCCGCGCTCCCTCGCGCTCGACCAGCCAGGATTCGCGCTTACCGGAGCTCCGGGCTCTGAAATCCAGGGGATTAAACACATCTGAAATCGGGGCCAGACCCAAATTTTCTTGGGTTGCAGAAAATAGGGTCTGGCCCCGATTTCAGATGTGTTTAATCCCCTGGATTCCAGAGCCCGGACGCCTGCTAGAAGATGATCTTCAACTGATAGCGGATAACCCGCCCTCCGCCATCGGAATTGAAGGTGTTTGGTTGGAGAAACAAGTTGGCCGTCGAGGTATTGACCGAGGCTGGAATGTAATTAGATCCGCTCGGATTACCCGACGGCGAAAATGGACTGATGCTGGCGATTCCGTACTGTGGATGGTTAAACACATTGTAGAACTCGGCACGAAATTCGACGGTTTTGGATTCTGAGATTCTCGTTCGCTTCAGGATGTTCATATCGAAGTTGGTCGTATGCGGTGTGCGCTCGGTATTGCGCCCCAACGTGCCAACACGTCGAACGCTGCCAGCAAGTCCCGGGACGTACGTGGGATTTCCAATGAAATAAGCCGTGGCCGGGTCAATGGGCGCGTTTTTGTTATCGGGATTAACATATCCCGTGATGAAACCCTGGGCATCGACTTGAGGCACTGCTCGAACGCCTCGTTGTCCGCCGGGATTCACGTTTGGACGATCGACGGCCGATCCACCAATACCATCCGCATCCAGCCCGTTGGCTACGGTGAACGGTACGCCAGACTCGAACGTCGTGACGCCGGCAAGCTCAAAACCACCGACGACGTGGCCGAGGAGGCCCCTCTGGTCCCGCATGAGCGGCGATTGAAGCACATAAGTGAACGAAGCCCGATGCGTCCGATCAAACAACGATACGGCGCGCTCCGCCCGATCGCCTCCGAAAATGAGCGGGGTTTGCGCCGATTGAGCGTTCGCAATGCCTCCGCCGAGCGAATTAAAAACCTCGTCCGCGTTGCTGATGAGCTTGGAAAAGGTATACGAGCCGGTTACGACGATGTTGCTGGCTAAACGGCGTTTCACTTCGACCTGGGCTGCGTGATAAGAGGACGAACCGCCATTTGTACGAATCAATCGGCCGCCCTGTATGTTGTCGTATCTGCCGGACAGCGGGCATAACAATCCGGCGGGAAACGCGGCCGTTGCTTGCGCCGCCGTAACATTCGTATTCGGAGTGCAGACCGGGTAATTTACGGGCGTCCCCTGGCGCAGCTCAGGCGGCACCAAGGGATTGAAGTCCTCGTTCATAAAGAGCTTCGTTCCCTTCGAGCCTACATAAGACACGTCCACAACGATCCTGCGCGCTAACTCCCTCTGGATGCCGAAGGACCAGCGCTCATAGTAAGGATTAACCAGGTTGGGCGCCATCAAAGTTTGGGCGCTTAGCGGAGTCAAGGCCGCCGCCGTTGTCGGGATCGTGCTGAAGAAGTTCGGCGTGCCTCGCGGTGTGGCGGCAGTAACCGATGAAGCAATAGTTGTTGAGATGAGATTCGGCGAAGATGCAACAGCGTTCGAGGCAATGTTATTGAAGAACGAGTCGTATCCCATGGTGAACCCAGCGCGAAACACGCTTCTTCCGTTCCCAAAAAGGAAACTCAAGGGCCCGCCCAGCTTTGCCGGCGAATAAGCGAGACCGATGTTGGGCGAAAAGTTATTGCGGTCGGCCGGAATCTGGTTCGGGAGGGCATAGGGCCCAAGCCTTGTCAACGGATCCACATTGAACAGGCCGGTATAGGCCGGCGTCTTCAGGGTATTGAAGGGGGTTCCAAAATACTCGTATCGCAAGCCGAGCGTTAAAGTGAGCGCCTGGGTTGCTCTCCATCGATCTTGAAAGAACGTGGCCGTCCGGAAGAGCGCGGGAAAGTATTTCGCGCTTCCGAAATCGCGGGAGGTAGTTCCGGAGCCGCCGAAATTGTCGATGAAGTTCGCGAATCCCTGAAAGCCGGTGCTGGCGGCGTATGCGGCCGTACCCCGAGGGTTATAAGGCGCGGCCTGGGTGGAAATCTGCCGGAGGAAGTCCACGCCGGCGCGGAATGTGTGACGCCCCCTCACCAACGTGGCCGTGTCCTGGAATACATAATTATTCGCAATGCGGCCCTGGGGAAATGTAGATGAAGTACCCAATGCCGTTATTAATGGAATCGTGATCCGGGACAGTGTCCCGCCCGTGGCCGGGTCACTTATCGGAAACCCGAGGTCAATGCGGTTGTAAGCGATACGAGTTTCATTGGTAAAGGACGGCGAGAACACATGGGCATTCGAGATCAGGAAATTGTAATACTTGGATGTGGCATCCGCATCGAAACCTTCGAAGGTCGCGGACCCGGCTGTCCCGCCAAACGGGTTGATGTCTCTGTCCGAGAGAAAACGAACCGATAGAGTGTCTCGGGACGTCATTTGCCTATCGACCCGGATCTGATACTGTTTATCCGTGTCGTTGACCTTGAAATTCCGGAAGAAGGTGCCGAACTCAATGTTGCCTCGATCGACGCCATTCGCGCCGATTCCCATGGCGATATTAATCGGCGATGAGGTGGGTATCGTGTTTTGTGTTGCGTTCAGGTAAAGGTCCGCATTGGCACTGGCGCCGGACGGAAACAATTGACGCAATGCCGCACGTCCTGCGGCGGTCGGCGCCACTAATTGGGACTGCGTGTTTGAGCGTTTGCGGTCCTCCTGATAGGCGCCGAAGAAGAAAGTCTTGTTGCGTTGAAGTGGACCACCGACAGTGCCGGAATAAATATTCTCAATTCCGAATGGCAGCCCGTTCTTGGCGATATTGGGGTCCCTTGATTCCGAACTCGTGATCGCGTCGTCAACACGCGAATCGAGCAGATACCCCAGCGTCCCATGAAATTGGTTCGTGCCGGACTTCGTAATGGTGTTGACGACGGCGCCACCGGATCGTCCGAACTCTGAATCATAGTTTGTGGTTTGAATCGAGACTTCCTGGACCGCATCAGGATTGGTGATTTGAAAACCTTGCCCAGCTACCGAGATGTCATTGTTTTCCGTTCCGTCGATTAAGAAATTGTTCGAGCGGCCGCGTGCACCATTGACGGCAAACGTACTGCTGCCGAAGCCGCCGCGGTTTGATGACACTCCGGGCAGAGTCAGCGCGAGCGCCACGGGATTGCGGGTCGAAACCGGAAGTTCAGTAATCTGAATCTCCGAGATGTTGCCGCCGCGGACCGGCGCTTCCGTTTGGAGCACAATCCCACGTTCTTCTACGACACTGATAGAGGCTTCAATTGCGCCCAACTTCAGATCCGCGTCAACCACCGCTGATTGGTTAGCGCTGACGGTGACATTCGTCTTTTCCAGGTTGCCGAACCCGGTTGCGGAAATAGTGATTTTGTAAGTGCCCAGATCTACTGCGTCAAAACGATAAAACCCCTCACCATTGGTCCTTGTCTCTCGACTGACACTGGTGTCGACACTAGTAACCGTTACAGTTGCGCCCGGAATCACTCCACCGTTCGGGTCCTTGACCGTGCCCGTTATCGTGCCGCGGCTGGTCTGCGCGAATGCCAGTTGAACGAATGCCGTGCAAAACATGAGCATGGCCAGCGCAACAAGGTTCGGCAAAACCTTACCACCGCTACGGTGATTTAAATTTTCCATATATTTCCTCCCACCCTCCGATAAGAGACATCTTGAATCGATTCTCCTATGCCCTATTCTTGTTACATGCAATTAGGGAACCTATCGATCTCAGTTAGCTCTCAAATGCAGCCGGTTCCGGACGCGTTAGCCGCTATATGCCCGTTGCGGCGCAATGAAGAAGGATCTCCCCAAGCCTTAACTCCTGAAGAATGCTAATATTGACGGCGAAACCCGTAATTGGGCGCTGACTCCGTCAGCGGGGCCAGGCATGGCTCTCCGGGACGAGATTGCGCCTGTCTTTTCGGTGGAGGGCCTCATTCATGATCAAAATCCAAAGGTGGAACGCGTGTCTGCTTGTTGCCCTGGCGATGGCCAGTGGCGCAATCGCGGCAAATGCACAGTTGACGCGGGGGTTCGTTTCCGGAACCTTAACCGACGCGACCGGCGCAATTCTTGCGGGTGTGCAGGTCACGATAACCAACACAGCAACAAACATTGCAAGAGAAACGATCAGTAACGACACTGGTTTGTACCGATTCGCAGCGGTAGAACCCGGCACTTATCGTGTTGAGTTCAGGCTCGCAGGCTTCGAAGCCCGGAAGGTGGAGAACATCAGCGTCAGTACGGCGCAGGAAGTGACGCTCAACCAAGCGATGAGCGTGGGTGGAGTCACGACAGAGATTTCGGTGACGGAAACTCCCGGCGTCGAGTTGGCGAAGACAACGGCGACGATCGAACGCACATTTTCCGGGCGTCTCGTCGTGGAATTGCCTCTCAATAACAATACACCGACACGAAATATCAATATCCTCGGCCTGCTGGCGCCGACAGTGGCTCGCTCCCCGGGACAGGGAGACTTTTCTGCAAACGGGCAGCGGGCGAGGAACAACAACTACACGGTTGACGGCATCGATAACAACGACGCCACCACCACGATTACCTCTTCGCGAATATTGCCTGAAGCGGTGCAGGAAGTTCAGATCCAGACCGAAGCTTACTCGGCGGAGTTTGGCCGCAACAGCGGAGGTCAACTTTCGGTTGTGACGAGGGGCGGATCAAATAAATTTCACGGCGAAGGCTGGGATTATTACCGCGGCAATTGGATGGAGCCGATCAGCCTAACGAACAAGCGAGCCGGTAAGTTCTATACGCCGCGCTTCGACGTCAATCAGTTCGGCGGCGATATCGGCGGACCGATCGTTCACGACCGCACATTTTTCTTCGGCCTGGCGGAATGGGACCGGCGTCGAGAGGCTGCGAGCGCCGGCAATGCCACCAGCGCTAACATTCCGACGCCAACGGGATATGCTGCACTCTCGACAATTCCGCTGGCCGCTGGTCAAAGCCCCGCCAGCCGGCAGTCGGTTTTGTCCGCTTTGGCTTTCCTGCCTTCGATTTATCCGCAGGTCGGAAATTATTCTAACCTCACGAACGTTACGATCAATGGCGCGCCGATTCAAATCGGTACAATCCTCATTCCGCTGGCCCAGCCCTACAACTTCTTTTACAGCGCTGCGCGTGTCGATCATAAGTTCTCGGATAAGGACAACCTATCCTACCGGTACCATATCGATAAACGCGATCAGCCGAATCTCACCGACAATACTGCGTTCGGGACCAGGTGGACCGCCTCTCAAGCTATTCTGCGTCAAAATCATGCCCTCAGCTACACGCGCACCTTCAACTCGCGATTCCTGAATGAGGCGCGTATGGCATACGTGCGAGGCAATCTGGATTTCCCGGAGAACGATTCCGTCAGTTCGACAGTCGGAATCGCGACGTTCTTCACGATTGGCGGCTTGAATGCCTTTCCCCAGGGACGCCTGGATCACACGTGGCAATACCAGGATGTCGCAAGCTACACCGTTGGACATCATGCAATGAAATTCGGCGCCGACCTGCGGCGTTACGTATTGTTCAACAATTCCGCAACGGACTCGAAGGGAACCTGGGCATTCGCTTCATTGGCCGACTTCATCAATAACCAGGCTGGTAGCCTCACCCAGGCTGTGAATCAATCGTCGTTCCTTGCAAAGCAGTGGAACCATTCGTACTTCTTCCAGGATGATTTCAAGCTGAAGCAGAATCTCACATTGAATCTTGGGATGCGCTACGAATACAGCACTGTTCCTCTGGGATTCCTCGGCGCAACGGATCCGGCGATCCAGGCAGCGGGCGTACCAGGCCCCGTACAGCCCGATACGAATAACTGGGCGCCAAGATTCGGTGTTGCATACAGCCCAACTGCCAAAACCGCAATTCGCGGCGGCTTTGGAATGGCCTATGACATCCTGTTTTTTAATGTCATGACGAGTTTCGCGAACAACTACCCTCGCGTGGTCAACTCACAGACGACTCCGCCCGACACCATCAATCTTTTCCCAACGCTGGCGCCTAAAACTCCGGTCTTGAAGCCATTCGACCCGATGCTCGCGTTCACGAACGCACCTGCAGATACTCAGAATCCAACAACAAACTTCTGGAGCCTCTCCGTCCAGCGTGAGCTTTCGAAGGATTATGTACTTGAAGTCGGTTATACCGGCAACCGGTCGTACCATCAAATCCGTCAAGGTCAGTCGAACCCTCCGGTCCTCACGGCGGCGCAGGCCGCTCAAGTCATCGCAGCGAAAAATCCCAACGTCATTCCGGGCGCTCAGGCTCGCCGGCTGAATCCGAATTGGGGTTCCCGGACAACCCTGGAAGCAACCGCGAAGGCTGCGTACGAAGCGGGATACATCAAGTTCGACCGGCGCATGTCGAAGAACCTGCTGATCGGAGCGAACTACACGTACAGCGGAAACTGGAGTGATAACGATGAGTCTATCGGGGTCCCTGATATCTCAGCCTCGGCTCCGCAAACTCCGGAAGACTATCTCAATTATCGCAAAGAATGGAGCCGCTCGATCTTCGACCGGCCGCATCGCTTTGCCGTTCATTACCTCTATGAGATTCCATGGGTCCCTTCCGGCTGGGCCAGCCAGGCCCTCGGCAGAATCATGGGCGGATGGCAAATCGCAGGCTTCGTGGACGCTCAGTCCGGCCAGCCTTTCACCGTCCGCACGGGAGCGGACAGCGCCGGCATCGGACTAACGTCAACACCCCAGGCCCGCCCGGACTTCAATCCGAATGGCATTTTCAAGCCGAACTACAATGCCGCCGGCAACCTGCAGGAAATCACCAGCGGCGGCCTTCGCACTTTCTACATTCCGACGGACGGCAGCGGAATCGTCACCGCCCCGTTAGGTCCGAATGGAATTCTGGCCAACTCCATGCCGGGTGGCGGAAACCTGGGACGCAATACCTTCCGGGGACCGGGGTTCCAGAATTGGAACTTCAGCATGATGAAGAAAATAGCCATCAAAGAAGACCTGCAGCTGCAGGTCAGAAGCGATTTCAGCAATCTTTTCAACCATACCAACTTCACAAACCCGGTTGCTGTGATGAACAGCGCCACATTCGGTCAGAACACCGCGACGCCTCTTACGGACGATCGACTGATCCTCTTCAGCGCCAAGCTGAAGTTCTAAGATTTTCAGCCACGGATTGAACGGATTCAACGGATTGAAATCCGCTGAATCCGTTCAATCCGTGGCGTTCTCCTCTTCTTCCTTCCATTTCTTCTCGATTTCGGCGTCTTTTTTCCGCCGCCGCCGAATGGCAAGAAGGGCAAGGACCGTCACCGCCGACCAGAGGGTTGCAGTCGACGTGACAATCGGCACCCATGTCGTCCAGATTCGCTGGCGTTCCCAGAACTCGTAGTTCGCCGTCGTTGGCGTCCTGCCCGTCGCCGCCGTAAACGCGGAATCAAATGAGGAGCCGTGCCCCATGCGCATGAGGATTTCGCCGGGGACTTTCGCGCCGTGCTCCTGGAGCAGGTCGCGGACAAAAGCTCCGGCCAGTGCGTATGCGCGAGTTTGATCGCTCTGAGTGCCTCCGAACAGGCGGTCGATGTCGGCGAGGCTGGTGCGGGAACCCAGGACCAACTGGTAAAGCAGTTGGGTCTGATCCTGGAATCGCCATGCCCGTTCGACCGCCATGGCCACGCCCTCGTTAAACCAGCGGGGAACGGGACGTCCTCCGGAGGCGCGTTCGATCAGGACGTGAGTGACCTCGTGGCGCAACACATCATCGAACGTGTCGTGCGGATAGCCGGGAGATCGCTCGGGGAAGATGACCACAAGGTCCGATCCAGCCACGGCAAATCCCGCGATCCATGGCGGCACCTGGCGCGCCCAGTCCGAATTTTCACCGGCCAGGACGACTTTGATGACCGCTCCCGCATCGGTCATCGCCAGGAGTTGCACGATCTCCGCGAGCTGCTGAGGATCCAATGACTCCAGACGCATACGGATTGCCGCAAATTGCGGAGGCGCTTCGATCTGGAGCTGAGGCGAAGCCTTCATCGCTTCTAAGATAGGCGGAATCAGATATTCGAACACGTACAAAACTTTCGAAGTAAACTGTGGCGCTCTGAGCGGAGAAATCTATGGCGAAACCCATCGCAGCGCTGGTTTGCCTCCTTGCTCTTATCGCCCTGGTGTGGCCGGGGCTGAGCCAGGCGCCGAAACAGAGTGATGCTTACCCGGAATTTTATTTCACCCGCCTGATATATACCGACACTCACGGCCGGGGGCCCGCGCCCGGTCAGGCCATTCCGACCGACTTTGACCACGGACATGGATTGGGTGACCGGCTGGCTCGAATCTACGGCGCCTGGCTGACCGATACCTGGGATGCCGACTACCAGTACATGGGGGGAATTCAACGGCTGACCAACACCAAAGTTTATCTGCGGCCGCACCCTTTGCCGATCATGTCCCCGGAGCTTTTCAGCTTTCCCTATGCCTACACTGTTGAAGTTGGACAGATGGAACTAACGCAGCAACAGGCGGACCGGATGCGCGAATACCTTCTGCGAGGGGGATTCTGGCACTGTGATGACTTTTGGGGACTAAGGCAGTGGAACCAGTTTGAACGTCAGATCCGAAAGATTTTCCCCGACCGTGAGACCGTCGACCTGCCTTTGACGCATCCGATTTTTCACACGTTTTTCAACATCGATGAAATCTTACAGCCGCCAAATGACAACCTGGGCGAGCAGTACACCCGATCCGGCGGGAGGACACGAACCTGGGAGCAGGCCGACGACAAGGAACCGCGTGTCCGTGGAATTTCCGATGATCACGGGCGTTTGATGGTGTTGATCACCTACAACTCCGATTTCGGCGACGCCTGGGAATGGATGGATGATCCGGAATACCCGGTGAAGTTCACCAGCTATGCCTACCGCCTGGGAATGAACTCCATCATCTACACGATGACGCATTGAGGGATCTCGGCAGTAACCACAGAGACACAAAGACACGGAGAAAGCCCGCATGAGCGAACACGGATTTACGGGCTCTCTCTGTGTCTTTGTGTCTCTGTGGTCACTGCCGCTCCTGTAGAATTACACCGTGCTCACTATTGGCCCTCTCAAGATTTCGATGCCCGCCATCCAGGCTGCCCTGTCCGGCTTCTCAGACCGGCCGATGCGCGTTGTGGCACGCCGCTTCGGCGCGGAACTCGCGATGGCCGAAGTTGTCCTCGATGAGCTTGTGATCCTCAAGGGGAAGCTCCGCACGCGCCTGTTCACCATCGGCGATGACGATCACCCGATTGGGGGGCAGCTCATGGGCAGCCGTCCCGAGCAGTTCGGCGAAGCCGCCCACGAATTGGTTGAGGCAGGCTACGACCTGATCGACATCAATTTCGGATGTCCCGTGAAAAAGGTTCTTGGCCGGTGCCGGGGCGGATTCCTGCTGACTGAGCCGGTGACGGCTCTCGCTATTGTCAGGGCCGTCATGGAAAGCGTTGGCGGCCGGCGCCCGGTCACGATCAAGATGCGCCGCGGCTTCGACGACTCCGGCGAAAGCGAGCGAAACGTCTTTTCGATCCTGGATGGCGCGTTTGGACTTGGCGTAGCAGCAGTGACTGTCCACGGGCGCACCGTCAAACAGCGCTACATCGGTCCGGCCAACTGGGACTTTCTCGCGCGCGTGAAGAGGCATGCCGGGTCGAATACGATTCTCGGCAGCGGCGACCTGTTTACCGCGGAGGCGGTCCGCCGAATGATGGACGAAACCGGCGTCGATGGAGTCACCGTCGCGCGCGGAGCGATCGGAAATCCATTTATCTTCCGGGAATGCCGCGCTCGGTTGAACGGAGCGCCCATTTCGCCGCCATCGGTGGCGGAGCAGCGTTCTGCCATCGAGTTCCAATTCGCAGAGACGTTGAAGCTTCACGGCATTGCTCACGCCGGCGGGATCTTCCGGAAATTCGGCATCTCCTATGCCGATCTTCACCCGATGCGCGATGAAGTCCGCAAGGCATTCATCGACGCCAGGACCACGCCGGCCATCCGCGAGGTTCTCGATTCGTGGTACGACGATCAGCGCGAATGGCCGATGGTGAAGCCTCGCGAGGTCTTAAGGGATATGATCGCGGCGGGCGCAGAGGCATAGATCGCCATCGTGCAGCCTTTGGAGTTACTCGGTCAGACAACCACGCCTGATGGCGCCGAGATGAAGCTGACGCGCCGCACCAACGAATACATCATTCTCGCCAACGGCAAGAGCCTCATGTCGAGCCGCATGCACGGATCGGAGGAGGCGCTGGCGGCATTCGCCTGTTCCCGGCTGAGAGTGGCACACCGGCCTTGCGTACTCATCGGCGGCCTTGGAATGGGTTTCACCCTGCGGGCGACGCTGGATCTGCTGCCACGCGATGCGATGGTGGTTGTCGCGGAACTGGTGCCGGCGGTTGTCGAGTGGAACCGCGGGGCGCTCGGGCCATTGGCCGGACACCCGCTGAAGGATAAGCGAGTACGGGTTGAGGTGGGCGACGTTGCAGTCACGCTCAAATCGGGGCCCAGCCAATTCGATGCCGTGCTGCTCGATGTGGACAACGGCCCCGCCGCCTTTACCACGCCCCAGAACAGCACACTCTACGGCGACCGGGGACTGGCTGCGGTACACGCAGCACTCAAGAGCGGCGGAGTACTCGCCGTCTGGTCTGCGCGAGACGATCGAAAATTCGAACAGCGCCTGCGCTACGGCGGGTTCACGGTTGAAGTGGAGCGCGTGCGCGGCCGTTTGAAGAAGGGCGGCCCTCACCACACGATCTTTCTCGCGTATAAGCGAGGGGATTAACCACCAAGGCACAAAGACACAAAGGGGCCCGCTTTGTGCCTTTGTGCCTTTGTGGTTAATCCCCTTATAATGTGTCCTGCGTGTCCGGCTGGC
>Ga0207090_1011_pt2 | contig 15134 bp, 8 predicted proteins | sample Alteio_BWMinHeat_50_FD_153565 | JGI IMG/M metagenome (GOLD analysis project Ga0207090, IMG submission 153565) | Enriched cells from forest soil in Barre Woods Harvard Forest LTER site, Petersham, Massachusetts, United States -... | ecosystem: Environmental > Terrestrial > Soil > Temperate forest >...
CACGTCCGCCGCCGCCACGTCCCCCAGCTGCGGCGCCGCCATCTGCTGGCGGCGCTGCACCGGCGCCAACAGACGGCGCTCCTCCGGCAGATGCGCCGCCAGCAGATGGCGGCGCCGCAGCTGGGGGACGTGGCGGCGGCGGACGTGGACGCGGTGGCGCCGGAACTCCTCCTGCGGCCGCCGCGCCTCCTGAAACGCCCGAGAGCTCATTGACCGCGGCGATTCAAAAAGCATCGACGGTTGGAATTCTCTGGACGTCCGAGAGTACGGGCTACTCGCTTCATTATGCATATCGCCTACCGCAGCCGGACGGCGGCGAACGCATCATCTTTGCAACGGATCGGCGTCTGGGCGCCTGGAACAATCAATGGAAGCCGGCCGGATCGGCCAAGCCCACGGACTATGAGTTTTCGCTTATCGAACTCCGCTTGAATTCAAAAGGAGACGGTGAGGGCAAGGCATCGCTGACCGGCAAGGTTACCATTGACAGCGACGGCAAAACAATCGCTCTCGACGCTTACACCACATTGCCGGTGGTATTCAAAGGCGTGAAACGCGGGAATTAAACACAAAGACACCAAGGCACAAAGGCCACAAAGGGGGCAATAACCACAGAGGCACGGAGAACAAAGAGAGGGTAAAATCCAGGTCTGACTTGGATTTTACCCTCTCTTTGTTCTCCGTGCCTCTGTGGTTATTGCCCCCTTTGTGGCCTTTGTGCCTTGGTGTCTTTGTGTTTAATTTTTCCCGTCTGGCACCGATTTTTTACTGCTTCGCCGCGAAGGACCCCACTTCCGGTTTGCCCTGCGTGTTCGCAAGCGGACCGAGTTCGGCTTTCACGCCGGCGGCAATCGCGGCAGTCTCGCTGCCGGCCTGGAAACAGGTGAAGTCCGGGCGATCACGCCAGGCAAGTGGACCGCAAAGCCGCACACCGGCCTTGATGGCAGCGTCATGGACGATGTTGATGGCACGTTCGTAGTCGGGCGATCCCTGCCGGTAGCCGGAGAAGTTTCCGAGGTCTCCGCTCGCAGCGAAGACAGCAGTCACCCCGGGTATCCTGGCGATTTCGTCTGCGTGTTTGAGTCCTTCCAACGTCTCGATCATCAGAATCAAAACGATGTTGTCATTGATCGTGTTTCGATAACCGCCGGGAACGCCGCCCCACATGTTGGCGTCGAAAGCCTGGCCGCCGCCATTGCTGCGTTTGCCCAGCGGCGGGAAATACGCCCAATTGCGCGCCTCGGTCGCTTCTTCAACAGTATCCACGGTCGGCACGACCAGCACGAGAGCGCCGGCATCAAGCGCGTGCTGCTCCTCGCGCTCGTCGGTATACGCGACGCGCACTCCGGGAACCGCTTTGGCGTTGGGACAGGTGCGCCACATGCGGGCAACCGTGCTCCAATCGCGAGCATCGTGCTGCATCTCGGTCCAGATGAAGTCGTAGCCGGCATTCGCCATTGCGCAATATACGGCCGGATCGGTCGAATTAAACAGCGTGCCGCCCGTAACCTTGCCGCCCTGCATCATCTTGAGCTTCACGGGATTCCAGATCTTTGCGCCGGCAGGCGGATTGAATGCAGTTCCATATTTCCAAGTGGCCATGTCATATGGCCCTTGATTCACCGCGCCCGGCGGCGCAACCATTCGCGCATTGCTATCCTTGCCGGCGGGAGCAGCAAGTGGAAATTGCGTCGTACCCGGAGCTGCATTGTTGGCGTAGGGATCGGCAGTCGGAGCCGGAGTCGCCTGCTGCCCCCTGTTCTGTTCCTCGAAACCATACGTGGCGACGGCCAGGACCGCGCACAAGGCCGCCAAGAAAAGCAGTTTCCTCATAGTGACTTTCTCCTGTGATGCAATTCGTTTACGCCGCGGAGAATATACGGCGGCATTACCGGCTGTCACGCAAAATTCGGGTGGGGGAAGGGTTAGCCACAAAAGCACAAAAGGCCCAGACTTGCAGCACGTTTTGGCCTTTTGTGCTTTTTGTTGGCTCCTTCCCAATTATTCATTAGGCTTATGTGCGTGCACATTGTAGAGTATGCACTCCACGAAAGCGCTTTCCTCCTGGTTCCACTTCTGCGACGGTCGACTGTTTCCTGAGCCTGCTTGGAGTTTTGCGCGGCCCAAATATCCTCCGTTGAAAGAAGGTCCTCATGAAGGTATTCAAATCAGTTGGTGTGTCCGCTATATGTCTCACTTTGCTCGCCTCCTCAGGGTTTGCCCAATCCCCCACAATCAGCACCATCGCTGGTAATGGCGGCCAGGGTTACAGCGGAGACGGCGGACCGGCAACAGCCGCGCGACTTCTGTTCCCGGGCGCCGTAGCCGTAGATGGTTCGGGTAATCTCTTTATCGCCGACTCCGGCGGCTACCGTGTCCGGAAGGTGACGCCTGCCGGCATCATCACCACCGTTGCCGGCACTGGAATTTCCGGCTTCAGCGGAGATGGTGGCCCGGCAACAGCGGCGCAACTTGCGGGCCCGTTTCGTGTGGCCGTGGATGGATCCGGCAATCTTTTCATTGCGGACCTGGACGCCAATTTCAATGGCCGTATCCGCAAGGTGACGGCGGCGGGTATCATCAGCACCGTTGCAGGAAACGGAACATCCGGCTTCAGCGGAGACGGTGGCCAAGCGACCGCAGCGCAACTCTGGCACCCATGTGGTATTACCGTGGACGGGTCGGGCAATCTCTTCATTGCGGAAGGATGGGGATCTGCCTTCGCGGTCAGGGACCACAGCCGCATCCGGAAGGTGACGCCGGCCGGCATCATCAGCACCGTTGCGGGCGTTGGAACGTACGGGTTCAGCGGAGACGGTGGCCCGGCGACGTCCGCGCAACTTGCGGAGCCGGCTGATGTCATCGTGGACGCGTCGGGCAATCTCTTCATTGCAGATTCCAACAACGGCCGAATCCGGAAGGTGACGGCCGCAGGCATCATCAGCACCGTCGCTGGCAATGGATGCCCCGAAACGAATACGTCATGCGTCTTGGGAGACGGCGGGCCGGCTACTTCCGCGCAACTGAAGTACCCGGTTGGTGTGGCGGTGGACGGGTTCGGCAACATCTTCATTGCGGACAGGGACGACAGCCGGGTCCGGAAGGTGACGCCAGCTGGCATCATCACCACGTACGCGGGCAATGGAACATCCGGCTTCAGCGGGGATGGCGGGCCGGCAGCTGCCGCGCAGCTTTCGAACCTGACGGATTTGGCCGCGGACGTGTCCGGCAATATCTTCATCGCCGATGACAGCAACAACCGGGTCCGCAAGGTCAGCACTGCATCATCCGTCACAACTCCGGCGGTAATAACCGGCATTTCGGCTGTTTCCGGCGCTCAGGGGGCAACCGTGTCCGCTACGATCGCGGGCACAAATCTTGGTGGAGCGACGGCGGTGACATTCAGCGGCAGCGGCGTTACGGCGGCTATCGGGATCACTGGGACATCGACCGCATTGCCGTTTTTGATCACGATTGCGGGCACAGCGGCTGCGGGAACCAGAACAGTGACGGTAACGACTCCGGCGGGAACATCCAATTCGTTCAGCGGCTTCACGGTCACGAATACCTTCTCGTTTTCCTCTCCGGTGAATGGCGGAATGTCCGCTACGAGCCTGGGCGGTTCCAGCGCGACAACGGTCGGCTATGCGCGCATACAACCCTCAAGTGGGAACTCGACGCCTTCCGGTCTGGCCATCTTCGGCTTCCGGGAGAACGGTGTCCTCGTTACTGAAGCGGGTGTTCCGGCATCCCCTCTAATTCAATCGGGCAGGATCTACGCGGAAGTGAACGGTCCCGTCAACACGGGATTAGCGATAGCGAATCCGAACAGCCAGCCCGCCACCATTTCGTTCTTCTTCACCGGCGCGAATGGAGACTTTGGCAGCGGAACCACGACCATTCCAGCCAATGGACAGACCGCGTCATTCCTCAATCAGCCTCCGTTCAGTGGCCCGGCTTCATTGAGTGGCAGTTTTACGTTCAATTCGTCCGTGCCGATTTCCGTCATCGCCATCCGGGGATACACCAACGAACGATCCGAATTCCTGATCACGACCCTGCCGGTTGCCGACCTCGCTGCCGCGCCGGCGTCCGGCGCGATCCTGTTTCCACATTTTGCTGATGGTGGCGGGTGGACAACCCAGATCGTGCTTGTCAATCCCACCGACAATGTTCTGTCCGGAATCGTTCAGTTTCGCGATCAGTCGGGTCAGTTCACCAACGTGAACATCAATGGACAGACCGACAATAGCTTTTCTTATTCGATAGCTGCGCGCAGCTCACAAAAGCTGCAAACCTCGGGAGCAGGAGCATCCCCCCTGGTCGGAACGGTGCAGGCAATCGGCGCAGGAAACGGGACGGCCCCTGCGGGGTTGGTCATCTTTTCCTTCCACAGCAACGGCGTGACTGTCGCTGAAGCGGGGGTCCCGGTTTCACCGCCGGCAAACGCGTTTCGCATCTACGCCGAAGCATCCGGCGATTTCAGTCACAGTGCGTCAGGATCGATACAGACCGGCGTTGCGATTACGAACAGTTCTAACAGTATGGCGATTGTAACTCTGGCGTTGTACAAGCTGGATGGGTCCTCAACAGGGCTGTCAGGAACGTTGCAAATTCCGGCGAACGGTCAAGTGTCAACATTCTTGAATCAGATCCAGGGATTTGCCTCTCTGCAAACGCCGTTTCAGGGAGTCCTGCGAGTATCGAGTCCGTCGACCATTGCAATGGTCGGACTGCGTGGACGTTACAACGAACGCAACGATTTTCTGTTCACCACGACGCCGCCGGTGAATGAAGGCGCGGCGGCTCCGGCATCGACTCTCTTCTTTCCGCATATCGTCGATGGAGGAGGCTATACAACCCAGTTCATTATCTTCAGCGGCCAGGCTGGTCAGACCTCGTCCGGCACGCTGCAGCTCTTCTCCCAATCCGGAGCGGCTCTGACATTGTCTCTTGCACCCTGACAGCACAACTGGGGCCAGACACTAAAAAGGGAAGTAACCACAAGAAGCACAAAAGGCACAAAAGGGAGTCTCCCTTTTGTGCCTTTTGTACTTCTTGTGGTTACTTCCCTGTCGGCGGTCACTGACCGCCGCTACAGAAAAGCCCCAATGCTAATCCCCGCGTTGGATCAGTCGGATCGCATCAAGACGAAGGCGGGCGCCAGTGAAGTGAACGTCCAGGGCGCGGTGCTGTTCGACGAGTAACTCAATCTCTTCGGGCCGCACCGTGCGGTTGACTTTGTGCAGTTTCCTGAGGCGTGAGATTTCATGTTCCAGTTGTGCCGTCATTTCCTTGCGGGCCTGATCGACGATGGTTTCGCGGCGATTCGACGCGATTCCATCTGCGATGGCAAGCATGTCTGGCGCCAACTCCTCACGTAACTCCGCCTCTTCCAGCAGCCAGAGATCGTCTGTATTTGTGAGGTGGCGCTTGAGCATTTCGCTGGTGAGGGAAACTCCGGATTCCTTGCCGTGATAATCCACGAGCACGCGCACAGGAGTCGGAGGCAGGAATCGGTCCACATGAAGATGTGGCGGAGCGATGCACTCGAGCAGGTAAATCGCCTCGAGATATAAGCCTTTTTCTTTGGAATTGGGCCATAGGGCAAAGCTGCTGTTTCCCTTCTCCGATCCCAGAAGCATATCGAGGGCCCCGGTGACCAGCGGATGATCCCAGGTCAGAAACTGAATCTCCTCACGAACCAGAGCGCGCTGCCGGTCACACGTGAAGGTGAGGCCCTCTGCAGGCAGGCCGGGGAATGAGTCCGCAAACACGCCGGCCGAACCAAGCCGGTAGGTGCGGGGCGCGATCTCCTCGATATGAATGGAATAATAATCGAAGACTGAGAGCATGAATTCGTCCAGCGACTTGTCCGCATCCTGACGCTGGATCTCCGTAACAAGCACTGCAGCGGCCTGCGGACGAAATGAATTCAGCTCCAGCAATCGATCGCGGCCCTGCTGCAATCGCGTCATGATTTCCTGATGGGCCGCCTGCGTTTCCACGATCAGGCGCTCCAGTTCAACGCTCGACGTCTTCGGCGCCCTGCGGAAACGATGGCTCAGGTCGTCGACACGGGCGCCGAACCTTTCCAGCAGTTCATTACCACCATACAGATTCCTTTCAAACGCATTCAGTCCTTCGTGATACCAGCGCGCCAACACCTCCTGAGAACCGCCTGTGATAAAAGGCACGTGGACCTGGATTTCGGCCCTCTGACCGATGCGGTCCAGCCGGCCGATGCGTTGTTCAAGCAACTCCGGATCGAGTGGAAGATCAAACAGGACCAGGTGATGGGCGAATTGAAAATTCCGTCCCTCACTGCCGATCTCCGAACACAGCAGGATGCGGGCGCCATGCGGTTCCGCAAACCACGCGGCATTGCGATCGCGCTGTATCAACGAAAGACCCTCGTGAAACATCGCGATCTTGACGTCCTTGATGCGCTGGCGCAATGCGGCATCGATTGCGGCAACCTTCGCCTGAGTGCGGCAGATGAGCAGCACTTTTTCTCCGCTCAACGTTCGTAACAACTTCGCCAGCCAGTCCAACAGCGGATGCTTTGACGATTCCGCGTCCTGTGGAGCAAGACGGGCGACGCGCCTCGGAAAGCCTGTGACTGTCGCGCGGGTATTACGAAATCGAACGCGGCCTGTGCCGTGCTGGTCGAGCAGCGCGTCGAGTGACTTCGCATCTCCCGCCTTCTCCGCTTTGCGAGCCACCTCCTGGTAGCGTCCCGTTTCCCTGATGAATTCATCGAGATCGTAGAATCGGTCCGGATCCAGCAATCGCAATCGCGCGAAATGGCTTGCGATGCCCAGCTGCTCCGGAGTGGCCGTGAGCAGCAGCAGGCCGGTTGCCTTGCGGCCCAGCGCTTCGACCAGCGCGTACTCGGGGCTGACCGTCTCCGGCGACCAGCCGAGATGATGCGCCTCGTCCACCACAAGTACGTCCCAGCCGGCCGCCAGGGCTTGTTGCGCGCGCGTCTCGTTCTTCATAAAGAGACTCATGCGGCAGACGACCAGTTGATCGTCCAGAAACGGATTTTGCCGCGGATCGAGGGCTTCAATGGCCTGACACCGCTCCTCATCGAAGATGTGAAACCAGAGATTGAAGCGGCGAAGCAATTCGACGAACCATTGATGAACCAGGGACTCCGGCACGATAATCAGCGCTCGCTGCGCCCGGCCGGTCAGGATGAGCCGGTGCAGAATGAGACACGCTTCAATTGTTTTTCCCAAACCGACTTCGTCGGCGAGCAGGACCCGGGGCGCCAGGCGGCCGGACACCTCGGACGCGATATAGAGCTGATGCGGAATCAGATCGATGCGGCCGCCGGCAAAGCCGCGCACGCTGGACTTGCGCCGGCGATGCTGATGCTCCAGGGCGGCCACCCGCAGATCGAACACTTCGGTCGGATCCAGCTGGCCGGCGAGCAAACGCTCCTCAGGCCGATTGAAGGTGATCGCGTCGCTTAGTTCCGCTTCAGAAATGTTGTGCCGGCCGGAACGATAGAAAATGAGGCCGTCGCGTTCGCTTACCACTTCGACGACCAGAGGTGCATCGTTCTGATTCCTGATCGTGTCGCCGGCTCGAAAGCGCACGCGGCGCAGGGGCGTATTCGCGCGCGCATATTCGCGCTTCTGGCCGCTGGCCCTGAACACGATCGTGACCGTTCGATTGGTGACTCGCTGAATCAGGCCCAATCCCAGTTCGGGCTCACTTTCGCTGATCCAGCGCTGACCGGGATGAAAGTTACCGATGGTCATTTGAAGCGGCTTAGAAAGCGATCATGAACCTTCTGCTTCCAGTGCGCGATATCGGCGGCCAGGAGCGCAGCGTCCTTAGCCCGGTCCTGTTCGCGGTAGCCAAGCCGGCGGGCGAGGGACTTGAATTCTTCGGAAGTCTCGTCCGGAAGCACCAGATCGCTGGCGTCGCCGCGGACAATACGAAGCGCGTCGATAAGGTTACGCAGAAAAAGATATGCGGCGCGAAGCGTCTCATATTCAGCCGCTCCGATAATATCCGAATTGCGCAATTGATCGAGAGCTTCGAGCGTATTGGAAACCCGCAGTCCGGGATGGCCTTTGCCGTGGAGCAGCTGCAGGTACTGCACAGCATACTCAATGTCGATGATTCCTCCGGCGCTGTATTTGACGTTGGTCTGGCCCGGCTTGACCAGTTCCCGCATCTGGCGCCGCCGCAGGTGAAGCGCATTCTCCCAGTCCCAGGCAGCGCCGCTGTAACTGAAGGCGTCGCGATGTGTCTCCACGCGCCGGCCCAGTGGTTCATCACCGGCCACCCAGCGCAATTTGATAAGCGCCTGCCGTTCAAATGGCGCAGCCTGCCCGTTCGCGCTGTAGTATTTCTGAAACTCCTCGAATCGAGTCGATAGAGCGCCCTTCTCGCCAAAGGGCCTGAGCCTGAGGTCGATGCGGAAGATTCCCATGTTGCGCGCCTCAATAAATTCCGTAACCTCGCGCGCGAGCATCTCGAAGAAGGGAGTGGTTTCCTCGCCATCGTGAACGAACAGCAGTTCCAGATCGGAGGCATAGCCCATCTCGCGTCCGCCGAATTTACCAAGGCCACAGACAGTGAACACGCCGGGCGGGCGGCCGCGTTGTTCAGCCAGACGCTGGTAACAGATTTTCGCAGCCTGAACGATCACGGCCTCCGCAAGCTCGGTGAGCGCTCGTGAAAAGGCCATGAGCGTGATCTGCGGCTCCAGCAGGTGCGCGGCATCGATCATAAACAGTCGACGGTCCTTGAATCGATTGAGCGCCCGTTTTTTCGCTTCAAAGGTTGCGGCTTCGCGGGCCGCGGTCTCGCGCAATTCCGAGGGCAACTCGAGGGGTTGCAGGTTCGATTTGGAAAGGTCCTCCAGAATCGGAAGGAGCTCTGCGAAATGAATCCGCAGGAAGTCGTTCCAGAGAAAATCGCTCGAACCGAGGAGGTGAGCAAGCAGGTTCATCCCCTCCGTGTCCGCGAGGAACGACACGATGTGATCGGGAAACTCCTGTTCGGCGATCTTATCCAGAAACTGATCGAAATGATGCATCGCTTTGCCCGGATCCGGAGCTTCCGGCAAAAAGCGCGTGAACTGTTTGATCATCGCGACAGCCATCCGCAGCCTCTTCTGCTCGTGAGCGTCTTCGATCTTGCGGCCCCAGCGATCGGCAATGTAGAACTCATTCCGGACTTCGCGGCCGGCGCCGCGAATCCTGACTTTGTGAATGTAGACGCCCTGCATCGCGAGCGCATTCGAGATGGCGTAGAGAAAAGCGAACGCGTCCTCGGAATGCGTTTCCATGACAGTCCAATCCTCGGAAACACGATTGTCGAATCGAATCTCTATGGGAGAAAGCAAGCCGCTCAGCGCTTCGTTCATCTTCTCGATGCGTTCTGTCAGGAACCGATTCAACCTCTCCCTGGCCTGGTCGGCCTCGTTCGCCGCCAGCAAATGCGCGAACGTCTGAAGTTCATTTTCTAAATCGCGCTGTTTCGCTTCATCGAAGGTCTCGCCCGCTTTGAGGCTCACGCTGAAGACGTCCACAATCTTGCGCGGTGAAGGACGCGACGCTTTACGTCCGAAAGAATAGATATCTCCAGCGCAGATATTCAAACCAAACGCCGAAAGCAGGCCGCAAAAGATGGAGAACTCTGAGAGATAATCGAATCCGACAATAACGATGTCGAAGCCGCCGGTTGCGGATTCGCGCGGAGTGACGCGAAACTGAATGCGATGTCTCGAGTCGAGCGCGCAGGACATTCGGATATGCGCGCAGATCTCTCCGGGAGAGAATGTCGAAAAGTAGTCTTCGTCCATCCGTGCGAAGAAATCCTGAACCGCGGCCTTGTCGACATCACGGCAGAGAGTTTCGATAGTTTGTTTCGACTCTGCGCTGATCACGCCTTATCTTATCAATAGATGACGCCGCTTACCGTCAAGGACCTGCTGCTCGCTCCCCGGCTCGACCGGTCCCAGGCCGCTGCCCTGTTAAGTCCTTATGGGTTTAAGGACGCCGCAAAGGCAGATGCGAATCTCCAGGCCGTCGCAGCGGACCCTTCCGAGCGCGAACTCCTGGCGGATATCCTCGAAGACCTCTTGACCTGCATGGCGAGGAGCGCCGACCCCGACCAGGCCCTCAATTATCTCGAAAGATTTTCGCGCGCGGCTATTCACAGGACGCGCTTGTTTTCTTATCTCAAAGACTCGCCCCAGGCTCTCGATATTCTGGCGACAACCCTTGGTGGAAGTCCCTACATGGCTGAGATCCTGATTCGTGACCCTCAGCATTTCTACTGGGTGACTGAGCCGCAGACTCTCCGCAATGCGAGAAAGAAGCGCGAACTCGAGCGGGAGCTGTTGCGAACCCTGAGGGTGCTCGATGACGAACAGCAGCGGCTCGATTACCTTCGCATTTTCAAGAGGCGCGAGATGCTGCACATCGGCGTGCGTGATCTGCTGAGGCTCTGCACGGTTGAAGAGACCCTGGCTGCGCTATCGCTCCTTGCCGCAGCTCTTATTTCCGCGGCTTATTGGATATGCGCAACCTCGTTGCGCAGCGAATGCGCAATCCCAAAGAAGGCTTTCCGGGGATTCACGATTCTGGCGATGGGCAAACTTGGCGGCGGCGAACTCAACTTCAGTTCCGATGTCGATCTGATCTTCCTGTACGCATCCAATGATGAACAAGCCGCATCGCTGCCGGCGGCCGAATATTTTCGGCGCCTGTGTCAGAAGATTACAGCCGGATTGAACGACTTCACAGGCGAAGGTTATGTCTATCGCGTGGATCTGCGCCTGCGTCCTGAAGGCGAAGGCGACCTCGCCTATCCGCTCGACCGATTTGAACGCTATTACCGGTCACGCATTGGCACCTGGGAACGACTGGCGTTGCTTAAAGCCCGGCCGGTGGCAGGTGACCTCGCACTGGGGCGAAGGTTTCTTGAAATGGTTCACCCGATCGTTTACGAGCCATCTTTCGATGTCAAGGCTCTGGAAGATGTTCGCGGCATGAAACGCAAAATCGATCAGAAGATGGGCATCCGCAAACAACGCAACCGCAACGTCAAACTGGGGACCGGGGGCATCCGGGAAATCGAATTGATCACGCAGGCGCTGCAGGTCTCGCACGGCGGCAGGATCCCGCCGATACGGGAGCGCAATACCATGAAAGCGCTTCGTGCGCTTTGTGATGAGAGCCTGTTGCCGCATGAAGAATGGGACTCGCTCAGCCGGGCATATATTTTTCTGCGCGATGTGGAGAACAAGCTGCAGATGACGAACGACGCCCAAACCCATTCCCTTCCCTGCGAACCGGAAGAACTGGCCGCCCACGCCCGGCGATTGGGTTACGGCGGCGCCGAAGAATTCCTGCGGGATTACCGGCGCCATACGGCGGACGTGAATCGGATCTTCGAAAAGCGCTTTTCTCAATCGACCTGATATAATCCCAGACGATATGAAAATGATCAAAGCCATCATCCGTCCCAACAAACTCGAAGAAGTAAAGGACGCTTTGACGAAACTCAGCATCGCCGGCATGACGGTGATCGAAGTCCGTGGTCACGGCCGTCAAAAAGGCCACAAGGCGGTCTATCGGGGGACGGAATACAGCGTGACGCTGCTTCCCAAGATCATGGTCGAAGTCGTGATCCAGGACGAAGTCGTCGACGACGTGATCAAAACCATTGTCGAAACCGCACGCACCGGCGAAATCGGGGACGGCCGCGTCTTCGTCCTCCCCATCGTACAGGGCTACAACATTCGCACCGGCGAACGCGACGTCGTCTAAAGAAAAATCGGGGCCAGACGGGAAGAATTAGCCACAAAAAGGCGCAAAAAGGCGCAAAAAGTTAATTCCTTTTTGCGCCTTTTTGCGCCTTTTTGTGGCTAATTCTTCCCGTCTGGCCCCGATTTTTCTTAAACCCCTGCCGGAGCAAGAGCGCTGTTTAAATCGCGGCCGATCTCCTGTTCCAACTCGGATGAAAGCTTATCTCCCTGACGCGTGATATAAAAGACGTCGAGCGCTCGATGCCCTTCTGTCGTAACCAGCGCCACTTCAATGTTGCAACCATGTGAGGCAATCACCGACGCCACGCGATACAAAAGACCAAAACCGTCCTGTGCGACGATCTCCATAATCGTGCAGCGTTTGGAAAACTCGTCGTCAAAGTGAATCCCCGTCTGCACGGTCAGCCCCTTCTTCTGCCGGAACACGACGCTCTTGAACTTTCGATCGAGCAGCGCGCCCAACTCGACGCCCCCGCCGATGACTTCATTCAACAGCTTCGAAAACTGGCTGATCTCGGATGGATTCTTCTCAAAAAACCGGTCCGGATCTTCAAATGAAATCAGATCGAAGATGGTGCCGTGACGATTCGAGAAGGCCTGCGCGCGAACAATGTTCATTCCGTAATACGACAGGACCCCGGTTATTTTCGAAAACAGTCCGGGGCGGTCCGCGGTCATGACAAGAAGGTCATAGACCGTGCCGTTGCGCGCCAGGTGCATGACCATCGGCTCGTCAGCCAGTTTTCTGGACAGGAGAAAGTGCTCCGCGATCTGCTTCTTGGGCGTTGCCCTCAGATATTGGCGGGGAAAACCGTCGAGGAAATCGCGGATCTGCTGGCTGGGTGTGCCTCGCGGCAGCAGCTTGGTGATGGCTTCGATGTCGGTCTCGAGTTCCTGTTGCTGGGTGTACTGATCATCGGCCAGTCCGAGTGTCAGCCGGTTGTAGGTTTCGACATACAACTGCCACAACAGGTCTTCCTTCCACGGCGTGACAACTTCGTTATTAACGGCCTTCATATCCGCGTAGGTGACGAGGCAAAGCATCCGGAGATTCTCCGCACTGCCCACCATGTCCGCGAACTGCTGAATCACCTGCGGATCGCTGAAATCGCGCCGCAGGATGATCTTCGACATTTCGAGATGAGCCTGCACCACGAAAATCACCTTCTCAGCCTGTTCGCGGGGCATTTCCAGCTTGTCAAGAATGACCTTCACGCCTTCGGTGCTTGGATGCACGTGGTTGCCTTCGTCGTGGCGATGCGCCTTCCCAATGTCGTGGAACAGCAAAGACAGCAGCAGCAGTTCGGGATTCTCGAGCTCGTTCAGCAGGACGGTGAAATGATGCGAAGAAGGCAACTGCTCTATGTTCCGAATCGCGATGAGCGAGTGTTCGTCGACCGTGTATTTGTGGAAGAAGTCCCGAATCACGCGGCAGCGGATTTCCTCGAAGTCGGGAAAGATTCGTCCGAGCAGCCCGACTTCGTGCATGGCGAGCAGCGCGTCGTAGATGCCCTTCCGGTCCTTCATCATCTCCAGAACGATGCCACCGGCGCGCGGATTATTACTGAGCGCGCCATTGGACTCGGCAAGCTTCCGCCGGATCGCAACAAGTGTGGCGGCATCCAGACGCGCGTTTCTTTTGTGGGCTTCGGCAAACGCCGAGACCATATCGAATGGATCTGAGAAATCCGAATTTACGGTGATCGTGTTTGGGCGCCCGACGATGGCTTCCTCCCACAGGCTCGCAGCGCGCGCAATCTCAGCAGCCCGCAAGAAGTAGTCGCGCATGAGATTCTCGGCCGCCTCGCCGTGCTCGGAATCCTTGTAGGCGAGCTTATCCGCAATCTGCTCCTGGAATTCGAAGGACAGGACGTTGAAATTCCGCCCGGCATTGAAGTGCAAATAGTTTCGAATGCGGTGGTGGAATTCAAGGATGTCCGGCACAACGGGATTACCGTTGCTCGATCCTTCATTCGACTCGAGCGACTTTCGAACCCAACCCGACCAATGCACATCGCGGAGGCCGCCCGGCGCCTCTTTGAGATCGGGCTCAAGCTGGAAGATCGTATCGCCGAACTGCTTGTAACGGACCGCCTTCATATCGACCAGGCCCTTGAGGAATTTCTGCCGATTCTTTCTGATCATGCCATGCAGGAGCTCGCGCTCGAACTCCCCGGCCGTAGCACGATCGCCGATCAGAAATCGGCAATCGAGAAACGCTGTGTAGGATTCCATATGCGTTTCGTCGAACTTCCTGAAGTCGCCGGCATTTCGAATCTGATGGCCGATCTTGAATTGCAAATCCCACAGCGGATGCAGAACGGTCTTGATGGCTTCTTCATCGATCGCATCCTTGAAGAAGAAAAGCAGGTCGATGTCGGATTCGGGATGAATCGTCCCTCGCCCGTATCCGCCGATGGCAAACAGCGCGAACGATTTCGGCGGCTCGCGGTCGGCCCAGAATTCCCAGATCACGTCATCGATCCTGGCGCTGATCGCGGTTTCCACGCCCATCACATTGGGATTTTTGAGAAATCGGGCCTTCAGGTCATCCAGATACGTCTTGAGTTCAGAGCGAGTCGTCATAAGTGTTTATATACCGAAGGGGTAATCTTAGCATGAGGCGTTTTGATCCCATTTCGGCAGCGGTATGCCTAAGACGTCCTCTGAAGCCCGAATCGCCCCATGTTTTCTGTACTTTGCAAATTCGGGCTGCTGGTCTTTGACTTGCATCAAACCCCAATGGAGTGGTCCGCACCTATGACGCCAACTTCGCGAGACATGACGCAAGACGCCGAAATGCCCGAAGAAACCCTGCACGAACCGCTGGATTCTCTCAGCATCGAACTCGGCCGCATTTCGGCGGAGATTCAGTCGATCAATGCCGGCTTTCAGGCGCAGATGGAGCAAACGCTGGCGCAGACTCGCGAAGCGTCAGAAAAGCACTATCAGGAGAGACTCGACCGCAGCCTTGGCGAGCTTCGCGAACAGATTCGCAGCACCGTCGAAGAGGAACTCCGGAAGGACTTTGAAGCTGCACTGCAAGCCCGCCTCGCCCGCCAGGGCGATGTGAAAAAGGAAATCGAACGCGTGACTGCCCAGCTCGAAAGTATTGCGAAAGAAGTACTGGCGATGCTTGACGATCCATCAATTGAGCTCTCGAAACTCATGCACAGGCGCACCGAACAAACCGAACTCAAAGCCTACCTTGTCGGCCTCAGCTTCTCGATCGGCGATCAAGCGCGGGCACAAACCGCCGGCGGCTAGCGTGATCGGTTCACTCCCCGCCTTTGCAAGGCGTGGTGGCTGCGCGATCCAGAAAATGGTCCCGTTC
>Ga0207090_1148_pt1 | contig 15086 bp, 11 predicted proteins | sample Alteio_BWMinHeat_50_FD_153565 | JGI IMG/M metagenome (GOLD analysis project Ga0207090, IMG submission 153565) | Enriched cells from forest soil in Barre Woods Harvard Forest LTER site, Petersham, Massachusetts, United States -... | ecosystem: Environmental > Terrestrial > Soil > Temperate forest >...
CCGCCCAAAGCTCCCTCCGCTCCGATCCCGTGGTTCTCCTGATACTCTTTCAGAAAGGTATTCGTGCCGGGCAGGTGGTGCGGGATGAGGTTCTTGGGACGCACAATCTCCTCCACGCTCTCGCACGGGTACGGCGCTATCTGGGTAGCCGCATTGAAAATATAATCGCGGGATCGAATCATCGTTTCGGTGAGATACGCAGGGTCCTTGATGACCGTAACCCACGTCAAGGCATCGCCGTGTCGAATAAAGTGTTCGGTGACGATCGCCCGGTCGCTGCGCGGCACGCCGTTGCGCCGGATCCATCCCTCCTTTAAATGCGTCGTGGTGACGGTGAGAATATCGCCATCCCATTTTCCGGTGGAAAATCCCATGGAAGTGTGGAGCGCGTAGTCGGGCGGATGCGGCCTGCCGTCCATCCAGATAGTTCGCTCGGTGCCCCAGGCAAAGTGATGTAAATGGATCGCGACCAGGCTCTGCGTGTCCTTATCGATTTCTTCCCAGATGCGAATATCCGCGAAACTCGGAGCGTAATCGGACGGGTGAACTCTGCACTGATATTCCGGAAGCGTGATTAGGGACGCGTCCCAAGCCTCGGCGCGCGCGCGGCCGGCGGCGTTCAGCGGAATTCCCGTATAGTCGCCCAGCTCAGGACCGAACAGGCGGTCCGGCCAATCCTCATCCAACTGGTTGTTCCAAACTCCGGACAAATTGATCTGGGCGGATGCGGGCACCGCTGCCAGCGCCGTCAATAACGTGAATAGCAATAAAAAGCCCATCACAGACTCCTCAGACATTCGCTCAAAGTACTAGTTATACCTAGCGCCAAGGGGTTTGTCGATATTGGTCCCGTCAAAAAAGGATCTAAATAGCGCTTCATCCCCGACACTCCGTTTTCGATGTAAGCTATACACGATCCGGTTTTTTTGAACGATGACCCGTTATTCGGCCATTCTGCTCTTCTGGGCGCTGCCCTACGGCGCGGCGGCCCATGACATTCCAAGCGACGTGACGGTGCAGGCTTTCGTCAAGCCGGCCGGCCAACGGCTCGAGGTGCTGGTCCGCGTGCCCTTCAAGGCCATGCGCGATATCGACTTTCCCAAGCGCGGGCCGGGCTACCTGGACTTGGCGCGCGCAGCCCCGCTGCTCCCCGATGCAGCGACTCTATGGGTCTCGGACGCCATTGCGCTCTATGAAGGCGACAACCGGCTGCCGAAACCAACGGTGGTCGCGACGCGTGCGTCACTGCCTTCCGACAGGTCCTTTGCCTCCTACGAAGAAGCCTACGCCCACGTCAAGGGAGCGACCCTGCCGAACGAGACGGAGGTTGTCTGGGACCAGGCGCTGCTCGACGTGCTGTTCGAGTATCCCATTCAATCCGACCGGTCCGACTTCTCGATCCACCCCGCTCTCGCGCGGCTCGGTTTGCGGGTGATCACCGTTCTGCGGTTCTTGCCGCCAACGGGCGTGGTCCGCGCCTTCGAGCTTATCGGCGACCCGGGCCTCGTGCGGCTGGACCCGCGCTGGCACCAGGCCGCCCTCCGCTTTATCGACTCAGGCTTCCTGCACATTCTGGAAGGAACCGACCATCTCCTGTTCCTCTTTTGCCTGGTGATTCCCTTCCGGCGTTTCCGCGCGCTTATCCCGGTGGTGACCGCGTTCACTGTGGCGCACTCCATCACGCTGATCGCCTCCGCCTACAACCTGGCGCCGGACGCCTTATGGTTTCCGCCGCTCATCGAAACTCTGATTGCTATTTCCATCGTGTATATGGCGCTCGAGAACATCGTCGGCGGAAGCACCGTGGGGCGCCGCTGGATGATGGCCTTCGGCTTCGGCCTGGTGCACGGCTTCGGCTTTTCGTTCGCGCTGCGGCAGACCATGCAGTTCGCCGGATCGCACCTTTTGACTTCGCTCCTATCGTTCAACGTGGGCGTCGAATTGGGTCAGTTGCTGGTACTGCTGATGCTTATCCCTCTGCTGGAGGCGCTGTTCCGCTTCGCAGTGGCGGAACGGATGGGGACGATTATCCTGTCCGCTTTGGTGGCCCACACCGGCTGGCACTGGATGCAGGAGCGGGCGGATAAACTCAGCCAGTTTCCGTTCCAATGGCCCGTCCTAACGGCCACGCTGCTGGCGAATGCCATGCGCTGGCTGATGGTGCTGGTGTTTCTGGCGGGCCTGTACTGGCTGGTATTCCACGTGCTTCGCCAGAAGGCCGAGCGCGGCGCCGAAGAGAAAGCTTTCCGGGCCGGCGCCGAGACCCCGTGACACCGCAAGGTGCCGAGCGTTTTGAGCGTACCCGTCGAGCCATAGACAGCCGGAACCTGCGCAGCTCTGTATGATGGAATTGTTCGTATCATGCTTCGAGAAGCCGCGCCAAACGTCATTCTCGGAATCCCTTCGCTGATTGAGTCCTATCCACGCATGAGGTGTGCGCCGTGAACAGCGCATTCAGCGAGCTGGCGGCGAACACGTTGCTGGTGGTGGGCGCGCTGTTTCCGATCGTCAATCCGCTCGGCAACACTCCCATTTTCCTTACACTCACGCGCGGTCTTTCCGGGCACGGGCGCGCTACGCTCGCCCGGACCATCGCTATGAACGGCTTTGTGCTTATGGTCGCATCGATTTTCATTGGCACTCATATACTCGGGTTCTTCGGGATTTCGCTCCCGGTGGTGCAAGTGGGCGGCGGCCTGGTGGTGATTTCTACCGGCTGGGCATTGCTGCGCCAGTCCGATGACGGTGACGACGCGACGGAGGATGCCAAAAGGCCCTGCAACGAGGCGAACTACATGCGCCAGTCCTTCTATCCGCTGACGATGCCATTGACGGTGGGCCCGGGTTCAATAGCCGTAGCCATCACGGTGGGGGCCAACCGGACCGAGGGGTCGGAGTGGCATTGGCCTTTGATTGCGGGCCTGCTGACCGGCGCCCTGGTGATCGCCATATCGATTTATCTGAGTTATCGTTTCGCCGAGAGGATCGGGGCGGTGCTGGGTGAAGCTGCGATGAATGTTGTCATCCGGCTATCGTCGTTTATCCTCGTGTGTATCGGTGTGCAGATTTTGTGGAACGGGTTGAGCACGCTGCTCCGCGCGATTCTGGTCCGATGATCCCTCCCTCCACTCACACAATACTGAGGTGCCTCAGTACCGCTCTGGACACGAGCCGCAAAGGGCGCTATCCTCTATGCAATAGCTTGGGGTGCAGGCGGCGTGCCGACAAATAGAGAACGGCGTTTCCTGGCGGCTTTGTACGCCGGAAGCACGATGCTGTTTCTGCTTGCACCGGGTGCCGTATTCGCTCAGAACTGTACGACGGCCAAGCTCCGCATCGTTGCCCAGGACTCCTCGGGAAACGTCTTGCCGGGCGTGGCCGTCAGCATCGAAGGGGGCTCCCGCTCCGCCGCGGTGAGTGTAACGAATACTCAAGGGATCGCGGAGTTCGACAATCTGAACTGCGGCGTCTGGACAGTGAATGGTGCCAAGGACGGATTCCGCGACGTGCGTGGGAATCAGTTTCAAATCACCGGTGGTCCCAACGCTCAACTGGATCTGATTCTAACCCCGCTAGTGATGCATCAGAAGGTCGACGTTCGGGACACTGCGCCGCTCGTGAGCCAGACTTCTTCACCCACTGAACAACTCCATCCGAACGAGGTAAAAGATCTGCCGTTCCGGCCGGTGACAGTGAGCGACGCGCTGCCGCTGGCGCCCGGAGTGACACGCCAGGACGATGAGATCAAAATCGGGGGCGTCGGAGAACATCGAAGCGCATTCGTAGTAAACCAGGTTGACGTGACCGATCCCGCCACCGGGAGATTCGGGCAAACCATCCCCATCGATAGCGTCGAAACCGTGGCCGTTTTGAACACGCCGTTCCTGGCGCAGTATGGCAATTTCACTTCCGGCGTGGTGGCGGTGGAGACCCGTCGGGGCGGCGACTCCTGGCACGCGGAACTGAACGACCCGCTGCCCGATTTCCGGTGGCGTAGCTGGCACATGCGCGGTATCCGCGATAGTACGCCCCGGGTCCTGTCCAGCGGTCCTCTGATCCGCCAGCGGCTATTTTTTATTTCCGCTTTGCAATATGGCCTGGTCAAGAAATCGGAGCGCACGCTGGGCTTTCCGTTCAACGAGTCGAAACAGGAATCGGTCAATTCGTTCTCGCAGTTGGATTACGTGGCCTCTGAGCGGCAGCTTCTCACCGCTTCGTTCCATCTCAGTCCTCAGCACACCAACTTCATCAACCCCGAATATTTTAATCCGCAGCCGGTGACACCCAGCTATGCCCAGCACAATTATGTCGCTACCTTGAGCGACCACCTCGGTGTGGGCCAGGGAACACTTTCCAGCACTATCTCGATCCAGCGTTTTGATGCGAATATCGGCGCGCAAGGCAATCAAGAGATGGTGCTCACGCCGGTGGGCAACCGGGGCAACTATTTCAGCCGGCAGATTCGGGAGGCGGGCCGCGACCAATGGCTCGAAGTCTGGTCCCCGGGCCAGATCGAGCGCGCCGGAAGGCACGAGCTGAAATTCGGCGCGTCTTTGACTTACCTCGATAATAGCGGGCAGGTGACAAACCGGCCGATTGACATACTGGATACGACCGGCCAATTGCTGCGGCGCATCGATTTCACCAGCGGGCAGCCCTTCCGGCTGACGGATTCGGAAGCCGCCGCCTTCGCACAGGATCATTGGACTGTGAGCCCGCGTCTTGCTTTCGACGTCGGCGGGCGCGTAGTGCGCCAGAATATCGCCAGGACCGTTCGCATGGCGCCGAGAACGGGAATCTCGTGGGTTCCTTTCTCCAGCGGCCGGACGGTGATTCGCGGAGGCTTCGGCATCTTCTTCGACCGCGTCCCGCTCAGTGTTTACACCTTCGCGTCAATGCCACAACGAATCGTGACCACGTACGGCCCCGACGGCGGCATCGTGGGAGATCCGGTAACGGACGTAAACGTTCTGGGAGCAGGAGGAACGAATTACGACTTAGTTCGTGGCCTACACGCGCCGGGAGGGTTCGCGCCGCACGCCGGCACCTGGAATATCCAGGTGGAGCAGCGCGTCTCGCGCCTGTTTAAGATTCGCGCGGCCTATACCGACAGCCGTTCGACGGGCTTGGTGGTCCTGGAGCCGCAGACCGTGGAAACCGATCAACTGCTGCTGCGGGGGGGCGGCCGCTCCATCTACCGGCAGGCTGAGATAACCGGCCGCTTCGAGTGGAAAGACGGCCAGCAACTCTTTCTCACTTACACCCGCGGCCGCGCCCAAGGCAGTCTCAACGACTTCAGCGGATTCCTTGGCAACTTTCCTTCGCCTTTAATCCGTCCGAGCGTCTACTCGCATCTGCCCGCCGACCTGCCGAACCGCGTTCTGGCCTGGGGGCGCGTGAACCTGCCCCAAGGTGTGCAGTTCCTGCCGATGATTGAATTCCGCAGTGGATTTCCCTACGCGCGGGTGAATGCTATAGGGGATTACGTGGGTACGCCGTACGGGGATGGCGCGCGGTTTCCAAACTACCTTGCCGTCGATTCCCGGATTCTGAAAGACGTTAAAGTCAACACGAAATATACGCTGCGTTTCTCGATGAGCGGGTTCAATCTTACGAATCACTTTAACGCCTTGAGCGTCCACGCAAATACTGCCGATCCGCAGTATGGTATCTTCTTCGGCAATTACCATTTGCGTTACCGTGCGGATTTCGACGTGTTGTTCTGAGTTGTCCACCCGCTGCGTAATCGCTCGCACGGCCACGGCGCCAGTCGCCCGCTAAATTTACACTTCTGTCGCAATTCCGGCGACTAGAGTATTTAAGGGAGGGACTATGCAAAATCCGATCAAAGGAATGGCAATCCTGTTTCTAAGTGCGACTCTCGGAATATCGGCGAACATTCGAACGATCGCTTCCACAGTGCCCGCGAATGGGGATGTAAACCCCTACGGAGTGGCCGTGATACCCCGGACCGTCGGCGCTCTGGTGGCGCACAACGTCCTGGTGAGTAACTTCAACAACGCTAAAAACCTCCAAGGTACGGGCACAACCATCGTACAAATCACGCCGAGCGGTAAGGTGAGTCTGTTTGCTGAAATCAAAGGCCCGCTTCCGGGGACATGCCCTGGTGGGGTTGGATTGACCACCGCACTGGCCGTCTTGAGTTCAGGATGGGTGATCGTTGGAAGCCTGCCGACTACGGACGGCACCTCGGCCACCGCGCAGGCGGGTTGCCTGATCATATTGAATAACCAGGGACAGCCGGTCGAAACGTTCTCGGACAGCAATATCAACGGACCCTGGGATATGACGGCGCTGGATCTCGGCGGCGCGGCCGTGTTGTTTGTGTCGAACGTTTTGAACGGCACCGTGGCCGGCAACGGCCAGCCCGTTGCCGAAGGAACGGTGCTGCGAATTCTTCTTTCGATCCCGGAGGATGGCACACCCCACATGGTAAATGAGACCATCATCGGTTCGGGGTTCAGCGAGCGGACGGATCCTGCCGCCCTGGTGATCGGACCCACGGGGATGGGACTCGCGTCCAATGGGACACTTTATGTGGCCGACACATTAGCCAACCGGATCGCGGCCATCCCCAACGCCGTAACTCGCAACACGAGCGGCGGCACTGGCACGACGGTAGCGCAGGGCAATGGGCTCAATGGCCCGCTAGGTCTGGCAGTCGAAGCTAACGGCGGTATTCTGACGGTGAATAGCAACGACGGCAACCTGGTGGAGACGTCGCCTCAAGGCCAACAGTTAAGTGTGGTGAACATAGACACCACGGGGATCGGAGGCGGAACGCTGTTTGGACTGGCGGTGACGCCGGGCGGCGTCTACTTCGTCAACGACGGCAATAACACCCTCAATCTCCTCCGCGGGAACGCCGCCCTCTGACACTACTCCTTGGGGGTGAAGCGGAGCGCAGCCGAGTTGATGCAGTATCGCTGATTCGTGGGCTCCGGCCCGTCGTCGAAGAGGTGGCCGAGGTGAGCATCGCATTGCGCGCATAGCACTTCCACACGCTCCATAGACAGGCTCCTATCGGTCTCTGTGTGGACATTCCCGGCCGCGGCGGGAGCCCAAAAGCTCGGCCAACCGGTGCCGGAATCGAATTTCTCATTGGACCGGAAAAGGGGACTGCCACAGCACACGCACTGGTAGATACCCGCAGCGTGATGGTCCCAGTAGCGACCGGTGAATGCCCTCTCGGTGCCCTTCTTGCGGGCGACGGCAAACTCCTCCGAAGACAGCTCACTCTTCCATTCGGCATCGCTTTTGACTACTTTGTTCACTTGGTGGATCTCCCATTATTCGATCGGTTTAGATTGTACACCATCCTGTGAGGTGAAGACCGCGTGTTATTCTGTGAGGAGTCCCAAAAGCCGCTTCGATTTTCGAACCGGAGAGATGGCCGAGTGGTTGAAGGCGCACGCTTGGAAAGCGTGTATAGGGGAAACTCTATCGAGGGTTCGAATCCCTCTCTCTCCGCCAGAAAGAATTGGGAAGGGGAATGACAGTTGCACAATCGATCCATCCGTACGATCGTGACGGTGGCAACGCTGTCATTCGCCGGCAGCGCCGCTCGAGCGCAGCAACTGGATCGTCCGGCAACTATTTCGGGGCATCCGAATTTCAACGGCATGTGGCAGGCTCTGAATACCGCCTATTGGAACCTGGAAAGCCATTCGGTCGAAGGATTTAGTAAAGATTTTTGGCAGCTTGGCGCGATCGCTGTCATTCCAGCGGGGAGGGGTGTTCTGCGCGGAGGAGGTACGATTCCGTACCTGCCGGAAGCGCTCAAGAAGCGCGACGAAAACCGGTCCAAATGGCCTGCGGCCGACCCTGAAGCGAAGTGCTATATGCTGGGGGTTCCGCGCGTAACGTACCAGAATTTTCCGTTTCAGATTTTCCAGGGTGACGGCGATTTCCTCATGGTCTATCCGTTCGCCGCCACAAACAGAATCATTTATATGAAGGATCATTCCGACCTACCAGTCGATTCGTGGATGGGTAAGTCCAACGGAGCTTGGGAAAGCGGCGTTCTGGTTGTCACAACCACTTCACAGAACGGCCAGTCGTGGCTGGATCGCGCCGGAAACTTTGCCACTAACCAGTTGAAAGTCACCGAGCGCTTCAAGCTTCTTGACGTCAACCACATCTGGTATGAAGCCACTTTGGAAGATCCGCAGACGTTCGCGAGGCCCTGGACGATCGAGATGCCGTTATATCGTTTGATCGATAACAATGCGCAACTGCTGGAGCATAAGTGCGTTCCGTTCACCGATATGCTGCTCTATCATGACCTGCTTCAGCCGAAACAGTGATCGAGGGCAGAAAATTGGGTGCAATAGGATAGATAATGATTGAGGAGTCAGGCCAAATGCACAGCAGACTGCTGAGAGTTGTAGCGAGTGCCGCCATGCTGATAGCGGCGGAATTGCCCGTGGCGGCGCATCATTCGTTCTCCGCGGAGTTCGACCGGGCCAAGCAGGTCACGCTCGAAGGTAAAGTCGTCCAGATGGAATGGGTGAATCCGCATTCCTGGCTCCAGATCGACGTGCCGAAGCCAGACGGCACGATGGAACGATGGCGCATTGAAGGCGGATCGCCATCAGTATTGCTACGGTTGGGCTGGAACAGGAATTCGCTCCCCGCCGGAACCAGAATCAAAGTCACGGCCTACCAGGCGAAGGATGGCTCTCTCCGCGCGAGTTCGCAAAGCATCGAGTTTCCGGACGGCAGGAAGATGGGCCTCGGCGGTTCGGGAGAGACGGACGAGAAGAAACAATAGTCAGCCCCTTCAGGGTTGGATGCCTACTTCGGCGTTTTGTGTGTCCGCTCGTAACGGGACGTCTCAATGTAGCCACGGATCGCCGTATTCCCTTCGTGGCAGGCGTATTCGAACATCTGATAGCTGTTATCCAGCTTCAACGGAAACGCGACCGCCCACGGCCTGACCACTACTTCCGGGTCTTCAACCTTCATTTCAAATTCAATCGTTTCGTTATCGGTTCGGGTGAAGCGCTCGGTGATCCGCATGTTTTCCGTGGCCGGGTTTATCGGGGGAGAACCGGGAACGCCGGCATTGGTCATGTCGGTCTTGCCATTGAAGTTTGCCGTTTGGACAACGAGGGTATTGCCTTCCCAGTGACCGCGCGATTCACCTAACCACTCCTTGATGGACTTATCGAGCGCGGGGCGTCCGTCGGTTGGAATGATGCGGACCTCGTGGGCCATTTCGAGCACAATCAGAACATAACCCGGGGACTGCATGATGCGGATGCCATTGTTGTAGTTGCGCGGCAACATGGAAACAGGCATGCCGCGCGTGATGCACCGGTCCCAGCTATCGAAGTCTTCGGGGCTATCGAATACGGTTTGACCCGGCTTGTAGCTGCCATGCATCTTATCGTATAGCTCCTTGCCTTTTGGCGTAAGCGCGGGGAAGCGCCCATCGCGCGGATCACTCAGCAAAGACGTCAGCCGCATCACCTGGGTACCGGAGTCGGCCTGCGGTATAGCTCCGGACTCGAACCGTTGGTTGCGAGCCTGGGCGCTCTTCTGCGCGGCGGCGAATTCCTCATCGGTCATGAACCGGCGGTCCCCGTACTTCTGCTGCCGCTGGAATGGCGTGGCGATTAGGTGGTTGAGGGGCCACATACCTTGAAGGTCAGGCTCTCCCCACGGGGTTTTGGGCGGCGTCCAGTTTTTGTTGGCCCCGGATCGTTGAGACTGCTGCGCGGGTGCGAGTTGGGCTGCCGGGAACAGCATCAGGCCGATTGCGATGCTCATCCCACCGAATGCCAGAATCTGTTTGCTCATCTGAACACTCCTCACCATTCGAAATGGATCATATCATGTAATGGCGGGGTTTCCGGTCTCCGGACCCGTTCCGGGCAGCCCGCCATTACAAGGAGATTTATGAGGATTGCGCTCGGCTTGATGCTGGCCGTATCAACTCTGGCAGCTCAAAATGCAAACTATGCACACGTGGCTGCCTCTAAAGCCGCGGCGGGCGAAGATTTTCAGAATCTGTTCAACTTTCAATGCTATGGGCCTGGGCCGGGAGGCCAACCCGCAGCAGCGGGGGTGGGAGCGCCGCGCGGGCGCGTCGGCACTCAGAGGCAGCAGGGCCCGCCGGACCGATCGACGTGGTATGCAGAACCGGTGAGGGTCTTTGACAGCCTTTACTTTTTCGGGCAGTCCGAGTACGCCGTGTGGGCGATCACGACCTCGCAAGGCATCATCGTCCTTGACACCATCTTCGATTATTCGGTTGAAGAAGAGGTTGCCGGCGGGATGAAGAAGCTGGGTTTGGACCCCGCCAATATTAAATATGCCATCGTCAGTCACGCTCACCCCGATCACGACGGTGGCGCGGGGTTCCTTCAGGATCATTATGGAACGCGAGTCATCATGTCGCCGGCGGACTGGGATGTGCTCGATAAGAGAACCAACGGTTCGAAGCCAAAGCGGGACGTCGAGGCTATCGACGGCCAGAAACTCACGCTCGGCGACACCACAGTTACGCTCTATATCACGCTCGGTCATACGCCGGGCACCATTTCCACTGTGTTTCCAGTAAAGGACAATGGGACGCCACACGTCGCCGCTCTTTGGGGCGGGGTGGGACTCAATACCGACCCGGAATCCGTTCAAGCCTACATCCGGTCGGCGCAGCGATTCAGCGGCATCCTGAGGCAGGCGGGTGCGGATATTATCTTTGCCAACCACACCGATTGGGACCGGTCCAAGATCAACCTGCCGATGCTGGCCAAACGCGCGCCCGGCACTCCGAATCCATACATTGTCGGCAATGCGAAGGTCCTGAACTTTCTAAAGGTTGCCGAAGAATGCGCCACGGCACGGGTTAAGGGAGGGAACTGAAGGCCAGAAATGCGGGCAGCAGGGACGAACTTTCGCAAAAGCGGCGAAATTCGAGCCTGGACCCATTTCCCCTCGTCTGACGTTAACGCATGCGCTGGCAGATCGTGCTCCGGTTCGATCACAAGCAATCTGGAAATAGGCGGAGCGCTCCGGAGCGAACCCGACTGCCCCTGTGTTTCCCGTAAGGGTCTTTCGTGTTACTCATCCGCTCTATGGCACGGAAACATTGGCTTTCTCCGAATAGCGCGTATCCGCCCGCGGCATCTCAAATTGCAACCGCGAAGACCTCGGTAAACGCTGGCCGACGTAGAAGGACCTATCGTAGGGATACCGCGTGCCGAGAGCCATCGAGCTGGTATACCAAGCGCGCTACATCGGCGAGGTGCGGCACTGTGACGCGAGGAGTCCTGAGGCCGCGCCGAGGTCGAGATGCACCACGAGGAGGCCAGCTCCGGGGCGCGCGTTGGTGTAGGATGTTATCAGGTCGTCCAACAGGAGCAATCGCATGAATGTCCGCCACCTCGTGCCGTCCGTGAGCCGCTGGGCCCTGTCCATGGGATCCCTCATTTTGGCGGCCGGCCTGCAGCAGCCGGTTCACGCGTCAGGCGTAGACCTCTCGAAGTTCAGGCGCATCGAGCCGCAGTACATCGCGGCGCTAGGAGACCCCGGGGCCACCTCCGGCAACGGCGCGCAATCATGGGGCCTCTGGAGCCAGGACCCGGGCCCGCGCGGTTGCAAGCTGGACCGCTACGATCAATTGAAGGCGGCCGGCGGCGTGGCGCCGTCACAGTGGAAATTCGACGCTGCGGACTGGTGGCTCGAGGAACACGGCTTGATCATGGAGAAGCCGACCTTTCCGCTGCCCCCCGGGAAATACCTCGTCACGGGCGACCGCAAGGTGACGACCGTGCTGACAATTCAGCCCAAGGACAAGGACGGCAATCAGCGGTGGGAACTCGCCGACGGCGCGACCCTCTACGATGTCACCCATCTCGGATGCCGCTCCGCACGCTACAAGCCGGCGACGGCTAACAACTCGTGCTCGCCCGCGAACGTTCGGACCACGGGTTTTCCGGTGAATCCAGGGGCGGCCATGCCCGTCGTGAACGGCTGCCGCAAGCAGGACTACGCGGTTCTCATCGTCGTTGGACTGCCCGCCACTCACTGAGTGGCCGCACGCAGGGCGCGACCGCTCGCCGGCAGCCGTCAAAAAGGGCCGGCCCGGGTTCGCTTGGCACCAAGCGAAAAACTCGCGCTCACCCCTGCCAACGCGAGCCGGATTCGCCGGCTCCATCCAGTCCCTGCGCAATCGCGCCCGCCCTGCCGCCGTCGCGCCCCGGGCCTCCCGCAGACCCGATTCGAGCTGCAATCCGTGTGGAGGCGCTCGCCGAAGATATCACCAAATCCATCCGCGCGCTCAACTCCGTCGAGAGCCACAATCCCCGTTGCGCCCTGATCGCCAGCGCCATGAACAAATTCCGCGCGTTAGCCCGCCACTTGGAAGCCGAACTCGAACCCTCGCGGCAGTAATCAGCCTGCCGATGCTGGCCGGACGCGCGCCCGGCAGCCCGAATCCATATACGCACTGAAAAGAAATCTCGCACGCAGCGAAACGTTGACGAGAAGACCTGCTTTCGTAGACAGTAAGACGAGGATGAGAAATCTCAAGATTCCCGCCACCGTACTGGCCGCTCTGGCAATCAACGCGATATCGGCAGTCGGGCAGTGGCCCGGCTACCCCTCACCGGGCCCGAGAACGAAGGAGGGCAAAATCGACCTTGCGGCGCCGCCGCCCCGGATGGCTGACGGCAAGCCCGACTTTTCCGGGTTGTGGGAACCCGCGCGCGCTCCCGGTGGCCGCGGTGGTTTGTCGATGAACGGCACGCTTCCTTTGCCTTTCCCGATTCCCTCTGCGCCGGACGATCCTCCCATCGCGCAGTTCTTCAACATCGGAGCGGGCTTCAAGGAGGGTCTCCCTTTCACCCCTTGGGCCGCGCAGGTGCGGGCTCAAAGAAAAGGGGATAACAACAAGGACAATCCCGACGCGGCGTGCCTGCCGCTCGGCTTGACTCAGCTTCACATGCACCCGCAACCCCGAAAGGTCTTTCAAACTCCGCGCGAGATCGTGATCCTTTACGAGGCAAATGGCAATACGCGGCAGATTCTTACCGACGGCCGCCGGCTACCCAACCACGATGCCACGCCCTGGTGGTACGGCTATTCGGCCGGACATTGGGACAGCGACACACTAGTCGTGGAAACCACCGGGTTTCGTGATGACGTGTGGTTGGACGTGGAGGGCAGCCCTCTGACCAGTTCCGGCAAGATGACAGAGCGTTGGCGTCGAGTGAAGTTCGGCCTGATGCAGATCGACATCACTATCGAAGACCCCAAGGCCTACACTAAGCCGTTCAGTGTACGGGTGAACCATCAACTCATGGCGGACACCGAACTCATGGAGTTCGTTTGCCAAGAGAGAGACGCCGTTCACTACGTCGGGAAGGACGAGAAGAAATAGACCTGGCAGCGGTCTTGCGCGACGATGAGTATCTGGATTACGGCAGCCGGAAGGCGATCATCGTCTCTTGTGCCGTGACCAGCACATACTGTTTGCCGTCTTTACCGAGATACGTGATTGGATTCGCGAACGCGTTCGCCGGTAGCTTCGTTTCCCACAACAGCTTCCCAGTTTTCGATTCGTACGCATGGAAGCGCTGATCGTCAGTGGCTCCGATGAACAGCAGCCCGCTCGCGGTCGCCACGGAGCCGCCGATGTTGTACGACCCCGTGTTCATCACGCCGATCTTCTCTAACGATTCGACGCGCCCAAACGGAACCCGCCAAGCCACCTCCGCGGTATTTACATTGATGGCGAACAGTTCGCCCCACGGCGGCGCCTGGCAGGGCCAACCCGTGGCCGGATTCGTCATCGCCCCCACGTTCCTGCGGACGAACGGCATCTGGCTCGGATCGCCCGCTCCGCTAATCTTTCCCGTCGGGCGTTCTTTCGCTGGAACTTGCGTGACCATTTTCTGCACTCCTCCCCTGTCGTGCGAGTTGATGAAGTAGTAGCCTAGCTTGGGATCGTAGCTGCCGCCACCCCAATTGAAGCCTCCATCCGGACCGGGAAACACCACGGTGTCCGTCATGCGGACTGGCGCGAAGGGGCCATCGTTCCGCGCGTTCTTGAACAGGTCTTCGCAATACTGCTGTTGTTCGGGAGTAAACTTCGCGATCTCGCTGGGGTTCCAGGTTGCGCGCGCGAGCTGCGGGGGCTTCAGCGGGAACGGCTGGGTAGGCGAATACCACTCGCCAGGAACATCGCCTTTGGGTACGGGACGCTCCTCGGCGCCAAAAATAGGTTTTCCCGTTCGGCGATCCAAAATGAACACTAGGCCCGTCTTCCCTGCTTGAATCAACGCCGGGATCTTTTCGCCATTCTTGACCACATCGACCATCGTCGGTTGTGGCGGCAGGTCATAATCCCACAGATCGTGATGCACGGTTTGCAGGTACCACTTCATCTTTCCCGTCATTGCGTCCACGGCAACCAGGGAGTTTCCGAACAGATTCGCGCCTGGACGATCTCCGCCGTAGCGGTCATCGCTGGGCGAGCCGATCGGCATGAGCAGTGTCCCGGTCTGCGCGTCGACTGAAAAAGTACTCCATACGTTGACGCCCGACCGATTCTTCCATCCTTCGTCCAGCCAGGTATCGTGACCGACTTCTCCAGGCTGGGGAACTGTGTGGAACGTCCAGACCAGCTTGCCGGTGCCTGTGTCCCATGCGCGAATGTCGCCGCGTCCGCCATAGGAGCCATAGTCCTGCAAGTGCGACCCGGTGAACACCAGGTTCTTGTATATGGCCGGGGCGCCGTTCAATCCGTACGGAGCGTTCGGAAGCTCGTCCTTCATCCCGGGTTTAAGGTCGAGCTCGCCCTCTTTCGCGAAGCCCGGGACTAATTTGCCGGTGCGCGCATTCACTGCGATGAGGAAACCGTCCTCTGTACCGAAGAAAATCGACGGCGGGCTGTTGCGGTCGCCCGGCCAGTAAGCGAGACCGCGCGAGGTGCGAGCGGCGTGTTGGTGATCGAAGGTCCAGATCCTCTTGCCCGTTTCGGGTTCGACGGCTATCAGACTTTGATACGGCGTAGCAAAGTACAGGATATTGTTCACCATGAGCGGCGTGGTACTCGA
>Ga0207090_1151_pt1 | contig 14922 bp, 9 predicted proteins | sample Alteio_BWMinHeat_50_FD_153565 | JGI IMG/M metagenome (GOLD analysis project Ga0207090, IMG submission 153565) | Enriched cells from forest soil in Barre Woods Harvard Forest LTER site, Petersham, Massachusetts, United States -... | ecosystem: Environmental > Terrestrial > Soil > Temperate forest >...
TCCTCCGACAGATATGGATTGACATCTTTCTCGTTGAGAGCTTGCCGTGCGAACGGCGGCGGCTTGGTGGGGAATGGCTGGGTGGGCCACGCCTGCTCGCCGGGCACGTCGGATTTCGGTACGGGACGTTCCTCCACAGGCCATAACGGCTGGCCAGTCACGCGATCGAGCACGAACAGAAATCCCTGCTTGGTCGGCTGAATAGTGACATCCACGTTCTTGCCATCGTGTTTTACGGTAAGCAGCTTGGGACCGGCGGGTAAGTCGTAATCCCACAGGTCGTGATGCACGGTTTGAAAATGCCAGAGCCGTTTTCCGGTGCGGGCATCGAGCGCGATGGTCGAGTTGGCAAAGAGGTTCTGCCCGATGCGGTCGGCGCCGTAATGATCGAATTTGCCGGTGCCCGTAGGAATATAGGCTATGCCGCGCTTCTCATCGATAGTCAGCTCGTTCCAGTTGATGCCGCCGCCGGAGCGCGTCCAAAAGTCTTTTGGCCATGTCTCGTATCCGAATTCGCCGGGCCGCGGCACGGTGTGAAACGCCCAGGCGAGCTTGCCCGTGCGCACGTCGTACGCATGGACATCGCCGGGCATATAGGCGTAGTCGCCGCCGCTGCGCATTAAGGGCATGATGATCAGGTTTTCGAAAACGCGGCCCGGATTGTTAGTTTGAATGGGGGCGATGCCGCTCCAATCACGGTCGATGAGGCCGGTACGCAGATCGGTGCGGCCATTGTCGCCGAACGACTCCACCGTCTTGCCGGTGCGCGCGTCGATGGCGGTGAGGAAGCCTGCGTTGGTGGTGAACAAGCGGCGGTCAGAGCGGTCCTTACTCTCCCAATAATTGATGCCGCGTGTGGTCACCGGTCCCTGGAAGGGATGAACCCACATCTCGCGTCCGGTAGCGGCGTCGAGGGCGACGAGCGAATTGCTCTTGGCCTGCACGTACAGGACGCCGCCAATCATGAGGGGATTGAACAGGTACTGATTGTTGTCTCCGGTTGGGTAGGTCCACGCGATATCGAGCTGGCGCACGTTGGATTTATTAATCTGCTTGAGCGAGGAGTATTGCGAGGAATCCGCGCCCCCGAGATATTCGCTCCAGGTGTTGAAGGGGCGTTCGTCAGCGGCTGAGCATAACGCGGCGGTCAGGGCTAGGAACGAGAGGAGACAATGCATGAACCTTAGTCTACTTCGCGGAGCCGGCAGCAGCAATTCCGGCAACCTGCCCCACAGACCTAGCCGCTGGCGGAGGCGGTTTGCGGCGGGGCAGCGGGGCGAGCCGGTTTCCAGGGGTCGACACGGACGCCGCCGTGAATCATGGTTTGGATTGGCCCTTCGAAGAAAACGTAAGGATGCACGGGCTCCAGCGCGCTGGCCTCATTCAGGCGACTGCGCAGCTCGGCGGGAATCGTGAACTCGATGGCCGCCAGATTGTCGGCGAGTTGCTCAGCTTTGGTGGCGCCGATGATCGTGGAGGTGACGCCGGGCTGCGTTGCGACCCAGTTCAGGGCCACCTGGGCTGGTTTGCGTCCGAGTTCCTTTGCCACGGCCACGAGCGCATCGAGCACTTGCCAGTTTCGATCTTTGAAGCGGTTGAAGATGGGGTTGCCCTTTTGAACTTCCAGACGGCCTTCGCCGGCTCCCGAATCGCCTTCCCGCTTGTACTTCCCGCTGAGGAATCCTCCTGCAAGGGGACTCCACGGACAGAGGGCCATGCCGAGTTCCTGCGCCGCTGGAATATGCTCGCGCTCGATATTTCGCTCGATGAGGGAATACTCCAACTGGAGCGCTACCAGCGGCTCCTTGCCTTCCTTCTCGGCAAGAGTTCTGGCGCGCGTCAGATACCACGCTGGCGTGTCGGAGAAGCCGTAGTGGCGGATCTTGCCGTCGCGCACCAGGTCATTGAGCGTCGAGACTACCTCTTCTACCGGGGTGACGGTATCCCAGGCGTGCAGCCAGTAGAGATCGATGAAGTCGGTCTTCAAGCGGCGCAGCGACGCATCCAGCGCCCTGTAAATATTCTTGCGGCCATTGCCGCCCGTGTTGGGATTCCCCTGGAGCGCATTGAAGGTGAACTTGGTAGCGAGCACCACCTGGTCGCGCAGCCCGCGGTCCCCGATGAATTTCCCCACCATCTCTTCGCTCTGTCCATTTGTGTACCCATCGGCCGTGTCGACGAAGTTTCCTCCTGCTTCGAGATACCGGTCGAAGATAGTGCGCGCGGTACTCTCCTCGCTGCCCCATCCCCATTGGGTTCCGAATGTCATGGTGCCGAGGCAGAGCGGACTCACGCGCAGCCCCGAGCGTCCCAAGGTAGTGTAGTCTTTAAGAGTCAAAGGGTTCTCCTCTCCTCGTTTCTCTCACGCGGCGTGGGGCGGCGAAGTCGAGTGTTCAGCTTTGCTGAGTTCTTCCGGAAGTGCATCGAACACTTGATCCAAGAGCGGGTAAGACCGAGTCCTCATGAAGTACGCGCGAACTGGAGCGGGAAGGATTCGCCACGGAACCCGGCCGTACTCCGAAGAAATCTGGGCCTCGAGATAGCGGATCGCTCTGAGCTGGGTTTCGATCTTCTCTCGTTTTTGCAGCCCGTGGCTCGTGACCGATTCCGTGAGTCCGAAAATGCCATGTCCGACCGGAATTAAATCGGAGTGGCGAAGCTGGTCGATCGGCGCGCCGCTCTTTTGCCTCATCGAGCTCATCAGAGCGTTCTCCAAGGATGCCCACGCCATATCAACGAACGCTGGCCGTGACCGCCGGAATTCCGGGTCCTCGGCAGGCACGATTTCGGTAACTGGCAAGGCGCGAGAAAAAACCAAATGGAGCCAGGAGCGCTCCGCATCCTGCTCCCATCGGGACGCGTGCCATTCGCGCCCGAAGATCGCGAAAGTATCCTGAAAGTCGACGTCGCCAGACCAATGCAACCGCGGTTCCGGCCACGGCACCTGAAGCCTGGCATGATCCGCCGAATAATCGATTCGAAGCCGCCCCATAGGGCGGTAGACGACTGAATGCTGCTCCCCGCTCTGGAGGTTTTCAGATTCCCACCAGCGTCCATCCATGGTCACAAGTATGGAGCCGATTCGCACCTGGTCGCACTTCAGAATTTCCAAAGCCTGCGCCGGCACAATGGGAACGTGAACCTCCTCAGTTCCCGCCCTGGGTACCAGCAAGGCATGACGAACCTCCTCCCTGTAATCCGCCGGTAGATGTGAGCCGGGCGCCACACATAACAATGTGGCGGGCATCACAGAGGATGCCGGTGCGGATGTCCGGCCGAGCAGTGACAATACTACGTCCCGCAATATCTCTGCATCCGCGGGATAAACCCACTGGGGAGAAAATAGTTCAGGTTGAAGCAGCATTTCGAGGGTGTCCGGCGAGAGGCGTTCTCGAACCAGAAGGCGTTCCAGAGCCCTTGCAATTGCGAGTGCCGGAATGCCACTATTCTGCGAGATGCCGGATTCGCTCTCATTGACCAAAAGACGCGCCACTTCGACTGGTAGCCACTCGTTCAAAAGCCGGCCGGTATAGGCTGCCAGCCGCTCAGAATGTAGGCCGCTCCGAACCGGTTCCAATCGTGGAGGCGATGCTGGCGGCACTTGTCCGGTTAAAAGAATTGTCTGCTGGATCCAGGTCTGTACCTCAATGATGGCCTCACGCGACGGGCCGTTCAAAGGCTGTTCAGCGAGAGCCCGTTTCAATAGGTTATTTAGCTTCTGCCACCCCCGCAACTCATAGCCGCTGGCATAAACCGTCTTCAGCCAATACGAGGCAAGAACCGGGGTGGTCTCTGGATAAAGGCGCTGGCGCAATCGAGACAGCAAGGCTTCGAAATCTCTCTCGACCGTGGAGACCCTTGAGTGCCTGACGAAAAATGTAGTACTAAGGGGTCTTGTCAGAAGCGAAGCAAACGATGCCGACATACAGCGTTCAAACCTCGGTTACACCTACACCGCTAAGACGTTTGCCGGCGTACAGATGTTGCGTCACATTTCTTAGATTCCGCGCCGCAGAAAGGGACTCGGTGAATTTTGATAGTTTCGATCATTACGTTCGGGGGGCTTTCCGCATTCTGTTAAGGATCTAACAGCGAGCGCATATGGATGTGTCTTAACTCTGGCTCTGCCACCGGTTGCGTTTCGGATAAGATATAGAGTCATGACGACCCGGTACCGAATCCTCTTATGCACCTTGATCTCCACCTGCGCCTATGCTGCCGCGCCGGTGAAGAAATGCGACGACCTGGCCGCGATGCCATTAGGCGCCGATGTGAAAATCGAATCGGCGAAGCTAATCGCCGCAACGACCGCATTGCCCGAGCACTGCGATATTCGTGGCGCAATTTGGCCCGAGGCGAAGTTTGCAGTGAAGCTGCCCAGCAACTGGAACAACCGTTTCCAAATGGAAGGCGGCGGCGGGTGGGCCGGAGTCTTGAGTCTCGGCCCAATGGACACCGCCGTACGCCAGGGCTACGCGACTACATCTACCGACACCGGGCACGACGAGCAGAAGGAACCAGGGGCGTCCTTTGCCTATCCCAGTGCGACGAATCCCAATGCGGCGCGCAAGGTGGTCGACCATGGCTACCTGGCGGTGCACGAGACCGCCCTGCTGGCCAAGAAAATGATCCGCGCTTACTACGGTAGCGATCCGTTGTATTCGTATTGGGTCGGATGCTCCACCGGTGGCCGACAGGGCTTGATGGAGGCGCAGCGGTATCCCGAGGATTTCGACGGCTACGTGGTTGGCGCGCCGGTATTGTTCCTGAGCGGCCTGCAGATGAAGGCAATCTGGAACTTTCTGGCCATCGGCGAGGGCGCGGGAAAGATCAACACGGAAAAGCTTCCTTCGCTGGCCGCCGCGGTTTACGGCAAGTGCGACGCTCTCGACGGACTAAAAGACGGGCTTATCGAGAATCCGCTGAAGTGCGGCTTCGATCCCACGAAAGACTTGCCGCGCTGCGCGGGCGATTCCGACAAGCCGAATTGTTTCACCGGCGCCCAAATTGAGGCCTTGAAGAAAGTTTACGACGGCCCACGCGATTCCAAAGGGCGGCAGTTGTTCCCCGGAATGCCTGCTGGAGCCGAGGCGATGGCGCCCCAAGGCCGCAACAACGAGCTCCACAGCGGTTGGGAACGGATGGGTGGGGCGAGCTTCGGGCTTGCGGAGAGCTTCATGAAATTCATGGCGTTCGACCCGGCGCCGGGCCCTGGCTACGACTTCCACACCTTCAATTTCGACGTGGATTCGCAGCGCATGACGGCGGTGGGCCTGCGCATCGATGCTACCATTCCGGATCTGACCGCGGTTAAGATGCGCGGCGGCAAGATCGTGCACTATCACGGCTGGGCCGACCCGGGCGTGACTCCCAAGATGTCGGTGAACTATTACGAGGCCGCGATGAAAGCCATGGGGGAGAAGGAGACCAAGGATTTCTACCGCTTCTTCCCGGTCCCCGGCATGTTTCACTGCGGCGGCGGGCCGGGCTGCGGCAATGTCGACTGGCTGACGGCGGCGGTGAACTGGGTGGAGAAGGGCATAGCTCCCGCGATGGTCACCGGCGCGCATGTGGAGGGAAGCAAGACTACTCGTACGCGTCCAATCTGCGCTTATCCGCAAGTTGCCGCCTATAAGGGCTCGGGGAGCATCGATGCGGCCGAGAATTTCAACTGCGTGTCGCAACAATAGCGGCTTGTCCGAAAGGAGATCGTAATGCGACTGCGACTTTTCTGCGCCGGTTGGATCGGCGTCATGGGACTATGCTACGGACAGGTCCCGGCCACGCGCGATTTGGGCTTAGTGGGAGACCGCTTCCGGCCGCTCAAGTTCGACGAGATGACTCCCGAGCAAAAAACCATGGTTGAACATTTGCTTTCGGGAGAGCGCGGCGGCCTGCGGGGGCCGTTTAATGTGCTGTTGCGCAGCCCGGAGATGGGAGACGCAGCGCAGCAGTTCGGCGCTCAGGCGCGCTTCCATTCTGCGCTGGCGAAACAAGTGGCAGAGACGGTGATCATCCTGACCGGGCGCTATTGGACGGCGCAATACGAGTGGACCTCCCACAAGGCTGCAGCGTTACAGGCCGGACTGAATCCGGCGATTGCCGAAGCCATCGCGGTTGGCGGCCGTCCCTCGGGAATGACGCCAGAGTTGGAAGCCGCTTATAACTTCATTGACGAGCTGCTCACCACCCATCAGGTGAGCGACGCCACGTTTCAAGCCGCTAAGGACAAGTTCGGCGAGAAGGGCGTCGTGGACATGATGGCGCTGAGCGGTTGGTACGGCATTGTTTCGATGGCGCTCGATGTGGACCGCTACCCTTTAGCAAACGGCGCTAAGCCCGAACTGAAACCGCTCGACAATCCGCTTCCTCTCGCGGGCCCAGACGGCTTCGCCACCACACCCGCGTCGAACCCTTCTTCATTGGTTGTCAAGACTTCGATTGTCGGCAAGTCCAAGATTGAGTTGCGAGGCGACCGTTTTAGGGGGCTCGCATATGAGGAGATGACGCCCGCACAGAAGGCGGCGACTGAGCGTGCGATCGCCGGGCGGGGCGCGATCGGGGCTTTCAATATCGCGATCCGCAGCCCGGAAATGGCGGACGCGATGTGGGCGTTTGGCGATCGCATCCGCTTTCATTTGTCTGTTCCGGACAAGCTGAAAGAAATGGCCATTCTGATCACGGGGCGCTACTGGATGGCGCAGTTCGAATGGTTAGCGCACCGTCGGGCCGGTGTTCAGGCCGGGCTAAGTGAAGCGACCGTCCGCGCGATCGCAGAAGGAAGACGGCCTTCCTCGCTGCAGCCGGATGAAGCGGCCGTCTACAATTTCTGCACCGAACTGTATAAGACCAAGCAGGTGAGCGACGCCACGTTCCGAGCCATTAAAGATAAACTCGGCGAGCCCGGCATCGTCGATATTATTGGCGCCGCGGGCTACTACCAAATCGTTTCCATGTTCATGAACGTTGACCGTTACCCGTTGGCGAACGACTCCCAGAAACCCGAGCTGAACCCGCTCGCCAAGCCGCTTCCATAGGCAGGGACGGGCCTATAACAGCGTTTTCAGTTCCCTTTCGAAGCGCTCGATGTCCTCGTCGTTATTGTAAAAATGCGGGGAGACGCGCAATCGGCCGTGTCGCGCGGCGACGAGTATACGCCTCCGTCCCAGTTCCCGGGCGAGTTCCGTCACGTCGCTTCCCGGAAACCGCGCGGCGACAATCTGTGAATCGCAGTCGTCGAAATCCAACACGGCGCCGAGCTGGCAGAGACGGAGGCGAAGCTCGGCGGCGGGACTCAGGACACGCCGCTCGATTGCATCGGGGCCAATCGAAAGAATCATGTTGACTGAAGCCTCCATGGCGTAGAGCAGCGCCGACGGCAGCCCGCCGGCTTCATATTTTTCGGCGGATTCTTTGAACACGGGTACGCCGTGGTGCAGATTATCCACGTTTCGCCAGTCGTAGTGGCTGCGCCAACCGATAACATTAGGATGAATTTGGGCCCGCAAGTTCGGCGCAATGTAAAAGAACCCCGCTCCGTTCGGCGAGATCAACCATTTGTAGCCGTGCACGGCGTAGACGTCGACCGGAGTGGCCTGGACGTCAAATCGCAGCGCGCCGGCACTCTGTGTGCCGTCCACAAAAAGAACGGGGCGGCGGGATTCCGGGATTGCCGCCACGAAGCGGGAAATCCCGGCCAGAGGCGGGCGGAAACCGGTGGCATAGTTTACCTCACTGATGGCGATCAGTTTCGTGTGAGCGTCAATCGCTTCATAGAATTTTTCCCAAGGGACTTCCCGTAGCTTGGGCAAATAGAGCTGGTTCGGAAAATCCCCCTGAAGTGTAACGACATTCGTTGAGTCGCCAAACCCGGCAAGGCCCAAGCCGTTGACGACAAGAGAAAGTGCGTGCGCCGCGCTTGGGACAAAGGCAATGTCATCGACGGTCGCGTTAATCAGGCGCGCAAGACAAGCGCGGAGGCGATCGGCATCGTCGAACCAATCGAGAAAATCGCCACAGGCAGTTTCGTCGCGACGCGCCCAATGGCGCGCAACCGCCTCGGTGGCGCAACGCGGAAGCTGGCCGAAGGTCGCCGTATTCAGGTACGTCCAGCGGGATAGCGCGGGAAACTCGGCGCGGATCGCATCCCAATCCATGGACAAATTTTACGATGAAGGAGAACGCCTTGACACTCACTTTCGGCGCTGTCATACTCCAACAAAACTTATCAAGGGGTGTTGCATCATGTTTCTCCGAAGCGCCACGTTGCTGGCTGTTGTAGCCATCCGAATCTGGGCACAGTCCGCCAGCGCGTCCCAAATCTCCGGAACCATTCAAGACTCAAGCGGACTGGCCGTCCCGGGCGCGCAGGTCACGGTGATTCAGACCGACACAGGTTTGACGCGGAGCGCCGTCAGCGGTGAAGACGGGTTCTATATACTGACGAGTCTTCCCGTCGGGCCATACCGCCTGGAAGTCAAGAAGGAGGGTTTCAGCTCCTACGTCCAATCCGGCATCGTGCTGCAGGTGAACACCAACCCGGCCATCGACGTGGCCCTCAAGGTCGGAGCAGTCAATGAACAGGTCCAGGTGGAAGCTAATGCGGCCATGGTGGAAACGCACACCACTGCGGTGGGCCAGGTGGTTGATTCGCAACGCGTGGTGGACCTGCCGCTCAACGGCCGCCAGGCGACCGACCTGATTCTGGTAGCGGGAGCATCTACGTCGATCCCCACTTCCTCGCAGTTGGTGTCGACCAAGAACTACCCTAACGAGTCCATTATCAGCGTGGCGGGCGGCGGGCTGAACGGCCTAAGCTACCTGCTGGACGGCGGAAACCACAACGATCCGTTCAACAACTTGAACCTGCCGCTTCCTTTTCCCGACGCTCTCCAGGAGTTCAAAGTGGAGACCAGCGCGCTGCCGGCGCAGTACGGCCATCACTCGGCCGGCGCAGTTAACATCGTGACCAAATCCGGAACTAACGAATTCCACGGCGACGCGTTCGAATTTGTGCGCAACTATAAGTTCAATGCCCGCGACTTCTTCGCCCTCAGCCGCGACACCATCAAGCGCAACCAGTTCGGAGGAACCGTGGGCGGGCCCATCCGGAAGAACAGGCTGTTCTTCTTTGCCGGGTATCAAGATACGATTCTGCGCGCGGCGCCATCGAGCAATCCCCCGGCGTACCTGGTGACGCCTCAGATGCTCAAGGGCGATTTCACTGCGATAGCGTCGCCGGCCTGCAACAGTGGCCGGCAGATTCAGCTCAAAGCCCCCTACGTCAACAACCAGATTTCACCGTCGCTCTTCGTCGCTCCGGCGTTGAAGATGATCACCTACTACCCCACCCCCACCGACCCCTGCGGTACCACGTACTACTCGACGCTGAACAATAGCGGCGAAAGCCTGGGAGTTGCCAAGGTGGATTACCAACTGCGGCCGAACCACTCGGTATTCGCGCGTTACTTCGCCGCGCATGCGCTGGTGCCTTCAACCTACAACGGCACTCAGATGTCCGTTGTTCTGGCTGGCGTGGACGACCTGGTCCAGGCGGCGGTGATCGGCGATACCTACATCATCGGGCCGAATAGCATTAATTCGTTTCGGGTCACTTTCAACCGGTCCGCGGTGCACAAGACTCAGGTCCCTATCTTCACTCCCGCCGATCTCGGCATCAATATCACGGTTCTGATGCCGCACTACTCCAACATCACGGTGAGCAATGCCTTCACCAGCGCGGGGGGTACCGCTACGCCCGGTCAGGCGGTGGTCCAAAGTCACCAGCTCGCGGACGATCTGAGTTTGATTCGCGGCTCGCACCAGTTGGCATTCGGCGTGAGCTGGATCCGTCCAATCCAGAACGGCCGGTTCTTCGTTTTCCCGAATGGCGGTTTTACCTCCAATGGGCAGACCACCGGTTTGTCGATGGCCGACTTCCTCATCGGCGCTCTCTCCTCTTTCCAGCAGCAGAACGTTCAGGAGGATATGGAGCGCTGGCATTCTTTGGGCGTGTATGCACAGGACTCCTGGAGAGTGACGTCGCGGCTTACGGTGAACTACGGGCTTCGTTGGGAGCCTTACATCGGCGGCTCCCTGCCGCGCGGGCAGGTAGCGCATTTTGATCAAAGCCTGTTCAACCAAGGCGTTCATTCGCAGGCATACGTCAATGCGCCGGCTGGCATGCTCTATCCGGGGGACCCAGGGTTCGACACGAACAACCGGCCGAATAAAATCCAGTGGGCGGATTTTGCGCCGCGCATCGGGCTGGTTTGGGATCCCAAGGGAAACGGCCGCATGACGGTGCGCGCGTCGTACGGGCTGCTTTACGACTTTCCCGACACGCTCTTCTTCAACGGCTATACGAACTTGCCGCCGTGGGGCGGAGGCGTCACGCTGTCGAATCCCCCGGGCGGGCTGGCCGATCCGTGGAAGGGCCAACCGGGCGGAAACCCGTTCCCCACCGTGTTGAGCAAGAATATTACTTTTCCCAATGCCGGCACATTCCTGACGGTTCCGCTAAACCCACATGTGCCCTACGTGGAGCAATATAACCTCAGCATCCAAAGGCAGATCGGGGCAAGCTGGCTGGCTTCGGCGAGCTACCTGGGGACGCTCACCATGCACGGATGGACTGCCGTGCAACTCGATCCCGGCATCTACATTCCTGGCGGCAACTGCGTGTTCGGCGGAGTCACATTCGCTACTTGTTCCACCGCGGCCAACGTGCAGCAGCGCCGCGTTTTGAGTCTGGCCAATCCGGTGGAAGGCGCGAAATACGGCTCCTTGACGAATCTTGACGACGGCGGCACGGGCAGTTACAACGGACTGCTGCTTTCGCTGCAGCACCGGCTGTCAAATCACTTCACGGTGCTGGGGAACTACACCTGGTCGCATTGCATTTCCGACGGCCTGGTGACGTTCTTCTCGGGCACTTATAGCGACCCCACCAACCGCCGGTTCGACCGCTCCAATTGCCCGGGCACGGACGCCCGGCACAACCTAAACATCTCCGCTGTGCTCGAATCGCCCAGGTTTTCCCATCGCCTGGTGCAGGCCCTGGCGGGAGATTGGAAGCTTTCGGTGATCAACCGCGCATTGAGCGGTACTTATTTCAACGTCACTTCCGGCACTGACACGCGGTTGACAGGAGTGGGCGGCGACCGCCCCAACCTGATCGCGAGCAATGGCTACTGTGGCAACCAGAATCTCAATTGCTGGCTGGACCCAAAGGCATTCGTAGCTGCGCCCACAGGTCTTAACGGGAATGTGGGTAACAACGCCTTCCGCGGCCCGGGATATTTCAATGTAGATATGGGTCTCTCGCGGGCCTTCCGCGTGCGTGAGCGGCAGCGGGTCGAAATCCGCGGAGAGGCGTTTAACGTTCAGAACCGGGTGAACTTCAACAATCCCACAGGGGCCTTGAACAGCTCCGTTTTCGGCAAGATCCAGGCGGACAGAGCTCCCCGCATTATGCAGTTCGCGATCAAGTATGTCTTCTAAAGCGGCGGTGCTTACTGGCAGCCCTTAGGACCCTTGGTAACGCAGATCGATAAATTGATATCCGGCGGTATCGGAAGCCCCTTCTCCCTCATCAATTTCTTGATAAACGCCTCGGTGTCGGGATGGGGAATCGCGGACTGAACTCCCACCCGAACTAAGCCCTGCGAATAATGCAGGGGAATCCAGGTCTGTCCTTTCAGGGGGCCGTCGATGGTGTCCCGGCTTCCGTTGTCGTGGGCTTCCAGGTTAGCTCCGTGGTCCACAAGGAGTTGCACCACAGCATTTCGTCCCTTGTGGGCCGCGCCGTGCAACGCCGCGCGTCCGAGGTCGTCGGCGGTGTTGGGATCGAGTCCCAAATCGAGACACAGTTGAACAGCCTGCAGGTTTTCTTCCGGCGACCATTCATAGGTGACGCCTTCCACCCAACCGATTCCGGCGGCCACGGCAAGAGCCGTCACGTTGTTAGCGGTGGCGATTTTTGGATCGGCGCCGTGTGCCAACAGAAGTTTCATCAGCACAACGTCGCCGGATTGGGCAGCCCGTAAGAACGGAGTCGCGCCATCCTCATATAGCCACTGCATAGTAAAGTTCGTTCGCGTCTCGGTGCTGTCGCCTTGGCATTGTGACGGTGTCGATTTCACGCCACAGATGCGCGCGTTCACATTCGCGCCCTTTTCCAGCAAAAGGTTGATAAAACCCAAATGATCCATGTCCGGCTTCCGGACGGGATAGTCCCCGCTCTCTATATTGCGGTTATCCGTGGCAATGTAGAGGGGCGTCCAGCCGCCGTTATTAGCGATGTTCGGATTTGCGCCATGCTCGAGCAGAAACCTGGCCAATCTGTAATGCCGGTTCTGAACAGCGGCCAGCAAGGGAGTCCACCCATAGTGGGTAACGCCGTTTACATCGGCGCCGCCCTCGAGCAGAGCCTTGACACAATCGACGCAGTCTTGCCGGGCTGCAAACACCAGCGGCGTCAGGCCGCCGCCATCCTTGTCGGTCTGCCGGCCAAAGGCAGCTTCAGCGGCAACGGCATCGGCATCCGCGGGAGCTGGGTCGTCGATCGAGAGAGAGTCACTGGCAGCGCGGGCAACTCCGCGACCTCGACCGGCCGGAGGCGCACCCTTCGCACTTGACAAGCGTTTGGCATCGCCAGCCGCGTGTGAAGCCGCTCTTTGGGCGGGCGACGGAGCGAGGTAGGCTCGATTCCCCTTGCTGTCGAAGTTGGTCGCGGCGTGGACGTCCGCGCCGTGCTGGATTAGCATGGCCACGGCAGCCGCATGCCCCTGCTCGGCAGCCCACATCAGCGCAGTAGTCCCCCGCAAGTTCTCTTTCGCGTTTACGTTGGCGTTATGATCCAGAACGACCTTGAGGGCGTCCACGTTCCCGTTACGCGCCGCGAACATCAGTGGAGTTTCTCCGTGCGGCCCCTTTTCGTTAGGATCCGCCCCTGCCTTTACCAGCTTCTCGATTATGGCAGCGTCGCCATTGATACAGGCAAGCTGCAGAGCCGTTGCGCCCTCGCGATTGGCCGCTTTAACGTTGGCGCCGGCGGCGATCAGCAGGTCCGCCATTTCCAAGTCACCGTTATAAGCGGCCCATTGGATTGCCGTTGCTCCATCCGCCTGAGGTGCATTCACGTCTGCCTTTTGCTGCAACAGTATCTGCACAGCATTGCGGTCGCTCTTCATCGCGGCATCGGCAACCGGGCTATTGGGCGCGGCAAGAGCGGGCAAACACAACGCAAATAGCACCGCAGAGGCAGTTATCGCATATCTGATGGACATCATCGTTCGCCCAAATCTTACCGTACCCACCTCCCAAGAGCAATGGGGTGGGCGCTATTGGGCGGACCGCCGCAAAACAATCCGTCAAGGACTAATCTGAGGGCTGCCCGGTCACGCCTGCTTGAGGTAGACGCCCATCATGCCGCGAGCTTCCCATTCGGCGGCAGAACGCCACGGGGTGCCACCATCCTGCGGCCTAAAGAAACAGATGTTGTCCTTGCCGTAGCGGTCTTGCAACGCCTTGAGCCACTCGGCGTCGCTGAGGTCGGTCATGGTTTCCGGCGGATATCGTAAATTGCCCAGCCATTTCATTGTCTTCCCCTAACCCCTAATCCCGATGAGAGAGGGCAGCCTTATAACCATTGTGCCGCGAGTTACGTATTCGGGCAACTGCGATGGGACATCTCTCTGAAGGCACAGCGCGGCTACGCGAAGATGGAGAAATTGCGTTGCGGGGCGGCCGGGCCTATCCGGTTTCGGATCGGACTTATCGCCGTGCGTATCGGCCGCCCACTGGATTGAGCCGTATCTTCGAAGGCATTGGAAAGGCTGGATGGCGCTACTTATACCTTTCGATTCGATACCTGACTCTCTGATATCCCATGGCGCGGCAATAGGAGCTATCCGCCCTCCACAGGGTGTTGTGGAAGATCTTCCAAAATCTTCCCGCCGGCCTCGTCCAGCGTAGGCAAACAGCCGTGGGGGCTTTAAGGGCCCTACGGGAAGTTCAGCACCAGCAAAATGCAACGCTTCGTGCGCACGAAGAAAACTGTTGAAGCTGGACCCAGGGGTACCCCGGGCGCAACCTTCTATCTGGCTTCAGAGTAACAGGCGATAGCGCGGATGACGCGTGGGGTTTGGGGTTAAGTGGTTGGTGGGATGGGAAAGAAAAAGTTTCAGAGGCGGTCAACGGCTTTTGAGGGCAGCGCGAATGGTGCGGATATCGAGGAACATGCGCTGCGGATTGGGAGGGGCGGGGCCAGCGAGCGGAACGAAGCCAAATTGGGTGTACCAGGAGACGCGATGGGGATAGGCATCGGTAACGATACAACGACAACCGACTTCGTCAGCGACACGGAGGCTGATGCGGAATGCTTCGGAAATCACGGCGTGGCCGGTTCCCCTGCCGGCGAAGCGGCGGTCCACGGCTAGGCGCGCGAGCAGTATCAAGGGTAGATCGTAGTGCGGGAGGCCGCGGGCATACTTTTTAGGAAATGCCTCGTTGGGCACGCTGGCCGCGGCGAGTGTGAAATAGCCGAGCACTGTTCTTGGAGCGGTCTCGTCGACGGCGACATAGGTGACACCGATAGAACTCTTAGCCTGGTTCGTCCAAGCGTGGAGCTGGAGATAGTTGTTGAGAGGCGCATCGCCGCAATCGAACGCGGAGGTTTCATCCGGCTGTTCGAGACGGCGAATCAGGACAGCCATTCAGTCGCGCATGGCACGGATGAGGGCTGGGGTGGGTTTGGGCGGCTGGGGGGCAGAGGCGAGTTTTGCGAGGCTGGCCAGCTGGCGTTCGGTCCACTGCATTTCGATGCGCGGCAGGGCGACCTCGGGGGCGACGCGTTCCAGACGAGGGAGAACGAGCACGTTGCGTTCGCCAGCGGGTGTTTCGCTGATTATGCGATGGCCG
>Ga0207090_1150_pt2 | contig 14771 bp, 13 predicted proteins | sample Alteio_BWMinHeat_50_FD_153565 | JGI IMG/M metagenome (GOLD analysis project Ga0207090, IMG submission 153565) | Enriched cells from forest soil in Barre Woods Harvard Forest LTER site, Petersham, Massachusetts, United States -... | ecosystem: Environmental > Terrestrial > Soil > Temperate forest >...
GCCACACGCTCGGCATTGCCGGCGAAATCCGCATTTACGACGTATTCCCAGCCCCCCGTGCCCTGGTACCGAAAAGAGTCGGTCCAGTTGCTGTTCGCGGACGTTTGCCCAAGCAAAGAGACAACCCTGATTCTCGGCAGCTCTCAGCTTGCGCTCCAGATCCACGAATCGTGCGGGCATCCCACGGAACTCGATCGTGTGTACGGCACTGAAGCCGCATTTGCCGGCCGCAGCTTTCTTACCACCGACAAGCGGAACAATTTTCGCTACGGTTCCGAGATCGTGAACCTCACGGCGGACAGCGTCCGCGCCACGGGACTTGGAACTTTCGGCTGGGACGATGAGGGTGTGCCGGCTTCGAGCATGCCGCTGGTGCAGAACGGCGGCTTTGTGGGTTATCTCATGTCGCGCGAGACCTCATCGACGCTGGGCCTCAAGAGTAATGGCTGCATGAGGGCCGACGGATGGAATCGCACTCCCCTGATCCGCATGACGAACGTTTCGCTCGAGCCGGGCACATGGGAGTTCGATGACCTGATCGCCGATACCGATGATGGCATCATGATGGAGACGAACCGGTCCTGGAGCATCGATGACATGCGGCTGAATTTCCAGTTCGGCACCGAAGTCGGCTACGAAATCAAGAACGGCAAGCGCGGCCGTCTGCTGAAGAATTGCACGTATGGTGGAATCACGCCCGAGTTCTGGAATTCGTGCGACGCGATCGCGAACGAAAAACATTGGATTCTCTGGGGCACTCCCAATTGCGGCAAAGGCGAGCCCATGCAGACGGTGGGCACCGGCCACGGCGCCTCGCCCGCTCGATTCCGCAACGTGAAGGTGGGCGTCTTCAAATGAACTTCCGCGAAATCGCCGAAACCGTGATCGATTCGTCGAGTGTGGAAGAAACAGAAGTCCTAGCGATGGAGCAGGACGAAAGCCTCACGCGCTTCGCAAACAATTGCGTCCATCAAAACGTAACTGAGCGCAATGTGCAGATCACCGTGCGCGCCGTCATCGGCACGAAGATCGGCATTGCCGTTTCGAACGATATCCGGCCGGATAGTTTGCAGCGGCTTGCCGCGCGTGCGCACGAAATTGCGAGGCTGCAACCGGAGAATCCGGAGTTCAAGGGTCTTCCGGCTCCACAACCCCTGACGACCGTCGACGCGTTCGATCACGAGGTCGCAGAATGCACTCCGGAGGAGCGCGCTCGCAGCGCCGCGGTCATCTGCCGCAAGGCGGAAACGGCCGGATGCTCCGCCGCGGGTTCAATGACGACCTCGTCATTCTCGATTGGCGTTGCCAATTCGAAGGGTGTTTTCGCGGAACACCGGTCGACGATGACCGATGCTTCGACAGTCATCATGGCCAATAATTCTTCGGGTTGGGCGCAGCGCACCGGGTGGCATCTCAGAGTCATCGATCCCGCGGAACTTGCGGACGAGGCTCTCGCGAAAGTGCGTATGGGCGCCGATCCGGTCGATTTCGAGCCGGGCGAATACACCGTCGTCCTGGATCCGTACGCGACCGCCGACCTTCTGGAGATGCTCGCATTCGATGGCATGGGCGCGCTTGCCGTTCAGGAAGGACGTTCATGGATGAACGGCAGGCTTGGTCAGCGCATCATGGCGGACAGCGTGAGCATTGTTGACGATGGCTTGAATACCGATGGCATGCCGTGGCCCTTCGACTTCGAGGGCATTCCCAGGAAAGTTGTGCCGATCGTTTCTGCGGGTGTTGCCCTGACTCCGGTATTTGATTCGTTCACTGCCGGAAGAGAAGAGGGGAAGCAGTCGACGGGACACGCGACGCCGCCATCGCCGCAGGGCCGGTTCGGTCCGGCGCCGATGAACCTGTTCCTGCAGCCAGGAACGACGTCGCTTGACGCGATGATCAAGTCCACGAAGCTCGGTTTGTACATTACCCGGTTCTGGTACACGCGCACCGTGCATCCGCGCGATGCTGTGGTTACGGGGATGACGCGCGACGGAACCTTTGTTATTAGAAACGGCGAAATCGCGCATCCGGTCAAGTCGATGCGATTCACTCAGTCCTATGTCGAAGCATTAAAGTACACCGAAGCGATCGGCGCCACACCGCGGCTCCTTCGTTCCGGATTCGGCGGCGCGACCTGCGTGCCGGCAGTCAAACTGGCGAAATTCAGATTTACGAGCGCAACGAGATGAAGAGAGGAATGGCCACAAAAAGGCACAAAAGGCTCAAGAAATCGAACAAAGGCGACGTGTTTTCTGTGCCCTTTTGCGCGTCTTTGTGGCTAATTTCCTCTGTGCCTTGGAATAAAGCATGATTGCAATATTACTAGTCGTCACGGCCATTTCGGCGAATCAAGGCAGCGCGGTTCAGCTCTCATTTCCAGATGAGCCGGGAGTGAAATCGGTGGAGGTTGTGTGGGAGACGAAGAAGGTTCCGGCGTTTCGCATCGATGACAAATGGACCACGATCCTCGGCGTGGATCTTGATACGAAGGCAGGCGAACACAAAGCGAGCGTCGTGTTCACCATGGCAGACGGACGCGTGGATAAACGTGAAGCGGTCATCAAGGTCGTTGCAAAAAGGTATCCGAGGACGGAGCTGAAGGTTGACGACAAGTACGTCGAGCTGAACAAGGCGGACCTCGCGCGAGCGAACCGCGAGACGAAGGAGACGGAAGCGATCTACGCTGCGATCACGAATGAAGTGCTGTGGAGGGAACCGTTTGTGGTCCCCATTGAAGGCGAGACCGGCACGAACTTCGGGCACCGCCGGGTCTTTAACGGACAGCCGCGCGCGCCGCATGCAGGAGCCGATCTCCGCGCCAGGACCGGCACGCCGATCCATGCGGCAAATCGTGGGCGGGTTGTTCTGGCGAAGAATCTGTTTTTCACGGGGAATACCGTCATACTCGATCACGGGTTGGGTATTTATTCACTTTACGCCCATCTTTCCCGCCTCGACGTCAAGCCCGGGGATCTGGTCTCCAATGGCCAACTCGTCGGTCTTGCGGGCGCGACAGGGCGCGTCACCGGGCCGCATTTGCACTGGGGCATGCGAGTACAGGGCGCCAGAGTGGATCCGTTTACACTGGTGGGTGTCAGGTAAATGTTCGATTTTCTAAAGCGCAGTCAGACGCCGTCTCCAAAGCAAATCGCCAAGCTTGTGAAACGGCTGACTGAATCACAGGGCGAAGACGCACCCCGTATTGAGGCGGCGGAGAGGCTTGCCGACTGGGGAACGCCGGAGGCTCTTTACGGCCTCCTGAAGCGGTTCACGATTTCCAGCAAGGTTATGGAACAGGATATTGAAGAAAAGCGCATGGTTGTGCGGATGCTTGTGGAAAAGGGACAGGAAGCGGTCGATCCGATCCTCCGGTTCCTGAGCAACAGCCATAACGTGGAGTGGCCTGTGCAGGCGCTATCCCAGATTCTCTCGCGCGAAGAACTGGTTCCCAGGCTGGTCGATGCCCTGGAAAAGCTTGCGGCTGCCAGTGAATTCACGCCGCCGGAACACAAAGCGGATTTGATTCGCGCCATGCGTGGACACGTCACGCCGGAGATTGCAGACGCGTTGCGCCTGTTCTTGTCGGACGATGATGACGACGTCCGCATCGCCGCCATCGATGCGATTTCCGAAGTCGGAGAGGATATGCGCGAACCACTGCTCGAAGCTTTCCTTGAAACGCATGATCGCCCGCGAATTCGAATCAGGATTGCTGAAACGTTTGCCGACCACGACTGGCCCGTGAAGGGTTATCGGCCCAAGGTTGAAGAGAACTTGCCCGAGGGTTTTCACCTCACGTCCAAGGGCCTCATTCGAAGGAGATAGTGTGCAAGTTCGAACGGCCCGGCACTGGGCCATATTGTGCATGGCGGCCTGGCTGATGGGGACCGTATTGATGGCCATCGTCGCCACCCAGAACTTCTACACGATTTATCGGCTCATGGCGTCTCCCGCGCACCCCGTGTTTGCCGCCGATATTGAGAAACTCGGTCACGACGCCGCGTTCGACCTGCTTTACTACTTCTCGTCGGAATTGAATCGTCTTTACTTTCAGTATTGGAATGTCGCGCAGCTGCCCATGGGCATCGCGGCGCTGTGGCTGGTCGTGAAGATTCCCGCTTCGGAGAATGCGAAGCGGCAAATCATCGCGATGCTCGGGATCGTGCTTTTTCTGACGCTGCTGATCACGCCGCGGATGTTGACCGTTGGCCGATCCATTGATTTCGTGCCACGCGATCCTCCGCCCGACGGCCTTCGAACCTTCGGCCTGCTCCACGCTACGTATTCGGTGTTCGATGGAATTGAGCTGATATTGGGAATCATCGTGACGTTGTGGCTGACAAAGTCAAAGGATTAGCTTCTTAAGTTCTAGCTTCGATGCGCCAAAATTAATCAGCATGCCATGTTGGAGGCGCGCGCCTCTGAGATACCCCAAGACTTGGGCAATGTGCTCGGGTGCAATTGTGCGGCAGGCTTTTAGCTCAACGACAAGTTCATTCTCAATCAGGAAATCCGCGACGTAGTGGCCGAGAAGAGCGCCGTCCTCATCAAAGATGTCTATCGGATATTCCTGTTTTATTTGGATGGACTGTTTTTGCAGACGGTGGGCAAGAGCATTTGCATAGACTCTCTCCAAATGACCGCTGCGCAAATAACCGTGGATTGAAAAGCTCGTTTCACGAACTACCCGACACAGTTCCATTATTGACATGGGAATTAGCCACAGAAGGCACAAAAGGCACAGAAGGGGCAGGGCAATCGTATTGTACCCCTTTTGTGCTTCTTGTGCTTCTTGTGGCTATAATTCCCCTACCGTATCCCACCCATCAGCCCGCGAATCGGCTTTACCAGTACGCCCAGGATTGCAGCCGAGACCAGGGTCACCGCCGCGACGTAGCCGAACAATGTCGGCAAAGGCAGGGTGCTGAAAAATCCGGCGGTCCAGCCCGCGAGCTTGTTTCCAACCGCATTCGATAAGAACCACAAGCCCATCGTCAGGCCCACGATGCGGGCAGGAGCGAGTTTCGTAACAACGCTCAGGCCAACCGGACTCAGCGCCAGTTCTCCAATCTCAACGATAAAATAAGAGATCACGAGCCATAGGGGACCGACCATCGTTCCGCCGCCGCTCTGCGCCAACCTCGCCGCGGGCACAAGGAAAAGGAAGGAGAGTCCGGCGAAGAGCAGGCCCAGGGCAAACTTTGCAGGACTTGACGGCTCGTGCCGCCCAAGCCGGATCCAGACCCACGCCATGACCGGCGCCAGGATGATAACCCAGCCTGCCTGTACGGACTGAAACCAGGATGAAGGGAACGAAAAGCCGAACACCGACAGCCGGGTGTAGCGGTCGGCAAACAGATTGAGCGTCGAACCGCCCTGCTCGTAAGCTCCCCAGAACAGGGAAGCGAATACGAAAAAGATCGCCACCGCCAGCATTCGCTTCCACATGCGGGTCTGCTCTTCGGCGTGATGTGCCGAAGGCGCGGCCTCGGTCGTTCGCCGCGCGGCCAGCTTTTCGATGGCCGGCCGGAGGCGATCCCGGCCAATGACGTACTGCGTGAGACCAAGCAGCATTCCAACCCCAGCGCAGGCAAAGCCGATATGCCAATCCACCCGCTGCGCGAGGTATCCGGCAATAAGCGGTCCGAAAAAGGCGCCGAGGTTGATTCCCATATAGAAGATCGAAAATCCCGCGTCGCGCCGCGCGTCGCCTTCTTCATAAAGGGAGCCGACCAGGGTACTCACGTTGGGTTTCAACAAACCCGTACCGATCACAATCAACGCGAGACCGGTGTAGAAGGCCGGAAGCGCTTTGAAAGCCAGCGTGAAGTGTCCCGCGGCGATGATGATCCCGCCGAGCAGAACGCTGCGGTACTGGCCGATGCCGCGGTCCGCAACGAGCCCGCCGAGAATCGCCGCGGCCCAGACGCTTCCGGTATAAGTGCCGTATATCGAGGCCGCATCCACGTCGGCAAAGCCCAGACCGCCGCGCGCCACCGGCGCAACCATATAAAGGATGAGAAACGCACGCATGCCGTAGTAACTGAAGCGTTCCCACATCTCTGTAAAAAACAGGGTGCTGAGTCCCCTGGGATGACGAATTCTTTCGGCCATGATCGAGAGAAGTTACCACACCTCGCGGCGATCGAGTGCGATGGGGTGTGAGCGTCCCCGCCTTGCTGGATACGGAGCGTCCTGCTCCCCGCCTTTCGGCTTTGCACAACCGAACGGGAACGGAACACAAGAGGCACAAAAAGGACACAAAAAGCACAAGAAGTTGGTTCAGGAATCGATTTCTTGTGCCTTTTGTGTTCGGCCTTGTGCCTCTTGTGCTCCTTCCTTTTATCTTCTTGATGGCGGCACTACGAAGACTAGCGAGAAACTACGCGACCAGCGATCCGGTCTCGGAGGTGTCGTAGCCGGCCAGAACCTCGAGCTTGCGGCGCAGAGTGGCGCGCTGCAGGACATCCAGGAAGGTTTGGATTGCCGGAAGGCCAGTGGTTCGCTTGCGCATCACGAGGTCGTAGCGCTCGCTGTGGAGCGGGATGAAATCCAGGCCAAATGTCTGGGCGGCTGAACGCGTGGCAAGGCAAACATCCGCCTCACGCGATACGACGCAATACGCAGCCGCCAGATGGCCGTGGACGACCCGGCTGTGTCCTTGCACCTGGCTGGGATCAATCCCGGCAGTTCCCATGAGCCGGTCCAGCAGCGCGCGGCTGCCGGAGCCGGGTTCGCGATTCACGAACCGGACCGTCTTGCGGGTGAGATCTTCGATCTTGCGCACGTGTTTGGGATTTCCGGGAGCGACCACCAGCCCCTCTTCCCAATGGGCGAATGTGACGACACTGAAGTCCTTGTCTGGAAACTCTTTCCGGATGAAGGAGAGATTAAATTCACCAGTCCTGGGATCTTCAAGATGAGTCCCTGCAATATGGACCCTTCCTTCTTTGAGCCAGGACAGGGCCAGTCTGCTCGAAGCGGCCGCCGGGATGATCTCAATTCCAGTGATCTTTTCGACCATATGGGAAAGCAGGCTGGCCGCCGGGTCGCAGCCGGCAAGGACGAGTTTTTTCTGAGCCGCTTCTTCCCTGGCAAACACGACCAGATCGGCCCGCCGGCTTGGCCGTCCTGTGCGCTCGATAATCCCGTCCGCTTCAGGCATGTAGTACGGCGTCGCACTGACGGGCACGCTGACCCAGCGCGAGCCAACCTGGCAGACTCGGACAGGCTGCCCTTTGGCCGGTGCTGACGCGCTCAGTACATCGGCAGCCATCGACTCGGGCGCTCTTTGAGATCCGTCCTGGAGGCTGAAAAGTTCATCGACGCTGACTTCAAGTTCCTGCGCAAGACGCAAGGCAAGCTCGGTGTTTGGAACGTAGGTTTCCGCTTCGATCGCGTATATTGTCTGCCGGCTGACGCTCACCAGGCGCGCCAGGTCTGCGGCGCCAATGCCCCTGCTCTTGCGGACCTCCGCCAACTGGTTTTTAATCTTCGTTTTCACGACAATAACTTCCTCTCTGTTCCTTAGAAGCGTACCTTACCAACCAATTCAAACACCCGCGGATTTCCCGCGCTTATGATCGAGCCAAATGCGCCGGTGCTGCTAAAGCTTCCACTCGGGTCGGCGAGCGGTGGCGTGTTCGTTACGTTGAATGCCTCAGCACGCAATTCAAGACTGACTTTTTCGCGGATGGGAAATGTCTTGCCGATCATCAGATCCGCATCCACCAATCCCGGGCCGCGAACTGGATCGCGCGAGCTGCTGCCGATCACAAACTGTGGCGCCGCGGTGAACGCGGAGGTGTCGAAATACTTCGCAACGCTGCGGCCCTGGAAGTTGTTGGGATCGCTGACGCGGTTTGGCCGCTGGACGGCAAACCCAAGGCTCGAGTTGTTGTTGGTCGCCTGGGATACGGCAACGGCATCTCCGGTCTGAAGGCGAAAGAGACCCGCAAATTGCAGTCCCGAAATTTTTCCGAGACGCGGAATGTCATAGGTCCAGCCAAGCGCAAAAACCTGCGGGATATCCCCGAGGGAGACGTCCTTCTCCAGGTGCCGGTTATAAGCGTCCGCTGCGCCCGTACTGTTCAGGACGGGCCCCGTGAAAATCGTCTGAGAGAATACACTCGACGCATCGTCGATGAGTTTTGAGAACGTGTAGGCCGCATTCAGGGTCAGACCGCCAGAGAGCCGCTTCTCCAGTTTCACTGCGGCGGCATTATAGCCCGAATTGCCGACGTTATCGCGGAACAGAGCCACCGTGGTGAACCGTGGAAACGGGCGCAGCGTTTGCTGATAGGCGATGGTCGCTGCTCCCAGCGAGGAGGAAGCCGGGATCGCGCCAAAATTCGGATTCGGCACCTTCGTCAGCAAAGCCGCCCCCAGCGAAAGGTCTTGCGTCGGAAGTTGGTTGATATTGGCATCTGGAATACCGAGCCGGGTGTTCTTGGAGCCAAGATAGGACAGCTCCACGTTCCAGGATTTTCCGAATGTCTTTTCAACCGTGAAGTTTCGCTGCTGCGAATAGCCCGACCCGTTGTTACGGTCCACGCCGAAGACTCCCTGACCCAGGCCGGAGTTTGGATTCGGATCTGTCACCTGCACCGTGGGACCGGTCGATAAACCAAACGCCGCGTTGACGTTGTCCTGAGATTGCTGGCCTACCGTTTGAATGAAGGGGAACTGCGGAATTGTAAACGGCGTGGTGATGCCCGATTGTTCGAAGAAGATCACGCCATATCCCGCACGCACAACCCAGCTGTTGCCGATTCGATACGCCAGCCCGAGACGGGGACCGAAATCGCAGCACTCCAGCTTGCGGGCGGTGTGCGGAAAATCCAGCACTTGAGTGCTAAGGTTGAATACGGCGCCCTGATCGTGAGCTTCCGTCGAAGGCAAATTGAGCGTATATCGTGTGCCGGCGTTCAGCGTGAGGCGGGGCGAAATCTTCCAATCGTCGCCCATAAAAAACTCAACGATGTGGGCGCGCTCCTGAAGCACCTGCTTTTGAATATCGATCGTGAACGCATTGACTTGTCCCAGCAACAGCGAAGCGAAGGCGTTGCCGCTGCCGGACACCGATGCGCTGTTTGTGCCGGTGGTCGTGAATGAGAAGGAACCGGTAGGATTCGACGGGTTGAGCACATCCAGGGCTTCCCGGCGGATGTCCGTGCCGAACCTGATAGTGTGCCGCCCGCGGACCATGGTGAACGTATCAAGAAATTCAGTGATCGATGTTTTGAAGTCGGAATTGGATGCAGTCGTTGGCCCGATTTGCTGAAGACCTGACACCGTAAATATCGGCAGAACGGAAGCGAATGAATTCGCAGGAAGACCGGGAATCGTAATGCCGCCATTCTGGAGCGAAGCCTGGTTCAGGGCGCGCCTGGAATATCCCATCCGGAATTGGTTGAGTGTTGCGGGGGAGAGAGTCCAGCTGTAATCGCCCACGAAAGCATCTCCACGGGTTATGGCGTGACCGATGACTCCGGATGTGAGGCTTCCGCTGCCGTCCGGCAGTGGCGTGACTGGCGTGTCGTCATCGCGGAAATAGGTGTACCTGCCGAAGAAGCGGTGGTTTTCGCCGATATAGCGGTCTAATCGAAAATCGGCCTGGTCCTGATCGTCAGGCTCTGTAGCCGTTCGTGTGAAGTTGTTCGCCCCGGCCACGTTGGGGGCGGGATAGTGCTGAAGAATCTGGCTGCCAATCGAATCGAAGCGGGGACCCGGAATAGTATTGTTCTGGAACTGAGTTCTCGCTGGCGTTGCGGGATCAAAGATCGCCTGAGTGAAGATCCCCTGCCTTTGCGCCGCCGTTGGCACGACACTGAGCCGAGTGACGCCCGTTCGCAACCGGGTCCCCTGCCAGTCCGAGAAGAAAAACGCCTTGTTCTCCTGAATCGGTCCGCCGATCGTTCCGCCATATTGATTTCGGCGGAATTCCGGCTTGTTTCCAGTCTGCGCGAAGAGATTCCGGGCATTGAGAGCTTCATTCCGGAAAAACTCGAAGATGTTGCCATGGAACTGATTGCCGCCGGACTTTCCGATCACCATGACCGTCCCGCCATTCGACCGGCCGTATTCGGGAGAGTAGGCGTTAACGTTAAGCTTGAACTCTTCAATCCCGTCGATGATCGGGTAGTAAACCACCTGTCCAGGTTCCGGCTGCAGGACGCTGATGCCGTCGTACATATATTCGTTCGTTCGCGGCCGGCTGCCGTTGATGCGCGGTAATACCGATCCGCCGCCGGGCAGCGCCACGCCGGGGGAGAGCGTCACCAGTGGAATGAAGTTGCGCCCGTCGAGGGGCAGGGCCTGTATCTTCTTCTGGTCCATATTCATACTCACCTCCCCGCTGGCGGTCTGCAGCAGGGGCGCCGCTGCTGTGACTTCCAGAGTTTGAGAGGTTTGTCCAATCTCCAGTTTCACGTCCAGCGCAGTCCGTTCCGCCAGCCGCAGCGTGATGCCGCTCTGGCGGTACATGCGAAAGCCCGGCTGCTCGACCGTTACCACGTACTGGCTCGCAGGCAGGCCGAGGAGGTGGTACTCGCCGCGTTCATCCGACGTCGCCGGATATCGCGCCATCGTAGACTGGTCTTCAGCCGTGATTGCCGCTTTGGGCGCCGGAAGACCCGAAGAATCCCGAACCACGCCAAAAAGCTCGGCACGGCCGGCCTGGGCGAATGACAAAGTAGAGAAAAGCGTGATGCTGGCAAGCATGAAAAGCCGATGAATTCGTAGAGTCATGACGGTATTTATAAATGACGACGTACCGTAATCACAACACTAAAAAAGAAATCTATCGGCGGGCAACGGGCGGAAAAGGTACACAAAAGGCACAAACCGGAACACAAAAAGCACAAAAACATTGTCGCGCCACACATCATTTGTGCTTTTTGTGTCCTGGTTGTGCTTTTTGTGTTCCGTTCCCGTTTAAGGTTACTTGGAAACCATAACCTCAGTCGCTTTGATTACCGCGATTACCGTGTCTCCTTTCTTGAGTTTTAGCTGTTCGACACTTCTTCGCGTAATCACGGCATCGATGAGGTTCTGTCCGACCCGGATGGTGACCTCGGACACGACGTCCCCCAACACGATCTCAGTGATCTTCCCCTTCAGTTGATTTCTCGCGCTGATGCTCATTGCTAATTCTCCTATGGTAGTGAAAATCCGTACTTTTTCAGAATGGCACGGGAGGAGTCATTTCGGAACCATTCATAGAATGCGCGGGAGGCCTCGAAGTGACCGGCTTTGTGAGCCTGTTTCAAGATCGCCATTCCCTGATCCAGCCGTGGGTAAGCTTCGAGCGGCACTTCCCAATACCGGCCAGCCGATCGCATCGGATCGGAAAGAGCCAGAGAATCCGCAATAATGCCAATCTCCGCGGCGCCGGAAGACACGAATTGGGCTGCCTGCGCCACATTCTCCCCCAGGACCAGTCGTGGCGAAATCTGATCGTAGAGGTCGTAGTGGCGCATCGCTGCAACGGCCGCGCGGCCATATGGAGCCGTGGCCGGGTTGGCGATGGCAACGTGTTTTGCGGCGGGCTGCAGGAGCGCCTGCATTTCGAGTTTTCGAACATCAAGCGTCGAATTATTCGGGACCCATAACACCAGCCTGCCGATGGCGTAAACATAGACAGCATTGGCTTCAACGAGCCCCTTCTGCTCCAGTTGATGTACGTAGTCGAGGTCGGCCGAGAGGTACACGTCGAACGGCGCGCCGTTGACGATCTGCGCTTGAAAATTGCCCGACGACCCGAGCGTCAGCTTTACGGTATGTCCGGTTTGCCGCTCGAACTGCGCGATGATTTCTTTCATCGGGAAGCTGAGGTCCGAAGCGGCGGCCACGATGACTTCACCGGCAAATGCCGGGGTCGTGAACGCGCACCACAGCGCCGCTGCAACGATGAGCCGGTTCAGAGGTTGCGCGTTCATGCTGTTACTTGCGCGGATCCGAGAGCATGGGGTTATGGAGAAACTCGCTATCGGTCAGGCTTTCGAGAAAGGCAATCAAGTCTTTCCTCTCGGCGTCCGTCAGTTTGAATCCCTGAACGTTCGACTCTTTGTTGGGGTTGTCATGTCCAATTCCTGCAGATGGCCCTGACGTGATGGTGCGGCCTCCCGCTGCGTAATGGTCGATCACCTCCGCCAGGCTCGATATGCTGCCGTCATGCATGTAGGGCGCGGTTACGGCGATGTTGCGCAATGTCGGGGCCCTGAACTTGCCGATGTCTTCTCGGCGATGTGTGTATTGGTACAGGCCCGTATTTGGAGCAGGATACGAGAACTCACCGCGAAGGTTGTACAGCCCGGTGTTGAGAAACGGGGCCTTCGTCGAATCGCCGCCTTCATATCGCAGAGAACCGTTAAAGTTCCAATTGCCATGGCACTGGAAACAGGCGGTTCGTTCGCCGGAGAAAAACAACAGCTCTCCGCGCTTCGCCGCATCCGAAATGGCATCGGGATCGTTGCCGTAGCGGTAGCGATCGTAGGGAGAATTCAGCGAAATAATCGTCCTTTCAAATGCGGCCAGCGCCTTCGTGACATTGCCCATCGTGTAGGGCGGCGTTTCCCGGGGAAACGCTTCCGGAAATAGCCTCCGGTAAACCGCATCGCGGCCGATATCGGCCAGAAATCGATCCTCATGTCCCTTGAGGCCGAGCTCGATGGGTTCAGTCCCGGAGATTGGAATCATGGCCTGTTCTTCGAGCGAACTTAGCGAAGGATTCGCCCAGGTCAGCAACGGGCTATAAGCGATATTTGCGAGACTCATGCTGCTACGTGGATGAAGCTCGCCCATTGTCCCTTCAGCCCGCGCCCGGCCATCCGTAAACGCCAGTTCCTGACGGTGGCAGCTCGCGCAGGATTCCTTACCGTTGGAAGACATTCGCTTGTCATAGAAGAGATAGCGCCCCAAAGCGACCTTTGACGCGCTCATCGGGTTATCGGCAGGCACGGCCGGGCGCGGGAATGGCCTGGGAATGCGCCAATCGAAGCTGCCCGACTGCGCCAGCAGACCGGTTGACGCCACGAAAACCAGGAGTGCGATGCGCCTCATCCACTACTTCCTCAATTGCACCACTTCGAGTTTAGTCAGCAATCGGACGGACCGGGCGCCACGCTTATCCTTTGGAATGACAAGCCGGAATGCGCCGGTTTCGCCAAACAGCGGTTTTCCGTTCGCCTTGTCCGCGACCAGGAACTGACCATCGGTCATCTCCGGGTCCAGCTCGCCAACCGAGAACAACACCTGATAACCGTCGGACGCGGAAGCGAGGACGTAGCTCGCAAGCGTGGGGCCGCGCAGGGCCTCGCCCAGCTTCATCCCGGCCTTCTTGAGAACATCGCTCAGCAAGACGCCTTCATAGACTGTTTCAATGCCGTTGTTCTTCATCGTTACGCTCGTGCGCGTCATGTTCGCCATGTCCGCCGCCGTCAACGTCAGCGGTTGAGGAACGGCGCCCGTGACGGCAATCGACGGCGCGGATTGAAGCGCGGTTTGAGCGCGCGCCATGGGCGCGAAGGAAAGCATGACGGCTGCCGGTACAACGAATCGGTTCCAAGTGTGTATCCACATCATTTTCTCTCCAGGATGCCTTTCCGGTTACCGGAAGGATAGTCTCCAATCGCCGTATGGGAATGGAAGTAGTAGCTGTACATATTCCAATACGGCCACGACCAGAAGTTCCGGAACGGCGCTGCCGTATTGGGCCCCTGATAAAGAGGGACTCCCTTTTGTCCCTTCTGGTTGATATTGGTGAAGACATATTCGTCTTCTCCTTTTGGAGTCCAGCCCAGACGGGCGATGTATTTGTCGTCGCGCGCTTTCGAATGATTGAGGTGGTCCGACATCAGGACATCCGGAAGACCTGTGTACTGATTGACGTGGAAGGCGCCGGGCAGCGGAACAAACTGGCTTTGCAGCCAGTCCCCCGATCCCTGGACAAAAAAGCGCTGCCAGCGCGAGCCCAGGCGAAGCGAGGAAAGATATGTGTTGCCCGATCCTGCTCCTGCCGCGGCGTCGCCTTCGAGCTTCTTGACTGGTTCTCTCGTCACCAGATTGATGGAACCGCCGAGGGCGTTCGGGCCGAGCAACGGAGAAGAATAGCCCCGGGCCACCTGCACTTCAGCCAGGTCGCTTGTCAGGAACCGGTTGAAGTCCACGAACCCGTCATAGGGCACGGAAATCGGTATTCCGTCCAGGTACAAGGGAACCTGGCCGCGAGTGACGAATCCGCGAACGAGTATGCCCGCTTCGTTACGGTTCGCAGCAATGTGTTGAATGGAAACTCCAGGAAGGTAGTCGAGGGCTTTCGCAATATTCTTGAAGTCATGGGCATCGATCTCCGCCTTGCCGATGCTGTCGCCTGCGAGCGCCGGTTCAGGACTCTGAGTAATAACGGTGACATTAACAACTCCGAGATTGAATGGGGAGTTCGGCGTCTGTTGGATCACCTGGTCCACAACAGTCTTCAGGGCATCCAACTGCCCTGCCAACAAATCCCTGGAAGAGTTCTCGCGCATCGATTCCGGGACCTGGATCTTCATGTCCGGATGCGAGGCAGCAAAAGCAGCAAGAGATGCGCGCAGCGTTTCCGCGTCCATTCGCCAGCTTTCCTCAGCGCCGCCTCCCGCGGCCGGCAAAGCGGCGAGCCGCTGTTCCAGGTCACGAACAGAGACGTTCCACTCGACCGTAGAATCCTGTTGCGCCATCCCGCTGGCAGCGCAGACAACCGCGACAGTGATCAACATAAGGCTGCGTCTAAT
>Ga0207090_1152_pt1 | contig 14710 bp, 15 predicted proteins | sample Alteio_BWMinHeat_50_FD_153565 | JGI IMG/M metagenome (GOLD analysis project Ga0207090, IMG submission 153565) | Enriched cells from forest soil in Barre Woods Harvard Forest LTER site, Petersham, Massachusetts, United States -... | ecosystem: Environmental > Terrestrial > Soil > Temperate forest >...
GGAACCACCCCTGTTTCCAGGTGCGCTACAGCTTAATCTGCATCGATCAAGGCGGTAATTCGATTCGATAGTTCCTCGACGTGCGATAGCTGTGTGTTCAACCTCCGCACCCGAAACTCGGCGTTCTTGTTATCGATCTTCAGCGTTTGATTCTCTGCTGCCAATCTATAACGAGCGGTATCGCTCGACTGGATCCGCGGAAAGAGGAGCAGCCAGCCAACCGCGACAAAGAAGGAAACGGCAAACGCGGCAGCGAGGATGAGTACCGCCGGCCGTGAAATCTGAATTTTCGGGCCTCGAGAGCCGAAAGGCGGGATGACAACCAGACTGTAGAATGTCGTTTTCATAGGAACCTCCTGACTGGAGTCTCGCAATCACGTCGCCATGGCTAAGTCGTTGGTTCGGAGAGGCCGGCGGATTCAAAAATCTACCAACTTGGTCGACAGCTTTCTTCACGAGCATGGCCGGACGAATTTGATACAACAAATGTTGGAATACGCGGTCAGACCAGAGGAACCGCCGAATCCGCAAAGTTCTCGAAATAATCAAGGCGCTCCTCATTCAACAGGAGCGCACAATAAAAAACCAAAGCATCTCGAAGCAACTCAACATCAGATCGGAGCCAGCATATGCCAGTTGCAAATTACCTGCCTGCGGAAGCAAAGATTCCGAACTCCGTGGGACTCAGCCTGTCCGGTGGCGGATTTCGCGCCACGCTCTTCCATTTGGGAGCTGTACGCAGACTCAACGAATTCGGGATCCTTCCCCGGCTCACGACCGTATCGTCGGTATCCGGGGGAAGCATATTGAACGGATTTCTGGCCAGTCGTCTTCCCGCTTCGCTTGCAAACGGAATCGCGGACTTCGAGAATTCTGCAAGCAAGCCCATGCGGCAGTTCTGCTCGTTGGACATTCGGAGATGGCTCGCTTTGGAAGGTTTCATTCCCGGCACACACGACAGTCTCGGTCTTGCCAGGCAGTACAATCAGCATCTGACAGAGGGAAAGCTGCTCAAAGACATTCCTGCCGCTCCGGTTCATGTGCTCTGCTCGACCGATCTTGCCTATGGCGTGAATTTCACCTTCAAAAAGCAACAGTGCGGGGACTATCAGGCGGGTTTCCAGGACACACCCGCAGACTGGCTTGCGAGCACTGCCGTGGCCGCGTCGTCGTGCTGCCCTCCGGTATTCAGACCGCTCAACCTGAACCTCGATCCGTCGAAACTCATCGGAGGCAAGATTCCGCCGAGCCCGCAAAGAGATAAATGCATCCGGGAGACCACGTTGAGTGACGGGGGGGTCTATGACAATCTCGGTCTTGAGCCCATTTGGAAGGACCACGAGATCGTGTTGTCTTCGGATGGAGGAGCGCTGTTCCCACTGAACGGTGACACCGGATTCGCATCGGAGATCGGCAGGTACATTTCGATTCCGGAGAACCAGGCCCTCGCCGTGCGAAAACGTTGGCTGATCTCGAATTTCCAGGCAGGCCAGCTGAAGGGAACATATTGGGGCATCGGCAGCACCGCTTTCGACTACGGTCTGCAACAGGGATACTCCAATGATCTCGCCAGGAACTTCATTGCGGCAATCCGCACGGACCTGGACAGCTTTTCCGACGCGGAGGCCGGAGTTTTGGAAAACCACGGCTATTGGCTCGCCGACGCCGCGATCCGCACGCATGTGCCCGCGCTGCTTCCTGCGCAAGTCCCGCCATTGACAGTGCCACATCCGGAGTGGGCCGGCCCCGAAGACAAGATCAAGGAAGCATTGAAGGACAGCAGCAAGCGAACGCTCCTGGGTCATAGCTGATGGGTTGGGAGCCGGTGAATGAAGACCGTGAGACGCGGCAGTTCGGGTGCAGTACAATCGTGGGCAGGAGGAAGACAATGGCACGCATGCCGCTTACAAAAGAGGAACTTGCACCATTCAAGCTGGTTCTCAGCGTCGAAAGAGTCGGGTTAACCGAGGATCAATTTTTCCAGCTTTGTAGCGACAATAGCGATTTGTTCATGGAACTCACGGCCCAGAAAGAGCTGATTATTATGTCTCCGAATGGGCTTAAGAGCAGTTGGCGCGATACCATGCTTGCGGCTGAGCTTACGATTTGGGCCAGGAAAGATGGAACGGGAATAGCTTTCGGTCCGTCGGCGGGATACACATTACCAAACGGTGCGATCCGGGGACCGGATGCTTCCTGGGTTCGACGGGACCGCCTTAATGCTTTGACCGACGAAGAGATCGAGAAGTTTGCGCACATTTGCCCCGACTTTGCCGCCGAAATAGTATCCCCAAGCAACACCATCGCAGAGCTTAAAGCCAAACTTGAGGAGTATCTGGCCAATGGCGCACAGCTCGGGTGGCTCATTGATCCGTATAAGACTCGCGTATATGTCTATCGTCCTGGGAAGACTGTCGAATTATTGGAGATTCCCTCCACGATCAGCGGTGATCCTGTCCTGTCTGGATTCGTCTTCAACGTTTCCGAAATCTGGTAATGCATGGCGGTTGAACGGAACGGGAACTATCCACAAGCAGCACAATAGAGGACACAAAAAGGCACAACTAATTTGTGGCGATACCATGTTTTTGTGCTTTTAGTCTTCGGTTTTGTGCCCTTGTGCACCTTCCCCGGCCCGTTGTGGGTTTTGACCTTGCTCTTTTCTTTTCCTCCGTGTTCCTTCATCCTTCTCAACTGAATGAAGGGTAGTGCTGCACGCATTCTCATTGCGGACGACCAGACAGACGTGCTCGAAGCGCTGAAGCTCCTGCTGAAGGGCGAGGGCTATCAGATCGAGGCCGTTAATTCGCCGGCACGGGCCATGAGCGCGCTGGAGTCGCGCGAGTTCGATTGCGTGCTGATGGACTTGAACTACACGCGGGATACGACATCAGGAGAGGAAGGCCTGGACCTCGTCACGCGTATTCAGGCGATCGATTCGACACTGCCTACTGTTGTAATGACCGCGTGGGGCAGCATCGAGCTTGCGGTCGAGGCGATACGCCGGGGCGCTCGCGACTTCGTCCTGAAGCCATGGGAGAACGCGCGGCTTCTGAGCATCGTGCGAACTCAAATCGATCTTTGCAAAAGCCTCCGCAATGAGCATCGCCTGGAAGCCGAAAACGAATTGCTCCGTGCGGAAGGCCGTCCGACGCTCATCGCGCAGGCGCCGTCGATGCAGCCGGTTCTGCAATTGATCACGCGCATCGGCCCATCTGACGCGAACGTCCTCATCACGGGTGAACACGGAACAGGAAAGGAAGTCGTCGCGCAGACGCTTCATGCCTTGTCATCCCGCTCGTCGAAACCCCTGGTGACGGTGAATGTCGGCGGGCTGTCCGAAGGTCTCTTCGAAAGCGAAATGTTTGGACACGTGAAGGGCGCGTTCACCGATGCGAAGTCCGACCGTGTCGGCCGCTTCGACCTTGCGGATGGCGGCACGCTTTTTCTCGATGAGATCGCCAACGTGCCGCTCGGCCAACAAGCGAAACTGCTTCGCGTGCTCCAAACCGGAGAGTTCGAACCGGTGGGATCGTCCCGGACGCGGCGCGCCGACGCGCGCGTCATCTCGGCCACCAACGCGAACCTGAATGACGAAGCCGCAGCCGGCCGATTCCGGCAGGATCTGCTGTTCCGGCTCAACACGATCGAGATTCACCTGCCGCCGCTTCGCGAACGGCGTGAAGACATTTCATTGCTGGCGGTGCATTTTCTCAGAACGCACGCGCAACGGTACCGAAAGGAAATCACCGGCTTCGACAAAGGCGCAGTTCAAGCGCTGCTTGAACATCCGTGGCCCGGCAACGTGCGCGAACTCGATCACGTCGTGGAGCGAGCCAGCTTGATGGCTCAAAGGAACACGGTGAGCGCAGCCGACCTCGGACTTCAAGCCAACCGTGAGTCGTCCGCGCGATTGGAAGACATGAGTATCGAAGAGGTCGAGTCGTTTCTGATTCGCAAGGCGCTGACGCGCTACAGTAATAATGTCAGCCAGGCGGCGAACGCCCTGGGTTTGAGCCGCAGCGCGCTCTATCGCCGCATGCAACGTTACGGGATTTAATGCTCATCAAGACCGACACAAAGACGCCGTTCCGTCTCAGCCACGATCGCCGGATCTTCATCATGGCATTCGTCGCAGGCTTGCCCGGAGCCGTCATCGCTCTGATCCTGCTCTGGACAGGCGCCTTCACGCCGAAAGTCCAGTGGACTTTGACGGTCCTGATCGTTTCGGTATGGCTTGGACTGGTGTCTGAACTCCGGCAGCGCGTCGTCTTCCCCCTGCAAACGTTGTCGAACCTGCTTGCGGCTCTTCGTGAAGGCGACTACTCGATACGCGGCCGCGATGCCCGAAACGCCGACGCGCTTGCCGAAGTCATGCGCGAAGTGAACACGCTCGGCCAGACACTGCGCGATCAGCGGATGGGCGCAGTCGAAGCCACGGCATTGCTGCGAAAGGTCATGGAGGAGATCGACGTGGCGGTGTTTGCATTTGACGGCGAACGCAGACTGGTTCTCGTGAACCGCGCCGGTCAGCGGCTTCTCAACATGCCTTCGGAAAGACTGGTCGGCCTCGGCGCCGCGGACATCGGCCTGGCGGACTGCCTGCGCGAAGGCCCGACTACCCGTTTGATGGACGCGGTGTTCCCCGGGGGCTCCGGACGCTGGGAAGTCCGCACAACGATCTTCCGCCAGGGCGGCCTGCCGCATCAGTTGCTCGTCCTGTCGGACCTGCGGCGGGCATTAAGAGAGGAAGAGCTGAAGGCATGGCAACGCATTGTGCGCGTCATCGGTCACGAACTGAACAACTCGCTGGCGCCGATCAAGTCGATTTCGGGCAGCCTCCAATCGCTGCTGAAACGTGAATTGCGGCCGGGCGACTGGCAGGAAGACATGCAGCGCGGCCTCAGCGTGATCGAATCCCGGTCCGAATCGCTGAGCCGATTCATGGCGGCGTATGCGCAGCTCGCGAAGCTTCCGCCGCCGAAGCTTCAACCCGTCGATATCGGAGCCCTGCTTCGGCGCGTTGCAGGACTGGAAACCCGGCTGACCGTTTCGCTAAACCCCGGGCCCGATCTCACAATTCAGGCCGACAGCGATCAGCTTGAACAACTCGTGATCAACCTGGTCAAAAATGCCGTCGACGCTTCGCTCGAAACCAAAGGCGGGGTGCGTCTGGGCTGGCAGCGTTCCGGGGACCACCTGGACATCGGCGTTCAGGACGACGGCGGAGGGCTCCCCAACACCGCCAATCTGTTTGTTCCCTTCTTCACGACCAAACCCGGCGGCTCCGGCATCGGCCTCGTCCTGAGCCGCCAAATCGCTGAAGCCCATGGCGGCTCCCTTGCGCTTGAGAACCGGGCTGATGGCGCAGGCTGTGTGGCCCGTCTGCGATTGCCGATCCAGATGTAACAGGACGGGGGAGGTACACAAAAGGCACAAACCAGAACACAAAAAGCACAAAAACAGTCGTCTGGTGACTGATTTTGTGCCTTTTGTCCTCCTTTCCTGTGCTTCTTGTGGTACTTCCCCGTTCTTGTTGTGCGTTCTAGACTTGTGCCTGCTCGCAATTGATCTCCCAGGGCGTGCCGAAGCGATCGATAACCACGCCAAAGCGGAGGGCCCAAAAGGTCTTCTGAATCGGCATCTGCACCGTCCCGTTTTCCGCCAGCGCGTGAAATATCCGTTCAGCATCTACCGGGTCATCGATACCTAGTATCACGTAGAAACCTTTCGGCTGCTCGTATTGCCCGGGAAGACTGTCGGCGCCCATCAACACGTTGCCGTCGACGGTCAGAGTCGCATGGAGGATCTTCTCGCTGCATCCCGGTGGGGCCTGGTCTGCCATGGGCGAATTGCTCCACCTGAGCATCGTCACGATTTTTCCGCCAAGACATTGTTCATAAAACGTGAACGCGGCTTCGCATTGACCATTAAAAGTGAGATGCGGATTCAATTTCATCGCGTACTCCGGTTATGGCTAATCTGTTGTGATCCCAGTACTCCGGCACAGAACGCCTTCGCCTTCTCCGGATTGCGCGTCACAACGAAACCTGCCATTTTGGTCAATACCGCCATTGGATCCTCCTGTGGGGATTGTGCGCGGAACATTTTATACATTTTTGAGATTCTTTAATGCGCGCTTTCGCCAGCGGTCTGAGCAAGGTATGCTTATTTCCTATGATCAAGAATGCGGTCCGTTACCTGACGCTCTCCTTTTGTCTCGGCTCAATGCTCGCTTGCACAAGGGTTTCGGGGCAGGGCGCCGCAGCGGCCCCCAAGCTCGATACTGAGGACCAAAAGACGCTGTACGCGCTCGGGCTCCTGCTCGGGAGGAACATCAAGCCGTTCGCTTTGAAGCCGGATGAGCTGGCGATCGTCGAAGCAGGTCTTACCGATGCCGTGACTGACGCCAAGGCGCAGGTCGCACTCGAAACCTACGGCCCGAAAGTGAACGACCTGGCCCAGAAGCGTGCCTCCGTCGGAGCCGATGATGCCAAGAAGAAGGGCCAGGAGTTCGCGGACAACGTGGCGAAGCAGAAGGATGCGACGAAGACCGCGTCCGGAGTCGTGATCCGAACGATCACCGCCGGCGCAGGCGCGAGCCCGGGCCCGACCGACGTGGTTAAGGTCCAGTACGAGGGCAAGCTCATCGACGGCACCGTATTCGACAGCTCGATCAAGCGCGGCCAGCCCGCCGAGTTCCCGCTGAATGGCGTCGTGCCGTGCTGGACGGAAGCGCTGCAGAAAATGAAGAAGGGCGAGAAGTCGCAGGTCGTGTGCCCGTCAGCCGTTGCCTATGGCGATCGTGGTCAGCCGCCGGATATCGCTCCGGGCGCCACCCTCAGCTTTGAAGTGGAACTGCTCGACTTCCACAAACCGTAGGGTGGGGAACGTACACAAGAGGCACAAGACAGAACACAGAAAGCACAAAAACGTGGTATCGCAGCAGATTACTTGTGCCTTTTGTGTCCTCTATTGTGCTTCTTGTGGTCCGTTCCCGTTCCACGAACCCTACCGAAAACCTACTTCCCTTGCAGCGCGCCCTGTCTGCTGATGATGGCTTGATCGTTTCCTGACAGGCCGTTGAGCACGGTGATGCGTCCGACGTTCTTTGACGGCGTCTGCTCGAGCAGGTCGTTGAGGATCTGCGAGGTGAGGTAGTTCGCCGCGTCGTTGTTGCTGCCGACCGCTGCACTCAGTTGCTCCATCGAGCGCAGCTTGGACTCGCGCCGGTCCGCCTCGTTCTGCGCGGAATCATACTGTGTCTGTGCGGCCTTGATGATCTGCTGCGCCTCGACCTGCGCTCCTGCCACAGTGCTCGGAAGCGTAAGCCTCCGTGGCGTCACATCCGCGATATCGACACCCCACTCCTCCTCGAGGGAAATGCCGCCCTTGAAGCCGGTGATATGGCCTTCGCTGTCCATGATCGGTTCGCCGCCTGCGCGGAAGCTCTTGATGTAATCCCTGACCTCCAGGCCAAGCTGCGGCTGGTGCGATTCAATGTACGCCTTGGTCTTGGTCTGCAGATAGGTGCGGACAAGGCCGTCGAGGTTGATCGCGAGGTTCTGCCGATCCTCCTCCTGGTGCTGGATGTAGTAGCGCTCGACAGCAGTGGGATCCGCTTTCTTGTAGATGGTGATGCTCATCTCCTGAATCATGATCTGGCCGTCCGCGGTAATGATGGACTGCAGCTTCTCAAGCTCAATCTGGGGAATGTTGGCGCTGCTCTCTGCTTGTATCAGCGGAAAGTTCTGGATCTCCTGCTGGTGCGAGACCAGATACATCGAGTACCAGGGCCAATACCCCCGGATGTCCGGACCTGATCCTTGCCACGAGAACTTGTTAAACAGGTTCAGCCGGTATGTCGATTCCTGCTGCGTCGGCCGTGAGCAGCCTGCGAGCGCTGCTGCAAACGTGAGCAGCGCCAGTGTCCTGGATCCTGTTAGTTTTTTCATCTCTGGCCTGCTCCCAGCAGGAACTCGATCTTCTCGGTACTCTCCGGCCTTTCGTGCTGCTTGATTGCGTTCGACAAGTCCAGAGTGCGCAGGTAAGTCTGTTGCGCGGGGGTCAACTTCTGGATAAATGCTGCGTATTTCTTGTCCACTTCCGCCCGCCTGTTCGCTGCTTTCTCCAGGGATAGCTGCCCCTCGAGCTTGGATGCGTTCAGCAGGTTGTTCCGCTGCCGGTCCAGGTCTGCCTGGACTGCTCCCTGCTGCGGCGAGACATTGCCTGGCCAGACCGCATAGCTTTTCTTGTCGATGCCATACTCCTCGTTGAACTGCGCTTTCCCGAGCTCCGCCTGGATCTGCGTATAGACCGGCAGCTTGGCATCCTTGAGCGCGAGTTCCGCATTGAGGATCTCCGCATTGGAGTAATTGTGCACGACCGAGCGCGCAATCCCCTCGACATCCTTTTTGACAATGCCAAGCGCATCCGTAGTGTTGACAAACCACTTTTTGCGCTCATCGGAGGACTTGCCGCGGGAGAATGCGACGTTCATGTCCACCAGCAGAGCGCCGTCAGCGGTCTGATACACTTCTTTTGCTTCCGAAGAGCGGTCCAGAGGCAGGTCGATCCAGATCCTGCCGTCCCAGAAATCCGTGCCGGTAACGGTTACACCGGTGTATTGCCAGGTCGGCCCATCAAGGAAAGTGACACTGCCGCCATAGTCCTTGAGGACCTTGACGTGATGCTGCTGGACATCGCTGCATCCGCTGAGTGCGGCAGCGAGCGTTGCCCCTGCAAGGAATAATCCGAGTCTTGTCATTGAGTATTTCCGATCTTGTGATAGTGAGCCCGATATTATCTCCGATTTGCAAACACACGTCTGTTCAAAATTGCACAGGTACGCCGGTTGGGCGGCGTTCCTGGACATTGTGTCTCCATCACCCACGCTCCCTTTTCTCGGTCGCCGCACGGAGGAATATGGTCTGTCCGACCGCCAGTCGACCGATGCGAGTGACCGCGCCGTAGATTCCCGCGATGTTCTGATTCGCACGAACGACGGCCTTCAGCACTTCCGGCGCAGGACTTGCTGAGTCGGGATCAAGGTTCACCATCGAGCAGCGAACGTCGCGCATCGTCACCGTGATGGCGGGGGCGTCGTCCCGCTCGCCGAATGAGAGCACGCCGCCCAGCCACTCGTCCTCCTGGAAGGGATCCGGCCGCAGTAAACGAACTACGACATTCGGGCGAAATCGCCGCACGTCCGGGCTCCGCCCGGCGAGTCGTCCGATCTCGCGCACCGTATCGAAGCCGATCACGGAGATGCTCGCTTCATCGAAGATGCCCTGATTCAACTGCATCATCTGCACGGGGGCCCCGTACCGGCGTCCGACCTCCGCGGCCAAGCCGTCCCCGAAGACAGGCATCTCTTCGCCATCCGGCGTGCGAACATGCGTAGGAAGGTCTCCCTGAGAACCGCCTTCACGGCGGTGCGGAGCAAACAGGACCAGGTCGGGAAGCTTGCCTGCTGTCAGCCACGGAAACCCGCTGCGGTCGTCAATCCGCCGGAATGCCAGGCGTCTGTCGCCATCGAGGCCGTGCCAGCCCAGCCTGGCGACTTCGAGTCGTTCGCCACACATGGACTTCACGGGATACCGGAAGATCGCCTCTACATGTCCGATTTCTATAAGCATGATCGATCCGAGTCCGCCCAACGGTCTGCGCTTGAGCTGCCGCACTTTTCAGCGGCCGGCTGCAACGCCGGTTGGGCGGCTCCATAGTCGGGCCCCACCATGCCTGCACTTAGGCAGTCTGTGGGACAGGCACATGCGTCTTGAGCTCTTCATATGCCTTCTTTCCAATCCGAATTGAAGTCATGCCAGCGAGGTCAAGTTCATAGAAAGCCCACCAGAGCACTTTGCGCTGCCGGACGCTGCCAATCATTGCCCAGGGAATCATAAGAGCCGGTCTCTTGAAGCGAAAGAGCAGCATCGATTCCAGGAAAAGTCCCTGCTCCGCAACGACAATGCGGGTAACATTAGTCTCGGAGACGCTGCCAATCTTAGCAACCTGGCCAGATATCGCAGTACCAGCCGGACGCGTAATTGCCCTGTAGCGTTCGGCCAACATCGACCAACCGCTCTTCCACGCCAGTATCGCCCCGATCAGGAACCACATTCCGAGAAAATACAGCAGGAACAGAACGGCTCCCGCTCTCTCTACCCAATTCGGCATGACGTTACCTTAACGAATGTTTTGTGACAGTAATCTCTGCATCGAACCACGTGACTTCCCAACTCTCGTCTGGTCACTTTAACAGTATCTCTATTTCTTCCGGCGCATCTTTGAACCCTTTGACTTCCAACAGATGTTGGTTTCTAGCTCGCGTTCACCGTAAGCGTAGACCAACCACTGAGACCGTGGGGCAGGTAAACGATGCGGCGTTCCGGGGGCGTATTCTGTTCTGGGTTACTGCGTCGCCAAGAAGCACTTCTTACGAGAAGCCGGTTTACCAGGAGTTGGCGCAGCGCGCATACGGTCAGCTCCTCAGAAGCCTGCCATTCCATTGACCTTATACTCACTCTCGTATACAGTCCGCGAAGTTCAATATCGCTAAAGGGACGCTGAACTTTGTCCGTCACCATCGGCACGAAACTCGGCTCATACGAAATCACGGCGCTGCTCGGCAAGGGCGGGATGGGTGAGGTTTATCGCGCCCGAGATACCAAGCTCAAGCGTGAAGTTGCGATCAAGATCCTGCCTGAAGAGTTCTCCAGCGATGCGGATCGCGTGATCCGATTTCAGAGGGAAGCAGAAGTCCTGGCGTCGTTGAACCACTCGAATATCGCCGCCATTTACGATCTGCAGGAAGCCGCCAGTTCTCGATTCTTCGTGCTGGAGTTGGTTGAGGGAGAAACGCTGGCAGGCCGCATTGCGCGCGGGGCGATTCCAATCGATGAAACGCTAAGTATTGCGAAGGGGATTTGTGGAGCTCTCGAGGCCGCGCACGAGAAGCGGATCATTCATCGGGATCTGAAGCCGGCGAATATCAAGATCACCCACCAAGGGCGAGTGAAGGTCCTCGACTTCGGTTTGGCAAAGCTGTTCGCGACGGACGATTCTCCATCAAGCCCTTCGGATTCGCCCACGCTGCTGAGTATTTCCGCGGGAGTGATTCTCGGCACGGCGTCGTACATGAGTCCGGAACAGGCTCGGGGACAGACCGTGGATGCGCAGTCGGATATCTGGGCTTTCGGCTGCCTTATCTATGAAATGCTCACCGGCCGGCAGGCGTTCGCCGGAGAAACGACTACCGACATTCTGAGCGGAATCGTACGGATCGACCCGGACTGGACTTTGTTGCCCGCCGATACGCCGCAGCTGCTGCGCCTACTCTTGCGTCAATGCCTGCAGAAGAACCGTGCCGCAAGGCTCCACCACATTGGCGACGCGCGGATCCAACTCGAGGCAGCAGCGATCGACACGGCATCCGCGGCAGCGGCTACGGCTGTTGTTGAAGGGAAGAAGCGGCGGCCGCTACAATGGATCGCTTCAATCGCAGTCTTGGTGGCCATGGCCGCCGGTCTTGTTCGTTATTTGCAAGAGGTCCCGACAGATCGGCGGGCCCTGCGTTTCTCGATTCCTTGGCCAGAAAAAGCGCTTCCCTACCTTAGCCCGATCGAACCATTTCCTTCGATATCCCATGACGGGCGCACCGCCGCGTTCATTGCCACTTCGGATGGCATTCAACATGTTTGGCTCCGGTCATTCGATTCTCTCGATGCGAAACCATTAGCAGGAACGGAGGGAGCCGGATACTTTCCTTTCTTTTCTCCCGACGACCGGTTCATTGGCTTCTTTGCACAGGGAAAGCTGAAAAAGATCGGTGTGGCCGGAGGACCGGCCCGGGTCATCAGTGATGCCAGAGGAGGATTTGCGGGCGCATGGAACCGCGATGGCGTCATCATCTTCAGCATTATCCCGGAGGGCGGGTTATACCGCATTTCAGCTGATGGCGGTAATGTGGAACCGCTTACAACGCCCGATGCGTCACGCCACGAAACATCGCACATCTCGCCGGAATTCCTGCCCGACGGCGATCATTTCCTGTTCCTGTCGCGAACAGCGTCGACCGATACATACGCCATAATGGCCCGCTCACTCCGCTCCAAAGAAATCCGGTTCGTGCTGAACGCGAACTCATTTGCCAGGTACGACTCCGGCCACTTGCTGTACGTTCGCGACGGCATTTTAACCGCGCAGAGGTTCGATGCCTCAAAGCTACGCATCACATCGGATGCGGTTACAGTTGCAGAGCAAATTCCAGGGCTTTTAGGGGCCTACTCTTTCTCGGTATCCGGCAATGGGACACTGATCTACCGTACCCGCAGTGTTGCGGGAAACCGTAGACTCCAATGGTTTGACCGGTCCGGCAAATCCCTCGGCAGTGTCGGGCCAGCCGGCGCATACCGGAATCCGGAGTTGTCGCCGGATGGAAAACGCATAGCTGTCGAGGTAACGGATCCTCAGACCCAAAATGACGACATTTGGATCATTGACGTGGCGACCGGTGTGCCGAATCGCTGGACCTTCGAACCGGGCTTCGACATGTATCCTATCTGGAGCGCAACAGGTGAACAGATCGTTTTTGGAACCAGCCGAAATGGAGCGGAGAATATCTACCTGAAGGGAACGAGCGGCGGCGCGGAGGAGCTTATCTTCAAGGGAGCGGCAATTCCGCGAGACTGGTCCAGAGACAATCGATTCCTTGTATATGGAGTGGGGCCAAGTTCGCAATTGATGGTGTTGCCGTTAATCGGCGATCGCAAACCATTTCCATATCTGCCGTATTCCACCGGTTATGGTCAGGCGCGAATATCGCCGGACGGCAAATGGCTGGCGTTCTACTCGAGCGAATCCGGCAGAAGTGAAGTCTACGTTCAGAATTTTCCTGTTCCTTCGGAGAAGTATCAGATCTCGACGAACGGTGGGATTTCGCCCAGGTGGCGCCGCGACGGCAAAGAGATCTTCTATCTTGCGCCAGACAGAAAACTGGTCGCTGTCCCTCTGCGTACAACGGACCAAGGAGTCGAGGTTTCGGCGGCCTCCGTCCTGTTCGGTCTTGTTGACACCGGACCTGACACAAACGCGTACGGCGGCCGCCAGCAATACGACGTCACCGCCGATGGCCGGCGTTTCCTAGTGAATGTCGCAGCAGACGAAAAGGCCGCAACCGGGATGACCGTCGTGTCGAACTGGCTGGCCACTATCAAGCGTTAGGAAGGACTCACTCGTGAAAGACTTTCACCTCCGATTTTTCCCAGGTCCCGAGTACTCGCCTTCCCGGACTTATGAAATTCGCTCAGCGCACCAACACGAGATGCCGGTTATACGAGACTTGGGCGTTTCGCTGTCTCCGATCTTCAAATTCACTCGTCGAAATGAAATACCTCACTTCTGGTGGCCATCAACACTCATTAATGCGAGGGCGCGCCAGTGCAGGTTTTTCCGAGGTCATGCTCGGGCTAGCGCATATCATAATGAAAGGAGTACAGCATGTCTCAGATAGGTGACCCACTAAGAATCATCGAAGTTGAGCCACTAGAAGAACCGGTACCAGAGAAAGAAGTACCATTCGAGCAGCCAGCCGATCCAGTCAAGGAGCCAGCGTAGTGATCGTCCGAGAACCCATCGTCGGCTGGCGACAATGGAACTTCATGTATCCGCACTTCCTTGCCAATCTTGGCAACGACACGATCTACGTGCCTCGTGAGAAGATTGAAGCGCACTGTGAACAGTATTCGACCATTGGCACCTTGGTCCATCGGAAGGATCACAGCGAGCAGCCGGCACCACACCTGACTTGTATGTGTGGCATCTATGCCTACAAGGAGAAGCCGAGACTCCTACGTGAGATAAGAAACATCTATTCTGGACTCAGGCTCGTCGCCAACAATCGTTATGTCCCGATCTACGGCCAGATTAACCTATGGGGTAAGGTCATCGAGCATGAGGATGGCTATCGTGCGCAGTTCGGCTATCCCAAGCGGCTCTGGTGCACACCGGCAATCGAGCCGCTGGCTGGCTGGATTGGTTATGTCTATGGCGTGCCATGCGAAGTAATGCCGTCGGGAGACGACGAAGAAATCAAAATCAACTCACCGAGGTCTATCATCACGAAATATGCCTGCGGGCAGATTTACTATCACGTAGGCTTTTGTCCGAAGTGTTTTGTGCTGGACATCAAAGCAAGACGAAAGGGGAAGTAAAACTGGCATCGACCTCCATAGGCGCTCCGAAGTTGATTCCTTCCAGCGCAGGCGTTGTCATTTCCTCTTCAGCTCATTTACCCAGCATGGCCAGGAAACAATCAATTCCCGAATGGACAGTGCTGTTCCGGGCACGTCGAAGCCGCGAAATTCATGAACAGCGTTGTTTCCGCGGATCACGTTTTGGCAAAACGGCCAACAGCCTTGTTGGCGAACATTCCGATCGTCAAATTCAGTAACAACATTGTTCCGGCGGATGACGACCAGAAAAGCCGTGAACAGCCTTGTTGTCCATATTCCGGATTCTCAAATTCGACAACAACATTGTTCCGGCTGCTGACGATTTGGAAGTTCGCCAACAACGCTGTAGTTGCCGGTTCCTTCTGGAAGATTCGCAAACAGCGTTGATCCAGCGGGTCCTGGTTTGGAAAGGCAACAACAACCTTGTTGCCGCCGATCCTGGTTTCAAATTCGAAAAACAACGTTGTTCCGGCGAT
>Ga0207090_1036_pt2 | contig 14685 bp, 12 predicted proteins | sample Alteio_BWMinHeat_50_FD_153565 | JGI IMG/M metagenome (GOLD analysis project Ga0207090, IMG submission 153565) | Enriched cells from forest soil in Barre Woods Harvard Forest LTER site, Petersham, Massachusetts, United States -... | ecosystem: Environmental > Terrestrial > Soil > Temperate forest >...
GACGGCCCTAACGCCTTGTACACCTGGGGCGACACGCCGCAATTTCCCGTGCAGAGTTATAACGACTCCAACTACTGGGTGGATGTGGTTTTCGCGAGCGGACCTTGATCCTCCACGGTTATCGTTGTGAATGAGGGGATAGCCGGGATAACATTGAGCGATGTCAAGAACTCTCCTCGGAGCCATCCATAAGGCCCTCAGTCGGCTGGGTCTATGACTCCATCCAGTTACTGGCGGGCGCTTCGATTACCCGGTCCCGCTTGCGGCATTATCTCGCAGACCGTCACGGCCGGGTGCTGGACATCCGGGGCGGCACTGGGTATCTTGCTACGCTTTAGACGCCCAGGTGTTCTTACACCTGCCTCGATAATGAGATGTCCAAGCTTCAGAGGTGCGCAACAAAGGCACGCCGGGCGGACCACTGTTCGCGGAATGCCGCCCGCATGCCGATCAAATCAGGAACATCGATGTGCTTACGTGCGTCGCTGTAACGCACCATCTGACATCTGATCAACTCGATACGGTTTACAGGAGACCGCTCGCGTGTTGAATCCTAAGGGATTGGCGAAAGTGGTCGTCCGAGCGGCTATCCGGGAGCCCCTGAGATATACCACGCAGAGCCGTTGTCGGCGAGCATCATGCCATACTTCTTTAGGGCGGTGCGGGATGATCTGGTTGGTGGCTGAGAAGCCTGAAATATCAAATCCGCTCGCAGTCTAACGCGGAGGCCCAGCTGTGTTTGCCTCATAGTAAACCTGATGGCGTGTCGAGTCTCGCCTGCCGCAATTTCGTCATACCCGCACCAGAACCGCCTGACTAGGTCTGCCGATATGCAGGTTTTTGCGGATCACCTCCTCGAAGAACACGCGGCCGGTTACCGGCCGGTCCAGAACCTGAGTCAGCGAAAACTCCGCCTGGAGGAGGGAAATCTGGTTGCGGTAGCCCGGCCTTGCGATCCCTCGCCTCATATGGTTGCGGCAGCAACCGCAGCGACTTCCGCAATAAGGTGTCGATCTTCTCCGCGCTGCAGCCTTCGCAAATGGCTTGCAGCCGCTTGCAGCCCCTTGGGATTGTCACAACTCAAGAACCCACACTTCAGCAACGCTTCGTGGTACGCTCATTTCGGCCCCGGTACGACTCCGATCCTTCGCGATCGACTGCCGCTTCGCCGGCTAAATCATTGGCTCTAGAACTGCTTGCAGGTTTAAGGGGCGCAGTGATTCAGAATTTCAGCCGGGGCCACCAGCGCTTTTCCCGTTCACCAGGGCGGTCCTCTTTCGGTTCGCACCGAATGACCACGTAGGCGACGCCAGCGTACAACGCGATGGTAAGCAGGAACACCATAGAGGAGGACCCGCGCCCGGTCTGAGGAACCGTGAGGTAATGCAGAGCCGGGCGCGGACCCATGCAATGTATATGGATTCAGTGCGGGAGTGCGCGCAGAAATCTCAAGGAAATCTTTTTGTCTGGCATAAACTGCTCTCCTACCTTATAGCCTTAGGCCAAGACTTGCGAAATGCTGAATACGGATTGATGTAAGAAACGCTAAAATGCTCACAGACATTCGGAATCTTCACATCGTACCCCGCTCGCTTGACTTCATGTGTGACAACGGTTCCTTGACCGTCAAGCGCATGGGCTATCACCCATGGGTCGGCATCCTCCAGGAATTTTGAGGAGTATGGGGCTGGCCTCTGTCAAGCATGAGAAGCCGGGACGCCGTTCGTTCGTCTTGGAAAACCAGTTAACGATTCCGCTGTTCGCCGGAGTAACGGGTTCGAGCGTTGTCGTCTTTAACTCGTCTCCAATTGGCCGGAAGCGGAATCGACACCAAATTTAAGCGAAGGGCTGCTATTGGGCATCTCCGCTGTCCCCACGGGAGTGAAGTCTGGCTAAGAATTCCAGCCGAACTCTCCGGCGCAGGTGTTGTTGCTCTGTAATAGTGAAACCTGTGGCCAGTTCGATATCAGTTTCAGTTTGACCGTCGTGGTAGTAACGAACAATCACGTCTGCTTCCGAGGGAGGCAGGGAACGGAGGAGTTCATACGCTAGGGATTCACTTCGTCCACGGTCTTCACGAGACCGATCATCAAGAGGCATTTTAGTGACGCCTGCGGCTACGGCTCTCTTTTTCAAAGAAATCAAATTAGAATAAGATGACACGCATTCTATATGAAGTTGGAGGGGATTGAAAGGGGTTTTGCCGATGTAAAGAAAAATAAGTACTTATAGAACTAAAGTTTGGGAAGCGCCGAGGCACTAAACAAGGACTGCCGCTACCTCCAGCCCACCGAACTCGACCCTTTTCCCGGCGCCCCGAATGCCTTCAATGAACCGGACGGTTTCCTGATAGGCCTGTCTGCACTTCTCGCATCCCCGCATGTGAGCTTCAAACACCGCCGCCCTGTCGGGCGATAGTCGGCCGAGGTAATGTTGCTCTGCAACTTCGCCGGCATCGGATGGACATTCTGAATTCACAGGCGTTTCTTCCAGGAGATTATTATGAAGTCTTATGAGCGGGGTTGCAATATTGCTTTGTACTGTTACCGCCGTATATTTCGACCTAACTAGGCCCAAAAGTCCAACTCGGCGGCACCTACCCACTGAGCGATCTCACCGGCCGTTCCACACTTTTCGGCGCATTGGTGATGAGGAAACCGCTGGTGGAAGGAGTCGGTTAGGTAACGATTGGCCTTTTCTACTGTCTTAAAGTGACTCGCGCAAGCTACCTTAACTCCCCAAAATCGCGCTCTCCAGCCACCTTTTTTATCCGGCGAGGCCCAAAGATGAACTGGACCCCTCTTCGGTAAGGTGAATTTCGCTCACGGCCGTAGAAGTTAGGCTCACATCAATTGAGTAACGTCTCTAAAGCCCTTCGTTGCACTTTTATTATGCGGTGATACGGTCACCCGCATTTGCGGGGGCTGAGGGGAACCACTCGGGACTTGCTCCGCCGCGTGCTAGGCATAAACGGGATACATCGGCGCGAGTCGCCAGGGCAACTTCATGGTAGCGGTAACGGATTGACTGCGGGAGCCCTCGCCTGTCGCTTTGAACGAACTCGGAGGTACTTTAGCGTTTCCTTCAGGAGGTGTGGAATACGTTCTTGGCGTTTCTGCAACTGGCCTAAGACGCCACTGAGTTCCTTCTCTTCTCCCAAAATCCAGGCGGCAGGCACAGCGTCGAAAAGCGCATTAAAGGTGTCCGCATCCAGCCGTGAGATTCTCTCAATCCACGGGTCGAAATCCTGCAAAATCGGCCTACTCCCATAGATAGCAGGGTGCACGTAGAGACCTTGGACCGGAGAGTCCAGGAACGTCCAGTCTTCGCCCTGGAACATCGATCCGTTATCAATCATTTGGGCTACCCATCGGCGCTCGGAAAATGCGAAGGCCACGCTCGTCGTCTGCCCCCGATGAAAAATCGCCTGCCGGCCATCAGCGTTGGACGCCCACTTATCAAAAGCCAGTATTCCCATGAAATCGTTCCGGTTGTAAAGTTCGGACAACATCGCGGCCGGCAAGAAGTCATAGACCGCAAGGTTTCCCGTCGAGCCAGGATAGCGTGAGCCGAAATGGAGTCCAGGATGAGGAGTGAATACATCTTTACGGCGGGAAACGATTCCGATTTCGGGATTCTCTGAGAGAATTTGCTTGTCAAAGGCTATTAACGCAATTTCCGGCGTATGGATGCCTACGGCCCGGAGCAATAGGGAGGAAATGAGTTCGTTGGCGAGAATCCGATGGCCCTGAGGGTTATTGAAGAATTTCACAACATAACAGCGACCATCGTCCGCGGCGATAAGATGCGATTGTGCTTCGCCCCTCATCTTGCGGACTAAAGTCTGGGCCCTGACTACTGGAAGAATCGAGATCATGTCTGGGAACGGCAACCACTACTCGAATGGTGCAATACTGGTCGAGTTCTTCTCCACTAAGGTAACGATGGGTACTACTCAAAAGCGGTATTTACTGGCTAGCGCTTGGAGGGTTTCCTGAATGCTGGTCACCGGTATTGGTTTCCGGTCGGTGATCCGTATGGCATTTGACAACCGATCTTCGAGGGTTGCAATAAGAACATTTCCGCTGCTTCGTCTCGCGTCAGCGATCAAATCGGCAAGGAACAATTCGACTATCCGAGCATCCTCCGGGCGAAGTCTCGCACTGAGATCGGCCCTAGCACGAAGGTGGAGCTTGTCTTCAGCGTCCAACAACAGCACCGCGATTGGCCATAGTTCACCGTCGTCCAATGCGAACTGTAGGATCGCGAATTCCACGGAACAGTCCATTTATCTGAATCTGATAGTTTAACGCGGATTACGTTTGATAAGGCGCGCCCTTGCTGTTGCTGGGGTGCTCGACGTAGAAATGAGGAAATCTGGCAGAGTGAGCATGTGCGCCCTCTTCTGGAAGTATATACTACTTCTAGAAGGAGGCCTCATGGCCGAGTCCCTATCGCTGTTGGAGTCCCGCCGGGCGCAGTTGCTGCGCGCTCTGGCGAATCTGAACGATATGCGTCCTGGCTCCGTGGTCGGAGCCGTGTTTCGTTGCGGAAAACCGAGTTGCCATTGTGCACGGCCCGAGGATCCCGGCCACGGACCGAACCTCCGATTGACCTACAAGTGGCATGGCAAAACGGTGACGGAAGCCTTGCCCACCCCGGCGGCGGTGCGCAAGGCCGAGCGGGAGATCGCCGAGTTTCGCGACTACCAGCGTCTGGGCCGGGAACTGGTGGAGGTCAATGAGAAGATCTGCCGGTTGCGTCCAGTGGAAGAACAACCCCTCAACGAGCAGGAAAAAAAACGGCGGCCGCCATCCAGCAGGAAGTCGCGCGGGATGTAGAACAACTGTTGCGCACTATCTTCACCGGCGTGCGCATGACGGGAGGCCTGGATCTGGAAGCCGTCGAGATGCTGGTCCGCTCGGCCATGCATCAGGCCGGAGCCAGTGCGTTGACCGAGTTGTTGCGGTTTCCAACTCCGGACCAGCGCGCGATCCCCTGCCCGTGCGGGCAACAAGCGGTCTATCGCGAGTTGCGCTCGAGGACCGTGCTGACAGCGGTCGGCCCGGTGGAAGTGTCTCGGCCTTACTATCTGTGTCCGCAGTGTCATGCAGGGCAGTTTCCGGCTGACCAGGAACTCGATATTGTTCATACGGAGTACTCACCCGGAGTGCGGCGCATGCAAGCGCTAGTGGGTCAGGACGCGCCATTCGATCATGGCCGTGAGCAGATGAAACTATTGGCCGGCTTGGAGATCACCACCAAATCCGTCGAACGCGTGGCCGAATCGATTGGCGCCGACATCGCTCGGCAGGAACAAAAAGAGATTGATCGCGCCGTGCAACTCGATCTGCCCATCATCGTGGGTGAGCCTGTGCCCATACTCTATATCCAACTGGACGGCACCGGGGTGCCCGTGGTGAAGAAGGAAACTGCCGGCCGCAAGGGCAAACTCGACGACTTGCCTGCCCACACGCGCGAGATCAAACTCGGCTGCGTGTTCACGCAAACCAAGTGGGACAACGAGGGCTTTGCGATTCGCGACGATGGTTCGACAACCTACACCGGCGCCATCGAGAACGCCGCGCAGTTTGGCAAGCGGCTCTACGTTGAGGCCTGGAAACGTGGCTGGAGCCGCGCCGAACAGAAGGTGGTGATCGGCGATGGCGCGGAATGGATCTGGAATCTCGCCAAGGAACACTTTCCGGGCGCCATTCAAATCGTCGATCTGTTCCACGCCCGCCAGCATCTGTGGGACTTGGCGCGCTTGCTCCATCCCAACGACACCAAGCGCCGCAACGCCTGGGTAGGCTTGCATCAGAAACGTTGGCTCGACAAAGGCAAGATCGCCAAACTCGTCGCTTCCCTTCGCGAGATCCAAACCGCTGATACCGACCCAGCCAGGAAACTCCGCAACGACGTCGACTACTTCGCCACCAACGCTGCTCGGATGAACTACCCCAAGTTCCGCAAGCAGCATCTGTTTGTCGGTTCTGGCGTCATCGAGGCCGGCTGCAAAACCGTCATCGGCCATCGCCTCAAACAGTCGGGCATGTTCTGGACCGTCCGCGGCGCCAACTCCATCCTCGCTCTCCGCTGCTCACAACTTAACGGCCGCTTCGAGAATTACTGGGAGAGCCGCCGAGCCGCCTGATCTCCACTTCTATGTCGCGCACCCGCTGTTGCTCCCGAGAGGGTTCGGGCTTCCCCGTTGTTAGCCACGGTTATGTGGTCAGGTCCGAAACTGGATATCGGGCCGTGAGCACGTTTCACCGTCGCGCGACTCCATGCATGGCCCGCTCCGAGCGAGCGCTCTACCGACCGGGAAGGCCGCTCCCACGCGGCCCGCACTACGACCCAGCTGAGCGCACTCCTTCCGCAGGTCCGCCGCTGATCGCGAATCAGTGCCAAGCGGGGAGGCCTTGGGCATCCTTCTCTTTTGGGCAGAAGTCGAGGATTACTCCCGAGAAACGCCCTAGGTCCCCCGATGCAAAGAATTTTCTCCTACGCGCACCAACAGCGCAGCGGGCCGCATTTGTGTGGCCACTGCGTGCGCTGGAGAGCGGCGCTCGTGCACACGCCCGGGAACATGCCAAGAAGAAGGCAACAGCAAGGCCGTGTTGGGAGCGACACCCAATTCGACATCCACGCCACCAGCGGGCGCAGGAGTGGATAGTCGTACCGTAAACAGCGCAACGGGATGCTGTGAACTGAAAGCAAAATCCAGCAACTCGGGAGTTGACGGCATCAAGAGGACGCTGGTTGCGGCCGAGTCGTCGGCCTTCGATCTTGAATTGGCAATTATTGTCAACAGCGTTGCAAATTTCATTGTCGCCGGCGCCAAATAAACGCCAGATTGCGAAATGGTTCCGATTTCTGGAACGAGCGTCCATCTTGCATTCACTTCGGCCCCGTCTCCTGACAAAATGATGAATTGTTGGGTCTGTCCAGGAGCTATCTGGACACGTCCAGGCCACAGAATTGAAGGTTGAAGAAGAACGAAGCTGAGGCATGCCGGTTCGGTGACGGAGGATTGGTTGCCGTCAGCACCACCACTTGCGGCGCCGTTACGTTAGCAGGGACAGTATAGAAACCGTCCTGTGAGATCACGCCGACTGAGGGCGTACGGTCAAAATATTTCAGCCGACCTCAGGGAGGCGGCTGAACCGGCTGCCCGAAAGCCAATGAGCAATCAGTTGTCTATGATGGACTTTCGACATGCGCGACACCACCCATTGGGCACGCCTTCCTGGCCTTTGTTACGGGCCTCGTCAATCAGGAGTTGTTGCTACAGAATGAGTACTTGGTCGCCGAGAACCGGATCCTGAGAGCTCGCCTGCCGTCCAGACTCAAGCTGTCCGATCCGGAGCGACGTAGCTTGGCCGAGATCGGAAAACGGCTAGGACGCAAAGGACTCAAGGCAGTGACCTGTACGGCCCAACCGGACACCATCCTGGCGTGGTATCGAAGGCTGGTCGCCCGAAAGTTCGACAGTTCCCGACAGCGCGCCTATCCTGGCCGACCCCGAGTGGAACCCGCGGTGGAAGCGCTGGTGGTCCGCTTGGCACGCGAGAACTGGGGCTGGGGTTACGACCGCATCGTCGGCGCGTTGGCCAACCTAGGCCATCACCTCTCCGATCAAACCGTCGGCAACATCCTGCGCCGCCACGATATCGCACCGGCGCCCAAACGGAGTCAAACGACCACATGGAAGGATTTCATCCGTCGGCATATGGACGTGCTGGCGGGAACCGATTTCTTCACGGTGGAGGTGGTGAGTTGGCGGGGCCTGGTGACGTACTTCGTCCTGTTCTTCATTCACCTGGAAACTCGGCGGGTGACTCTCGGCGGGGTCACCAGACATCCGGACGCGTGCTGGAAGCAACAGGTGGCTCGCAACGCGACGCTGGAGGATACGGGCTATTTGAAAGGGTACCGCTACTTGCTGCACGATTCGCGGCCAGCGGAGTAGAGTGCGTGGCCCTGCCGGCATGCAGCCCCAACCTGAATTGTTACGCGGAGCGTTGGGTGCGCTCGGTCAAAGAAGAGTGCCTCTCCAAGCTGATCTTGTTCGGGGAAGCGGCGTTGCGGAGAGCGCTAGCCCAGTTCGAAGAACATTATCATACCGAACGCAATCACCAAGGGAAGGAGAACCCTCTGTTATTCCCTGGCGCCGACGAGGTGCCGAAGCCTTGCGGACCATCAATCAAGTGTCGCGAGCGCCTTGGCGGTCTTCTCAAGTACTATGACCGGCGGGTAGCATGAGTTTCTTGACCATTCGGGGGCAAAACCTGGACGGCCGGCTGCCCACTTCGAAGCGCAGCGCCGCTTCCGCGGCTAATTCTTGCGCGGGTCGCGGTAACGCACAAGCGACACCCAGCGCGACTTGCGCGTGCGCTGAGGCGCGCGCCGACTGCGGCCCGCCTACGACATAGCCGTATTGGTAGCTCATTTGACACTACGGAAGGAGAGCGCCTCGGAACGACACGCTGACGGCACGAAAGGCCGTTGCCGCAACCATCGGCGGTTCGCAGGACGGGTTAGCTCATTAGCGGTGTACAGCGGCTACCAAAGGAAACAAAAGAAAGCGATCCAGTAGAATATATCACCGGCCGGCTGATCGAGTTCGGGTTTCATGAGGAACTACCTCCTGACCTAAACCATCGGCAAATAAGCAGAGAAACTTTAACGGACGTCGTCGAAATCGGGACTCCAACGCTTGGCCGGGGTCAGTGGATCGAAGTGAATGATTGTTTGGGACAGTACGGGCCCACGCTGAGCTAGCCGCCGCGCTACCCGCCAGGCAATCGCGGCCCGCGCTCACAGCGTTAAGCGCCTGGCAGGCGCATCTGCGCTCCGGCGTGCCGAAAAGGCCTCAAGCGGGCATTAAGGCCCGACCCGACAGCCGGCGCCAAGAACGACGTTAATTACGCGCTGAACATCAACCACGTTGCACTGGCCGTTCTGTAGCAAGTCCGCGGTCCCGCAGGCAATAGTGCCCAGCACTTGACTGATAGCGATTTGGACGTCTGCCGCGTTCACTGTGCCGTCGCCATTGAGATCGCATGCGTTCGCAGCGGACCCGGACAGATTCGCATTAATTTTCAGTGCCCCGGTTACAGTGAGATACCCCCCTATTCCACTCTTGGGGAATGTAATGGTGTAGGTGTTTTGGGCATCGCTCCAGGTCGCGCCAACGTTGTTAGCATCAAAAGTACCAGTTACGGTTGCGGGAACATTCGTATTACTGTAATCGGTTGCCAACATGACATTTAGGAAATAATCCTGGTTGGCAGGAGTGGCAGGAGATTCTTCTAAGCGCCAGGAGCCGGTTTCGATGCCGCCATACTTAGGATCGGGCTGCATAATATCAGGAGTAGCAGGAGCTAAGAATTGATAACCGCCTGAACACTGGCCCTGTTGGCAGAGGTTCCAATTTGTTCCTGTGCCGGGACTTTGCGGATTCTCGATCCAAAATTCTTTACTGGGCCCGCCAGCCACATTTATATTGCCGCCGCCCGGAGTTACCATCCAGCCCACCAGCTTGCCGTCATATTGATAAGTCGTTCCAGGATTCCACGGCTGCATAATCGCGTTCTGTGTGCGGTCAATTTCGTACTTATTGCCTGTAACTATTGGCTGATTGATGCTGTGCAAAAGCCACTTCTTCTTAAAATTCGGGTTGGTGGAATTGACGCTGTCATAAATAATCACATAGCCCGGCGGAATGTAAAGCATATTGCGAATCACTTGTGTTACGCGCTGGGTGCGATTGCTGGTATTGGGAGTTGTCGCGCTCAAGGAGTTGTTGTAAGCAGGAGTAATGTCCACAGCCGCGTAGGTGTACTGTGGCGTGCCGACAAACTTAAGCATGCTGCCCATGTGGTAGTAGTTGTACATCGCCTGCCAGCTATAGGTACAGCCTGTGTAGCAATCAGGTGAATAAAAGCCAGGGAACGGGAACGCGCCAAAACTGGTATAAGGACTGCCGGCACGGCGCTGGCCGCCATCATTGGGCATCGGAACTTGAAGCACACCGCCATTATTATCATATGCCCCAAAAAGCTCGCCCGGATAATAGTCGTTCGGGTCAGTAATAGTTAACGTGTTATGAGCAATGCTTTGAACACCGTAAAACCGCTCGTGCTCCGAACCATAACCCGGTCGGTACGCTCCGCTTTGAATAGCTAAGTTGCCGCCATGGAAAATTGTGAATGAGCCGGCATCCTGCATATTTTTCGACCACATATTATCGCCGTAGCGCAAAGTTACAGTGGTGTCGGACGCGCTGTTCCAGCCGGAGCGGGCAAACACCGTTCCCCAGCCATCAAAGTCTCGGTAAGTGGGCAATGAAGAGCGGTTCGAAGCTTGCTTGTTGTTGCTGTCCGGCGAATAAAATGGCCATGCCGAGGGTTCAAATCCAGTCGGACCAGATGAAAATTCCTGGTTCACAAAGCGGGCCCAGCCGCGCAACACGGGATCATTGTAAATTTCCGCCAAGCCGTTCAATGAACCAAGGCCAACACCATAGTCACCATTAATATTGTATTCACTGGTTAGCCAATGCGTCGAATCGCCATCGGCAATTTGTTCGAGTAAACCGTCTGGTCGATACATATACATCGTGTAGTAAGGGTAATTCTTAAGCCACGGGTTCTGGGTAAAGATCGGCTGGCCAGTTGCTGACTGCCATGAAAGCAGCATGGGAACAATCCATCGCGTCATGCCTACTCCCTGGCTCGAGTTTTGGTAATCCGGCCAGGACTCGTGCCACCCTCCTCCGTGATCGCCAAAAACATGGTGCCATACGGGCAAAAAGTCATTCAGCACCTTGTCAGACATGTAGTTAAAGTGGTACGTGCCGCACGGCTTAGTTGGGCAGGTGCCACCCGCGGGGTCAGCACTATCAAAATCCGGATAAATCGCCAATGCTGCTATCACCCCACCCGGGTTATCTCGGTTATAAAAGACGTCGTTGTAAGGACTAGCCCCGATGTTAACCCAGTCCTGCTCCCACATACTCGCCTGCACTTCGAGTTGCTCCATAAACTGGGCGCGCGTGTCGGCGTCCAGGTCGTTATAAGTCCAGTCGTAAGCCATGGCAATTTCGACCGCTATATATTGGGCCTGAGTGCTGCTCAATAAGCGGATTCGTAACGCCGTAGTTTGAGCCGAAAGCGTGTTGTAATAATAGCGAACCGTTACCGTATTTGCATTGACGACGTTGGTTATGATGCCCCAATCTCTTTCGACCGCAATAAAATAGTTCACACAACTCCCTCCATTGCATGCGGTCTGGAAATTCAGGGAAGTACTGGTGACGGTGGTCCCGCCGCCGCTATCGGACCCGTCATTTGCAGACGCAATTAGCGGGCCCCAGACTCCGTCTAAGTTCGCTAGCTGCTTGATCTTGTTCAAATCCGCCGTGGCCACCGCCGTATTACCGATAGCTTTGTTGACCAAATAAGCAATGAGCACCCGCCGAAATTGAGGAACGGCCGTAACACCGCCAGCCGCCGGATTATTCGGGTCAAAATTGCTCGCCGCACTGTTATATTTGGCAAGTTCTGTCGCATTGCCAGCCAGACCTAAAAGATAGGTCGTGTCGGGATACGGCAAACGGGGGTGCCCCGTGTTGTAACCAGCCGGCGGTGAGGGAGGTGGGGGCGTGGAACTCTGAGTCGTTGCCGTGGCGGGCGCTGACTGAGCGCTATTATTGGCGGCAGAATCATAAGCAGAAACAGTGTAAGAATAACTAGTTGATGCGGCGAGGTGGGCATCGGAATAACTTGTAGACGCCGAAGTCCCGAGTAGCGTTCCTCCTCTATATATCTTGTATCCACTCACACCGATATTGTCAGTGCTGGCTGTCCACGATAGATTTATCTGCGATTGTGAAATAGCGGTGGCAGTAAAGTTAGTAGGAACAGTAGGAGGTTGTACAGGAGGCGGGTTGATGGAGCCCGAAGCTGAGATCCAAGCAGACCCGTTCCATTGCTTAACGAAGATTTGGCGCAATGTGCCAGGATTTACCTCGCCCCAGGCAGCTACGGGCTGACTGTTTAATATTGCAAGGGAAACTCTTTCCGCGCTGCCATTGAAGGTGTCTGCATTTAACGATCCGCCGACCGATGACCAGGATGACCCGTTCCATTCGGAAACATACGTTTGCGGTCTTTGGCCTAATGCTGACTGTTCCACCCAGCCAACGTAAAGGTTGGTGCCATCGGTCGTTACGGAAGGACGATAAGCCCAGCCGGCAGAGCCGTTTCGGTTCAGAGCTCCTGATCCTACCAGAGTCCAAAAGGAACCGTTCCATGTCTTCACATAGAGTTGGTTGTTGCCCGTTTGGGTCCTTTCAGTCCAGGCGACGTAGGGCTGGCCATTCATATAGGTGATGTTTGCATCGTAGGCCCAGCCGTTCACAGAGTCAACGTTCAACGATCCAGCCAAAATCACCCAAGAACTGCCGTTCCACTTCGAGACGTAAAGCTGAGGATTGGAGTCTGCCGCGTAATACCCAGTGGTTGTATATTCGGTCCAGGCCACGATAGGGTTAGTACCATCGCTCGTCAGGGAAACGGAGTCAGCGAGATCACCGCTGCTCCCGCCCCCGCGGTTTAAGAAGCTGGTTCCAACACCGGTCCAGCTTGAACCGCTAAACTGCTTAACGTACAACTGGCTGCACCAGGGATAACAGGAGGTATGGTTGTTCTCCAAAAACGCGATGTATGGCGTACTGCCAATACCAATTATTTGCGAGCGCCCCTGGAAAATGACATCTGTGTTATTAACCGTGCCGCGACCTACTGGTCCCCCGACCCAGGCGGAAAGGTTCCAGTTTTTGGCGTAGACCGAGCCGTTAAAAGGGTTGTACCACGAAATCCAGGGCGCGGCTCCCACCATCGCTATGGAAGGAGCGTGGTTCTCAAGAAGAGTACCACCGCCAATATCGGAATCGATGGAGGAGAATGAACTGCCCAAAGCGTTCCATGTGCTTCCCGATAACTGACTGGCATATACATGGGGATAAGCCGCGACCGAAGTGTCTGAGGGCTCGCCGGTCTCTATCCACCCGCTGTACAGGGTGGAACCGTTGCTCGCCAGGGTAGGTTCGTTTGCCCAGGCGTCGGAATGTTTATTGATGCTGCCGGAAGAAGGCGTATAGCTCGGATTGGCAGTCCCCGCGTTCGGGCCGGAGCCCGCATAGCGGAAAAGCCAAGTCTGAGCCGCATAGTTGCTCCAAGTACTATTCGTGTAACCGCCCGATCCGCTTGTGACCAGGACAAAGACGTTGTCGTCAGAGTCATAGGCTAAATAGCTGTAATACTGGAAAGCCGGGGGTGATTGGTTCGGCGACAACTGGCTCCAGATGCCGGATACCGGATCGTAGACCCAAGTGTCGCTGAGAACAGTTCCCGTTGCCATATCGGTGCCGCCGAAGACCATAAAAATATTATTAGTAGAGTCGTAAGCAAAACTAGATGCATAGCGAGCAGATGGCTTGGTGCCAGTAACGTTCACCAAATGCCAGGTGTTCGAAGGAATATCGTAGGTATAAATGTCATTGCCACCACCGCCAAAGTAGTAGACCTCTTGGTTGGAGCTGTCGTATTCCATATTCGGGAAATATTGCGTGGAGGTCGGCGGCGGAGTACCTGTGGGAGACTTCTTCTGCCAAACATTCGTCACAGGGCTGTATGTCCAAGTGTAACTGCTCGCACCGTCATAGTAGACGTACGTGTTGTGGGCGACGTCAAAGGCAGCAGTTCCCTGCTGATTGGGTCCCGGTTTGGTGGGAGTTTGTTTGTCGAGCCCGATTTGGCCAAACGAGTCATACCACCAAACGTGCAAGGGTCTTTCGGGTTCGTTGGAACCACTATGACAGCAATAATATAGAAAAGTATTGTTGTTCGAATTATAGGTGAACATCCCGGAAGAATGGCCGCTATCCGGCATATTCTCGGTATGAAAATTGCCGCCAAGACTTAATACATCCCACCGATTAGCAGTAAAGTCGTAGCCAACCAAAGCACTGTCGGGTTCAGAACCGATTTCATGGTAGTTTTCGAGCATCACCGATTTCCTAAGGCCGGGAGCGTAAACCAGTTTGCCGAAGCCCTCAGCCTGCTCGGGGAAACCGTTGGTTGGCACCATGGTCCAGGTCTTGGTTGGAATTGAGGTGCCGACTCCCTGTGCGGCGGCGGACACGGCGGCAGCAAGAAGGAGGATCGTCGCTCCAATAGAGTATTTCACGAGGGAGAAAAGAGCTGGAAGTGCTTTCGTTTTTCCCATAGAGTCTTGTTCCAATTGAGATTGCTCCCTATTTGCACAAAGCAGTTACAACGATTCCGAGCCTATCACATTCTCGGTTAGTACTATAGGAATTGCAACGTTAAACGTAGTCATAGAGGCGGAGTTAACTAGTGTGGATTACGCACCAACCCTACAATTATATATCGCAGCAGGGATTTTAGCCGGCACGTCAGAGATGGTACCGCATCGTCTGACCGGCAGGGACCAGGCCTTGTGCCCCAAGGAAATCCAGCGGACCGTGCAATGATAATTCTGAACTCCTCGCACTGTTAGATTTTCAGCATATTTACCTGCGAATTCCGGGTTCCGCTGAGCCACGAAGTGGATGGAGTCGGAGACCAGCCGATTGAGGCGGCCTTGTATAGGGCT
>Ga0207090_1153_pt1 | contig 14427 bp, 7 predicted proteins | sample Alteio_BWMinHeat_50_FD_153565 | JGI IMG/M metagenome (GOLD analysis project Ga0207090, IMG submission 153565) | Enriched cells from forest soil in Barre Woods Harvard Forest LTER site, Petersham, Massachusetts, United States -... | ecosystem: Environmental > Terrestrial > Soil > Temperate forest >...
GCCCGAGCAAGACGGAAGTCCGCGAATTCCCAATGCCCCACATTCCGGAAGACAGCGCGCTGCTGAAGATGGAAGTTGCCGGAATCTGCGGAACCGACGTCAAGCTGTACAAGACGCCGCCATCGGAGGCACCCGTGATCATGGGTCACGAAAATATCGGCGTCATCGCCATCGCGGGCCGTGAGTTCACGCGGCGCAAGGGCTTCAAAGAAGGAGACCTGGTGTTCGTTGAGCACTATGTCATGTGCGGCAAGTGCGAATGGTGCCACCTCGGTCAGTACCGTCACTGTGAAAATACCGACTGGCGCTACAACCCGGACGCTATCCGCTATGGCTACACATCCGCCGACAGGCCGCCCCATCTGTGGGGTGGCTTCGCGCAATACCTCTATCTTCCATGGAATGCCGTTGTGCACCACGTGCCGAAGGGCGTGACGCCGGAACTGGCGGGACTGGTCACGCCCATGGCCAACGGCATCGAATGGTCGCTGTTCGACGGCGGCGTCGGCTATAACTCCACGGTGCTCATTCAGGGGCCCGGCCAGCAAGGCCTCTCTCAAACGGTAGTCTGCAGGCAGGCCGGCGCATCTCTCATCATCGTTACAGGAACGTCCAAAGACGGCGCGCGCATGGAAACCGCGAAAGCTCTCGGCGCCGATTACGTGATTGACGTGCAGAAGGAAGATCCTCTTGCGCAGATCAAAGAGATCACAGGGGGCCGGGGAGTGGACGTCGTTCTCGACTGCACCGCTGGTGCGGGGACACTGCCGATCCTGCTTGGCGTGGAGGCCCTGAAACGTAAGGGCGGAACGATCGTGATCCAGGGTGAAATGGCGGAATTCCCCAATTTCCCGCTCGCCAAGGTGACTGTGAAATTCATCACCATCAAGAGTGCCCGCGGCCACAGTTTTAGAGCCTGCGAACTCGCGCTCGAGCAACTCGCGTCGAAGCGATTTCCACTGGAGAGGGTGACAACCCACACATTTGGTCTGAAAGATGTGGACCTTGCGATCAAGTCCGTCGGCGGGAACGGCGTGCCGGACGTGATCCACGCTTCTCTCATGCCCTGGAGATAATCCCAGACGATTCGTAGGGACGGTCCAGAGTGGAAGAGCCACAGAGGCACAAAAAGCACAAAAAGAATTCCCGATGTTTTGTGCTTTTTGTGCCTTTTGTGGCTATTCTCTGATAGACATTGGGACAAACCATGAACATCTCACCGGATTTCGCCAACTAGCGGGAGGAAGCAATGAGCTATCTGTTGGACGATCTTTTCTCGGGCGCGGTGTCGCGCCGAAAGTTCATCGAAATGGCAGCGAAGGCCGGTTTCGCGCTTCCGATGGCGAACTTCACGTTGGCGGAAATTGCGGCGCAATCGCTTCCGAAAGCGCCGGAAGGGCAGAAGCTTAGTCCGGCAAACATTGGCGGCGGTGGCCGCGTGGAGCGGGATTTCTATCGCGATTGGATCAAGACCAGCAAAATTCCGATGGTCGAAGGCTATTCAATCCTCGATGCGAAAACCCAGGAAGTTCAGCCCTGGCCCGAGATTGGCGGACGTGGCGCATATCTGAACTTCTCCGGCAATGTTCATATGGACACCGCGATCTGGGAGATTCCCGAAGGCAAGGCTCTCGTGCAGCGGCATCACTTCTACGAACAGATCGTCTACGTGCTTTCCGGCCGGGGATACACGGCATTTACCCAGGGCAAGAGGCAGAACAAAGTCGAATGGGCGGAAGGCAGCCTGTTCTCGATCCCGATGAATCTGGTGCATCGTCATTTCAACTCCGATTCCGCTCATCCCGCGCGTTTGCTGGTGATCAGTACGTTTCCGTATGCCCTGCAGTCATTCGGCAGCGTCGGCCTGCTGAACAATATGCAATACGACTTCAACGACCGTTTTGACGCATCAGCGGATTTCTTCAAACGAGATGAGCGGATTCGCCAACGCTGGGAGCAGGCAAACTTCGTGAAGGACATCCGAACTGCGGAGGTCATTGCGTGGCAGGAACGTGGGGACGGCAATGCCAGCATGTACTGGGACATGGCAGGCAACACGATACTCGAGCCCCATATCTCAGAATTCGAGGTCGGCTCGTACAAGCTTGGACACCGGCATCCTTATGAAGCCATTATTCTCACGCTCAATGGCAGAGGCTTTTCGTTAGCCGGCAAGAACAATTTGAAAGACAGCGAAGCCGTGAAGATGGACTGGAAAACCGGTTCGGTCGTTTCTCCGCCGTTTTTCTGGTTTCACCAACACTTCAATACCGGCGCCACGGTCGCTCGATATCTTGCCATCACCGAAGGAGACTTTCCAAAGCGGCTGGGCATTCCGCTCGAAGTTGAACAGATCGAAAAACCTCAGGAAGATCCTGCCATTCGCCGCATGTTCGAAGCCGAATTGCAGAAAGCACGCCAGCAAGGCCGTGTTCACGATCATGACCGTGACCATCATCATGAGCATGAACATGACAGCGCACATGACGATCACCACGATCATCATCACGATCACGCGTAACGGCTTTTTACTTGAGAACAAGTCGAGTTGCCTTAAGGCGACGGTTCAGAGCTTCGTCAGGCTCGCGTTCATGGTCTGCCTCGGCGCGGGGTGGGGGTGCGGCTCCCGTGTCGCTTCGCGAGCTGTGTCCTTGCCTTCAGTATCCCGAATACCTGAACGCGGGAATGCTTGCGAGTTGATTTCTGAGCCAGGTGAACCCATGGGAACTGTAGCGCTCAGTGAGCCTGTGGATCCAGCCCACGCACCGCATCCTGCCAACGAGAGTGAGCGCTTACTTTTTCGCCAGTTATACGAGACCCTGGTCCGAGTGGACTGCACCGGGCGTGTGGTACCGGGACTGGCGGATTCCTGGAAGTTCGACGCGAGCCTGCGCGCCTGGATCGTCACAATAAGCCCGAACCCGCGGTTCTCGGACGGTACTCAGGTTACGGCGGTGGATGTGGTATCGGCTTGGAGCAGCGGCGGCGATTTGCGGCCCGAAGTCCACCGCCTCGTCCGATCGATCCGGGCTGCCGACGAGAGAACGATCGAGATCACAATGCGAAACCAGAGCGCGGATGCCCCAGTGGCGCTTGCCCACACGGATCTGGCCATCGCCAGGCGCGTCGCCGGTTCGCGCTGGCCGCTTGGAACCCGTCCTGCGAAGATCGCAGCGGACGGCGAGACATCGCCGGGCAGCACTTCATCCACCGTGGTTATCACTCTTGAAAATCTCACCTCCATTCGCTTCCTCGTGTCGCCCGGCCGCGACCAGCGGGACCTCCTGGACCAGGGCGTTGACCTCCTGCTGACGCGGGATGAGAAGGTGCTCGACTACGCTGCCACGCTGCGACAGGTGGTCTCGTTGCCGCTCCAGTGGCAGCGAACGCGGGTGCTGCTCACGCCTGGCCGCGCCCGCGCGTCACGCGCGCTTTCGCCGGAAGAGCGTCAGGCTCTTGCCGATGATGCCGTGCGAGGCCCGGCGCGCGGAGCCCTCGGACCGTTCTGGTGGCAATCGTTGCCGGACTGCGAGATCGCATATCCTCAAAAACATGACCAATCACCGTCCTCCAGCGGACGCATCGTCTACGACGCGGGCGACGGCGCAGCTCGCGATCTGGCCGAGCGCCTTGTTGGTCTTGTCCGTGCTTCCGGCCCCGGTTCGGCCTCAATCCTCGACGCGCTCCTGCCCGGGCGTCCGAACCGGACCTACCAAAGCGCAACCGGGTTGAGCGGCCAGGCGCTCGCTTCGGGACTGCACGGCGGGGCCGACGCCGCGTACATTATCTCGTTCGACAGTCGTCCTCTCGACCCGTGCCGCGAAATGCAGGCACTTATTGATGACGTCGGATGGATCGAAGCGGAAACTATCGTTCCACTCGTCGACACCCGGCTGCAGGCGATTGTGCGGCGTGGGCGTTCCGGCGTGATTGTGGACTGGGACGGAGGATTGCTCCTGGTGGCCCCTGGGAGATAATTGATGAGCTTGCGTACTCGTATGCTCCTGGCCTTTGGCGTGGTCGTACTGATCCCGCTGGCTCTGCTTGCATTCGGACTCCGGCAAGAGATGAATGACCGGCTGTCGAAGGAGTACCAGGTCCGCGTCGATACGGTGGTCCAGGTCATTCGCGAAGATCTCCAACGCGAGAGCGCCGGGGTCAGCGAACGACTCGCCTCTCTGAAGAACGCGCTGCTGAACGACAACTCGTTCCGTCTGGCGGCCGTTGCCGGTGTAGAGTCGGAACGGCACTATCTGCTCGACTACGCGGGTTCGGCGATGCGTCTCACCGGCCTCTCGATGCTGCAGATACAGGATGCTGATGGCCGGATCATCAGCTCCGGTCATTTCAGGAATGAGCACGGACGCCTTGAGCCTCGAATCGCACCTGCGCTCGCCGGTGTGGGCGGCGGTGTCTCGCTGCTGACGACGTTTACTCCCGAGCGCGAGTTTCTCTCGCTGGTGCGTAGCGAGTCGTTCCGCATCAGCGACCGGGCGTTTACGCTCATTGGTGGCATCGCCGTGGACGAAAGTTTTCTCGCAAACCTGGCTCGCGATCGAGCGATAGTCGTATCGCTCAAGTATCCGACTGCAGGGGCGGTCTCTGACCGCAGGTTTTTCCTCTTGTCCTCCGACGGATCGCACGATACCAGTAACGCCGACGCCGCAGTCGGCGCTCTCGACGTCCCCTTGATCCGAACTGAAAGCGAGGGCTCCCTCCAGGTCGTGCAGGCTCGGCTCGAGGTGACTCAGCCGCTGACCCCGCTTCGAATCCTGCAGCGCAGCGTCGATTACTGGTTTCTCATGACTGCGATTGGTACCGGAGTCACCGCCCTGCTGCTCGCCTTGTGGCTCTCCTCCCGGATCAGCAGACCTCTGGCCGCTCTTGCAGCGAAGACGGCAGTCCTCGATCTCGATCGGCTCGACGTGCGGTTCGACGGCGGCACTGACGAAGTTGGTTCTTTGTCCCGCCTCCTCAATGATCTTGTATCCCGGCTGCGGACGAGCACGAGCCGAGTGCGCGAGGCGGAACGGCGCGCGACGGTCGGCGACCTGGCGCGCCAGATCAACCACGACATCAAAAATGGGCTCATCCCGCTTCGCAACGTGATCCGGCATCTGGACGAGGTGGAACGGGACGAGCCCGCCACGCTTCCCTCGGTATTCGCCGAACGACGGCAAACGGTCGATTCGAGCATCGCGTACCTCGAAACTCTTGCCACCAGCTACCAGCGACTCTCGGCTAGTCCGGAACGGCGCGCCTGCGATCTGAACGCGCTGATCAATGACGTCGTACGCGCGGCGCAGGGGCGCGATCAAGTTCAATTCACGACAGACCTGAAGGCGAACATTCCGCCGGTGGTCGGGGATCCCATCGCATTGCGGCGTATCCTCGAAAATCTCACAACCAATGCGGTGGAAAGCCTCGAGTCGAAGCGCGGACGCGTCACTGTCTCCACGGAGTTGGTTGACCGAAATGGTGAGCTGCCGACAGTCCGGATCACGGTTGCGGACACGGGCCGAGGAATGTCGAAAGAAGAAACAGACCGGATCTTCAACGATTTCTATACAACGAAAGAGGGCGGTACCGGTCTGGGGCTCTCCATCGTGCGCCGGCTGGTGATGGACTTCAATGGCGCGCTCGCCGTCGAGAGCGCGCCGGGCCAGGGGACACGCATGATCATCGATATTCCAGCCGGCAGTGTGGAGCGCAAATGACGACGCACGTTCTGGTAGTGGATGACGTTCCAGCGATGGCCGAGCAATACGCTTACGATCTGAAGCGCGTTGGGAAATACGCCACCATTGCCGCCCATGGTGGAGACGAGGCTCTCGACATCCTGGGCCGGGAGCCGATCGACTGCGTTGTGCTCGATCTTGAGATGCCGGGAACGAACGGCTTCGATGTCCTCCGTGGCCTGCGGAAGCTCGCTATCGACACGCCCGTCATCGTGTACACCGGCGCCGGCAGCTACGACCGCTGCATCCAGGCCGTCCGGCTTGGCGCTTACGGGTTCGTAGACAAGGCGGAACCGATCGAACGCGTCGTTCAGGAGATCGAGAACGCCGTCTCACGCGGGCGCATGGCGAAAGAGCTCCGGTCGCTGAGGTCGCGATTCGACGCTGAGACGTCGCTCATTGGCGACAGCGTGCCCATGCGGACTCTTCGTGCCGTGATTGCGCGGGTCGCGCCAATTCCCAGCAGCGTCCTCGTCATCGGGGAAAGCGGCTCGGGCAAGGAACTGGTTGCGCGCGAACTGCACCGGCTGGGACCGGGCGCGAACGCGCCGTTGGTCGCGGTGAACAGCGCGGCCTTGCCCGAGCAACTTGTCGAGAGCGAGCTGTTCGGACATGAACGCGGCGCGTTTACCGGCGCCGATCGCCTTCGCCAGGGCGCATTCGAGACGGCGGGCGACGGAACACTGTTCCTCGACGAGATCGGAGAGCTGCAGTTTTCGGTACAGGCCAAGCTGCTCCGTGTGCTCGAAAACCGGCAGGTGACGCGGCTGGGCGGCAGCCGCGCGATTCCCATGACTGCACGCGTCGTCGCGGCTACCAGTAGAGAGCTAGAGCAGGAGGTTGCAGCGGGCCGCTTTCGCCAGGATCTCTACTACCGGCTCAACGTGCACACGCTGCGCGTGCCGCCGCTTCGTGAGCGGTTATCCGATATCCCCATTCTCGTCGCCCATCTGCTCCGCTCAATCGCCTCGCAGCTCCGCATGCGGCCGAAGACTGTCACGCCGGAGGTTTTAACGCTGCTCGCGGATTACGATTGGCGGAAAAACAACGTCCGCGAACTCCGGAACTGTCTCGAGCGGATGATGATTGCATCCGATGCAGACCTCATCGAGGTCTTCGACGTTCCGCCGGAGATTGGCGGAGAAGAGCGCGACGACGTGTCGCATTCGACGGCCGCGCCTGACACCTTGAAAGCGCTAAAGGCCCAAGCCGAACGCCAAATCCTTCTCGCAGCGCTCGACAAACACGACTGGCAGGTTACTCGAACCGCCGAAGCGCTCGGCCTGGCGGATCACTCGAGTCTGCTGAAGATCATGCGTCGTCATGGATTGAGCAAGGAGACACATCGTGACGCGTGATCTCGTGTCCCGGGAGACACGCGCCGCCGAACCCTCGTGTTCTTCCGAACACGTGGCGTGACCGATCCGATCTTCCTTACCGCCGGGCTCTTGTCCACAACTCATTCGAGTTCAGCTACTTAGGGGCATCACTTCTCGCTCCCGCGGTGCGGCCACTCGCTTGCGTTCAGTGCCTGCGAACGGCGGCCGCACTCAAGCGGCCGACTGCAACAAAGGAAGGACATATGAAAACCAAAGGACAGATCACAGCGGCCCTGCTGGTAGCAGCGCTGGGCGCGGCTGGTTGCTCCAGGACCGGCGAAACTCAGACAAGCTCACAAGGATCGCAAGGACAAACAACACCGGTGTCGATGACAACGGAGTCATCGGCCCGGCCGCCGGTCGCCGACAAGGTAGTCATCGGCCCAGTGTCGTTCGCGGACGGCGAGGCGGCATACCGTGCGGGCAACTATCGCAAAGCGGCAGACGTGTTCGAACAGTACACGAAGCAACAACCTGACAACGCCTGGGGGCATTTCATGTACGGGCTCTCCGCGTCCAGGAGTGGCGATCCCGCCAAAGCCGGACTGGCATTCGAGGAAGCGCTGCGAATCGACCCGGATCACGTCAAGAGCCTGACGAACCTGAGCCGCGTCCTGATCGATCAGCGGCGCCTTGACGAAGCCTTCGAGAAGCTCACGCATGCGGTTGAGATCGAGCCCAATTCGCCGGAAGTCCATCGGCTGCTGGGCCGCGCATACAACGCTCAGGGCAAAACCGAGGATGCGGTGGAGGCGTATCGCCGCGCCATTGAACTGGATGACAAGGACGCCTGGTCGATGAACAATCTCGGCCTCCTGTTCTTAGAACGGGGTCGCCCGAACGATGCCCTGCCGCTCTTAGCCAGGGCTGTACTGCTCAAGAAAGACGTGGCGATGTTCCACAACAACCTGGGCATGGCGCTCGAACACACGGGACGGTTCGCAGCGGCCACCATGGCCTACAACGGCGCGCTCAACGCCGAACCCGGTTATACAAAAGCGCAGAAAAACCTGGAGCGCGTCCAGGCTGTTAAAGTGGGGTCCGAAGAACCCTTCGATCTGGAAGCTCTGGCTGGAGGTCACTCCGAACAGACCCAGAAGCAGGCCGATGAGACGACGCCAGATAATTAGGCAAATCGTCGGCCATGGGCCCTGGAATCCCGCAAGGCTGAGTGCGCCAGGGCCCAACTCGACCGCATTTCTCAGTGCCCCACGATTGACATCGCCCCGAAGAGCTCTTTGTTTGCGAAATTCATTCACTTACCGCGAAATATCATCACTGTACTAACAAAATGAGAAAATAGTTCACTTCCTTAGCCTGAAGATATCCGCTCCATCTGGCCATTATCGGCCGAACCGAGTTCGTGTTCTGGACGACGGCGACGGGCGTATATTTGTCCTACTATCTACCATGCTGATCGAAGCGAGTCTCGTCCACCAACACTCTACGGCTGACGCCAAGATCCGGCTTTTCCGTTCGCTGTTCCGTGGGCGGAACGACGTTTATCCGCGGCGATTCGAAAGTCGAAAAACCGGCAGATCAGGCTATGCGCCCGCATGCGGCAACGAATGGGTTCGGGGTATCTGCGAGAAGCCACGAATCAAGTGCTCGGAGTGCCAGTATCGACAGTTCCTTCCGCTGACTGACGAAGTAATCCGGTGGCACCTCTCAGGATTCGATCACGCCGGCGCCCGGTTCGTGGCAGGGATTTACCCCATGCTTCAGGACGAGACGTGCTTCTTCCTTGCGGCCGACTTCGATAAGGAGGGCTGGCGTGAGGACAGCCTGGCATTCATGGAAACCTATCGTGCCCTTGGCGTTCCGGCCGCATTGGAGCGATCCCGCTCCGGCCGCGGTGGGCACGTCTGGCTGTTCTTCGAGGAGGCGGTCACCGCCGCATCCGCCAGAAGACTGGGTTCATTCGTTCTGACTGAAACGATGGAACGTCATCCGGATGTTGGTTTCGATTCCTACGATCGGCTCTTCCCAAACCAGGACACCCTGCCGCACGGCGGCTTCGGTAATTTGATCGCGCTACCGCTTCAAAAACAGGCGCGCGATCTGGGCAACAGCGTTTTCCTCGACGATCAGATGGTTCCCTATACCGATCAGTGGGCGTTTCTGTCGTCGGTAGAGCGGATTGGCAGAAGCACAGTCGAAGACCTGATACGCGACGCCGAAAGTCGAGGGCGTATTGTCGGCGTGCGATTTCCGCCAGTGGACGAAGATGAACCCGAGCCCTGGGCCTCACCCGCCTCCCGACGCACGAAAGACCCTCCGATTGTTGGGGAAATCCCGGCCAACCTGGAGCTGGTGTTAGGGAACCAGATCTACATCGCGAAGGACGGTTTGCCGCCGGGACTTCGAAACCGGTTGCTCCGTGTGGCTGCCTTTCAGAATCCAGAGTTCTACAAAGCTCAAGCCATGCGGCTGTCCACCTATGACAAACCGCGGATCATCGCGTGCGCGGAGGAGTACCCGCAGCACATCGGTCTGCCTCGCGGTTGCATGGAGGATGTGCAACAACTTCTGTCGGATCTGAACATCATGCCGGTCGTGCGTGACGAGCGTTGTCACGGCCAACCCTTGAGCATCGCATTTCAGGGAACCCTTCGGCCGGAGCAGAAGGCAGCAGCAGATTCCATGCTGGAACATGAAACGGGAGTGCTGGCTGCGACGACGGCGTTCGGGAAAACAGTTGTCGCTGCGTGGTTGATCGCTCAGCGCGGCGTCAACACACTCGTGCTTGTGCATCGGCGGCAGTTGCTCGATCAGTGGGTGGAGCGGCTGTCGACGTTTCTGAACATCAGCAACCGGGAGATTGGACGAATAGGCGGCGGTCGCCGCAAGCCGACGGGCAGGTTGGATGTTGCGGTTATACAAAGTCTGGTCCGCAATGGTGTCGTCGAAGACTACGTTGGCGAATACGGGCATGTCGTCGTCGACGAGTGCCATCATCTATCAGCCCGCAGCTTCGAACAGGTTGTCCGGCGCGCAAAGGCTAGATTTGTCATCGGGCTATCGGCAACCGTCACCAGGAAAGACGGCCATCATCCGATCATCTTCATGCAGTGCGGTCCTATCCGGCATCGCGTTAGCGCGAGGGCGGAGGCGATTCGTCGTCCTTTTATCCATACGGTGCTGGTCCGCCCCACCGCGTTCCAGCCAATGACGCCTGCGCCTTCGGACAAGCGAGTCGAGTTTCAGTCGCTTTACGGCGATCTGATTGGCGACCAGGCGCGAAATCGTCGTATCTGCGACGACGTCATCGCGGCGGTGGAGTCCGGTCGATCGCCGCTCCTGCTCACGGAAAGAAACGATCATCTGGACAACCTCGCCGCGCAATTGGCTGGGAGAGTTCGTCACCTGATCGTGCTTCGAGGCGGCATGGGGAAGAAGCAGCGCGAAGCTATAGTGGCGGACCTGGCGGCCGTCCCGGCGGACAGTGAAAGGGTGATTGTGGCCACCGGCCGTTACATCGGCGAAGGATTCGACGACGCGCGATTGGACACCCTCTTCCTCACTCTGCCGGTCTCCTGGCACGGAACAATCGCGCAATACGCCGGGCGCCTTCACCGGCTTTACGACGGCAAGCGCGAGGTCCGGATTTACGACTACGCCGATTTGAATGTTCCCATGTTGGCGCGCATGTTCGACCGACGCTGCCGTGGATATGAGGCTGTCGGATATTCGATCTCTCTGCCCGCTAGTGCCGTTCCGGGCTGGCCCGCAGACGTGCTTCTTCCGTCCGACCCCGAGTGGAAACGTGACTATGCGGCAACCGTGCGGCGACTGATTCGCGACGGAGTCGATACGCCTCTCGCAAATCTGTTCGTCAACGTGGCCAGGCCTTCATCGCCGGAAGTGACGGGTTTGGCAAGAGCGCGCAGTGCGAGCGAAGCATTTCTCTATCGGCGTCTTGAAAGCCTTCCTGAAACAGAGGGACGTTTCCAGTTGAATGTTCGCGTTCCGATTCCGTTCGATGGCCAGAGTCAAATGGAGATCGACTTCGTCAATGAACCTCTCCGAATTGCTGTTGAACTCGACGGCTCACAGCATCTTTCCGATGCTGAAGCCTACCGTCGCGATCGCCGGAAAGATCGGTTGCTGCAGCAGACCGGTTATCTCGTCCTCCGGTTCTTGGCGGAAGATGTCGGCAAGGATCTCGATGTCATTCTGGATTCCATCCTGCAGTCTTTGGCGGGGCGCGAGCGATCAGGTTCTTTGCGTCAGTGGAGCGGAAGCTAAGATTCAGACCCTCAAAGTAACAGGACGCATTGAAACCCTCCCCTGAAATTGTGTACGAGGATAGCGCAATCGTCGATTTTGCTTTCGAAAACGGGACCTTCTCCGGCCCTCACCGTCGTTACTAAATAGGCTCACACAGGAAATTTAAGGAAGAGGTTTATTGTCATGGCCGATTTGGATTCCAGGGTGACAAAGAAGAGCACGGAACTGACGCTCCCCGACAAGTTATCTCGACTGTCGTACGCGCAGACGCTTAAGCTGCTCGGAAGCGACGCTCAGAAGTTGCTGCGGGCCGGAGCCAAGTGGGACTTTCGATTCGGGGAGGACGTGTACCTGGGAGAGGATGCGTTCCGCCTGAGGTTTCCATTGTCCTCAGGCGGGAGTGCATCAGTTCCCGTTGTCACGATCAGCCTGATGTCCGAGGCGTACGACCGGCTGCACTGGAGTTGCACGCAATGCGAGTCGTTGTGCGAGCACGTCGGCGCCGCATTTTCGCTGATCCTCGACGAAAAGATGGCGCTGGGCCTGGCCGCGCCGCCGCCGGAACGCGTGCCGGTCGAGAGCCTGGGTGAACAGGAACTTATCAGGACGGCCATCGAGGAGCGGTGGGAGAAGGCGCGCTCGGAACGGATGACGGTCCAGTCGGCTGATGCGAATCAGCCCTGGACGGACTACACCGTTGCGAGCAAGATCTCCGGCAAGAGCTATCGCGTCGCCGTCCGCGGAGTTCAGCCGGGCGAGTCGTACTGCTCGTGTCCGGACTTTCGCACGAACACCCTCGGGACGTGCAAGCACATCCTGCACGTGCTGGCGAAGATCAAGCGACGGTTCACGGCCGTGCAATTGAAGCAACCGTATAAGCGCACGACGATCTCCGTTCACGTGCAGTACGGGAGTCGAGCGGCGTTACGGCTGCTTCTGCCCGACAAACTCGATCCGGAGGCCGCCAGAATCCTCGGAGAGTTACGGGGGCGAGACATTGACGACGTCTCAGACCTGATCAAGCGAATCCAGAATCTTGGCCGGCGCGGGCGGACAATCCACATTTACCCGGATGCGGAGGAATTCATTCAGGGGCGGCTATTGCTCGACAGCATTGCGCGCCGCGCCGCGGAGATCCGCTGCCAACCGGAGTCGCACCCTCTTCGCCGCGAATTGCTCAAGGCCGAGTTGCTGCCCTATCAACTCGACGGTATCGCGTTCGCCGCGGGGGCGGGGCGCGCCGTCCTCGCTGACGATATGGGCCTGGGCAAGACTATTCAAGCTATCGGAGTGTCGGAATTCCTCGCGCGCGAAGCGGGCATATCGAAGGTGCTCGTCGTCTGTCCCGCGTCGGTGAAATCGCAGTGGCGGAGCGAAATCGAGCGCTTCTGCACGCGGGACTGTCAGTTGATCTCGGGCGGGATCGCGTCACGGGGGGCGCAGTATGCCAACAACTGCTTTTTCACCGTGTGCAACTACGAGCAGGTTCTGCGCGACATTTTGTCGATCGAACGTGTGAAATGGGATCTCATCATCCTGGACGAAGGTCAGCGTATCAAAAACTGGGAGGCGAAGACCAGCCGCGTGATCAAGGGACTTCGTTCGCGGTTCGCGCTCGTGCTGTCGGGGACGCCGCTCGAAAACCGGCTCGACGACCTGTACTCCATCGTGCAATTCATCGATGACCGCCGGCTTGGCCCGGCGTTTCGCTTCTACAACCGTCACCGGGTCGTGGACGAGAAGGGAAAGGTGCTCGGCTACAAGAACCTCTCCGAATTGCGCGAGACCCTCAAGCCCGTGCTGCTTCGCCGGACGCGCCAGTCGGTGCGCCAGCAGCTTCCCGCGCGCACGAACGAAATCGTGCGCATCACGCCCACCGAGGAACAACTCGATCTGCATGGCTCGCACATGCAGATCGTTAAGCAGATCACGGCGAAAAAGTTTCTCACTGAAATGGATCTGCTCCGGCTGCAGAAGCACCTGCTCATGTGCCGCATGTCCGCCGACAGCACATTTCTGGTGGACAAGCAGGCGCCGGGGTACTCTTCGAAACTCGAAGAACTGAACGAACTATTCGACCGGCTGTTTTCGGAGGAAGGCCGCAAGGTGCTGCTCTTTTCCGAATGGACTACTATGCTCGACTTGATCGAGCCCCTTTTGAACAAGCGTCGGCTCCCGTTCGTCCGACTCGACGGTTCAGTTCCGCAAAAGCAGCGGCAGGCGCTGGTTCACCAGTTTCAAAGAAATCCACGCTGCCGCTTGTTCCTGACAACGAACGCCGGCTCGACCGGGTTGAATCTGCAGGCGGCGAATACGGTAATCAATGTCGACCTGCCATGGAATCCCGCGGTGTTGGAACAGCGCATCGCCCGAGCCTATCGCATGGGCCAGAAACAGCCGGTGCAGGTGTTCATCCTGATTACCGAAGAGACGATCGAAGAGAGGTTGCTCAGTACGCTTTCGGCAAAGCACGATCTGGCACTTGCAGCCCTGGACGCGGAGAGCGATGTGGATCAAGTGAAGCTTGAGGGCGGCATGGAGGAACTTCGCCGCCGTCTTGAGGTCTTGCTCGGCGCTCGCCCCGAGGCGCCGCGCGATGAAAGCCAGCGCCGCGAGGTTGAAGCCGCCGCCGTCCGCCGCGAAAAGCTCGCTCTTACGGGTGGTCAACTGCTCAATGCCGCGTTTCAATTCCTCGGCGAACTGCTCCCGGCGCCACCGGCTTCAGCAGAATCGACCACGGCCGGCATAGCCCTGGCGGCGACACTGAAGCAGAGTCTCACCAGCCTTGTGGACAAGGACGAGCAGGGGCTTCCGCGGCTTACGTTCGCGCTGCCGGACGCGGCTGCTCTCGACAATCTGACTCAGGTTCTCGCGAGACTGTTCGTGCAGACCCGCCCGCATAGTGTTTAGATTCCGAGTTCCTGGTCGTAGGCAACAAGCTGCTTCAGCACCTTTCGGCCTTCAGCATCAGCCTGATGCTGTACTCCCTTAGGGCTTGCCGTCGCTACAATATCATCTAACATCAGCTGGGTTCGGAACTGGTGCTCGCGGAGCGCACCGATCATAAGGAGCGCTTCGCG
>Ga0207090_1154_pt1 | contig 14303 bp, 13 predicted proteins | sample Alteio_BWMinHeat_50_FD_153565 | JGI IMG/M metagenome (GOLD analysis project Ga0207090, IMG submission 153565) | Enriched cells from forest soil in Barre Woods Harvard Forest LTER site, Petersham, Massachusetts, United States -... | ecosystem: Environmental > Terrestrial > Soil > Temperate forest >...
GACGCTGGGAGGGCGAACTCCAGCGCACCAAATCCGACGGAACCCAGATCGTTGTGGCGAGCCGATGGTCCTTGCGGCGTGACGAGCAGGGGCGAGGTGTTGCCATCCTGGAAACTAGTAATGACATCACAGAACGCAAGCGCTGGGAAGAAGAGATTCAAGACCTCAATCATGAACTTGCCAAGCGGTCCGCAGAGCTCGAGAGCACCAATAAGGAACTGGAAGCCTTCGCGTATTCCGTCTCGCATGACCTGCGAGCGCCCCTCCGCCACATGGCCGGATTTACCGAACTGCTTCAAAAGAGAGCGTCTTCCGTCCTGGATGAAAAGAGCCACCGGTATATGGCCATGCTGTTGGAATCGGCAAAACGGATGGGCAGCCTGATTGACGATCTTCTGGCGTTTTCGAGAATCGGACGGGCGGAAACACAAAAGACGCTCGTCGACCTGGACCAGCTGGTAAGAGAAGCTGTCGCCGAGGTTCGCCAAGACACGGAAGGCCGCAACATCGCCTGGAAAATCGGGGCACTGCCCGCGTTCTATGGGGACCGTTCGATGGTGAGGCTTGCATTGGTTAACCTGCTTTCCAATGCCGTTAAATTCACACGCACGCGCCCGCAGGCCGAAATCGAGATCGGAAGCGCCGGCGGAAACAAAAACGAGGTGGTGGTGTTCGTTAGGGACAACGGGGTGGGCTTCGACATGAAGTACGTCAATAAACTGTTTGGCGTGTTTCAGCGCCTGCATCAGTCTGATGCATTTGAAGGCACTGGCATTGGACTGGCCACGGTCCAGCGGATTCTACATCGTCATGGAGGCAAGGTCTGGGCCGAGGGTCTCGTTGGTAAGGGCGCGACTTTCTATTTTTCAGCTCCTAGACCCTAGAAAATACAGAGGAGACTATGGACAAACTAGGACGCATTCTGATGGTTGAGGACGACCCGAAAGATGTGGAGCTGACACTAACCGCTCTAGAGGACTACAATCTCGCTAATGAGGTTGTCGTCGTCGGTGATGGCGAAAAAGCGCTGGATTATCTTTATTTCCGCGGCGAGTTCCAGATGCGCTCCGGGAATAACCCCGCGGTCATACTTCTGGATCTAAAACTGCCCAAAATAGATGGCCTGGAGGTGTTGAAGGAAGTTAAGTCCGACGAAAAGCTGAAATTGATTCCGGTGGTGGTACTTACCTCTTCTAAGGAGGAGAGGGACATGGTGGCAAGCTACAAACTGGGCGTGAACGCATATGTGGTAAAGCCGGTTGACTTTCATGAGTTTGTGAATGCCATCAAGGAGCTTGGCGCTTTCTGGGCAGTCATCAACGAGCCCCCGCCGGGAAGCATGAGGAGGTGAGTATGACGCCCCCTTTGCGGATTCTATCGCTGGAAGATGACCCGAAGGATGCAGAGCTTATTCAGGAGCTGCTTGAGGCCGAAAAGATTGTCTGTGAGGTAAAACGTGTCGAAAGTGAGGCTGAGTTCGTCGCCGCCATCAAAGAGGGTAATATTGACCTGATTCTGGCAGATTACACCCTTCCCTCCTTTGACGGGATCTCTGCCTTGAAGCGCGCGCTGGGTTGTTGCCCGGACGTTCCCTTCATCTTTGTCTCGGGAACCCTAGGCGAGGAAGTGGCGATTGAGGCGCTCAAGATTGGCGCCACGGATTATGTGCTGAAGACCCGACTGTCGAGACTTGTGCCCTCAGTGCACCGCGCGTTGCGTGAAGCCCGAGGGAGAGCCGAACGCAAGCGAGCGGAAGACGCACTCCGCCGGAGCGAGGCTTACCTGGTGGAGGCACAGAGACTGAGCCGTACAGGGAGCTTCGGCTGGGACGTTTCGAGCGGAGAACTCTACTGGTCGGAGGAAACGTTTCGAATTTTTGAATGCGAGCCGGCGACAAAGCCTACGGTGGAGCTTGTGATTGATCGCACTCACCCGGGCGACCGCGTGCGGGTCCGTCAACTGATCGACGGCGCCTCGGCTGAGCGCAAGGATTTTGATTTTGAACATCGGCTGCAAATGCGCGATAAAACCGTCAAGTATATTCGGGTGGTGGGCCGTCCCTCAACGGTAGACGAATCGGCTCCGCTGCAATTTGTGGGTGCAGTGACGGACATCACGGAGCGAAAGCGCGCGGATGAAGCCCTACGGGAGAGCGAAGAGCGTTTTCGGACGATGGCGGACACGCTTCCTGAAGCGATCTGGATCCCCGCTCTCAACCCGGAAACCATCCTGTATGTCAGTCCGAGCTTTGAGCGCATCTGGGGTCGGCCTTTGGCGGATCTACACCGAAATCCCTGTTTTTGGGCGGAGGCCATTCACCCGGAGGATAGAGATCGCATCGCCGGGATATTCGGGCATTGGATATCGGGCGAAGGTGACGGCTACCAGAATGTTGAGTACCGTATCACTCAGCCAAATGGCGCCATCCGCTGGATTCATGAACGTGGAGTGCTGTCCCTGGATGAACAAGGACGGCCCCATCGCGTTAGCGGCATATGGGAGGACATTACTGACCGCAAGCGAGCTCAATGCGATCTTCAAGAGGCTCTTTACGAAATCAAGAAACTGAAGGACCGGCTTTACGAAGAGAACATCGCACTGAAAGAAGAAATCGATAAGACGTCAATGTTTGAAGAGATCGTGGGCGAGTCGCCAGCGTTGCAAGCCGTGCTTGCACGTGTGGCCAAGGTCGCGCCAACGGATTCTACCGTTCTTGTCACCGGTGAGACGGGCACCGGAAAGGAGCTCATTGCGCGCGCCATTCATAAACGGTCACGCCGCGCCGAGCGCGCGTTCGTGAGTGTCAATTGTGCCGTCGTCCCGCCTTCATTGATCGCCTCAGAACTGTTCGGCCATGAGAAGGGCGCGTTTACAGGCGCCATGCAACGCCGCCTCGGCCGCTTCGAGCTGGCCGAAGGGGGTACGATTTTCCTCGACGAAATAGGGGAACTTCCACCGGAGACTCAGATTGCGCTGCTGCGCGTCCTGCAGGAGCGCGAGTTTGAGCGATTAGGCGGCGCCAAGGCGATTCGGGCCAACGTTCGAGTGATTGCGGCTACCAATCGTGACTTACGGGATGCCATTGACGCCGGCACGTTTCGCCGCGACTTGTATTATCGGCTCAACGTCTTTCCGATTGAGATGCCGTCGCTGCGGGAAAGAAAAGAGGATATCCCACTCCTGGTTGAGTACTTTATCGACCGCTACGCCACTAAAATGGGAAAAAAGATCCTTGGTATTAACAGGGCAACACTCGAGAGGTTAAAATCGTACACTTGGCCGGGTAACATTCGTGAACTACAAAATGTGATCGAACGCTCCACCATCGTCTGTGAGACGGAAAATTTCACTGTAGATGAGAGTTGGCTCCTTCAGAAGCCTGACGAGAGCGACCAGGCCAGCCGGCCGCTATTCCGAATGCCGGTGTCCGAAGAGAAGAAGACGATCGAGGCGGCGCTGGCCGACGCCCAAGGCCGAATATCGGGACCGTCTGGCGCTGCCGCCAAACTTGGCATTCCCGCTTCCACACTCGACTCCAAGATCCGAGCGCTCGGTATTAACAAGTACCGCTTCAAAACGGTCTAACTCTCCCGCCGCTTCCCAAAAAATCACGAACTTCGTGAATTGCCGAATTTCGGGAGCTCTACGATCCAAGAACATATGTGTTTTGAGAGAGTTGCCGATGGCCCTCGCGTTGCCACTTAACGCAGCAACATGCTGAAGATTCGAAGAACAGAGGACAGGGGGCTTGCGGTCTTCGGGCTCAGCGGTCGATTCGAGCGAGAGCAAGTGTCGGAGTTGCAGAAGCTTCTCGAGGCTGAAGCGGAACTCCGCAAGGTAACGCTTGATTTGGACGAATTGAGGCTTGTGGATAGGGAAGCCGTAAGGTTTCTCGCTGCCTGCGAAGCCGGGGGTATCAAGCTGGAGAACTGCCCATCTTATGTCCGCGAATGGATAGAAACAGGGAGGGAAACAGGCTATGAACTCTGATGTTGAGCGATCCGTGAATGTAATGTTTGGTGGACTCGGGTGTACCCGTGATGTGGTAGCGTGGGCGGCCGAGCGAGTGCAAAGATGGTTCCGAAACGGCGATCGGGAGCAATTGCACCGTGAGCTGCATCTTCGTCTGGAAGAGCGGCAGAAAGAGCGAGAGCGCATCGCACGCGAGTTGCACGACACCTTGTTCCAAGGGTTTCTTGGTGTAAGCCTGCAGCTCCATGGCGCAGTGGAACAAGTGCCTGAAGATTCTCCCGCCAGGCCTTCGCTGAACCGCGCGCTCCTCCTGATGCGGCGCGTCATTGATGAAGGCCGCGACACTTTGCAAGGGCTACGCTCGTCCGCGTTGGAATCGATGAGCCTCGAACACGCGCTTTCTTGCATCCGGGAAGAATTCACGCCAGGCGGTAGCGTACGGTTCCGAATCTTCATCACAGGACAGCCGAAAGCATTGAAGCCGGCAATCCAGGAACAAATCTACCTGATCGGGCGGGAAGCTCTTATCAACGCACTACGCCATTCCGAAGCGACCAGCATCGAAGCCGAGGTTGAGTACTTGCCTCGCCGATTGCGGATCGTCGTGCGCGACAACGGTTGCGGAATGGATCCACACGTCGTAGAGTCGGGGCGGCGGTCCCATTGGGGATTGTTAGGAATGCGGGAGCGAGCTGGAAGCATCGGGGCGCAACTCCGGATTTGGAGCCGGGTAGGGGCCGGTACGGAGGTCGAAATCTCCGTTCCGGGCCGTATCCTGGCCGACGCCTATGCCTAATGTCGTGTTCGATCACCCGCGGTAGAGCCGTTGGCGAAAATGCGCTTTTTGCGTTGGCAACATCACTTGGATTGTTTCCCTGGCCTGCCGGCTGGCAAGCCACGCTGGTGGGATACCGTCGCGTGTCAAGACGTCGATTACGCGTCGCGGGCTTCCCAGGTCCGTCCAACCGGACATTGCGTCTTGAAGCAGCAATAGCCGGCGAGGCATACGAGAGAGCACGACGCTCGAGAAATCGAGAGCAGGAACGGCGCGATAGATTTCATCGAGTCGCCGGTCCATACCGTCGACATGCAATAGCCGCACGACTTCCGGGACAGTTGCCCGGAGAAGATCAAGAAGGGCGCAGGCTAACCCGATGGTCACAAAGGTATTCCACAGGCAGCCCCTTGTCAGCAAGGCTTCCGCTTGGCGGTAACCCGGCTTTTCCCAAAAACGGGAAACCCGCTGTAAGGGGTTCTGGAGTGAATCTACCAGCGTGCGGCCAGGTTCGATCCAGCCATACTCCACTTCGGGACAGGTCGGCTTCGCTCCCAGAACAAGCGCACAGTGCGGATACTCTTCCGCCAGTAGGAGCGCGGCTTCAACGCTGGTCTGAAAAGCCTCAGTGTTCACATAATGATGGTCGGACGGGAAAAACGCTACCACCGCATCTTCATCCTCTCTTACGATGGCCTCGAGACAGACAGCAATGGCGACTGCGGTTCCGCGGTTGGCGGGCTGGACTACTTTGCACTGGTCGCGTACGTCCGCCAGCTCCTTGAGATAGTAAGTCTCATGCGCACGAGCAAGCGCGAAGAGGGTCTGCTCCTCTCGAAAAAAGGGAGAGATTCGCTCGCGCGTGTGCGTAAGGAGGCTTTTGCCTCCAAAGAAATTGCAGAACTGTTTGGGCCGTTGATCGCCAGACACCAACCGCGTGATCTCTTGCAAACGGGTACCGTCGCCGCCGGCGAGCACTACCGCCCACCTGTGTTTCTTGTTAGGAATTGGGAGCATGGACACCCGTCGCCCTACAGGCATTTCAATGACCACCGAATTACTGTTGAAAGGATTTGGCTTAGACTCATACTCTAGTCCGAAATGGAGACGAATGTTCAAGTGTCGACACAAGAGGCCGACACTTGTCTTCTGGGCGATACCACGAACGTGGTATTCCGATCTCCGGCTGAACGAGTTAGCTGAAAAATCCTGGATATCGTGATGCCTTCGATGAGCTGCTCCTACATACTTACAGCATGAGGCCCACCAAAATAAACCATGTCACGGCGGTTGACGCAGGATGGCATCCTGCGCGCCGGTTAGCAACCTGCCCCGCCAAGGACCTGGGAAGGAACTGAAGACAATGACTCAAAGCGCAAGACTGAAAGCTCCGCTAGGCGCGCTCGATTTGAAACCTGAGGCGGTGGCCGAGATCTGCAATTCCTTGCGGGAGCTCCTGGCTGACGTCTTTAGTTTGTACGTGAAAACGAAGAACTTTCACTGGCACATCACCGGGCATCATTTCCGCGATTATCATCTGCTGCTGGATGAGCACGCTGGCCAGATCTTCGCGATGACCGACGACATTGCTGAGCGTGCGCGGAAGATCGGAGGTTTCACGGTCCGCTCCATAGGGGATATCGCCCGGCATCAACGGCTCAGGGATAATGACGACGAGAATCTCGCGCCACAGAAGATGCTGTTAGAACTACACGGCGACAACCTGCAATTGACCCGCTTCCTCCGTGCCGCCCATGAGCTTTGCGCGAAGCATAATGACGTGGCTACTACCAGCTTGATCGAGACCTGGATCGATCAAACGGAACGCCGTAGATGGTTCCTGCACGAGATCGTTGGCGAACTTTGAAAGGGGAAACAGTCATGTGGAATTCTGTTGAGCGGGAGTTAATCGGCGAAAGCGCAAGGTTCAGAGCAGTCCTTGAACAAGTGCGGCTGGTCGCGCCCACGCCTTCCGCCGTATTGATTCAAGGCGAGACAGGTACCGGTAAAGAATTGATTGCACAGGCGATCCACCGTTACAGCCAACGGTCGACCGGTCCCTTCATAAAACTCAATTGCGCTGCCATTCCGGCGGCACTCCTGGAAAGTGAATTGTTTGGCCACGAACGGGGTGCTTTCACCGGGGCTCTCTCGCAAAGGATCGGCAGGTTTCAGCTCGCTCACAAGGGAACTCTGTTTCTGGACGAAATCGGAGACCTGCCGCTCGAACTTCAGCCAAAACTGTTGCGCGTCCTCCAGGAGCAGGAGTTCGAAAGGCTCGGGAGTTCGCAAACCATTCGCGTCGACGTCCGCATCCTTACGGCGACGAACCAAAACCTCGCAAAAATGGTGGACGAGCGGCTTTTTCGGGCCGACTTGTATTACCGGCTTAACGTTTTCCCGGTTTTGCTGCCCCCTCTGCGCGATCGGGTCGAGGATATTCCGGCGCTCGTCCGGCACTTTGTGAATGTATTTGCAAAGCGCATGAATAAGACGGTTGATGATGTTCCCGAGCACGTTATGGATATACTTCGCTCTCATGCCTGGCCCGGGAATATTCGTGAATTACAGAACTTCATCGAACGAGCGGTCTTATTGACTGAAGGTCGGCTGCTCGGTCCGCCGCTTTCTGAACTCGCAGGCCTGATACCAACCGCATCGAAACAACCCGCCCGAACCCTCGCCGAAGTGGAGCGTCTCTATATAATGGAGATGCTCCAAAGAACGAACTGGGTCGTCGGCGGTAGCGCGGGCGCTGCGGTGCGGCTCGGAATCCCTCGTACAACCCTCATCGCACGCATGCGGAAACTCGGAATCTCGCGGGATACGTTCGAGCCGAGCGCATCATGGCGTGCGGCAACTGCTGGGATGCAAGCGGCCGCGGCGGGCTTATAGGGGGCTGCCATTCCATAAGCGAACCGGCAACGGCTGAAGCTGGGCTGTTGTTGAGCGGGCACGGGTCATTCCCCGGCAATCTCGGCCAAGCCTTCCACCACGGCAATATTCTTCGCGAGTTCCTGCGGAAATCCGTGCCGGGCCTGAAGGTAATTTGTGCTGTTGTAGGAGAGCCAAACGTTGCCCGCGCTATCTTCCGATACCAGGATTTTGAGCGGTAGATCGATCGCAGCGCTCGGGGAGGCGATCATGATTGGCGTCCCTGCCTTCGGATGACCGAAGATGAGAAGCTTCGTATTCGGCATGCTCATTCCTGCCTTTTCCGCTTCGCCACTGTGATCGATCACCGCGAAAAGCGTGACTCCCTTCGCCTTGAGGATCTCCTCAAGTTTCCGGACCGTCAGATCCACCGAATGGCTGCTTTGTTGGGTAACAATTCCAGACGTCGGATTCGATTTCATTATTTACTCCTTCTTGGTGTAGATGAACTGTAGGCCGGGCCTTCCCCCTATCTAACCAAAGTAATTGCACGAACAGCTGTCCCCTCATCTTTCAAGGTAGAGCAGCCAACGTGCCTTGCTCTTCCAGGCGATTGCGATCTTTAAACTTAGTGCTGGAAACAGTGCCGCATCAAAGCTCGGTCGCCCTTATGGACCTTCCTTCGAGTCGCGGCGGCCTCATAAGTTCGCACACAGCGCCTGTTCCTCGAGGACATCGAGGAGCGCGATGTCAATCAATTCGATTACCGCCTTACAGGCGAGGAGCTTTCGATGGCGCCCTCTGCTGGCGCATCGAAGCGCGTCCCAGGCAAGGCAAAACATCCCCAATACGCTCTGACTCGCATGTGGGTTCGGAAAGACAATTACGTGGCAGCTTAGTACGAGAGCTTCGTTAAAGATCAGCTTGCGCGCCGCCTGCACCAGAGCGACATGCAAAACGTGCAATGCATCTGGACGCCGCGGCTGCTGGAAATGTCCGACGTCCGGCGGAAGAGCCGCACCACCGTCCTGCACATCGACAAGCTCGAATATAACGTGCCCATGAAGGAGGATGACTTTACGGTAAAGGCGCTAAGGCGGGAATAGCTGCTGTGCAGAACGTGTGCCCAATTGGTACAATTTCGCAAATGGCCGATTCCGTTTGGGCCCCGACTTCTGGTGCGGCCGTGCGAGCCACGACAGTTCGCCCACGGCACTCTGCCGTCGTTCGCGTCACTCACTGGATCACCACATTAGCCTTCCTGGCGCTGCTCGTCAGCGGAGTTGAAATTCTCATTTCTCACCCGCGCTTCTATTGGGGTGAGACCGGCAATGTACTGACTCCTCCGTTGTTCCAATTGCCGATTCCCGCCTCCCGATCCACCGTTCCCACCGGCTATGGCTACGTGCTTCCCGACCAGAACGGATGGAGCCGCTATCTCCATTTCCAATCCGCCTGGATCGCTGTATTGACCGGCTTACTTTACGTAGTCTTCGGATTGTTCAAAGGCCATTTCCGACAGAATTTGCTTCCCGCTCGCACCGACCTCTCCCGGAAGGGGCTGTCGATCGTAATCGCCCAACACTTGCGCTTCAGGCCGGCGAGTGAGGAAGAAGCCTGGTCGTATAACGTGCTTCAGCGGCTCACATATCTAATCGTCATTTTCATTCTGTTTCCATTGGTAATCTGGACGGGCATGGCCATGTCCCCGGCCATCGCTTCTGCCATTCCGGCCGCGGTCACTGTTTTGGGTGGCCAACAATCGGCGCGCACCATACACTTCTTCGTCTCTGTATTGCTCGTCCTTTTCCTTCTGACTCACGTCGCTATGGTTTGTCTTACCGGATTCCGAAAGCGGGTGCGAGCGATGATCACCGGTCGCCCCGCCACAGATATGGAGCGAGCATGAGCACGATTTCACGACGTAAACTCATCACCACGGGTTTGTCAGCAACCGCGGGCGCGGGCGGGCTCGCCGTGGCTACGAGGCTCGCGCAGCGTTATGGACTCATCCCGCCCGATGGTGGCGGCCTCTACGGCCCGGGCGAAACGCTGACCTACGCTGCGCAGCGGTTGTTGACTCGCCACTCATTGGCGCGTGAGTTCGCTCCGAGCCAGATTTCGAAAGTTCCGTTCGCAAACGAAGTCGGTCCATTAGGCGGAGAGTTCAGGCGCCTTCAGGAGGGAGCCTTTGCTGGCTGGCGCCTCGCCGTTGACGGACTGGTCGCCCACCCGCAATTTTTCTCTCTTGGTGACCTCAAGAGCTTTCCATGGCGCAGCCAAATCACCCTTCTGGCGTGCGAAGAGGGCTGGTCCTATATAGCCGAATGGAGGGGCGTACCTCTCTCTCTGATCCTGAACGTTGTTGGGACCCTCTCCCAAGCCCGGTACGTTGTCTACCGTTCGATTCAACCCGACTGGTGGGAAAGCATCGACATGGTCGATGCATTGCACCCTCAAACTCTTGTCACGCACGGTATGAATGGCGGTGAGCTTCCCGTTGAATTCGGCGGACCTCTTCGATTGCGGGTTCCCCGGCAGCTCGGCTACAAGAACGTAAAATACATCACCAGCCTCACCGTAAGCGATAGCTTGAAAGGGTTCGGCAAAGGCTTGGGCTCAGCGTCTCCAGAAGGTGGATACGCGTGGTACGCCGGCATCTAATAGCTTAGGTCAGCGGTTCACTTAGAAAATAATCTTCGCCGCGATTTGCATATTGAAGGGCTCGCCGGGCCCCAGGCCTGGAGCTCCGTTGTAGTCTCCGATGGTGTCGCTAACCACGCCATTAGAACCTACCGAGCCGGCCCCGGTGGCCAGATTCTTCCGATTAAACACGTTGAACATTTCCGCGCGGAGCTGCAGTCTCAGCCGTTCCCGGATGGGGATGTTCTTGAACACTGACAAATCGACATCCGCGAATCCGGGACCATACAACGCGTTCCGGCCGAGGTTGCCCGCCGGATCCGTGGTTCCCGGACAGCCGGCGGACCCCGGCGCGCAGAAGGCCGCTGGATTGACCCATGGCTCACCGCCAGCCGCCAGGTTGAAATCGTGTTTCACTCCGGCGTAGGGATCCCCGATCAGGTTCATGCCGGGTCGCTGCGTTCCGCCGTTGAAGTTGAATGGTTGCCCGCTATGGAACGACAATAAGCTGCTCACCTGCCAGCCGTGCGAAAGCCACTTGGGACCGTGAGACGAACCGGGAATATCGTAATTCCAGAATGCCGTGAAGTTGTGGCGCGTATCAAAGTCTCCGCTGCCATACTCCTGTCTCAGATTAAAGCTATCGAAGGGGATCGCGCCGCGGTACTCGGTCACCGTATCCAGGGCGTGTGCCCAGGTGTAGCCGAATTGCGCTGTAAATCCATGCCAGGTTCTGACCTTCAGAGTAGTCTGCAGAGAGTTGTAATTAGAGTTGCCAATGCTATTGAGTTGGATGATGGAACCGTAGTTGGGATACTGTGCGCTAAAGGCGCCATTTTGGTTGATGTCCCGCATCACCGATAGCTTGTGTCCGGCGCTGCCTACATATCCCACCTGCAACACCGCGGAGTTTCCAAGACTCTTCTCTACATTCAGGTTGAAGTTATAGAAGTAAGGCGTCCGGAAATTCTGGTTCACCGAAAACACGTTGAATATCTGGGTAGAACTGAGACACTTCGGATCCGTCGCAAAGTTACCGGAACATGTGGTCGTGCCCGGGAAGATGGACGCTCCCCCGGCTTGCGCGGTTTGCCAGTTATAACCATTCCGGCTATAACTGTCCACGGTGTGCGGGCCCACCGGATTGTCTTCCAGACCATCTGCAGCGCTGATGGGAGGGCGAAAATCCAGAAATGGATTCATATTGATCTGGTCGAAGAAAATGCCGAAACCGCCGCGCACCACCAAGCCGGTGGAAGGTTGGTAGGCGAAGCCAAAGCGCGGTGCGAAGTTATTGTGGTCCGGCGGAAAGATCGAATTGATACCCGATCCCTGTATCACTAGCCCGCGCCCTTCCACAAAAACCCCGAGATCGTTGCCGCCGTTGCTGTGTAGCGGTCCGAAGTACTCGTAACGCAGGCCCAAGTTGATATTCAACTTCGAGATGACTTGCCAGGCATCGGACGCGAAGAAGTCATACCCGTTCACTATCACCTGCCGTTCCGCATTCCCGACTGCGATCGAGGACCGGCTGACGTTGCCCGCCAGAAAATCGGCCAAAGCAGTGGTATTTTGATCGCACCCGTTAACGGTCGGATTGGAGGAACAATAAGCCGCCCACGGACCCTGGGACCCGTCGAATGTGAACGCCCCGGTCGACCGGCGGAAGTAGAACTCGTCTACTCTTCCCTGGCGGACTTCTCCGCCGAAGCGCAACTGGTGCCGTCCCGTAACGTAGGAAACGATGTCGGTCAAATGGCCCGTAATGTCGTTGCGGCCTTCGGGCGGCGTGATGCCAACTTGGTCAAAGCCGCTGATCGAGATGTTGGAAGCCCCCTGAATGGGCTGCCCGTTTTGGGTTGCGTCCGGGCTCAGAAACAAGCCGAGATTTTTCATGTTGAAACTATTGTTCGCATCATGAAAGACCTGATTGAAGTAGCTGACGCCAAAGAGCAACTGATTCGTCAATCTGGTTGTCAGCACCGAGTTCAGAACGGCGGAATAGTTTTGCACATGGATAGGGGCCACTTCGAAGTAGTAACCCAGGTTGGAGCTCGCCGTCGCCAGGGCCAGGCTAGCTCCGGGCGGTTGGCTCTGACTACCCTCGCCGGCAAACCAGTGGACCGACAGGTGCTCCTTGTCGGTGAAGTTATGGTCCAGTTTGGCCACGCCGTTAATGCTGTAGCCGGTTCCCGGAACGGTGGCGAAATAGTTGTTGAGGGTGGCCGGCAGGTTGTTGATCGAGCTGGGCCATAGGTTGGAGAGCAGGGTCGCCGATAACGCGCTCTTGGCCAACGGCGCATACGCGCCGTATTTTCCACCTGCGTTATTGAGCAGGGCCGTGGCCTGCGTAACCCACGCGGTCGAGGGCTCGGTGGACAAGCCTGTAAGGCCGAAAATGTAATCCTGCTTTTCGAAGCCAAGAAACAGGAAGGTCTTGTTCTTGATAAGCGGTCCGCCTCCGGTGAACCCCCAATTCTGGTTGCGGAGTTCGGGAGCCTTGGAGAACTCTGGCGTGGGCGCGAAGAATGGCGACGTGGCTGCATAGAATTCGTTGCGGTTGTAATAATATCCGCTGCCATGCAATTGGTTGGTCCCGGACTTGATGGTCAGGTTCACCGTGCCTCCGGCATTACGGCCGGTCTCGGCATTGGATTGGGTTTGCGCCGAGAATTCATCAATGGCATCGATCGGCATCACCACACCGGCGATTCCTGACACGCCACCCTGATTGACCGCGGGAATGTTATGCCAAAAGTCGTTGTTATCGGTTCCGTCAATTTGCCAGTTCATCTGGTTGGCGCGTGTTCCGTTGAGCGAGCCGAACCCGCCCACCGAGTAGCCGCCATAACCCGGCGCAACGGCGATGAGCTGCGAGAAATCGCGGCCGTTTAACGGAATGTTCTGTAGTGCTGCGGTCGGTATGGTGTCGCTCTGTGCCACAGTGGTTGTGTCTATCGTGAGCGCGGCGGCAGCTACTTCAACAACCGTAGCCTGCTGGCCGACGGAGAGCTTCACGGGGACTGTGAAGACATTGCCTGCTGTAACGTTGATGTCGGAGACCGTGGACTGCTGAAATCCGGTGGCACTCACCGTTACCTTGTAAGTGCCTGGCTGAAGGTCCTGAAACGAAAACTGACCATCGCCAGTCGTCACGGTGGTGTGTGCCACGCTGGTCGCGGCTTCGGTGGCGGTTACGTTGGCGCCGGGCACAGCCGCGCCCGTTGGGTCGGTAGCCGTTCCGTTGATAGCGCCTCGGAATGTTTGGCCGTAGGCCCCAAGAGTTGTGAATAGCACTGCGACGGCAGGTAACAGAAAACGCCCCATAGTTCCCCCTTTAGACACACGGCACACGCATTGCGTAGTGCCAAAATTCTAAATCGGCGAGCGGCGTGGATCGATCTGATTCAAGTCAATCGGCGCAGACTGATGTGGATAGTATCGCCTCGTGACAAATTGGTGTCAAGGTTTAATTGTCCGCAATGAAATGACGCCGAATGTGAGGTTCCATCCCAACCGGAGGTTATGCCGAGTGCACTCGCGGCGCCGTCAACCGGCCACGATCCCAGTTACTGTTCGAGCACTATGTCCAAGTAGCGTTTTGCCAGCTCCTCAGTGCGCTTTCTTGCCTGGAAGTCGGTCATCTGGGCGCTGTGAATCAGCTCATTTACGAGCACTGGTAAGATCTTCTCTTTCAGTTTGCGGGAGACGTTGCGCTTATCAATGGGACCGTCGAATTCCAACTCGCCATTCTCTTCCAGTTGATCGAGGTAAGTATCCACATAGCCCACAAGAAGCGTAGCTCGGATCTCGGCAGCAGAACGGGTGAGCGCCTCCCGCGCATTCAGGGCGTCGCTCTTGCTGGCGGCGAGAGTTCCCCTTAGGGCATCTATTGTCTTGTTAAGCGCATTGCCACTGTCGCGGACGGCTTTCAATTGAGTGAGGATCTCTGTTAACGAGCGGTTTATTACATACCCGGAGTGCGCTGTCACACCTCCGGCAATCGCAATCACGACAGCGACAAAAACAAGAATCCAGA
>Ga0207090_1155_pt1 | contig 14235 bp, 17 predicted proteins | sample Alteio_BWMinHeat_50_FD_153565 | JGI IMG/M metagenome (GOLD analysis project Ga0207090, IMG submission 153565) | Enriched cells from forest soil in Barre Woods Harvard Forest LTER site, Petersham, Massachusetts, United States -... | ecosystem: Environmental > Terrestrial > Soil > Temperate forest >...
TACGAGCTATCCGCCCTCCACAGGGTGTGATGGAAGATCTTCCAAAGTCTTCCCGCCGACCCCATCCACTGGTGGAAGCCGCACGGGCTTTAAGGGCCCTACGAGAAGTGCAATACCACCGCAATGCAACGCTTCCAGGCCTGGAAGAAAACCGTGAAGATGAGCGGGTGATGCACTCACCTTCTGAACTCATGGTAGCAGCGCGATGCAAGGGTTTGACGGGAAGTGGTTGAGGGGATTGGAGAAAGACGTTGTGAACGGGATTGGGCAAGCATCGAGAAAACGGACTTGTCTATTCCGCTTTACAGGATACTCTCGGCGGAATATAATATCTGCAGTGATCCGATCGTTCCGGTGCGATGAAACGAAGGCAATTTTCGAGAGGACCGGAAGTAAGAGATTCCGATCGATTGAAGCAGCCGCTTACGGGCGGCTGCTGCGGCTCCACGCAGCAACCAGTCTTCTCGACTTAGCGGCGATCCGCGGAAACAGGCTGGAGGCGCTCAAAGGGGACCGCAATGGGCAACACAGTATACGCGTCAATGATCGATACCGCATCTGCTTTGTGTGGTCGGCGGGGAACGTGGAGGCGGCGGAGATTGTGGACTATCACGATTGAGGAGGGTTGAATGGCACGCAAGAGAATCGCTCCGGTGCATCCGGGGAGGCTGCTGGCGGAAGACATGGCGGAGATGAGCATCAGCATTAACCGGCTGGCACGGGATACGCGGATGTCTGCCAGCCGCGCCAGCGAGATTGTGAATGGAAAACGGGGGATCACGGCGGAGACTGCGCTGCGGCTCGCACGGTTTTTGGGGACCTCGGCACAATACTGGCTGAATCTACAATCCGCCTATGAATTGGCCAAGGCGGAAGATGAACTGGCAGGGAAGATCGAGCGAGAGGTGCTGCCGTTTAGTGCGTGATGTCGTTGCGAACAGGGAAGGTGGCGCTGCGACGCAGGCCAGTGGCTGAGCCGGAGCTTGACACAGGGAACGTGTGCACGTAATATGTGTGCATGAATGTAACCTTGTCTATCGATGATGAAATCATTCAAGAGGCGAGGCGGCGCGCTGAGGCGATGGGTACGAGCGTCAACCAGCTTGTGCGCGAATACCTGGAGCAACTTGTGGGCAAGACGGATTCGAAGACCGATGCGGCTGAGTTCGAGCGGCTGTCGCGTGCCGCGCGGGGAAATTCGCGCGGCTGGAAGTTCAACCGCGAAGAGCTGCACGAGCGGAGATGAACGGGCTCGCCTTTTTCGACACCAACGTGTTGGTTTATGCCGACGACGCAGGGTCGCCTAAGAAACGGGACCGGGCTATCGCGCTCTTTGCGGAACATCTTGGCCAGGGGACGGCTGTAGTGTCACTGCAAGTGTTGCAGGAATATTTCGTCGCCGCGACGCGGAAGCTCCGGGTGGCTCCAGAAACGGCGCAGCGGAAAGTCGAGATTCTGGCTCGCGGCAGAGTAGTACGTTTTCAGGCGAGCGATGTCATCGCGGCTATCGAATTGCATAGGCTGACGCAGATTTCGTTTTGGGATGCATTGATCGTTCACGCGGCACGTTCGGCAGGCGCCACGTTGCTTTACAGCGAGGACCTTCAGCCGGGAGCGGTGCTGGGCGGAGTGCGCGTGGTAAATCCATTTGCGACTTAAAAGGGCCTGAGCGAGCTTGAGCTAGAATGAGGGTGTCGCAAAGCGACAGCGGGGCCGAAAAGGAACAAAGCCATGGTGGACATGCAGGATGCGATCAGGGAGCTTCAGGAGACCGCCATCGTCATGTCGGGCATCCAGGCGCGACAGGCTGAAGTGCTCAAGGGCCAGGGGGTGTGGCTGGAGCAACACGAGAAACGCATGCAGCGTCTGGAAACCAATTTAGCCGAGGCTGGAGAGAAACTGAACGCCTTGATTTCCGTGGTGGACGATCTGGGGCGGAGTGACGAAGGGCAGAAGCAGTAAGCGGGTGCGCCGAGCGCTATCATCGCGCGCGATTCATTAGAAAGGCCTTTGCTTCCTCGAGGGCAGCGATGGCGGTTTCCCGAGTGACTGAAGGGAAGTTATCGAGGAACTCCTCTAAGGAATCGCCGGCTTTCAGATGATCGATGAGTGAATCGACAGGGACACGAGTTCCCCGGAAGACGGAGGTGCCGCCGAGGATGTCGGGGGCGGAGACGATTACCGATGAGGGGTGAGGCATAATGGACCTTCCCTGTTGTACCGCTTCAATGGGGCCGCGAGCAATTATCGCGGAAGACCTGTTGGCCTCAGAGTTACAGCGCGTTCGCGTTTTTCAGGCGGTGTCTTTGAGGGCATGCTCCAGAGCACGTTCGGTGGCGGCCGGCGCCTGGGCAATTACGAGGAGGTAAGCGCGGACCGGCGCGGGCGGTTCGGCGCGGCCCAGTTCCCAGTCCTGCAGCGTCCGCAGGTTAAAGCCGTAGCGGCGGGCAAAATCCTCCTGCGTCAGGCGCCCGGCCTTGGCGCGGACGCTTGCCACATCGACAGAACCAGGGATGTTGTAGGATTTCGCGGGAATGGTCAATTCGCCGCGCCGATGGGCGGCCATTTCTTTCAGGCCAGCGAGCACACCCCTCCCAACGGGGCTCAACCGGGGATTTGTTTTACGTTTCTGGCTAATCGTCTGCTTGGTTTTGCCTGGCATCTTTCTTCAGTCCTTCAATGAATTGTCTAGCAGCTTTGCGGTCCTCCGCGCTCAAGTCCGCCTGGTCCGCCTTGGCATAGAGAAACAACAGGTATAGTTCGCGGGTGGACGCCAGAAGTAGTAGATCGCGCGGACACCTGCACTCTTACCCCTGCCCGACCTCCGCCAGCGCGCCTTACCAAGCCGCCGCAACCTGGGACCATCGGGTAAGCCTCGGGGTTGGCGGCGATCGACGTCTCCATTGCGCTCCGCTCCTCCTCGGTGAGCAAACGTTTCGCCGCGCGCGTGTAGGCCGGGGTGGCGAAGACCGTTATGGGCACGGCTTTATACTACGGGATTTCCGTATGGAGCGAGGAGGTAGTCCGCTATTTGTGTGTGGCTCTTGGTGGCGGCCGCGGCCCTGGCGGCACTGATACCGCTGGTTTCCCTTGCGGTCGTAGCCGTGACCTTTACATTCGGTTTGGCAGTTGGGGCACGTCACTTTGAACCTTGCCTTTCATCGGGCCGTGGTCCAAAATGGCAGTGGGTCTAGACAACCCTGCCTTTGGCGTAAGCCCGAGGCTATGCCCTATCGACAGTTAGCGCTGTTGGTAGGGCGAAATGGGAGCCCCGGCCCGACTTGAACGGGCATCCTCCGGGTACGAACCCGGTGCTCTATCCGGTTGAGCTACGGGACCAAGATCGGCCAGCGAGTTGGCTCTCGCAAAGTTCACTCGCTGGTCGGTTCGCTTTTTTGCTCAAAATCGTTCATCATGTCGATGATTTTGTTTATCAGATCTCTCTCGGCCCCTCGCAGGCCAAAGAAATTGAATGTGCCGCTGATCGTTAACGTGCCACCAACTCCGGGAAGTTGAATGGTCTTCATTGCATTGACGGAGGGCGGTGGGGGTGTAGGTGGAGGCGGTGGCAGCGTTCCAGCCTGACGCTTCCGTCTTCTTTGCCTAGCGGGCAAGGTCAGTTTGGGAGTATCTCCGTTTTCAGTAGTGCCGTTGCCATTTTCCGTAGCGGTATCAGCCGTACCGCTGCGCTCACGGAGATTTGCGGTCAAGCGAGTGGATAGTTGGATGCCTGCATGGGTGGCTGCCTTAACGAAGAATCGGACGGCCCGCTTTCTTGTCGCACCACCCACGCCATACTCTCCAATCGCGTCATCTAGTTGTTTTGGAGTTGCCGCTTTTAGGTCGAGCGTAAATACCTTTACGTAGTGCTGCCTCAAAAGATCGCCGATTTCTGTCCTTTCTGCCGGTGTATCCTCAACGGCATCAACCAGTTTCTTAAGTCCAGGTTGGCTATTGCCGTGTTCATCAATCAGCGCCAGGAAGCGAAGAGCCCCCCAGATTTGACCTTGGTCAGCGCCTGAACGCTTAGACCACGCGGATTTGTCGAGTTTCGAAGGCAGACCGTGTACCCGTAGACTTTGCACTGCCGTGCGAAATGTCGCAAACGGCAAGTAGGGAGGCAGGTCTGTTGCGTTATCAGCCATGTCTTAATCTCCTTTGTACCATAACCTAAACTCAAGCCTATGTCCTAACGTAATGGAAGTCAAGCGGCCTACCGATTTTTTGCTTTTACCTTAAGACATGGGCGCGCTTGCAATGGAGGTGGCTTATGGAACAAGGGCAAACGGTTCAGGTGACCGAATATGGAGGCAGGCAGATTGTCCGGCGAGTCGTGGCCGACTTGGGGCTATCGGTCGTGGTTTGCAATGAGGAAGAGTACCTATTAGCAAAAGCGGAACGGAGGGTGCCGGACGGTATCGGATTCCCGAGAGATAGCGTGCGCCAAACGAAACAGGGTCGGTCAATCGGCTAGCGAAGACGCGCACTCACGCGGGCGTTGCCTTGTTAAACTAACATCCGTGGCACAGGCGCAGAAGAAGGCGAAACGCAAGCAGTGTGATTTCGCCGAGTGCTTCCATGAGCTCCGGATTTCGCGTGATGAGTGGATTGCGCTGCGAGCACACGCCTTCAAGCTAGACCTGAATGACGGCTCTCACTACGATGCGCGGATCGGCGCCATCAACTTTTGGTGCGGGCCGGAAAATAAACCACCAAACTGGCCCGGTGACATCCCGCAAGGGCTTCTCAAGTACCCGCGAGATTACGTAGGCTGCTTGATGACTGACGGGTTCACGGAGCGCACGGTGACCCTCCATTTCGAAGTTGTGGCCTATTCGCGAGCTGACGCCTCTGGCGCTAGGGATTTCTCCGCAGCGTACCGTCGGCGGCTACGTGGGACCAGGGCAGACCAGAAGTGGATTCTTAAACAGTTCCATCTTCTTCGGCAACATGTGCGACTGATGGAAGGAGATTGAAGCCCTGTAGCGACCCGCCAAGAGCCACACACAAATAGATGACTACCATCGAGGACGTCTTCGGGCGAGCGACGAAGGCGATGAAACAGATGAGGGCCTTCGCGACCGGCCTTCAGCGCAGTTCCGTGATCAGCTGATCGCGGCCCCATTGCTCCTGTTGGCGGGCCGCGCCGCTACACTGCCGCCGTTTCCCCCGCTTGTTCCAAAATGCAAATGTCATCCAGGTTGCGATACTTCTCGTCGAAATCCAGACCGTAGCCGACTACGAATCTGTCGGGGATCCGAAAACCGACGTAACTCACCTGGACGGGGCGCTGGCGGCGCTCGGGTTTGTCGAGGAGCGTCGCAATGCGCAGCGACTTGGGCCGGCGCTGTTCCATCAGGTGCATCAGGTAGTTCAACGTGACACCGCTATCTACTATGTCTTCCACGATCAGAACGTCGGCGCCTTCGAGCGAAATGTCGAGGTCCTTGGTCACCTTCACTTCGCCCGAGCTGGTCTTGCCTTTGCCGTAGGTCGAGATGCCCATGAAGTCCACGAAGACGTCGCGGTGCATGGCGCGCGCCAGGTCGGTGAGGAAGAAGCAGGCGCCTTTCAAAATGCAGATGAAGTGTAGATTGCCGTGGGGATAGTCGCTCGAAATCTCCGCGCCCATTTCGCGGATGCGGGCCTGGATCTGTTGGGAAGACAACAGAACCCGCAGGTTGGGATCGGTCATGAAGCTTCTATTATCTATCCGCCGTGGGCGATCCGCGAGCTTCCGGGACCGATATGAATGTGCGCTCCAGTGGCTTTACCGGGAACGGCCTGACGGAAGGCTAAGAAGGGGATGTGGTTCTGCCCCAGGTATTGGCGGAGCCAGACGCCTTCGGGCTGGTCGGGGTTGAGGGCCACATCCACGCGCCCGGCATGGTTGAACCCGAGAGCCCGGTGCACGACGGTTTCGCCCATGGCGCTGACCGGCAGCGGCTTGCCGAAGCGGCTCTCAAAGGCCGTCTCCACGCGCGCGAAAATCGCGGGATTGAAAGTGCCGCCGGCGTCGGATGGCTCGTCCGCTTGCAGGGGCTCCAGCGAACGCTCCAGTTCTGCCATAGCGGTAATCTCGCGCACAATTTGGGCACGCTGGCTGGCGAGGTCGCATTCCGTCCGCGCCAAGTCCAACTCCCCCTGGAGGGTGCTCAAGGAATCCCGCGTCGCAACTCCGGCGATGACCAACTGTTGGGTCTTGTCGAAAGCCTGCTTACGGCGCTGATAACGACGGCCGGCGGCGGCGATCATTTCGTCCGATTGGGCGTCGGTGAGATCCCCGTAAATGGTGCGGCGGAGTATGGCACCGTCCTCGGCGTCGGCGATCTGGTCTTCGGCCTCGGCGAGTTGCACCCGTGGCGCGGCGCCGGCATCCACGAGCGCGCGGATCTTTTCCAGCCGCTCCCGGGCGCGGGCGATTTCCGGATCCTGGGGGGTGGTTTGGGAGAAAGATACGGAGACACACAGCAGAGACAGAAAGAATAGCTGGGGAAAAGGACGCATCCACCTTCATTATAGTACGATACGGATAGGAGCGTGTTCTGAGGAAGGCAGATCTCACGGAGCCTGAAGAAATTCGCACCGCCACGCCGACCTGGCTCGTTGCCGTACGCGCCGCCGAATCCAAGAAAGCCAGTGAAATCAAGGTGCTGGACCTCACGGGAATCACTTCGTTTGCGGACTTCTTCGTGATCTGCACGGGGGCAAACCAGCGCCAGATTCAAGCTATCAGCGACGAAGTCGGCGTCCAATTGAAACACCAGACGGGGGAATTGCCTATCAGTATTGAAGGCTATACCCAGGCGGAATGGATTTTAGTGGATTACGGCGACCTGCTGATTCATATTTTTTCCCCCAAGGCGCGGGAGTACTACGACCTGGAGCGGCTGTGGCGCAGCGCCAAGACCGTGGCGATTCCCGCGGAGTGAAGGTTTTCCTCTACTTTATCGGCAAGCCCAGAGATCCCCACGCCAACGCGATAGCGGAAGATTTTTTGCGTCGCGCTGCGCGTTATACGGCCGCCGAAATGCGGGAGATTCGCCCGGAGCGCGTGGACCTCTGGGCGCGGCACCCCTCGGCGCTCCGGATCTTCTGCGATCCTGGGGGCAAGCCGATGGATTCGCCGGGATTCGCACGCTTGGTGGCTAAAGCTGAGATGGAGGGACGCGACCTGGTGTTTCTGGTGGGGGGCCACGACGGGCTTCCGGCTGGGTGGGCGGCGCGCGCCGACCTGCTGGTATCGCTATCGGCCTTGACGTTTCCACACGAAATGGCGCGGGCCCTGCTGGCGGAGCAGATTTACCGCGCTTTTGCAACCTTGCGAGGCCATCCCTACCCGCGCTAACGTTGTCATTGCATGTCCTGGTTCAAGCGGGATCGGCCGGCCGACGATAAACTCGCAAAAGTGGAAGTGGGGGAGCGCCACGTTCGCACGGAGGGATTGTGGCAGAAGTGCGAAGGATGCCGGCAGATCGTCTGGAAAAAAGAATTCGACGACAATTGGAATATCTGTCCCAAATGCGGAGCGCACTCGCGAATCGATGCGGTGACGCGGCTCAAGCTGCTGCTGGATGGTGGCGAGTATCAGCAGTTCGACGCGGGGCTGACCTCGTCGGACCCTCTGGGTTTCGTCGACAGCAAACCGTATAGTCAGCGTCTGCAGACAACGCAGGAGGCCACCAACCTCGCCGACGCAATGATTGCGGCCTGCGGAACGCTTGACGGCCGGCCGGTCCAGATCTGTTCCATGGAGAACCGGTTTATCGGCGGCAGCATGGGCAGCGTGGTAGGCGAGATGATTGCGCGGTCCATCGAACGGGCGATGGCGCAGCGGACGCCGTTGATCATCGTGTCGGCTTCGGGCGGGGCGCGCATGCAGGAGGGAGCCATCAGCCTGATGCAGATGGCGAAGATTTCGGCGGCCTTGATGCGGCTGGACGAGCAGCGGCTACCATACATCAGCGTCCTCACCGACCCGACCACGGGCGGGGTTACGGCCAGCTACGCCATGCTTGGAGATCTGAATATAGCGGAACCGGGGGCGTTGATCGGTTTCGCGGGTCCGCGGGTGATCGAGCAGACCATCCGCCAGAAGCTTCCCGAGGGCTTCCAGCGCAGCGAATTCCTGCTCAAGCACGGCATGCTGGACGCGGTGGTGCCGCGGCTGGAGATGAAAACGTATATCTCACAGGCACTGAAGTTTTTTGTGGGTTAAGCCAAAATACGCGCAGTGAACTACCCCGACTCTGTCCAGTTCCTGTACGCGCTGGGCAACGAACTCAAGACCGCAAAGTTCGGCCTGGAGCGCATCCGCGTGGTGCTCGAGCGGCTCGGCAACCCGCAGCAGCGATGCCGCTTCGTGCATGTGGCGGGCACTAACGGCAAGGGGTCGACTTGCGCCATGACCGAATCGGCGCTGCGGGCCGCGGGGCGCCGCACGGGGCTGTTTATCTCGCCTCATCTCGTGGAGCCTACAGAACGCATTTCGATTGACGGCCGGCCGGTGGGGGCAGCGACGTTTGCGGAGGCCTTCAACCGGGTACACGCCGCGGTGGAAGAACTGCTGGACGAAGGCGCGATCGACTTGCACAGCACGTATTTCGAGACCGTGACGGCCATGGCGTTTCTGATCTTTGCGGAAGCGCCGACCGACATGGTGGTATTGGAAGTCGGGTTGGGGGGCCGGCTGGACGCAACCAACACGGTGCAGCCGGATCTTGCGGTGATCACGCCAGTGGATTTCGACCACGAAGTTTTTTTGGGGCGTAGCCTGGAGGCGATTGCAGGGGAGAAGGCCGGGATTCTGAAGGCGGGCGTGCCGGCGGTCTTCGCCAGACAGAGAGCGGAAGTGGAGCCGGTGCTGGAGCGCCGGGCGGCGGAGTTGGGGGTTGCCGTGGCGCGGACCAGCGAGTGGCCGCATTCCGATCTGGAACTGGATGCGAGGGGGAGCCGGTTCACCATTGCCCGGCAGGGGCTGCGAGTCCGCTGCCCGCTGGCGGGGGAACACCAGGTGGAGAACGCGATTACGGCGGCCGTGGCCCTGGTGCAATTGGGAATTCCCGGCGCGGCGATCGTGGAAGGCATCGCGCGGACGGAATGGCCGGGGCGGCTGGAAAGGGTCTCGGACACGCCCGAGATCATTCTCGACGGCGCGCACAATCCCGCCGGGGCCCGCGCGCTGGCGGCCTACATCGATCGCTTTTATGCGGCCCGTCGGGTGCGGCTGATTTACGGCGCCATGCGCGACAAAGCCGTCGAAGAAGTCTGCGGAATTCTCTTTCCGCGGGCGCATCAGGTGATTGCGACAGCGCCGCAGCAGCCGCGCGCGCTCCACCCGCAGGCCATTTTACAGATCGCCGAACATCCCGATCTGCGTTGCGCCGATTCGCTGAAAGAAGCGCTCGAAATGGTACGGGACGCGGGCCCCGAGGACGCCGTGTTTATTACCGGGTCTTTATACCTGGTAGGGGAGGCCCGCGCCATGATTGGGGCGAGGCGATGAGTTTCCTGCGGTCGCTGCTGTTTTCGGCCCCCCTGATCGTGGCGTCCACCGTGGTGATGTACTTCGTTGCCCTGGCGGTTTCTTTTTTCGACCGGACAGGCAACACGGCGCATCGCGTGGCGCGGATTTGGGCGAAGATGCTGCTGGCCGTGAGCTTCATCCGGGTGCGCTCCACCGGCCTGGAAAAGCTGGATCCCCGCGGAAGCTATGTCTTTGTGGCCAACCATGCCAGCTATATGGATATCCCGGCGGTGCTCTCGCAATTGCCGCAGCAGTTCCGGTTCTTCGCCAAGAAGGAGCTCTACACGGTCCCATTTCTGGGCTGGCATTTGCGATGGGCGGGGCACTTTCCGGTGGACCGGTCGAACGCGCGCAACTCGCTCCGGAGCATGAGCCAAGGGGCGCGGATCGTCACGGAGCATCGAATTTCTGTGCTGCTGTTCCCCGAGGGCGGCCGCACGCCACAGGGCCTCAACGAATTCCAGGAAGGCGCGGCTTATATTGCAATCAAGGCGGGAGTCCCGGTGGTGCCGGTGGCCATCATGGGCATGCGCGAGCTGTTGCCCATGGAATCCATCCACATCCGCAGCGGAAAGGTCATGGTGCGGGTGGGGCGGCCCATTCCGACCAAGGACTTGAAGCTATCGGACCGGGAGGCCCTCACGCAGAAGCTCTATGACGAGATTCGCGGGATGCTGGACGACGGGGGAGCTTGGCGCGATTAACGTAGCTGACTCTTCCTGGATCCGGAGTTGCGTGGCAATTGGTTGTGGAAGGGGATTTCGCCACAGGAATGCAGTGAACCTCGTCGTTTGGACACGCCGACTTTCGGATGCGCCATAACGCGGGCCGAAAAGCTCAGGCGCAGATATGCACGGCTTGGGCTCATGCCTATCGCGGGCAGCTACTTCCTCGTGAGCACCGCAGCCAGAAACCGGAGTTCAGACTCCACTTCCGCGGGATCGGCGACGGTATCCGCGATTTCCTGACGAAAGAGGTCGCGATAGCGCTTGCGAAGCCTGTGAATCGCCACCTTGAGGGCTCCCTCTGAGGTGTTCATTTCGCGAGCCAGCGCGGCATAAGGTGCCTCGGACTGGCCGAGGAGGAACACCTTCAACTGCTCAAAATGCTCCGGTCGGCCGTGCTGTACGAATTCACTCCGCAATCTCTCTACCACTCGATCAAGCACGGACAGCGCCCAGCGCCGTTCGAAGATCCGCTCGGGCGTCTCATCGTGCGCAGGCTCGCGCTGGTAGCGCTCTTCTCCGCACGAGAATTCGAGCGGCACAACCACACCACCGCCGCGTTTGTGTGCGCGTTGGCGGTCTTCCTCGTCGGCCACAAAGAATTTCAAGGAAGTCAAAAGAAAGGACCGGAACCGGCCCTTTTCCGGGTCAGCGCGATCGAGATAGCGGCCTTCCAGCACGCGCACGAAGAACTCCTGCGTAAGATCCTGGGCCTGATCTGCCGGATAACCGCGCCGGCGGAGATAGGCATACAACGGATACCAGTAGTTCTCACAAAGAGAAACGAGAGCAGAGCGAGCCTCCTTCCGATGTGGATCGCCGGCAGCGACTACCAAGGTCCACCGCGTGGTCGGAAACTGGGATGATCCCGGCAGCGTGTGCATGGTCTGGCCGTTCGTCATGGTCTTATCCTCAGAGTCGTTCCGCTACACAGGATAAGGAAATCCGGAGGGCAAAGTTACACCTCAATCGTTACAGCTTCGCGTACTCTGCTTTGGCCTGTTTCAGGATCGGGACATCGGGGTCCGCATCCTTCCAAAGTGCCAGGAAAGCCTCAAAGGCAGCTCTCGCCTTGGCCTTGTCTCCTAATGAAACGTAGGCTCTCCCGAGTTGGAAGTGCGCGAGCGCGCCGATGGGATCCAGCCCCACAATACCGCGGTGATCGAGAATCTTCTGAAACTCGGCCGCCGCTTCCGAATAATGGTGTTCGGCAAGCAAAGCCTCGCCACGCACATAGGCCGAGTGCAAGCCGCCAAGATAAAAATGATTAAAGTTGAGGCCATTTATCGCCAATTCATATGGAAGAGCGATTTGCAGCCGCTCCACGCTGTCCGCGGACTGGCCCCGCGCCAGTGCGGCTAACGCGTGCAGAACCGGTGCGTAGGTAAATTTCACAAAAGTATCTTCCGGGAGACGCGTTTCTAAATAGCCGGCGAGCGTCTCCGATCGGGAAGAGTCTCCCGACAGAGCCAGGGCAAAGCCGGCGGCGTATTGGACGTCCCGGCCCTTTGAAAGCTCCAGCGACGCCATCGCGTTCCTTTTTCCTTCGGCAGCATCACCGTAAGCGGCTTCCCAAACCGCTCGCGCGGCCTGGTAACTCGCTGCCTCCTCTCGTGTCCCCTCTTGCAGGGCAAGATCCACGGCGCGGCTCGATGACCGCCGGGCGGCCTCTAATCGGCCGGAACGAGCCAGGGCGAGAGCCTCCTGGTGAGCCAACCGGTGTTCCGCTTCAGACCTGCCTTTGGCCCGAGCCACTACCCGATCCATCTGGTCCTTGTCACCTTTTAACAGCGCGATGTTGTATCGCATCACTAGCATATTCGGGTTCTCCAGTTTGCGTTCGGAAGCTTGCTGAAGAGTGCTCTCGGCTTCGGGGAAGCGGTCGAGGAAAAAATAGCTCTGCGCAAGAGTGCCGTACCCAAAGAGGAAGTCGGGGTTGGCGGCGAGTTGTTCTTGGGATGCCTCGATCGCTCTTTCAAATCGGCCTGTCCCATGGGTGGCAAGGCCCGATAGCAAATCCAGAGCACTTGGGTCCTCCCCGCGAGGATACGTCTGAAGCCACAATTCGAGAGTTTGGTACGCCTTTTCCAGGTTTCCCGTCACCTGACGGTCATAGGCCCAGTCGATGAAAAACTTCTCCCTGTCGCTGGCTCGATCCCGCAGTTGCCAGGCTTTTGTAGTGCTCTGGGCTGACAGCACCGACTCTCCAACAGTGCTATACAAGAGCCCCAAATAGGCGTGTGCCATGGCAAATTTAGGATCAATTTCGACTGCGCGCCGGAAGGAGGGTATAGCCGCGGCAGGCCCGGAGGATAAGTTCACCTTGTTGGCCGTGCTGTAAGCTTTCAGTGCTTCCAGCGAAGGTGTCGTCGCCTCGGCGAGCAGCGTCGAGTGCTTTTCAACGGTGGCCAGCGACTCACCGACTCTGGTTCGGAATTTACGCGCGATCTGACTGAGAGAGTTGAGGACGTCCTCTTTCCTCGCCGCTTGTACCTGCTCCTGGTCCACGATGCTGCCCGTATTGCAGTTCCTCGCGCTCAAGCCGAGAACATATTGGCCTCCCAGGCTTGCGATCGAGCCGTCCAGAATCGCGGCACTAGCGGTTCGCTCGCAGACTTGCTGCGCGATTTCCGGGGTCAGCCGTGCATCTTTGGGCTGCCCCATCAGAGCCAGCGTCTGCCGGACCTGCTGGTCCGAGATAAGCTCAAGGAAGGGCGATTGTTGAAGCTCCACGGATAGTCCCTGGCGCAGCGTGCCGTCGAACACCGGATCACCAGTCTTATTCTCGAAATCCGCGAGGATGATGGTGTCTTTGTCGGTCAGCTTGGGTCTCGACGCGGCATGCGAAAGCGACCAGGCCGTCACTCCGCTCAACACCAGGAATGCGACTCCGGCGGTCGTGCCCAGGGCGGCCAGCCTGTGCCTGCGGAGAAACTTGCGCGCTCGGTACAGCCTGCCCGGCGGCGAGGCCAGCACGGGCCGGTCCTCCATGTGCCTCTGGATGTCGGCTGCGAGGTCTAACACCTAAGCATAGCGCCGCTCGCGCGGCTTCCCCAGCGCCTTCATCGTGATCGAGTTCAGGTCGCCGTCGACCAGGCGGCGCAGCGAAACCGGGTCGGTCTGGCGGCGCGCGGCGATGTCGCTCGCCGCCGCGCCCATCGAGGTAAGCTTTCGCGGCAGCGGCGGCGCTTCGTCTTCGCGGATCATTCGCAGCATTTCTGCCAAACTTGCGTTGCGCAGCGTGGCCGTGTCGAACGGCACGGCTCCGATCAGCAGTTCGTACAACAGCACGCCGAGCGAATAGACATCGGAGGCCTCGTCGATATCTCCCGTCGTCGTGTCGGCCTGCTCAGGGCTGGCGTACTCCGGTGTCCCGACCATCTGGCCGAACTGCGTGAGCAACGTGTTTTCTACGGCCCACTTGTCGGTAGCCTTTGCGATGCCGAAATCGATTACCTTAGGAACCGGTGCGCCGTCCTGCTCGGTCACAAGCACATTCGACGGCTTCAGGTCACGGTGAATCACACCCTTCTGGTGCGCATGTCGGACCGCACGGCAGACCGCGAGGAATAACCCGAGCCGCTCCTTGGTGGTCATCCGCTTGCGATCGCAATACTTTGTTATGGGTGCGCCCTCGATGTACTCCATCACGAAGTACGGGCGCCCTTTGCTGGTCGAGCCGGCGTCGAAGATTTGGGCGATGTTCGGGTGGTCCATCATCGCCAGCGCCTGGCGCTCGTTGTTGAAGCGGGCAAGCACCTTGGTGGTGTCCATGCCAAGCTTCACGACCTTGATAGCCACGCGCCGGCGAATGGGCTCAACCTGCTCGGCCAGGTAAACGGTGCCCATACCCCCTTCGCCCAAAGGTCGAACGAGCTGATATCGGCCGAAGTCGTCATCGCCGGATGCCGCCGTCGCTGTATCGATGGTTTGAGTTCCGGCTTCTTCTGCGCCAAGGGAAGTATCGAAAGCGCCCTGGATCAG
>Ga0207090_1156_pt1 | contig 14167 bp, 16 predicted proteins | sample Alteio_BWMinHeat_50_FD_153565 | JGI IMG/M metagenome (GOLD analysis project Ga0207090, IMG submission 153565) | Enriched cells from forest soil in Barre Woods Harvard Forest LTER site, Petersham, Massachusetts, United States -... | ecosystem: Environmental > Terrestrial > Soil > Temperate forest >...
ATCGCGCTCGTGTAATCGAGGCGGGAGCGGAGCGGCTGGCGGTCACGCTGGCCGCTTGCCGCGAGTACTTGCCGCCTGGGTCGCGCTGGACGCAGCCCGAGGGCGGCATGAATATTTGGGTGCGTTTGCCGCAGCCGCTGGATGCCGGCGAGTTGCTTTCGCGCGCGCAAAAAGAGGGCGTGGCCTTTCTGCCGGGCCGGTATTTCGAAGTTTCCCGGCATGAGCCGGGCGCCCTGCGTTTGAGTTTTGCCGGCCTTCCCCCGGACCAGATCCGGAAAGGCCTGGAGATTCTGGGGCGGGTGGTCGCCGGCGTCATGGAGAGCGCTTCGGACGCCGAACCCTTATCCGCCATGGTGTAACGGCCGGCAATGCCGGCCTCTTTAGGAGAGAGCGTATGTTTCAATTCACGAGCGAACAGTTTCGAGTGAAGGTAGGGCTGGCGGAGATGCTGAAAGGCGGCGTCATCATGGACGTCACCAATGCGGATCAAGCCAAGATCGCCGAAGATGCTGGTGCCTCCGCGGTGATGGCCCTGGAGCGTGTGCCCGCCGATATCCGCAAAGAAGGCGGCGTGGCGCGCATGGCCAACATTGCCAAGATCGAGGAGATCATGCGCACCGTCTCCATTCCCGTGATGGCCAAGGCGCGCATCGGCCACTTCATGGAGGCCCGCATTCTGGAGGCCTTGGGCGTCGACTATATCGACGAAAGCGAAGTGCTCACGCCGGCCGACGAAGAGCACCATATCGACAAGACGGATTACAAGGTGCCGTTTGTGTGTGGCGCCCGCAATCTGGGCGAGGCGCTGCGCCGCATCGCCGAAGGAGCCGCCATGATCCGCACCAAGGGCGAAGCCGGCTCGGGAAATATCGTGGAGGCCGTGCGTCACATCCGCACCATTGTGAAGGAGATGAAAAAGCTCACGGTGTTGGGCCATGAAGAGCTGGTGCACGAGGCCAAGGAACTGCAAGCGCCGCTGGAGTTGGTGGAATGGGTGGCGCAAAACGGCCGGCTGCCGGTGCCGAACTTCTCGGCGGGCGGTATCGCTACTCCGGCCGATGCTGCGTTGGTGATGCAGCTCGGCGCGGAAGCCGTTTTCGTCGGCTCCGGGATCTTCAAATCCAACGACCCGGCCGCGCGTGCCATCGCCATTGTGCAGGCCGCGAAGAATTATAACAATCCTGCGAAGCTGCTCGACGCCAGTCGCGCTCTGGGCGATGCCATGCCCGGGCTCGACGTGTCCAAGATGCAGGAGTCGGAGCTGTTGCAAACCCGAGGTTGGTAAGTGAAGAAAGTCGGCGTACTGGCACTGCAGGGCGACTTCGCGGCGCACGGGGCGGCCCTGGCCCGCGCCGGCGCTGAACCCTGCTTCGTGCGGGAGGCCGCGCAGCTCGATGGTCTCGATGGGTTGGTGATTCCCGGCGGCGAAAGCACCACGATGCTCAAACTGCTCCACTACGACGGGCTGCTCGATCCGCTGGCGGAGTTCGCGCGACACAAACCAGTGTTTGGAACCTGTGCGGGCGCGATCCTGCTGGCCCGGGAGGTCTCTAATCCTGCTCAGGAAAGCTTAGCTCTGATCGATATCGATGTTGAGCGCAATGCGTACGGCCGCCAGCTCGATAGCCGCGTGACCGAACTCGAGACTGAGCCTGAATTCCAGCTCCGCACAGGGCCCGGGAAACTAGAGGCGGTCTTCATTCGCGCTCCCATCATCCGCAGTATCGGGCCGCGAGCAAATGTCTTGGCGCGGTACCATGGCGATCCTGTTCTGGTGGAGCAGGATCGCCACCTGGTGGCCACGTTTCATCCCGAGCTGACAGTGGATTCGCGCGTGCACGCGCTCTTTTTGGAGAAACTATGAACAAGCGCCAGCGGGTTTTGTTCGTGTGTGTCGGCAACGCCTGCCGCAGCCAGATGGCGGAAGCGTTTGCCCGCGCGTACGGCAGCGACGTATTAGTACCCGCCAGCGCCGGCTTCATTCCCGCGGCTAAAGTCCCCCCCGACACGCTACGCGCCATGGGAGAAAAGAACCTAAGTCTGAGCGCCCACTTTCCCAAAAGCATTGCCCACCTCTCCAGGGTCGATTTCGATCTGATCATCAACATGAGCGGCATGCCCTTGCCCGTGAAAGAAAGAGTGCCGCTGCAGGAGTGGGATGTCGACGACCCGATCGTGATGGACTACCACGACCACTGCAAAGTCCGGGACCGGATCGAGACCCTGGTCATGAACCTGATCCTCGAATTGCGGCGGCAACAGGAAAAATCGCGGCCGCAAAACGCGTGAGTGGCGATTTAAACAGAAAGAGGATTGTTATGACTTTAACGATTCCAAATGCATTGGTCCGCACTTGTCATGATGAGAGATGCGCGAGTCCGTACTTATGGGCGGCTGCTTATTGGCCGCGAAAGGGCCCGGAAGCGGTAGTATTTGGATAGGAAGCCAGTAAGTTGTACAACGACGATTTTGCGCCACTATCAATGCCAAGTAGCATGAAATACTAAGGAGAAAAATATGGCTCAAGATTCGAATCGATTTGTATGTGAGGGGTGTGGGAAGCAGTTCGAAAACCGGAATGATCTTCAGACCCACACGCAGAACTGTCAGGCGTTCAAGGCTTCTCAGGGCGGATCGCAAGGTTCGCAACGCGGTTCTCAGGGTTCTCACCAGGGGCAAGGCGGCTCGGACCGTCCCAAGACGAAGACGGCGGGCGGTCAGGGTATGCCGGAATCGCAGGAATAATCCCCTCTTTTGAGGAACCAGGGCCTCCGCGGAAGTTCCCACGGAGGCCGCTTTTTTTCAAACATGTCTGACTCTATACACGAAGTCGAGCCCGTGAGCACCCATTCCGTATGGGACTTGATCAAGCAGACCGTGTCCAATTGGAATGAGATTGATGCCCCGCGCTTAGGGGCCGCGCTGGCCTTTTACACTATGATGTCCGTGGCCCCCCTTTTGGTGGTGAGTATCGGAATCGCTGCCATGGCATTTGGACGGGAGGCCGCGTCGGGCCAAATTGTGTGGCAAATTCAGAATCTGGTGGGGACCGAGGGCGGGAAAGCGATCCAATCCTTGCTCGCAAGTGCGAGTAAACCTGGGCATGGGATTGCCGCCACTGTGGTGGGTTTCCTCATGCTTTTGTTCGGCGCATCCGCCGTCTTCGGAGAACTGCGGGATTCTCTTAACACGGTTTGGGGAGTCCGGCCGGCCGTTGGCTGCGGACTGAAGGGGATGATCCGGTACCGCTTCTTTTCTTTTGCCCTGGTCATGGGTATCGGCTTTCTGCTGTTGGTTTCTCTGCTGTTCAGCGCCATGATCGCGTTGCTGGGAAAATTTCTGGGTGGCTTCTTGCCAGTTCCGGAACTAGTGCTGCATCTCGCGAATCTGGCTATCTCGTGGGTGGCGGTGACGGCGCTGTTCGCGCTCCTCTATAAAGTTGTGCCCGACGTCAAGATCGACTGGCGGGACGTCTGGATCGGAGCGGCGGTCACTTCGTTTCTCTTTTCCGTGGGCAAGTTTTTGATCGGTCTTTATCTAGGAAAGGCCAGTGTGGGGTCGGCATACGGCGCCGCGGGCTCGCTAGTCGTTTTTTTGGTGTGGGTTTACTACTCCGCTCAGATTTTCTTTCTCGGCGCGGAGTTCACGCACGTTTTCGCCGGTCGCCATGGTTCGCGCGCCGAGCAGCGCTCCGGACACGCGAAAACGCTAGCCGAAGCCAGACAGATCCCTCGGCCGAAGCTCGCCTGAACCTTGTGGCAGAAAGAAGGTCCATTATGCAAACACCTCGAAAAGCTGCCGTGAATATCACGGAGGCCGAAAGAGTGGTGTCAGCAGTCGCTGGTGGAATTCTCGCGTGGGCCGGCCTGCGGAAAAAATCCTCAGCCGGAATGGCGCTGGCGCTGGCGGGCGGCGAGCTTCTGCGCCGCGGCATTACAGGTCATTGTTATGCGTTCGAACTCCTGGGCGTGCGCACGGTTCCCGAGCCGGAAATCCGCGACGCTGCCCACGCCGACTGGGAAGTGGACAATGCGTCGGAGGAATCTTTCCCGGCCAGCGACGCGCCGTCTTTCACGCGTTAGACTTCGTCCCAACGGTTTCGAACGGCCCTCTACCGCCACCCCTCGCCGCCGCGCAGCGGCACAAAGCGGCACAGCGTGGCCACGCGCGTTGCGATACGTCCCCCCTTTTTCGAGACCACGCGCAGCTCCTGGTCAAGGCGGTCTCCCAGCGGGATCACCAGCCGGCCGGGGTCGTTCAACTGCTCCAGCAGGGCATGAGGCACGTCGGGCGCGCCAGCGGCAACCGAAATGGCGTCGTAGGGCGCCAGTTGCGGGTCGCCCAATGAGCCGTCGCCGCAAACTACCAGCACCTTGTGATCGCGGCCGGTGCGTGTCAGGTTGCGGCGGGCGAACTTAGCTAGCGCGGGAATCAGCTCGATGCTCACCACCTGCGCCGCCAGCGCGCCCAGCACCGCGGCCGCGTAGCCGGAGCCGGTGCCCACTTCGAGCACGGTCTCCGTTCCCCTCAGTTCCAGCACTTCGGCCATGAGGGCCGTCATATAAGGTTGCGAGATGGTTTGCCGGTGGCCGATCTGAATGGGTTCATCCCGGTAAGCCAGGTGCTGCAGGTCGGGCGGGACGAACTCCTCCCGCGGAATCTCGCCCATGGCCCGCAGCACGCGCGGGTCCTGGATGCCGCGGCGGCGGAGCTGCGTTTCCACCATCTCGCGCCGTTCCGCAATAAGATCCGGAGCCAGCTTCATGCCTAACTTTATAATAGCTGTGTGGCTCACCAGATCACTCTCATTCCTGGAGACGGCATTGGGCCGGAAGTTGCCGATGCGACCGTCCGCGCCGTGGAAGCGACCGGCGTGGCGATCGAATGGGAACGTGTGGACGCCGGCTTGAATGCCCTCGCGGAATTCGGGTCGCTGCTGCCCGATGAGGTTTTAGCGTCTTTGGAAATTACTCGCGTGGGCCTGAAGGGTCCCACGGCGACGCCCATTGCCGGCGGGCACCAGAGCATCAACGTAGCGCTGCGCAAGAAGCTCAGTCTTTACACTAATTTCCGCCCCGTGCGTATGCTGCCCGGACTGAAGACGCGGTTTCACGATGTGCCGATCAACCTTTGCATCTTCCGTGAGAACACCGAAGATCTCTACGCCGGGCTGGAACACGAAGTGGTCCCAGGGGTGGTGGAAAGCCTCAAAATCATCACGCGCAACGCCTCCATGCGCATCGCGCGCGCGGCCTTCGAATACGCCCGGCGGGAGGGCCGTTGCAAAGTCACCGCCATTCACAAGGCCAATATCATGAAGTTGAGCGATGGCCTGTTTCTGCAATGCTGCCGGGAAGCGGCCGCTAATTTTCCGGCGATCGAGTACAACGAGCTGATCGTGGATAACGCGTGCATGCAACTGGTGATGCGCCCGGAGACGTTCGATCTGCTGGTTATGCCCAACCTGTATGGCGACATAATCTCCGACCTGGCGGCGGGTCTGGTGGGGGGCCTGGGCATCGTGCCCGGCGCCAATCTGGGAGACCGGCATGCCATCTTCGAAGCGGTGCACGGCACCGCGCCCGATATCGCCGGCAAGGGCCTGGCCAATCCCACGGCGCTCATACAATCGGCCGTGCTGATGCTGGCCCACCTGGGTGAGCGGGAAGCCTCCGCGCGTCTGCAAAACGCGCTCGAGCGCGTGTATGCCGAGGGCCGACACTTGACCGGCGACGTGGGAGGCAAAGCATCCACCGCGGAGTTTACCGAGGCGGTGATTAGCCACATTCGCTGACCGAGCCTTTAATATTCTTTACGAACTTCGGCGGTCAAATCTTCGCCTAATAGATAGGTGACGATATGACCAGGAAGAAGCTGCTATTGTGCGCCGGCGGGGCCGCGTTGGTTATCGGGTTGGGCGCCTGGGGCGCTTTCCGGGGGTCCGGCGATGGGCAGTTTCGGACCGTCCCGGTGGAGTGCGGCGATATCGCCTATACGGTTTCCGCCACCGGAACGCCTAACGCCGTGGTCACGGTGCAGGTGGGTTCGCAGGTCTCCGGCAACATCCTCGCGCTGAACGCGGATTTCAATACTAAGGTCAAGAAGGGCCAGGTGGTGGCGCGCATCGATCCGCAGATTTTCCAGGCGCGCGTAGATCAGGCGCGCGCCACGCTGAACGCTCAGGAAGCGGCGGTGATCAACGCGCAGGCGCAGATCGACAAGAACCGCGCCGATGTGGCCAGCGCGCAGGCGGCCGTGGCGAACGCCAAGGCCAACGCGGTGCGAAGCCAGTCGGCCGTACAGGATGCCAAGACCAAGCTTGACCGGCGTATCGAGCTAGTAAAAGATGGCGTGATGTCGCGGGAAGATGGCGACACTGCCCAAGCCACCTACGACCAGGCGGTGGCTAACCTGGATGCCGCGCAGGCTCAAGTTACCTCGTCACAAAGCGCGGTGGTCTCCGCCCAGGCCCAAGTGCATGTGGCGGAGACGCAGGTATCCGCGGCGCAGGCCCAGGTCAAACAGGCGCAGGCGGCTCTCGAACAGGCGCAAGCCGATCTCGACCATACCTATATCGTCGCGCCCGTGGATGGCGTGGTGGTCTCGCGCAACATAGACGTTGGACAAACCGTGGCCGCGAGTCTCCAGGCGCCGACGCTGTTTTCCATCGCGCAGGACCTCACAAAGATGCAGGTGGATACTAACGTCTCGGAAGCCGATGTGGGCCGTGTCCAGGTCGGCATGCCCGCTACGTTCACGGTGGATGCTTATCCCGGCAAGGTGTTCCAGGGCACGGTTACTTCGATTCGCCGGGCCGCCATTAACGTGCAAAATGTCGTCACTTACGACGTCGTCCTTTCGGTGTCGAATCCCGACCTGAAACTCTTCCCCGGCATGACCGCCAGCGTGAAGATTCTGGTGGACGAACGCCACAACGTGCTCAAGATTCCGAACGCCGCGCTGCGCTACCGGCCCGCCGATGCCACGGGGAAAATCAGGCCGGGCGCCAAAGAGGTCTGGATTCTGGATGCTACCACCAACAAGCCGAAGCCGGTCAACGTGACGCTGGGGCTCACCGATGGTGCGTCGACTGAGGTGACGGGCGGCAGTCTGAAGGAAGGCGACAACGTGATTGTCGCATCTTTCTCGAAGAAACAGGCGCCCAGCGGCGGCTCAGCTTCACCGTTGGGCGGCGGACGAGGCGGCCCGAGGTTCTAACCATGGCACCCATGATCGAAATCGAAAACCTGGTGAAAGATTACCATCTCGGGGAGCTGCGGGTGCACGCCCTGAAGGCTGTCTCGCTGGAAATCGAGCGCGGCGAATTCGTGGCCATCATGGGGCCTTCGGGCTCGGGGAAATCGACCATGATGAACATATTGGGCTGTCTCGACAAGCCCACGTCGGGTACGTACCGGCTGGATGGCACGAATGTAGGCGAACTGGGGCGTGACCAGCTCGCGGAAATCCGGGGACGCAAAGTGGGATTTGTGTTCCAGCAGTTCAACCTGCTGGCGCGCACCAGCGCGGTGGAAAACGTCGAGCTGCCGCTGCTCTACACCAACACTCCTGCCGAGGAGCGGAGAAAGCGCGCCATCGCCGCCCTGCACAGAGTGGGGCTGGCCGGCCGCGAAGAGCACCACCCCAGCCAGCTCTCCGGAGGACAGCAGCAGAGGGTGGCGATTGCCCGCGCGCTGGTGAACGACCCGCGCATTATTCTGGCGGACGAGCCAACGGGCGCGCTGGATACGCGCACCAGCATCGAGATCATGTCCATTTTTCAGCAGCTCAACCGCGAAGCCGGCATCACCATGATCGTGGTGACGCACGAGCCGGATATCGCGGCGTATGCCGGCCGCAACACTCACTTCCGCGACGGCCGGCTGCAGCGCGACGTGCGCATCGAACAGCCGCGCGACGCCGCCGCTGAATTGCGTAATCTGCCCGTGGAAGAAGAGGAGACGGTGGCGGTATGAAACTTCTGGCGGCCATGCGAATTGCTCTGCGCGCGCTGCGCGTGAACCGGCTGCGCTCGGCGCTGACCATGCTCGGAATTATCATCGGAGTGGGGGCGGTGATTGCGATGGTGGCGGTGGGCTCCGGCGCGACTGAGAGCATTCAGGAGCAGATCCAGGCCATCGGGAGCAACCTGATCATGGTGGTTCCGGGCAGCATCACTTCCAACGGCATCCGCCTGGGCAGCGGCGCCATGGTAACGCTCTCGGAGGACGATGCCAAGGCCATCGCGGCGGAATGCCCGGCGGTGGCGGCCGTAGCGCCCACGGTGCGCGGCGGCGGCCAGGTAATGGTAGGGAGCAATAACTGGGCTACCGCGATTACAGGAACCACGCCGGATTACCTGACCATCCGCGACCAGACGGTAGTGCAGGGCAACCCGTTCACAATCGACGACGTGAACGCGGGCGCCAAAGTGGCGCTGCTGGGGCAGACGGTGGCGCAAAACCTGTTCGGCAATGACGACCCCGTAGGCCAAAGCATCCGCATCAAGAACGTTCCGTTCACCGTGGATGGCGTGCTCAGCGCGAAGGGACAATCGCCCCAGGGCCAGGACCAGGACGATACGATCCTAGTTCCGATTTCGACCGCCAAACGCAACGTGCTGGGCGCAAGCCAGGCCAACGCGCGCTCGGTGGCGGCCATTATGGTGCAGTCGGTGAACTCCGGCGCTATGGACGAAGCCCAGCGCGAGATGGAGGCGCTGCTACGGCAGCGGCACCGCCAACAACCGGGGCAAGAGGACGATTTCACCGTCCGCAACCTCTCTGACGTGTTCGCCGCCCAGGAAAGCGCGGCGCGCGTCATGTCGATTCTGCTGGGGGCGATCGCTTCGGTGTCGTTGATCGTGGGTGGGATCGGCATCATGAACATCATGCTGGTCTCGGTGACGGAGCGCACGCGCGAAATCGGCCTGCGGCTCGCCATCGGCGCCAAGACGCACGATATTCTTTCGCAATTCCTGGTGGAGGCGGTGACGCTTTCGATCCTGGGAGGAGTTGTGGGAATACTATCGGGCGTCGGGGCTTCCATGTTGATTTCGCATTTCGCGGGCTGGAACACGCTGGTGAGCCCGACCGCTATCGTGCTGGCGTTCGCGTTTTCAGGCCTGGTGGGCGTGTTTTTCGGATATTACCCGGCGCGCAAGGCGGCAATGCTCGATCCGATTGACGCGCTCAGGTACGAATAGGGGCGTAGACGTAGATGTCGATGGCGACATCTACGTGCGTATCACCAGACGAAGTAGCGGCAGCGGCTCGGTGGGGAACCCCATCCGCGACGCCAAGGCCTGCACCGTCTCCCTAATGTACGGCCAAGCCGCAATCGCCGGATAACTCTTGCAGAAGGCAATGAGTTCGGTCTTCGATGGAGGCTTGGCCCGACCGAAAAACCGGTAGCGAACCAGAAACGTTGTTTGAATATGAAAGATGAGTTCGTCTTCGCAGGCAACTCGCAGCGTAACTGCGAAATCTACACCCGAGTCGTTCATCACGGACAGTTCGGAATCCAGGTCGGCGGTGAGGGGGACCGGATCGACCGCCGCTTTGGGCGGACCTGCGCCCTTCGCTTCGCACTCGTAAAGAGAGATATCCTGCAAGTGCAGCCTTGCTTGAAGGGCTTCGGCCTGCTTCGCTTCGCGCTCTCGCAGTTGTATCGTAAAATCCATCACGCTACGCCGCCTTGAATTGTGTGCCCGGCTCCGGTACGGGCTGATCGTTGTTGTACCAACCCCAACACCGGCCCCTGGCGGGTTGTACGCGCTGTGCAGTAAGTAGATGGGCGGAAGCAAGAACTGTCGGTGCGAAGCTGATGATCAAATGCGATCCAGTCGCTTTAGCCAGACGCTCAAGCGTCCGCATTGACGGGTGCCCCCGCCCGCTTTCCAGTCGGGCGACAACAGGTTGTGTCGTCCCCATCTTCCGGGCTAACGCCTTTTGCGTAAGACCGGCACGGTTCCGCACATCTATCGCAGCCGAAGCCAGGACGAACTCCTTCTCAAGCGCCGCGTATGCCTTCCGGTACCTCGACTCTTTCATCCACTTCTTGTGCATGTCAGATATGCGTGCCATTGCTACACCTCCATCATTAAATCGATTTCGCGCGGGACATCGCCAGATCTATCTCGCGCCGCGGCGTTTTCTCCGTTTTCTTGACGAATACTCGCACGATCACCACGCGCCGCCCCGCGGCCGTCACATATAGCGCGCGCGAAATTCCGCTGCGGCCTTTCAGGCGCATCTCCCACAGACGGCCTTCCACATGCTTGACGTGCGGCTCGCCCACGCGCTCCAGACCCTTTTCCTCGATGAGCTTCGCGATACGCACCAGCCTCGCCCGCATGTCTTCGGGTGATGCCTCGACCTCTGAGCCTACGGTTTCATCCAGAGTCTCGACCGCCCAGCCCATATTTTAATATACCAAAAAAGGTATCCGCAATATATTGAACGAAATTGGAAAAACCAACGGGCTAATGGACGGAACGTTGCCATTGGAAATTACCAGCCCAACCGGCCCAGCAAGGCCCCAAGGCTTGCCGTGCTGTTCGGCGCGTGATGTCGATTCTGCTGGGGGGGGCGATTGCCTCGGTTCACTGATCGAAGGTTGGATTGGCATTATGACGCAAATTCCTGCGCCCTGTTATGCCACAATCATAGCTGGCCGGGGCCGGCCGGAGGTTACTTGTATGATACGGCTGATTTCAAAAACGGCGGTCATCGTATGGTTCGCGATCGCGTGCGCCATCGCGATGCGCGCGCAACAGGCGGCGCCGGATCTGGTCCTCTCGAATGGGAAAATCATTACCGTCGATGAGCGCTTTACCGTGGCGCAGGCAGTGGCCATCCGAGGCGACCGTATTGTGGCCGTCGGAACGAACCAGGAGATCGCGCAGCTTGCGGGGCCGAACACGCGCAGGATCGACCTGCGGGGCCGCGCCGTCACTCCGGGGCTAATAGATAACCATATGCATCTTCTGCGCGCGGCCACCACCTGGCTGCGGGAGCTCCGTTTCGACGGTGTCGACTCGCGCAAACAGGCGATCGAGATGCTGCGGGCCCGGGCGAAGGCGGAAGGGCCGGGGGAATGGGTTTACAACATCGGCGGCTGGGCCCATCAGCAGTTCGCCGACGATCCGAAACCGTTCACGCGGGAAGAGCTGGATCAGATTGCGCCCAACAATCCGGTCTCGCTGCAGGAGTCTTATTACCAGGTTTTCTTGAACAGCAAAGCTTTGCAGACTTTGGGAATTGACGCCGGCGCTGCCGATCCGGCGGAGTTCATAAAAGGATCGATTCAGCGCGATGCCGCCGGAAGGCCCACGGGCGTGATCAAGGGCGACATCGCAGCCACGCGTCCAGTGGCGGCCCGGCTTCCCAAGATTGCGCCCGACCAGCTCGAGGCCAGCAGCGCGGCCCTGGTCAAAGACATGAATCGGGCGGGGCTCACCTCGTTCGGCGTGCCGGGATGCAACGCCGACGTACTGGAGATTTTTCAAAGATGGGAGACGCAGGAGCGCCTCAATGTGCGGGTGTTTTGTATTGACGGCGCAGCGGCCGGTAGCGCGGCGCAGGTGGACCGGTCGATCCAGCAAATCGCCCAGATGAAGCTGTTTCAGGGCGACAGTTACATCGACAATATCTTCTTCGGGGAAAGCGTCTACACGCCGCTGCATGACCCGATGTTCGCGCTGCAGTCCGACCCTAAACCGGATCAGCTCGAGCAGTGGCGGCGCATGGCGATGGAGATTGCCAAGGCCGGATTGCCGTTACACGTGCATGCGGAGCTGCACGACACTATCGATGCTTTCCTCGACCAGATCGAGGCGGTCAACAAGGTCTATCCCATCAAGAGCCGGCGTTGGACTCTCGCCCATATTAACCAGATCAACGCGTCACAGATCGAGCGCATGAAGAAGCTGGGGATGTATGCGGCGGTGCACCCTTGGGCGGTCATCAATGGCGCGATCATGCATGAAGGGTTCGGAGACGGCGCTTCCGATATGCCGCCGCTCGCCACGATTCAAAACAGCGGCATCGTCTGGGGCTTGGGAACCGATGGCAGCGCAGCGAACCAGTATCTGCCGTTTACGACGCTCTACTTCGCGGTAACCGGCAAGATGGCCGGCGGCACGAAAGTCATTCGCCAGACGATCAGCCGCGAAGATGCGCTGATCGCGCACACGCGCAAGAACGCGTTCTTCCTTTTCCAGGAGAACAGCCTGGGTTCGATCCAGCCGGGCAAGCTAGCGGACCTGGTGGTGCTCGACCGCGACTATCTCACCATTCCGGCGGAGCAGATCAAGGACATCAGACCGGTGATGACAATGGTGGGTGGGCGGATCGTGTACGACGCGGCGGCCCCGACAGCGACGGCGGCCCGCTAGGGTTCAGACACTTCAGACACCACATCCGCCTTGACCTCGTCCTCGCCGGGGTGTAGACTCACAAAATCTGACTTTAGGTGGCGAGCCAATCGGGGATCTTCGTTTCCACACTTCGTATTGGTAATGCCATAGAGGTAGTCCATGCGTTCATTGACGGTTGCTGTTGGTCTCTTTGTGTTGGCTTTTATCGCGTTCGCCCAGAGCGACCGCGGCACGATTACTGGGACCATTTCCGATCCGGCCGGGGCCGTAGTGGCCAACGCGGCGATTGAGGCCAGGAACCAGGCGACGGGGGTCGTATACCCGGCGGCGAGTACGGCGACCGGCAATTACACTATCCTCCAGTTGCCCGTGGGCACGTACGAAGTGAGCGTCGCGGTGCCCGGCTTCAAGAAGTACGTTCGGCGGGGTATCACGGTTGAGGTGGCGCAAACCTTGCGCATCGATATTCCGCTGGAAGTAGGAGGATCCACCGAATCCGTGACCGTTCAGGCCGATGCGCCTCTGCTCAGAACGGAGAGCGGCGATATCAGCCACACGGTCAATGCCAGCACCATGGACGACCTTCCCATTTTGGGGATTGGGGCAGGCCAGGCAGGCAGCGCCGGCATTCGGAATCCCTACGCCATGATCCAAATGATCCCGGGAACCATGTGGCAAGCCAATTCCAGCGTGCGTGTGAACGGCGCCCCCAACAACACGCAGTCGTTCCGGATCGAGGGGCAGGACGCGTCCAACACGGGGACGCCAGGCGTGCAGGCGCAGACGCAGCCGAGCGTCGATGCCATCCAGGAAGTGGCCATTCAGACCAGCAACTTCGCCCCCGAGTATGGGCAGGTAGGGGGCGGCATGTTCAATGTGACCATGAAATCGGGCAGCAACCAGTTCCATGGCACGGCGTATGAGCATTTCGTCAACGAGGCTTTCAACGCGGGGCAGCCGTTTATTCCACGCGCCGGTCTACCGTTTAAACTACGACCATACGTTGTCGCCGACACTGCTGCTGCACTTAGGCGGAGGCTACCGGAGCAATACGTTTTTCGTTCCAGCGGTGAATGAAGAGGGGCAGGTTCCCAATTACAACGCCGAGCAGCAACTGGGCTTGCACGGCGGCACTACCCACACATTCTTCCCGCCCTTCTCCGGATTGTGCACCGGCGCCGGCGGCTTCACACCCTATACCTGCACGGGCCAGGGTGGCATGCAGAATTTCGGCAACTCTGCGTATGGGTACTCCATAACGCAGTCTCCCTCCTTCAACATCAACCTCACATGGGTGAAGAACAACCACACCTATAAGTTCGGTGCGGAAACCCGTCTGGAAGGCTACCCCGCGCACGTGAAAGCCAATACCTCCGGAAGCTACGTATTCGCGCCGGACCAGACCAGTCTTCCGTATTTGAACGGGCAGTCCCTCCAAGGCCAGGTGCCGGGGTTCGCTTACGCCAGTTTCCTTTTAGGCCAAGTCAAGACGGTCAGCATCTCCAACCCGGTAGACCCGCGGCTGGGCAAGCATCAGTTGGGCTTCTACGCGCAGGACTCCTGGAAAGTGACGCGCAAACTTACCGTCGATTACGGCGTGCGTTACGACTATTCGACGTACTTGCGGGAAGAGCATGGGCGCGATCCGTTCTTCTCCCCCACAACGCCCAACCCGGCAGTCGGGAACATTCCGGGGGCCATGATTTTCGATGGCAATGGAGCCGGCCACTGCAACTGTGATCTCGCGAAGAATTACCCCTGGGCCTTCGGGCCGCGCCTGGGAGTCGC